>Ga0070739_10004433_pt1 | contig 16602 bp, 10 predicted proteins | sample Coa_R1_7_FD_66445 | JGI IMG/M metagenome (GOLD analysis project Ga0070739, IMG submission 66445) | Surface soil microbial communities from Centralia Pennsylvania, which are recovering from an underground coalmine fire - Coalmine... | ecosystem: Environmental > Terrestrial > Soil > Unclassified ... | reverse complement strand
AGCAACTGGCCCGGGTGCTCAATGCGCTTGAACATTTCCAGGTCAATGGCATCTGGACCTTCACGCTCACGCTCTTTTTTCTGTCGCTGGTTCTGATTCCTGTACCCGTCGCAACGGAGCGATTGCTCGTTTGCCGGGCTGGACGAGCGCCGCCCTCCGCGCCTCGCTTTTCCAACTAACTCCACTACTTCCGCCGCGCGACGCCGCGCGGCGCAACATCACTGATTTCTAGGAGGGTGAATGGCACGCCGTCACTGGCGCGCAGCTACGTTCTGGATATTGCTCGGCGCCTGCAGCCGCGCTCAGACCACGCTCAGTTGGGAGCAGGTCCGGGAACGCTTTCGGGCGAACAACCCCGCGCTCGCCGCCGGGCAGACCAGCATTGAGGAGAGCCGTGCGAACGAGGTTACAGCCGGCTTGCGCCCGAATCCCACTCTGTCGCTGGTATCCGATCAATGGCGCCTGTTTCGCGCTCCTTTCCGACCGTTCTCAGCGGCCCAAACTATTCCGGTGCTGTCACAGCAAATCGAACGCAGGAACAAGCGCGAACTGCGCGTGCAAAGCGCCCGACTGGCGACCTCAATCGCGGTCACTGACCAGGCCGATCTCGAGCGCCAGTTGCTGTTCACTTTGCGAGACGCGTTCGTGAAGACGCTCCAAGCCAAGTCGATTTTAGAACTCGCGGAAGAGAACATCAGGTACTACGACAAGACGATTGAAGTGAACCGGCGCCGCTTTGAATCGGGCGATCTTTCGCGCGCCGATTTCGAGCGCATCGAGCTGCAGCGCGCGCAGTACGAGAGCGATGTGGAAACAGCGCGGGTGAATCTCCGCACGGCAAAAATCACGCTGCTCGCGCTCATGAATGACCAGACGCCGGTTGACAGTTTCGACGTCGCCGGCGATTTCGATTTCAAGGAGACCATCCTGCTCCCGGATGAGTTGCACCAGGCGGCGCTCGAGGCGCGCGGTGACATCCGGTCGGCGCGAACGGCCATTGAGAAGGCAAAGGTCGATCACAAGCTGGCGTGGGCGAATGGCTCCTGGGATCCGAATGTCGGGATGGAGTACGGTCTGATCGGGGCGGACAACACCATCGGCTTCGACTTCAGCATTCCGATCCGGATATTTGACAGGAACCAGGGCGAAAAGCTGCGCACTTCTCTGGAAGTCCGGCGGTCAGAGCAGAACCGTACAAACGTTGTGGTGAACGCCTTTCGCGACATTGACGCCGCTTACGCCAGCGTAGAAAGCGTTCGGAAGCTGCTGCGGCCCTATCGCGACAAGTATTTGCCTGAGGCAGCGCGCGTCCGCGACGCCGTGTCCTTTGCGTATTCCCGCGGGGCCGCTTCGCTGCTGGATTTTCTGGACGCACAGAAGGCGTACCGGGACGCGCAATTAACGTACCGCAATCTGATCGCAAGCTATTTGTCGGCAGCGAACCAGCTGAATCTGGCCGTCGGACGGGAGGTATTGGAGTGAAACAGATCATATTTATTGTCACAACGTACCCCGGCGGGGCAGCGCCGAACTTCCGGGTCCTGCGCCGGCGGAGCGCGGACGTCGCCGCAGCCATTCTCGCGATCCTGCTAATTCTCTCCGGCTGCTCCCGCGAACAGCCGGTGAACGCCGCCACTGCCAACGTCAAAATGGAGCCGCCGCGCGATCCGAACACGTTTCAGGTCAACAATCCGGACGAGTTTCCGTTAGTTGAGGTATCTCTCCGGCCCACGCGCATCGACGTGTCGGCCACGGGCGTGGTCGCGCCGGACGTGAACCGGACCGTCGCCGTGAATTCCCTCACAGGCGGTCGCGTTATCGATATCCACGCCCGGCTGGGCGATGATGTGCGCAAAGGCGATGTATTGCTGCGCATCAGCAGCAGCGACCTTGCCGCCGCGATCTCCGACTACCAAAAAGCGGTTACTGACGAGATCCTGGCGAGGCGCCAGCGCGATCGCGTACGAGATCTGTACGAACATGGCGCTGCGGCCCTCAAGGATGTCGAAGTCGCCGAGGATGCCGAAGCGAAGGCGCTCGTCGATCTCAAGACCACTGCGGAGCGCGTACGCATTCTCGGCGGCGACGTCAATCAACCTTCCTCAGTGGTTGAGGTGAAAGCGCCGGTTTCAGGAACCATCGTGGAGCAGAACATCACTCCGGCTGCTGGGGTGAAATCGCTCGATAACTCGCCGAACCTGTTCACGATCGCCGATCTGTCGCACGTGTGGATTCTGTGCGACGTGTATGAGAACAATCTGGCTCAGGTTCGGCTCGGCGACTATGCCGAAGTGCGGCTGAACGCTTATCCTGACAAAGTGTTGAAGGGCCGGGTCAGCAACATTTCGCGCATTCTCGACCCGAATACCCGCACCGCAAAAGTTCGTCTGGAAGTGCCGAATCCCTCTGGAATTCTGCGGCCTGGCATGTTCGCGACTGCGCGGTTCATTTCACAAACCACAGTGAACCGCATGGTTCTGCCGCAAACGGCGATTCTGCGCTTGCACGATAAAGACTGGGTGTTCCGCCAGGTGGGGACGAATCTGTTCCGTCGCGATGAGATCCAAGGGGGGGAGGTCGCGCCGGACGGGTATCAATTCGTTTTATCCGGCGTGCGACCGGGCGAGCAGGTCGTAAAGAACGCGCTCCAGATGTCGGCCAGCGCAGAGAAGTAAGTCCGATGATCCGTCACATTGTCGATTTCGCCCTTCGCGAACGCCTGCTTGTTTTGGCGATGGGCATCCTGCTTCTGATCTGGGGCGTCATCTCCTTCATCAAGCTCCCGGTCGAGGCATATCCGGATGTCGCCAATAACTGGGTGCAGGTCATTACGCAGTGGCCTGGCCGCGCCGCCGAGGAAGTAGAACAACAGATCACCATCCCCATCGAAACGCAAATGAGCGGTCTGCGCGACATGACCAATCTGCGCAGCGTCTCGACGTTCGGGCTGTCGATCGTGACCATTCTCTTCGACGATGATGCAAACGACCTGCTCAGCCGTCAGCAGGTGCTCGAAAAGCTGTCTCAAGTGAACCTGCCGGCCAATGTCAGCCCTCAGCTCGGGCCGGATTACAGCCCGGTTGGACAGATTTACTGGTTTACCTTGACGAGCACGAATCCGCAATACGACCTGATGGAGCTGAAGAGTCTCGAAGACTGGTACGTCGAGAAGCAGCTAAAATCCGTACCGAACGTCGTGGATGTTTCCAGCTTCGGCGGAGTCACGCGCGAGTACCAGGTGCTGGTGGATCCCAATAAGCTGGTGGCCTATGGACTCAGCATTGGACAGGTGGAGCAGGCGCTTGCCGCCAACAATGTAAACGCCGGCGGCAGCTTCGTCGAACACGGCCAGCAACAGTTCAACATTCGCGCGGTTGGACTGATGTCCGACACGGCTGACATTGGCGCGACGGTTCTCAAGGCTCAGAACGGCACTCCGGTGCGCGTGCGCGACGTCGCCGTTGTCACCCAGGGTCCCAAGATCCGCCTCGGCCAGATCGGCAAGGCGATTCACCGCGAAGATGGGCGCATAATTGATGATCCCGACGTGGTGGAAGGCGTGGTGCTGCTGCGCAAGGGCGCGGAGTTCGACTCCACTCTGGACGCCATCCACGAAAAGGTGGACGAGCTCAACAGCCATTTGCTTCCGCCCGGCGTAAAGATAGTTCCGCACCTGGATCGCAGCAACCTGGTGCATCTCACCACTCACACCGTTCTGCATAACCTGACGGAAGGCATTCTGCTCGTTATCGGCATTCTGTTTCTGTTCCTCGGCAACATCCGCAGCGCCTTGATCGTCGCGCTTACGATCCCGTTTTCGCTGCTGTTTGCGGCCATTTGCCTGGACCTCCGCCATATTCCTGCGAACCTGCTTTCGCTCGGTGCGCTGGACTTCGGCATGGTTGTCGATGGCTCAGTGATTATGGTGGAGAATATCCTCCGGCACGTGGGGCGCTCGGATGAGCGAAACCTCTCCATCAAGGAGAAAATTGCATCCGCGGCCCACGAAGTACAGCGACCGGTGTTCTACGCTATCGGCATCATCATCATCGCTTACGTGCCGATATTCACGTTGCAGCGCGTCGAAGGAAAACTGTTCCGTCCGATGGCCTGGACTGTGGCGTTCGCTCTGCTCGGCGCGCTCATTTTTTCGATGATGCTTGCGCCTGTGCTCTCCAGCTTTATTTTCCGGAAGCAATCGAATGAATGGCGGAATCCGGCGCTGGAGTGGCTGACGCGCATTTACCGGCGCCAGGTGCAATGGTGCGTGCGACACCGCTGGATCACGGTGGGAACGGCGTTTTCGCTGCTTGCTGCCGCTGTCGGACTCGCCGTCGCCGGCGCCGTCGGCTCGGAATTTTTACCGCACCTCGACGAGGGTGCGATCTGGGTGCGCGGTACGCTCGCGTCAAGCACGGGACCGACCGAGGGAGAGCGCGTCGCGAACGTGGCGCGCCGCATTCTTGTCTCCTACCCTGAGGTGACCCAGGTCGTCTCCCAGGTGGGAAGGCCCGATGATGGCACAGACTATCCCGGTTTCTTTAATACCGAATACTTCGTCGACCTGCGCCCGCATGATCAGTGGCGTCCGCAATTTCATCAGAATAAGGAGGAACTGATTGCGGCCATGGACCGAGATCTGGAAAAGATCCCCGGGGCATTGTGGAACTTCTCACAGCCGATCGCCGACAACATGGAGGAGGCCGTCAGCGGCGTGCGAGGGCAGCTCGCTATCAAGCTGTATGGCGATGATCTGAAAATTCTCGAAGCCACGGCGGATAAGATTGTCGGCGTGATGCGCAGCATTCGCGGCGTCGAGGACCTTGGGGTTTTTCGCGTTGTCGGGCAGCCGAACGTGAACATCCGCATCGATCGCGCCAAGTCCGATCGCTTTGGCATCAACGTCGCCGATGTGCAGGATGCCGTGGAGACAGCGATTGGAGGCAAAGCAGTGAGCCAGATTTTAAAAGGCGAACGACGCTACGACCTAGTGGTGCGCTACCTGCCCGAGTACCGGCGCAATATTCGCGACATCAGCGACATTCGCCTGCTATCGCCTTCCGGCGAACGTGTGGCGCTCGATCAGCTCTCCACCATTTCGGTGGATGACGGCGCGTCTGTGATCTATCGCGATAACAACTCCCGCTACGTCGCCATCAAATACAGTGTGCGCGGGCGAGACCTCGGCAGCACCGTTGAGGAGGCCATGCAGCGCGTCCAAAAGTCCGTAAAACTCCCGCCGGGGTACAAAATCGACTGGGCTGGCGAGTATGCCAGCGCCAAGCGCGCGCAACGCCGGCTGGCCCTGATCGTTCCGCTCACGATCCTGGTCATCTATTTCGTCATTTACTCCGCATTCGATTCCTTTAAATGGGCCGCTCTTGTGCTGCTTACGGTGGCCACGGCGCCGGTGGGCGGCATTGCGGCCTTGCTGATCACCCATAACACGTTCAGCGTGTCGTCCGGGGTCGGATTTCTGGCGCTGTTCGGCGTATCCGTGCAGATGGGCCTGATCATGATGGAATACGTAAATCAGATGCGCGCTCGCGGACTCGGGATTGAGGAGGCTGCAATTCAGGGAGCAGTGCGCTGCTTTCGCCCGGTCATGATGGCCATGCTGGTAGCGATGCTCGGATTGCTGCCGGCCGCGGTGTCGCACGGCATCGGGTCAGACTCGCAGCGCCCATTCGCCATCGTCATTGTTGGCGGTCTGGTCGGGGTGTTATTCATTTGCGTCCTGCTGTTGCCGACGCTGTACGTCTGGTTCGCCCGGCCAACAGACCGCGTGACGGACTTGGGCGGAGCGCATTAGGACATCGTGAACCGCCCGTTCGCGTTATTTTCCGCCCGTGGAAGCGCGGGCTTCTTTCCCGAACTGGAGCCGCAGCCGCACTGAGGATACCCACACCGGACCGCGATCGCGGTTGTAGGCGGGGTTGACGACGTACTGAAGGTCGTAGCTGGCGAAAAAGCCTGGAAAGAGGCGAGCACAGTAGTAGGTCTCCCAAACCCGCTCCGTCCCGTACTTCAGCTTTCCGTCGCCAATCAGAAAATCGACGCCTCCTCTGGCGAGGTATAGCGCGTGAACTCCGGCAAGCCCCGCGACGGTCATTGCGGTCCCGGCAGTATCGAAACGGCGTTTCCATCGAAGACCGGAAACAGACACGCCGCCTGACGCCAGCCGGTCGATCGCGGTAAAAGCGAAGCTCTCGGTCTTGCCGTCGTTCCAGCCGAGGCGTCCAAATACGCCGATCTCCTTGGTGATTTCCTGATCCGCATTTACGCCGAAGCCATACTTCAGTGTTCCATCCCGCCGAGTCGCAGCGACGTTTGGCGGCTCGCCCGAGCGATCGCTGTCACGAAGCGCCTCCGCGTAGTTGCCGGCGCGAGCGTGATTGGCGTATCCGAGAAGCCGTATGGCGCCCGGATGATCGCCGGGGGCGTACCGGATCTCCGCCTCCCACACGTCGCCGCGATTCCGGAGCGCTTTCCGGTCGAGTTGCGATCCATTGGCGACCTTTGGCTCCATGGCGCTCGCATATTTGATCGACCACCGGCGGGTATGGAGCTCGTGCACCCAGCCCCATGTATACCCGCGTACATCGGCCGGGTAATCCCAGGCGCCGTTGTACATCAGGGCCCAGCCCATGAACTGCGTTCGAGGATCGTGCGTGTAGCGGTTGTCGTCGAAGAAATCGGTCACGGTAAAGCGGCCCACAGTAATGCTGTAGCGCGTCATCGGGCGCTCTCCCGCAAGCTGATTCTCTTCGCTGGCAAATGACTCTTTTTCTGAGCCGAATCCGAAATCCTGCGTGACATACAGCCGGGCGAGGTAGGGCTTCGGCGTTGCTCCGGAGACCCGCGGCATCTCGCCATTGGTAAAATTGGCGATGCCGTTTACGCCGCTGAATCCGCGCCCTCCGGCGATTTCCGGATTGAAGTAGAGTTGGGTGTTGCGCGCGAGGCGCACACCCAAGAACAGCGTGCTGGTCAGTGAAACATCGCGCTCGGGATCGCTTCGAAGACTATTCGGCCCCTCATACGGCGAGCGAAAGGACCCGTGGTATTGCCCGATCGACGTAGCCTGGAAAAAGAGATTCCATCGTTCAGAGGGGATCGGGGCCGGACTCTGGGCCAGCGCCGCGCCTCCGGCCAGGGCGAGCGCAAGAGCCGATGCCCAGGCGAGCTTGGACGGCCGCCGGAGGGTTCGCATCTCAACAAAAAACCAGAAGGCCGGAATCTCTCCCGCCCTCTGGTTTCCTTACGGACGTTTTCGAGCCGGCGCTCACGCGCCGCTTCTACCAACGGTTTCTGCTGCCGCCGAAATCGCGCTGCCTGCCGCCGCCCTGGGAACCTCCGCCTCGAGGCCCGCGGCCAGAGCCGCCTTCCCGGTTCGCCGGACGGGCTTCATTCACCACGATCGCGCGCCCCATCAGCTCCTTGCCGTTGCAGCTCTGGATCGCCGCCTGCGCCTGGTTCTCGTCATTGATCTCGACAAAACCGAAGCCGCGAGCCTCGCCGCTGAACCGGTCGCGCATCACGTCCACGCTGTCCACTGAGTAGCCGGCGTTCGAAAAAAAATTCTGAACGTCGGTTTCGTTTGCTGCATAGGGAAGATTTCCTACGAAAAGTCGTGCCATTAAATTCTCCTAACCGTAGCTGAAGGCAGACAAAACGAGCGCGGACTATGGGGAAAACGAGCGGGCTAGACCGAGGCTCTATCACTGACACTTCAAACTAACACCCACAGTATCGCACAGGAAATCTCAAACTGCCGCGCAGCCGAGTCGCAAGGCAGTCCGTTCGGCAAATCACCAGCTCCCGCGCGCCATCAACTGACGATCGCTCTGTCGCCAGCCGCTGAGGCTAGCGTGCGAGTCCCGTCAGCTTCAGCACGCATGCGTATTGCGCCTTCGCCGCATCGCCGGATCCGGAAGGCAGGTGGACGACGATTCCGCTGCCCGACCTCGACCAGCGCAACGGCCGCGGATCTCCTAAGAGCGTCACCCTCATTTCGGACGGCGCTCGTACGTCCCGGATTTCAATTCCTTGACCGGGCCACCCTGGAACAATTGCGTATAAATCGTTCTGCTTTACGGTGAAGAACGCCTCAATTACGGCCTGCCCCGGCTTTTTCCGGTCCACGTAATCGGTGACGTCGTAATGAACATTAAATTCGCCCGATTTCATTTCCGGAATCTGGCCCGCGCTCCACTGGCGCGTGCGCTTCCATGGCCTCGTGCCGTAGATCGCCTCGCCATTGCGTTTGAGCCAATCGCCGATCTGCAGCAGCCGCTCCTCCATGACGACCGGAATGCGGCCGTCCGCCGTCGGACCGATATCTAGCAGCAGGTTGCCGCCGCGACTCACCAGGTCCGCAAGCATCAAAATGAGTTCCCGCGCCGTGCGGTAATCGCCGACCTGCTCCATGCGGTTATAACCGAATGAAAAACCCATGCCGCGGTTCTCTTCCCAGGGATGCGATCCGGATGGCAGCCCCGCGGCGTACTCGGTGGTGAAATACCCGCCGTGCTTATGGCGCGTGTCCTTGCCCCAACGATCGTTGACCGCCACCTCGTCGCGGACAGGCGACTCATTGAAGAGCCAGGCCAGCAACTCCGGCGTCTTCCACTCTGCGCTCGTCAGGTCCCACTCGCCGTCGGAGAAAATGATCGCCGGTTTGTACCGCGTAACGACGTCTTTAAATTGTGGATGCATGTGTTCGCGAATAAAGCGCGGCTTGTCGGAGAGCCAGAGCGGGTTGTACCACTCATACAGCGAATAGTAGAAGCCGAACCGCAGCCCCCGCTTGCGCACTTCCGCCGCGAGGTCGCCGAGGAGATCCCGTTTTGGTCCGATGTCGACGGCGTTCCACGGCCGCGCCCAGTCGCGGCTCGCCTCGGCGCTCGGCCAGAGCGCAAAACCGTCGTGATGCTTGGAAGTCGGCACAACATATCTCGCCCCCGACTTTTCGAATACATCCGCCCAGTGAGCCGGATCGAAGAGCTCAGCGCGGAACATCGGGGCAAAATCGAAGTAGGAAAACCGTTCGCCGTAGACGCGGCTATGAAACGCGAACGTCGAGTTGGGCTTCCCCCTGTCGAGCCGGCCCTTGTTCAGGGCATTCCAATACCACTCCGAGTACGCGCCTACGGGCGCATACGAGGGGACGGAATACACCCCCCAGTGGATAAAAATTCCAAATTTGGCGTCGGTGAACCATCGCGGCGTCGGCCTTTGATCCAGCGACTCCCAGTTGGCGCTATACCTCTGTTGTCCCGCGCAGCTCACCGCCGCCGCAATCAAAATAACAGTTGCAGATCGCAAGGAATACCTCCAGGCCAGATTTACGAATCAATGTAAACGCGCCGGCGCGCGGCCGGCGTTCTTGCGCCGCCGTGAACAGCGTCGACGCGGCCGGGCGTGACGCGATGTTCAGGGACGAAGCGAACGCATGCGCGAGCTCACGCGCTCAGCGCCCTCTTTATCGCTTGGGCGATTTTTTCGCCATGAAAACGGCCGTTCTCAATGAAAATCTCGTTGGTGTGCATGCCTGCGACGATTACGCCCGCCAGGTAAACGCCCTTCGTATCGCTCTCGAGCGTTTCGGGATGGGTGTATGGCCGCTGCGTCTCCGGATCGAGCCGTATGCCGAGCGCTGCGAGAAAGTCAAGATCGGGATGATAGCCCGTCATTGCGAACACAAAGTCGTTCTTGATCCAGACTTCGCCTTCGGGCGTAGCCACCAGCACAGAATCCGGACGTATTTCCTTAACCGAAGAGCGGAAGTATGCGCGGATCTCGCCGGACTTAATCCGGTTTTCGATATTTGGTTTGATCCAATACTTGACGCTGTTTGAGATTCCCTCCCCGCGGTGAACCAGCGTTACCCGGGCGCCGCTCCAGAACAGTTCTAAAGCCGCTATAGCGGCGGAGTTCTTTGCGCCGATCACCATGACGTCGTGGTCGTAAAAGGGGTGCGGTTCTTTGTAATAGTGAATGACCTTGCTGAGCTCCTCGCCCGGGACATTCAGCAGATTGGGACGGTCATAATAACCCGTTGCCAGGATGACTTTCTTCGCAAGATACTGATGCGGACATCCGTTGCGGTCAGTGGCATGCACGACAAAAGCGCCGTCATGGCCCGAGATGCGATTGACAAACTGGTACTGACGGATGTCGAGTTGATAATGCTCCGCGACCCGGCGGTAGTACTTCAAAGCCTCAGCGCGAACCGGCTTTTCGCCGAGCGACGTCATCGGAATGTTGCCGATCTCGAGCAGTTCGGGCGTGGTGAAAAAAGTCATGTGGGTGGGGTAGTTGTATATGGAGTTGACGACGCAGCCTTTGTCGATGAGCACGGCGCTCACATCGCGGCGCTTCAGTTCGATGCCGCAGGCCAAGCCGGTAGGCCCGGCCCCGACTATAACGACATCCCACATGTTGCGCTTCCTGAGCGTTTGACCCGAAAGACCGCAGGCGGCTGAGAGCTGGGCCTGCTGCGCTGAACCCGTAGCAGCCGACCGCGGACGCTCGCCGCGACTCTAGAGACCTGGCCGGCGGTCAGTGGCATCAAAGCATGGCCTCGACTTTGGAATAAACGTCGGCCAGAGCAGCGGCCAACCCAGCCGCGTTTTTGCCTCCGGCTTCCGCCATATCAGGGCGACCTCCGCCCTTGCCTCCCACCGCTTGCGCTACCGCGCTGGCAAGCTTTCCGGCGTGCACTTTCGAAGTGAGATCCTTGGTGACCCCGGAGACGATGGCAACATTGCCGTCCTCTGACGAGGCCAAGACAACCACGGCCGTCTTCCATTTGTTGCGCAGCGAATCCACAACGGCGCGAAGCTGAGCGCGGTCCATGCCTTCGACGCGTTTGGCCAGCACTTTAACTCCTTTGAAATCGCGCGCATCCTGCTCGAGACTTCCCGCCTGGGTCTGTGCAATGCGGAGCTTCAACTCCTCAATTTGCTTTTGCAGCGCGCGCTGCTCGGTCACCAACTTACTGACGTGTTCGGCGGCCTCGTCTTCCGTTGTATGCACTGCCTCAGCAACGCGGCTCAGCGCGCTCGTGACCCTTTGGAACCGTTCCAGCGCGCCTTCGCCGGTAATGGCTTCGATGCGCCGCACTCCGGCGGAAATGCTGCCTTCGGAAACGATTTTGCACAATCCGATGTCGCCGGTGCGGGACACATGCGTGCCGCCGCACAATTCCTTGCTGAAGCCGGGCACCTCGACAACCCGGACCTTCTCGCCATACTTTTCGCCGAACAGCGCGATCGCTCCACTGGTCAGCGCTCGGTCGAGATCCATCACCTCGGTCTGGACAGCTACGTTGCGAAGGATCTCATGGTTGATCAGGCGTTCGATTTCCCTGAGTTCGTCGGCGTCGAGCGCGGCGTAATGGGTGAAGTCAAAGCGAAGCCGTGCGGGTTCGACGACGGAACCGGCCTGTTTGACGTGCGCGCCCAGCACAGCCCGCAGCGCTGCGTGCAGCAAGTGGGTCGCGGTGTGGTTGCGCATCGTCGCCTCGCGAGCTTCGCGGTCGACGCGCGCGATGACCCGATCGCCTGGCCGGATGGGGGCGTGCGGATGCACGATGTGCACGATGGAATTGGCTCGCCTCTGCGTGTCCACCACATCGGCGATGCGACGCCCGTTCGCCGCGTCGAGCAGCGCTCCTTTGTCGCCGACCTGCCCGCCGGCTTCCGCATAGAACGGCGTCTGGTCCAAAACAACCTCGGTACGCGCATCCATTTCGATTACCCGGACAACTTCCGCCGGCGCCTCGAGCGTTTCACGGCCGACGAACTCGCTACTGGGAAGCGAAAGGTAAACTGGGGAAATCTGCGCCTTCTCAGCCCCCTTCCAGCTTGCGCGCGCGCGAGCGCGCTGCTTCTCCATTTCATGCTGGAAGCCATCGATATCGATGCGCAGGCCGAAGTCCCGCGCCATCTCTTGCTGCTCATCGATCGCGAGACCGTAGGTATCGTACAGTTTGAAGGCCGCCGCCCCGGGAAGCACGCCGCCCGCCGCAGCCCGCGCTTCATCGTGGAAAACGCGCTCGGCGACCTGGAACGTTGTGGCGTAGCGATGCTCCTCGTCCTTGACAACGCGCGCTATGCGCTGGACGGATTCCATCAGTTCCGGATACGCATCCTGCATCAGTTCGGCGACGAAACCGGTGAGTTGGTAGAGATACGGTTCTGTGACGCCGAGCCGGCGGGCGTGCCTCAGGGCCCTGCGCATAATTTTCCGCAACACGTATCCGCGGCCTTCGTTTGAAGGCAGCACGCCGTCGGCAATCAGGAACGCGGTCGCGCGGCTGTGATCGGCGTTGATGCGCAGCGCCACATCCGTGCGGTCATCTTCGCCATACGCAACTTTAAAAATCTCCGCGGCCCGAGCGATGATCGGCTGGATCAGATCCGTATCGTAGTTAGACAGCTTCCCCTGGAGGACGGCGGCAATGCGCTCAAGCCCCATGCCCGTATCGATCGACGGCCTGGGGAGCGGCGAGAGATTGCCGGCGGCATCGCGATCAAACTGCATAAACACAAGGTTCCAGATCTCAATGAAGCGGCCGCCCGCGTCATCGGGAAATTGCTCGTGTTCGCGGCCTGGCTCAGCGGCTTCGATTCCCATATCGTAGTGAATTTCGGAGCAGGGGCCGCACGGTCCAGTCTCGCCCATCTGCCAGAAATTGTCCTTTTCGCCCAAGCGGAAAATGCGGTCTTTGGGAAAGCCGGCCACTTTCTGCCAAAGCGTTTCGGCGTCATCGTCCTCACGGAACACCGTCACGTACAACCTGTCTTTCGCCAAGCCGTACTCTCTGGTGATCAATTCCCAGGCGAATGCGATCGCTTCGGCTTTGAAGTAATCGCCGAACGAAAAATTACCCAGCATTTCGAAGAACGTGTGATGCCGCCGCGTGTAGCCGACGTTCTCCAGGTCATTATGTTTCCCGCCGGCGCGGACGCATTTCTGCGACGAGCAGGCGCGCGTGTAATCGCGCTTTTCCAGCCCAAGAAACACATCCTTGAACTGGTTCATGCCGGCGTTGGTGAACAGCAGCGTCGGGTCGTTCGCTGGCACCAATGACGAACTGCGGACGACACGATGTCCGTTGGAGGCGAAATAATCGAGAAACTTCTGGCGGATCTGGCTGCCTGTCATTAAACTTCCATTGTCGCAGCGGCAGGCCGCCAGTGGCCAGTGGCCCGTTCCTGGCTAAGCGCACGATCCGTATGAGGCTACGAACAAGATGCGTTACCGGCGCCGGCCCGCTCCGCCTCATCTGACAATGTGAGCATGAACGCCGCCGGGCGCGCTGGTCTCGGGCGCTCTGTTTGCGATTTGCTTCGGACTCTAGTTCTGGTGAGGCGCATCGACATGAAAGCGCGGTAGTGACCGTCACCAGGCCAGTACGCGCTCGATAGCGCGCTTCACGTCTTCGACCGAGGGCAGTACGGCGAGCTCCAGCGCCGGCGCGTTCGGTACGAAAGAGTCCTTGGCTGTCACGCGCACAAGCGGCGCCTCCAAAGCGTCGATGCAGTTTTCCGCAATGCGCGCCGCAATCTCAGCGCCGAAGCCGGCCGTGAGCGAATCCTCATGCGCGATCACGACGCGATTGGTCTTGCGCACGCTCGCATAGATCAGCTCCTCGTCGAGCGGAACGATGCTGCGCAGGTCGATTACTTCGACCGAGCGGCCTTGCGCCTCCAGCTTGCGTGCGGCGTCCAGCGCCAAGTAGACGGCGCTGCCCCAAGTGACTACTGTCACGTCCGTTCCTGCGCGCCGCACGCGACCTTTGCCAAACGGCACGAGATAGTCTGCGCCCGGCTCCAGCGTCTTGGCCTGCGGCTTCCGGTAGAGACCCTTGTGCTCCAGAAAGACGACCGGGTCGCCGCTGCGCGCCGCAGTCTTGATCAGGCCTTTTGCATCTTCCGCGCAGCTCGGGAACACTACGCGCCAGCCGGGGATGTGAGCGAAAAAGCTCTCGATGCAGGCGGAATGCCAGGGTCCGCCCTTGATGTAGCCGCCAACTGGGATTCGAACTACAACGGAGCAGGACCAGACGCCGTTGCTGCGCCAGCGCACAGTGGGGATCTCGTTCCGGAGCTGCATCGCGGCGGGCCAGATGTAATCGCCGAATTGCAGTTCGACCACCGGCTTATAGCCTGCGATAGCCATGCCGCCGGCCACGCCCGCGATACTGGCTTCGGCCAGAGGAGCATTTGCTACGCGATCGCCGAAGCGGTCGCGCAGCCCGCGGGTGACGCCAAACACGCCGCCCTTGGGATCGGCGATGTCTTCGCCCCACATGACGATCCTGGGATTCCGCTCCATCTCTTCCCGCAGGCCATGATTGATGGCATCGATCATCGTAACCGGCTCGGTCGAAATATAGGCTGGCTCGGCTTCGGCGCGGATCGCCGGAACCGGCTCATAGATGTTTTCGAGCAGGCCATCAGCCGAAGGCTGCGGCTGCGAATCGGCCCAGTCCGCGGCGGCCTGGACCTGGCGCGCAACTTCTTCGCGAATGCTTTCCATCTCGGCGCGCGTCAACACGCCTTCATCCAGGAGTTCGCGCTCGAGCCGCAGGACCGGATCTCGCCCCGGGAGCCCAGCGAGTTCCTCCGGCGTGCGGTATTTTCGATGGTCATCGGAGGAGGAGTGCGAATCGAGGCGCGGCACATGGGCTTCGACCAGCACCGGACCGGCGCCATGCCGCATGGCGGCGATCATCGGCGCAAGCTGATCGTGGATATCGTGCAGGGATGTGCCGTCAACTTCAATGCTGGTAACGCCGAATCCCGCGGCGATTCTATGCACGGTGGATGCGGTCTGATGTTTTTGGGGCGTGCTGATAGCGTAACCGTTGTTCTGCACTACGAACAGGACCGGCAGGTTTTCGCGGGCGGCCCAGTTCAGGGCTTCGAAGAACTCGCCTTCACTGGTGGCGCCTTCGCCGGACTCGACGTATACGAGATCAGCGCCGCCATCAGCCTTAATGGCCTTAGCTGCGCCGATGGCGGGAAGATACTGCGATCCCGTGCAGGCGGTTTGCGCCACCAGTTTGAGCTCGCGCGAGGAGAAATGCTCGGGCATATTGCGGCCATTCGAGTTCGGGTCGCCGGCGCGGCTCAGCATACCGAGAAAGTAGTCCCGAAGCGGCAAGCCGAGGGACAGTACGGTTGCAGTCGAGCGGTAGTAGGTGAAGAACCAGTCACGGCCCGGTTCCAACAGGTTCGTAATGCCGGCCTGCGCCACTTCGTGGCCGCGGCAGGAAGCGACGAAGGCGCACTTGCCCTGTTTGGCGAACATCTTCATTCGCTCTTCGGCGTAGCAGGCGCTCAGGACGTCGCGGTACACGTCCTTCAGGTATGCCGGCGCAATGGCGGCAGGATCTTCCTCGAGCACGATCAGGTTCGAAACCATGGGTTCTCTTCCACTTTCAGTTTGAGGCGTTGCACGGAATCTGCCAGTGACTTCGGTCACAGGCATGCTTCGGTTCTTCACAAAATAAGAAGCATGAACGCCGAGGACGAGATTGTGCTGCGCGTATTGGCGGCAACGCCGCTGTTTGCAGCGCTGAGCGACTCAGAGCGCGCCGCGCTGGCCTCCCGCACGCAGCTACGACGCTATGCGGCCGGGCAGGTCCTGTTCACCGAAGGCGAGCCGTGCAGCGGCTTGTACGTGGTTGCCAGCGGCTGCGTCCGCATCTATAAGAGCTCGCGGGGCGGACGGGAGCAGGTGCTGGCGATCGAAGGTCCGCCGCATTCCATCGCCGAGCTGCCGGTGTTTGATGGCGGAGATTACCCGGCGTCTGCCCAAGCTGTGGCCGATTCGCGGCTGCTGTTCATCTCGCGGAGGGATTTCCGCGCGCTGTGCCTGGAGCGGCCGGAAGTGGCGCTGAAGGTTTTGCAAGTGGTCGGGAGCCGGCTGCGGCGATTGGTGGGCATTATCGAAGAACTTTCGTTCAGCACCGTGCGACACCGCCTGATCGCCTGGCTGTTCAAGCGGGCCGAGGCGAGTCCGGATCGAAAAACGTTCACGCTGCCGGTGAGCCATCAGGAACTGGCCGCTGAAATCGGCACTGTGCGTGAGCTTGTCTCGCGCAACCTCGGACGGTTGCAATCCGAAGGCCTCATCCACATCGAGGGCCGCGAGATTACGATTGTTAATCGGCCGGGGCTCGAAGCGGAGCTGGCATCGCGTCTGTAGTCCGAGCGGTCGCCGGGCGCGTGAACGTGATCAGCAGATTCGCGGCGAAGACGGTCACGGCAGCCATCTCGAGAATCGCTGATGCCGGAAGCACCGGCCACAATGCCGGAGCATAGCCTTCGTAGGCGCCCGTCTCGGACGCCACCCGCAACAGACAGCCGGCGTTCAGCAATGCCAGCGCGACGAACATCAAGCGCGGGCTGTAGAGGATATGCATGCCGCAAAACGCCGGCAGCACCCTCTGACCGATGGCAAAGACCATGGTCGAGAAGAAACCCACGGTCAGTGCGTGCCGCGAAGCTCCCCACAATCCGCCAAAGACCCTGGGCGTCCACCCGACTTTTCCTGCGTTTGTTCGACTCGCATACGTATGGCTCC
>Ga0070739_10004430_pt1 | contig 16612 bp, 17 predicted proteins | sample Coa_R1_7_FD_66445 | JGI IMG/M metagenome (GOLD analysis project Ga0070739, IMG submission 66445) | Surface soil microbial communities from Centralia Pennsylvania, which are recovering from an underground coalmine fire - Coalmine... | ecosystem: Environmental > Terrestrial > Soil > Unclassified ... | reverse complement strand
ACGCGTCGTGCGAAGCCGGCGACCTCGGGGGTGATGCCGGGGATCTCCGCGATCACGACCACCGCGGGCCCGGCGCCGATCTCGTGCACCGGTCGCGTCACGCCGTCGGCCGTGAACGACGACGTGCGGAAGCCCGCCAGTGCATCGCGCATGCCCGTGACGTTAGATCTGCGACGGGCTGACATCGTCGAGGGTGCGGTGGGCGGATTCCGGGAGCCGGGGCGCGAGGAGCAGCGCGCCGAGGAACGGCGCGGCGCCGCACAGCGCGATGGACGGCCCCAACCCACCGAGCACGCTCTTCAGGTTCCCGGCGACGACGAGGCCGACGACGGAGCCCGCGACGCCGCACACGAGCAGGAGCGAGTTGGACGTGCCGCGCACCTCCGTCGGGAACAGCTCGACGTCGAGCGTCCCGATCGCGAGCGCGGCCGCCCCGGCGCCGATGATCGCGAACGTCGACGTGAGCCACAGCAGGATCCCGGAGGCGAGGAAGAAGCCGACCTGGATCGCGGTCGAGACGGCCAGCGCGACGACCGTCACCCAGCGGCGACCGCGGCTCTCGGCCAGCCGCCCGCCCAACACGAGACCGAGCACGCCGGGTACCCCGTTCGTGACCGCGCGGAAGAGCGCGATCGCGGAGTTGGAGAAGCCGCGCTCGTCGCGCAGGAACGTGTTCGTCAGCTGCGCGGACGGCGCGGAGAACACGCTCGTGAGGAACGCGAGCGCGGCGAGCGCGACGAACCGCGGACCGTACGCGCGGTCCACGACCTGCGAGGCGCGCCCGCGGATCCCGCGGGCCGTCAGCTCGTGGAACCGGCGCGTCTCGGGGAGCGAGCGCATCAGCGCGGGAAGGAGCAGGATCGACCCCGCGCTCACTGCGAACAGGATCCGCCACGCCTCGCTACCGGCGTCCGCGATCGGCAGCAGCACGACCGAGACCGCGTACCCGGCGCCCGCGGACAACCCGACCATCATCGCGGCGAAAGCGCGCGCACCGTCCGGCGCGTCCTCGACCGCCGCGATGCCGGCGATGATGACGATCGCATTGACGAACGCGCGTGTGAACAGCTGCGTACCGGTGAAGACGGCGAGATTCGGCGCGACGGCAGCCAGCCCGTTGGACAGGCAGAGCCCGCAGAACGCGACCGCGAGGAGCTGCCGTCTCCCGCGACGGTCCGCCGCCGCGCCCACGACGAGCGCGACGAGCGCGCCACCGCGCGTGATCGCGAGCGAGTTGCCGAGTGCCGGCGTCCCGACGTGGAACGACTGCCGGATCGGGTCGCCGACCTGACCGAACAGCGCGCCTGCGTACGACGCGAGCGCGCCGAACGCGCAGACGGCGGCGAGGAGGTGGATCTGGGCGTCGTCGAACGCGACGGCGGGCAGGAACGTCGGCGTGCCGGGCGGGGGCGGAGGCGCCTCGCCGTGGGCGGCCGCCTCGAGCGTCGCGGCCGCGTGACGCACCAGGCGGCGGAGCACGAACACGACGACCGGGCCGAAGAACCACTGGAAGAACGGCACGTGCAGCGCGCTCGTCGCGACGAGCGTGACCCGTGACGCGCCCGGAGCGTCGTCCGCGACGTCGACCCGCAGCGTGGCGGAGCGGGTCGTGTCGTGGGGGAGCGGCCCCGTGAACGATCCGTCGCCCTGCTCCTGCAGGTGCATGACGTCGACGACGAGCGCGCGCGTCCGCGCCGGCGGCGCGTCCAGTCGGAGCAGCAGGCGCCGGCGCACGTGCGGCATGCTACGTGGCCTCTCTCGCGCCGCCGACGGCGCGACCGACGCCCCGAGCGACTCGAAAGGACGACGCGATGGCTCGACTCGAGGTCGGCGACAAGGCCCCCGACTTCGCGCTCACCGATCAGCACGGCAAGAAGGTGAAGCTGAAGGACCGGCGCGGCCGGAAGACCGTCGTGTACTTCTACCCGAAGGCGAACACGAGCGGTTGCACGGCGCAGTCGTGCGCGCTGCGTGACGCGGAGCCCGACCTGTCGAAGCTCGGTGCCGACGTCATCGGCATCAGCCCGGACGCGCCGGCCGCGCAGCTGAAGTTCGACGAGAAGTACGACCTCGGGTTCCCGCTCCTCGCCGACGAGGACCACGCGGTCGCCGACGCGTGGGGGACGTGGGGCGAGAAGTCGATGTACGGCAAGAAGTACATGGGGATCGTGCGCTCCGCCTTCGTCGTGGACGAGAAGGGCAAGATCGCGGCCGCCTTCTACAAGGTCAGCCCGAAGGACACCGTCCCCAAGGTCCTCTCCGTTCTGTGAAGGCTCATGCACACAGTGTGTGGATGAGGCTTCCGAAAACGGAGGGGTGCTACGCGCCGATCGCGTGGAAGCCGCCGTCGACGTGCACCATCTCGCCCGTCGTCGCGGGGAACCAGTCCGACAGCAGCGCGACGCACGCGCGCGCGACGGGCGTGGGGTCGCGCAGGTCCCACCCGAGCGGGGCGCGCTCCGACCACACCTCCTCGAATCGGTCGAAGCCCGGGATGCTCTTCGCGGCCATCGTCCGGACGGGACCGGCGGCCACGAGGTTGACCCGCACGCGGCGCGGCCCGAGGTCGCGGGCGAGATATCGCGCGGTCGACTCGAGCGCGGCCTTGGCGACCCCCATCCAGTCGTAGACGGGCCATGCCTGCCGCGCGTCGAAGTCGAGGCCGACGACCGACCCGCCGCCGTCCATCAACGGCAGCGCGGCGCGCGTCAGGCCCGCGAGCGAGTACGCGGAGATCTGCATCGCGACCGCGACGTCGTCCCACGGCGCGTCGACGAACCCGCCGCCCAGGCAGGTCTCCGGGGCGAAGGCGATCGCGTGCAGCACGCCGTCGAGCCGCCCGCCCACCCGTTCCGCGAGCGCGCCGAGGTCCGACGGGCTGGTGACGTCGAGCTCGACGAGGTCCGCCTCGCTCGGCAGGCGCCGTGCGGTGCGCTCGGTCAGCCGCATCTGACGCCCGAACGACGTCAACACGACCTCCGCGCCCTCTTCCTGGGCGAGCTTCGCGACCCCGAACGCGAGCGACGCGTCCGTCAGCACGCCGGTGACGAGGATCCGCTTCCCCTCGAGCAGCACGTTGCCCTCCTGCCTCTCGGCGTCACAGCGGCGAGTTCGAGTGCGCGCGCGGCATCGCGTGCTCGCGCTTGGTCGCGAGCCGGTCGAGCGCGGCGGCGAGCGCGCGTCGCGTGTCGGCCGGGTCGACGACCTCGTCCACGAACCCGCGCTCCGCCGCGACGTACGGGTTCGAGAAGCGGTCCTCGTAGTCGCGCTCGAGCGCGACCTGCTGCTCGCGACGCGCGTCCTCGTCGTCGACCGCGGCCAGCTTCCGCCCGTGCAGGATCTGCACCGCACCGGGCGCGCCCATCACCGCGATCTCCGCGCACGGCCACGCGACGCACCAGTCGCTGCCGAGCCGCTTCGAGTCCATGACGATGTACGCGCCGCCGTACGCCTTGCGCACGACGACGCACAGCCGCGGCACCGTCGCCGCCGCGTACGCGTGCACGAGCTCCGCACCGTGGCGGATCATGCCGCGCCACTCGAGGTCCTTCCCGGGCTCGAAGCCCGGCGTGTCGACGAACGTCACGAGCGGCAGGTTGAACGCGTCGCACCACTGCACGAAGCGCGCCGCCTTGCGCGACGCCTCGATGTCGATCGTCCCGGCGCGCTGACGAGGCTGGTTCGCGACGACGCCGACGGGCCGGCCGTCGAGGCGGGCGAGACCGGTCGTCAGGTTCGGTGCGTACGCGGCGCGCAGCTCGAAGAACGACGTCGCGTCGACGATGTCCTCGATGACGACGCGCATGTCGTACGAGGCGTTGGCGCGGTCGGGGACGGCCGCCGCGGCCCGGGCGCAGTCACGGTCGACCGGATCGTCGGACGCGTACCACGGCGGGTCCTCGAGGTGGTTCGACGGCAGGTAGTCGAGCAGGTGCGCGACCGCGGCGTCGGCGTGCGCCTCGTCCTCGACGACGAACGTCGTCACGCCCGTGCGCCGGTCGTGCGTCGGCGCACCGCCGAGCGCGACCCGCGAGACGTCGATCCCCGTGAACTCGGCGACGGAGTCCGGCCCGCTCACGTACGCGAACCCGTTCGTGGTCATCACGACGTGGTCGACCAGCCCGAGCAGGAGCGCGGGGCCGGACACGCACGCGCCGACGACGACGAGCACGGTCGGCACCACGCCCGACGCGTCCGCGAACGCACGCGCGAGTCGTCCCCACGCGTGCAGCCCCACGACGCCTTCGCCGAGCTCCGCGCCGGAGGTGTCGAGCACGCCGACCACGGGGAACCCGAGGTCCGTCGCGAGGCGGACGAGCCGCTCGGCCGCGTCACCGCCGGCCTCGCCGATCGCGCCGTGGTGCCGGCCGCCCGCGATGCGGAACCAGCCGACGCGCCGCCCGTCGACCTCGCGGATCGTCGCGGTGACGGCGTTGCTGCGATGTCCCGCGATCGGGACCGCGGTCACGCGGGCACGAACACGAGCGAGACGTTGTGCCCGCCGAACGCGAACGAGTTCGACACGACGGGCGCCGCGCCGACCTGGCGCGGCGAGCCCGCGACGACGTCGACGTCGCAGTCGTCGCCGCGCTGCTCGTGGTTCGCGGTGGGAGGCACGACGCCGTCGCGGATCGCGAGGATCGACGCGATCCCCTCGATCGCGCCGGCGGCCCCGATCGTGTGCCCCGTCACGCCCTTGACCGACGTGACGGGCGGCGAGTGGTCGCCGAACACCTTGCGGACCGCCTCGGCCTCGGCGGCGTCGTTCAGCGGTGTCGACGTTCCGTGCGCGTTCACGTGGCCGATGTCCGACGCCGAGAGCCCGGCGTCGTCGAGCGCGAGCTGCATGCACGCGGCCGCGCCGGAACCGCCCGGTGCCGGCGCCGTGATGTGGTGGGCGTCGTCGTTGCGGCCGTAGCCGGCGACCTCCGCGTAGACCCGCGCGCCGCGCGCGAGCGCGCGGTCGAGGCGCTCGAGCACGACGAAGCCACCGCCCTCACCCATGACGAAGCCGTCGCGCGCGGCGTCGAACGGGCGCGACGCGTGCGCGGGATCGTCGTTGCGCCCGCTGAGCGCACCCATGCGGGCGAACGCGGCGACCGTGATGAGCGTGATGGCGGCTTCGCTCCCGCCGCCGACGACGAGGTCGGCGCTGCCGTCGCGGATCAGGCGCGCGGCCTCGCCGATGCCGTGCGCGCCCGCGGTGCACGCGGTCGCGACGCAGACGTTCACACCGGTCCACCCGAAGCGGATCGCGATCTCCCCCGCGGTGCGGTTCGCCATCATCATCGGGACCAGGAACGGGCTGATGCGCGCCGGCCCCTTCTCGATGTAGGTGCGCACCTGCTCCTCGAGGGTCGCGATCCCGCCGACGCCGGTGCCCGCGACGACGGCACAGCGCGCGGGGTCGTACTGGAGGTCGCCCGCGTCCGCGACCGCGTCGGCGGCCGCCGCGACACCGAGCTGGGTGACGCGGTCGAAGCGACGGGCCTCCTTCGCGCCGAAGTACGAGTCCGGGTCGAAGTCGCGGACCTCGCACGCGAAGCGGACGGGGAGATCGGACGCGTCGAAGCGCGCGATCGGCGCGGCCGCGGAACGCCCCTCGAGCAGCTGCGACCAGAACGACTCGACGTCGTTGCCGGCCGGGGACTTCACGCCGATCCCCGTGACCGCGACGCGGGGCCGACCGCGGTGGTCGAGCATCTCGGCACTCATCGTTCCAGCATCCCTTCGCTCGCGCTGGCGGAGCGCTACGCCGACGCGCCCGCCTTGTTCATGACCAGCGTGACGGCCTGTCCGACGGTCGTCACGCCCTCCAGGTCCTCCTCGGGGACGGTGATGTCGAACCGCTCCTCGAGCCCCATGACGAGCTCCACCAGGTCGAGGCTGTCGGCGTCGAGGTCCTCCTTGAAGCGCGCCTCCTCGGTGACCTGGTCGGGCTCGACGCTGAGCACCTCGACCGCCACCTCGCGGATGGCCTCGAGCACCTCGGGACGTTCCATCGGGGGTCTCTCCTCCTGGTCGGGGTCTTCCTGTGCAGAAGGCCCAGGCACACGCCTGAGCCTTCCCGAAACGGTTCGATCGCGACCGTCTAGTGGCCCATCGCCAGCCCGCCGTCGACGGGAACCACCGCGCCGGTGACGTAGCCGGCCGCCTCGCTGCAGAGGAACGCGACCACGGCGGCGCACTCCTCGGTCGTGCCCAGCCGTCCGAGCGGGACGGCTCCCTCGGCCCACGCCCGCCAGTCGTCGGGCATGGCGTCGGTCATCGCCGTCACGATAGGCCCGGGCGCGACGACGTTGCAGCAGATCCCACGGGGCGCGAGCTCGCGCGCGACGGAGCGCGTCAGGCCGACGAGCCCGGCCTTGGCCGCGGAGTAGTTCGCCTGCCCGGGCGCGCCCGTCTGCCCGCTCGCCGACGACACGTTCACGATGCGTCCGTAGCGGGCCTTCATCATGTGACGGGTCGCGCGCCGTGTGGTGTGGAACGCACCCGTGAGGTTCGTGTGCAGGACGACGTCCCATTGCTCGTCGGTCATGCGCGCCACGAGCCCGTCGCGGGTGACGCCCGCGTTGTTGACGAGGATCTCGACGGGGGACCAGGTGCCCTCGATCTCGGTGAACGCGGCGTCGACGGACGCGGCGTCGGCGACGTCGGCCCGCACGGCGAGCGCGCTCGCGCCGGTCTCCTCGATCGCGCGCTGCGTCTCCTTCGCGCCGGCGTCGTCGGTGGAGTAGCAGAACGCGACGCGGTGACCTTGACGCGCGAGCGCGACTGCGACGGCGCGCCCGATGCCGCGCGACGCACCGGTCACGAACGCGGTGCGAGGCGTCTCCGCGGTCGTTCCCGCGGTCATGCCTCGTCCCAGCGCATCAGCGCGCTCGCCCATGTCATGCCGGCACCGAACCCGGAGACGAGCACGACGTCGCCGGCCTTGATGCGGTGGTCGTCGACGGCTTCTGCGAGCGCGAGCGGCACCGAGGCGGCAGACGTGTTCCCGTAGCGGTCGATGTTCACCACGGTGCGGTCCATCGGGATCCCGAGCTTCTTGCACGCGCTGTCGATGATGCGGACGTTCGCCTGGTGGGGGACGAACCAGTCGACGTCCGCCGCGTTCATGCCACCGCGCGCAAGCGTGGCGTTCGCGGAATCGACCACGCAGCGGACCGCGCGCCGGAACACTTCTTGGCCCGCCATCTTCAGGTAGTGCTCGCGGGCGTTGACCGTCTCGATGCTCGCGGGACGGCGGCTCCCTCCGGCGGGGACGCCGAGCAGCGGCGCGGCGGAGCCGTCGCAACCGAGGTCCCACGCGAGGAGTCCGACGTCGTCGCGCGGCGCACGCGACACGACCACCGCGGCGGCGGCGTCGCCGAAGAGGATGCAGGTGCCCCGGTCCTCGGGGTCGGTGACCCGGCTCAGCGTGTCCGCCCCGACGACGAGCACGTGCTCGAGGTTGCCGGCGGTCAGCATCGAGGAACCGACGACGAGCGCGTAGACGAACCCCGCGCATCCCGCACCGAGGTCGAACGACCCGCAGCGTAGGCCGAGCCCGTCGCCGAGGAACGAGCCGACGTGGGGGATCGGCTGGTCGGGTGTCGCGGTCGCGACGACGAGGAGCTCCACGTCGTCCGGCGTGAGCCCCGCGTCCTTGAGCGCGGCCGCGGACGCGGCGATGCCGAGCGTCGAGGTCGTCTCGTCGGGGGCGGCGATCCTGCGCTCGCGGATGCCCGTCCGCTCGACGATCCACGTGTCCGACGTGTCGACGAGCTGCTCGAGCTCCTGGTTGGTGAGGCGGCGTGACGGCGTCGCCGTGCCGATGCCCGTGATGGCGGCCGCCATCACGCGAGCCGCAGCCACGCGACGGGCTGGCCCTCGCGGAGCCGCTGGCCGGGCGCGGCGAGCATCCCCATCATGAAGCCGCGGAACGGGCTGCACACGTCGACCTGCGTGCCCGGGCCCTCGATGACACCGATGGCCTGACCCTCGTCGACGAGCTCGCCCTCGCAGGTGACGGTCTCGGGGTCGAGCGGGCGGAACACGCCGACCGCGGGCGCGACGATCATGCGCTCCGGGACGAGCAGGCGCTCACCTTGGACGAGGACGGCTTCCATCAGGTCACTCCTGGGCCAACGTGTCGAGGTCGGCGGGCGTGGCGACACCCACGACCGGAAGGTCGGGAACGGTTCGCTTCGCGAGGGCGGCGAGCATCGAGCCGTGCCCGACCTCGAGCAGCGCGGTCGCGCCCAGTGACGCGATCGTCTCCTGGGACTCGCGCCAGCGGACCGGGACGGAGACGTGCGACGCGAGACGGGCGCGCCAGCCATGACCGTCGGTGTACCCGCGCGCGTCTGCGTTCGACACGACCGGTGTCGTCGTGTCACGCAGGTCGACGTCGCGCAGCGTGTCGGTCAGCGCGTCGGTCGCGTCCTGCATCAACGGCGTGTGGAACGCGCCGCCGACGTTGAGCGGGGTGACACGGCGGATCCCGAGCGTCTTGGCGCGTGCGCTCCCGGCCTCCACGCCGTCCGGGGTTCCCGCGATGACGACCTGCCCCGGCGCGTTGTCGTTCGCGACCCAGCATGCGTCGGGGGCCGCGCTGCACGCGTCGTCCGCCTGCTCCGGTGTGGCGCCGAGCAGCGCGGCCATGCGACCCGGGTGACGGTCCGCCGCCTGCTGGGTGAGCTCCGCACGGCGCGCCGCGAACTGCACGCCGTCCTCGAGCGGGAGAGCGCCCGACGCGATGAGCGCGGTGACCTGCCCGAGCGAGTGGCCTGCGAACGCGACCGCGTCGGTCACGTGCTCGCGCGCGGCTTCCCACACGACGAGCGACGTGAGCAGCACCGCGAGCTGCGCTTCCCGCGTCCGGGTGAGCGCGTCGGCGGGCGCGTCGGTGACGAGGTGCGCGAGCGGCTCGCCGAGTGCTTTCTCCGCCCGCTCGACGAGCGCCCAGGCCGGGTGGTCGCGCCACGCCGCGGCCATGCCCGGGGCCTGCGTGCCCTGGCCGGGGAAGACGACAGCGGGTCGTGTGAGCGCGCGTTCCAAGAGAGAGTGCCTTTCCGGGGATCCGAGAGGTCCGACCCTGCCCTCGAGTGGAGCGTTACACGGATTGGCGGGTTACCGGTCAGTACGAGCAAAAAGATTCGTTTCGGTTGCGCGAACTCCCGGTTACCGCGGAGTAGGGCGTCGCCGCGGCCACACTGTCGCGATGGTCGACGTGCCCGACGATCCCGTCGCGTTGCTCCCGCACCGCCCGCCGTTCCGCTTCGTCGACTCGGTCGGCTCGCTCGAACCCGGGTCGGGCGTGGAGGCGCGCTACCGCGTGACGGGCGACGAGCCGTTCCTCGCCGGGCACTTCCCCGGGAACCCGATCTTCCCGGGCGTGCTGCAGCTCGAGGCGCTCGCGCAGGCGGGCGCGATCGCGTTGCTGTCGGACGAGCGCTACGCGGGGAAGCTCCCGCTGTTCGGTGGCGTCACCGACGTCCGGTTCCGCCGGCTCGTACGTCCCGGCGACGAGCTGACGTTGCGCGTCGAGATGGAGCGGTTGAGCGCGCGCGGCGGCTGGGGTTCGGCGCGCGCGACCGTCGACGGCGAGCGTTGTTGCGACGCGCGCCTGCTGTTCGCGATCGCCTAACCGGCGTCGCGACGCCGGGGGTCGCGGTCGCGCTCACGCTCGGCGGCCCGGGACTCGCGCGCCTCGAGCTCGTGCTCGACGACGTCGGGATCCTCGCCGAGGAGCAGCGCGGCCTCGGCGTCGGGATCGATGGGTTGCTCGGCCCGGACGCGCCGGGACGGGCCGACCACGATGAGGACGACACCGAGCCCGCACAAGACGAGCACGACGGTCACGAAGACGGCGATGCTCACAAGAAGACCAATCGGTTCGGGGAGACGGATCCACCTTACCGGCCGTCGGACCCCGGCACTCACGGCTTCTTCATCGTGCGCGTGATCGCGCGCGATCCGCGGTGGGGTGATCGTCGGGGGTGTGCGCGCTCACGCTTCGTTGAAGCCTGAATCGGTCCAGGACCGACTCCGCGCTCGGCGAAGCGTTACGACCGGTCGCACGGGACCGCCCGTGCCCGGACTGGGACTCGCACTCCGCCCGGGGCGGTGGCGTCCGTCCCGCTCGGGTTCATGGTCAGCTCCGCACGTGGGCGGTGAGGGCACTCCCGGCGGCATCGGTCATCGCGTTGGCGACGACGCCGGAGGGGCGCGGCGCTGCCACCGTGGCCGCCGCGGCCTCGGTCGACGACGATCGCTCCACCCGCGCAGGGGCGACCGCGGCCGTGCTCGGCGGATACCAGCCGGTGCTCGACGGCATCCGCGCGGTGGCGATCGTCATGGTGCTGCTGTTCCACACGATCCGCCGGAACCGGTCGATGTTCGCGTCGGGGTACCTCGGGGTCGACGCGTTCTTCGTCCTCAGCGGGTTCCTCATCACCACGTTGCTGCTGCAGGAGGCGCGCGCTGGCGCCATGTGAGCCTGCGCAGGTTCTACCTGCGTCGCGCGCTGCGCCTTCTGCCGCTCGCCGGTGCGCTCGCGCTGACGGGCGCGATCGTCGATGTGGCGACGACGCCGACCTTCGGGGGACGGCCCGCGCCGCAGGGCGTCGTGAGCGTCCTCTTCCACTACGCGAACTGGATGCACCTGTGGCACCCGAGCGCGTTCGGGTTCATGGGTCACGCGTGGTCGCTCGCGATCGAGGAGCAGTTCTACCTGCTGTGGCCGCCCATGCTCGTGCTCCTGCTCTGGGCGGGCTTCCGCCGCTGGCCGATCCTGCTGATCGCAGTCGCGTTCGCGTGCGCGTCGGCGGCGCTGCGCGCCTATCGCTGGTACGTCGTGTCGCATCCCCCGCGTGTCGTGACGGCGTCAGCGCTCGGGAGGTTCATCCAAGCGAAGAAGGAGTTCGCCGTCGCCGAGCACAACTACTACTCGTCGTTCATGCACGCCGACGGTCTCCTGCTCGGCTGCGCGCTCGCGGTGCTCGTCGTGTCGTTCCCCGTCGTGCAGCGCGCGGTTCCCCGGTTCGGCGCGGCGACCGCGATCGTCGGCGCGGTCGGCGCCGGTGTCGTCGTCTTCAAGGCGGGCTCGGCCGGGATCGGGTCATTCCTGTCGTCGTGGGGCCTGCCCGAGTTCGAGCTGAGCGTGGCCGCCGCCACCGCGGCGGTCGTCCTCCGGCCCCGCCTGCTGCTCGGCCGCGCGTTGGCGAACCCAGCCGCCGTCTGGGTCGGTCGTCGCTCCTACGGGGTGTACGTGATCCACGGCGCGGTGTTCACGCTCGCGAGCGATGCGATCCACGGCGACTGGGTCCTCATCCCGACGATGTGGACGATCACATTCCTGCTCGCCGCGGTGTCGTTCCGGTTCCTGGAGACGCCCGTCCTCCGGCTCACGGACCGGTTCTCGACGCGCGCGGCGGCGCCGTCGCTGGCGGGCGCGACCGTCGGCTAGGTGTGCCCGGAGTGGGACTCGAACCCACACGCCTCTCGGCAATCGATTTTGAGTCGATCGCGTCTGCCGATTCCGCCATCCGGGCCGACCGGGAGGTTACCGGCCTCCACTCCCGGATTCCCTGGATACACGGACCAGGGTGGCCAATAGACTCCGTCCTCCCATGAACGCGTCGATGCTGCAGCGCCGGCTCGTGGACGTGAGCGAGCGCTTGAAGAAGCTGCGGGCCGAGCTGACCGTCACGGAGGAGCAGCTCGCCTTCCTCGAGGAGGAGGCCGACGACGCGCGCCTGCGGGCCCTCGTCTCGGAGACGCCGCTCGGCGACGTCGAGGCCCGCGACGCCCGCCGCCATGCGGACGCCCTGGCTCGCCAGCGCGACGCCCTCCTGCGTAGCGTCGCGGAGCTGGTCCGAGAGCAGGATCGCCTGCTCGACCGCATGTCCGCGGAGCTGTCGGCCCAGTGACCGAGACCGGAGCAGCGTCCATGTCGGAGACCGCACCCGCGTCGTCCAGTGCGACGCGCGTCGTCATCGCCGAGGACGAGGCCATCATCCGCCTCGATCTCAAGGAGCTCCTCGAAGAGGAGGGCTACGAGGTCGTCGGCGAGACCGGTCGTGGCGACGAGGCGGTCGACCTGGTCCGCAGGATGCGTCCCGACCTCGCGATCCTCGACATCAAGATGCCGGGGATGGACGGGCTGTCCGCGGCCCGCCACATCGCGGGCGAGCGGCTCGCGGCGGTCCTCATCCTCACCGCGTTCTCCCAGCGCGACCTCGTCGAGCAGGCCCGCGACGCCGGTGCGCTCGCGTACCTCGTCAAGCCGTTCCAGAAGAGCGACCTGCTGCCGGCGATCGAGGTCGCGCTCGGTCGGCACTCCGAGCTGACGTCGCTCGAACGCGAGCTGAGCGACCTGGCCGAGCGGCTCGAGGCCCGGAAGCTCATCGACCGGGCCAAGGGCCGGCTGATGGACGAGCACTCGATGAGCGAGCAGCAGGCGTGGCGCTTCCTCCAGACGAACGCGATGGACCGGCGGATGAAGGTCCACCAGGTCGCCCAGCTCGTCATCGACGGCGACGTCGCTCCATAGCCGTTCCCGCGCTCCAAGGAGCGGCGAGCCTGCGAGCGCGACCATAGGGACATGAAGCTCCTGCTCCTCGACGGGCACTCGCTCGCGTACCGCGCGTTCTACGCGCTGCCGACCGACCTCGCGACGACGTCCGGCACCGTGACGAACGCGGTGTACGGGTTCACGTCGATGCTCGTGAAGGTTCTCGCCGACGAGAAGCCCGACTACATCGCGGTCTCGTTCGATGCCGCGGGGCCGACGTTCCGCAACGACATGGACGCCGAGTACAAGGCGAACCGGAAGGAGACACCCGACCTCTTCCGCTCGCAGATGCCACTCATCCGCCAGGTGCTCGACGCGCTGCAGATCCAGGTCGTCGAGGTGGAGGGCGTCGAGGCGGACGACGTGATCGGCACGCTCGCGCGCCGAGCGGAGGCCGAGGGCGTCGACGTCGTGGTCGTCACCGGTGACCGCGACGCCTACCAGCTCGTGCACGACCCGCACGTGAAGGTGCTCTACAACCGCCGCGGCGTGTCGGACTACGTGCTCTACGACGAGGCCGGCATCAAGGAGCGTACCGGCGTCACGCCGACCCAGTACCCGGACTACGCGGCGCTGCGCGGCGACACGAGCGACAACCTGCCCGGCGTTCCCGGCATCGGCGAGAAGACGGCCGCGAAGCTCGTCTCGACGTACGACACGCTCGAGGGCATCTTCGACCACCTGGACGAGCTGCCGCCGCGGCAGCGCACGAACCTCGGTGAGTGGCGCGACCGCGTGTTCCAGAACCGGACGATGTCGCGGCTGCACGTCGACTGCGAGGTCGGGGTCGAGCCCACCGACCTGCGGCAGGGCGCGTTCGACGCCGAGCAGGTGCGCGTCCTGTTCAACCAGCTGGAGTTCCGCACGCTGCTGCCACGCCTGTTCGAGGCCGTCGGCGAGACGGCCGCCGCGCCCGAAGCGGAAGCGCTCGAGTGCGACGTCGAGGTGCTGCGCGACAGCGACGCCGTCAGCACGCGCGTGCGCGACCTCGCGGCCGCGGGCGCGCCGTACGCGATCGAGCCGCGCTGGTCCGGCGCGCCCGGACGGTCCGCACTCGCGGGCGTCGCGCTCGCCGACGGGCAGGCGCGGGTCACGTACGTCGACGGCGACCTGCTGCACGACGCGAAGGTCGTCGACGCGCTCGACGCGCTGCTCGGCCCGTCGGGGCCGCCGCTCGTCGCGCACCGGGCGAAGGAGCTGATGCACGGCCTGCCCGTCGACGTGCGCTCGCTCGACGCCGACACCGCGGTGATGGCGTACCTGCTCGACCCGGGCGAGAACCGGTACCTGCTCGAGGACCTCGCGTTGCGGTTCCTCGGCGTCGAGACCGCGTCACCCGACGCGACCGAGGGCCAGCTCGACCTCGACGGCGCGGCGGAGGTCGACGCGACCGGCCGGCGCGCGCTCGCGGTGCTGCGCCTCGCGACCGCGCTGCGCGACGCGCTCGACAAGCGTGAGCTCACCGACCTGTACGAGCGGTTCGAGCGCCCGCTCGTGCGCGTCCTCGCGCGGATGGAGGACGCCGGCGTCCGCATCGACCTCGACTTCCTCGGCGAGCTGCGCAAGGAGCTCTCGCAGCAGTGCGAGGACCTCGAGCGTCGGATCCACGCGCACGCGGGTGAGCCGTTCGTCATCAACTCCGTCCCGCAGCTCCGGCGGGTGCTGTTCGACGAGCTCGGGCTCACACCGGTCAAGAAGACGAAGACGGGCCCGTCGACCGACGCCGACTCGCTGCAGAAGATGGCCGCGGTCAACGCGCACCCGATCCTCGACGACCTGCTCCGCTACCGCGAGGTCGACAAGCTGCGCAGCACGTACGCCGACGCGCTGCCGCCACTCGTGCAACCGGACGGGCGCATCCACGCGACCTTCAACCAGATCGCGACGACGACGGGCCGCATCTCGAGCGAGTCGCCGAACCTGCAGAACATCCCGGTGCGCACCGCGGACGGGCGCGAGATGCGCAAGGCGTTCGTCGCCGACGACGGGTGCGGGCTGCTGACCGCCGACTACTCGCAGATCGAGCTGCGCGTGCTCGCCCACCTCGCGGACGACCCCGGGCTCATCGACGCGTTCGAGCGCGACGCCGACGTCCACACGACGACCGCGTCGCGCGTGTTCGGCGTGGACGAGGCCGACGTCGACGCGTTCCAGCGCCGGTTCGCCAAGGTCGTCAACTACGGCCTCGCCTACGGGATGGAGGCCTACGGCCTCGGGCAGCGGCTCGACATCCCGACCGAGCAGGCCCGCGAGATCCTCGACGCCTACTTCGAGTCCTTCCCGAAGGTGAAGGCGTACATGGAGCAGACCGTGCGCGAGGCCCGGGCCCGCGGCTACACGACCACGATCTTCGGGCGGCGCCGTCAGATCACGGAGCTGGCCTCCGACAACTTCCGCATCCGCCAGATGGGTGAGCGGATGGCCCAGAACGCCCCGGTGCAGGGGTCGGCCGCCGACATCTTCAAGCTCGCCATGGTTCGGCTCGATACAGCACTGGAGGACGCGGGTCACCGGAGCCGGATGCTCCTCACCGTGCACGACGAGCTCGTGCTCGAGGTCCCGTTCGAGGAGCGCGACGCGGTCGAGAAGCTCGTCCGCGACGTGATGGAGGCCGTGTGCGAGCTGCGGGTGCCGTTGCGGGTCGACGTCGGGTTCGGCCCGACGTGGGCGGACGCGAAGTAGCGCACCGCCCGTTCGTCTCGCGCACGCCGCTGCTCATCGGGTTCGCAGTCGCACTCGGCGCCGGCGCCGTCCTCGCGCTGTCGGCCGCGACCGGTGGCCGGATCCACATGCTGCAGAGCGACGGCGCGTCGTTCGCGGCGATCGCGCGTGACCCGTTCGGGAACGCGTCGACGTTGCACGGGTTCCAACACGGAAGGTGGGGGATCGACGGGACGGCGTACCGCTTCGGTCGCATCACGCTGCCGCTCGCCGCGTGGGTGCTCGCGCTCGGGCATGCCCCCGCGACGACGGTGACGCTGCCCGTCGTCGTCGCGATCGGGTGGGGCGCCGCGGTCGCGACTGCATGCGAGCTGTGCGTGCGGTACGGACGGTCGGTGTGGCTCGGCCTCGTCGTGCTCGCGACGCCGTACACGCTGATGTGGCTCCGGACGCCGCATCTCGTGTCGGAGTCGCTCGTCCTTGCCCTCGTTCTCGCGTCGTACCTCGCGTGGACCGACGACCGCCGCGGGCTCGCGCGCGTGCTTGCCGCGGCCGTGGTCCTCGCGCGCGAGGTCAGCCTCCTCGCGTTCGTCCCGGTGGTGTGGCGTGACGTCCGTCGACGCGGACGGGTCGCAGTACGCGACTGGTCGCTCGTCGTCGTCCCGTACGCCGCGTGGTGCTGCTGGCTGCGCGTGCGGATCGGGACGTTCCCCTTCACGGACCCGGCGGGGTCACGGCGCAACGCGCTGGCGCTCCCGTTCGTCGGCATCGCGCGCAGCTATGGAGGCGCGGTCCCTGCTCAGGCGTTGCTCGCACTCGCCGGTGCGCTCGGCACGCTCGTGCTCGGGTGGTACGTCTGGCGTGAGCGGCGGTGGTTCCCGGTGCGTGACGGCGCGATCTGGATGTGCGCGTTCGTTCCCTGTCTCGGGACGAGCGTCTGGAGGTTGTGGGTCGAGGTGACGCGTGTCGTCAGCGTGACGCAGTCGCTGTTGCTGCTCGCCGCCGTCGCCGGTGCTCGGGTCGGTGCTCGCGACGCGGAACGCGAGCGGGATCAGGCCGCGGTCGCGTAGTCGGACGGGCCCGTCGGCGTCGTCGCGACGAGCGCGGCGGCGTAGCGGACGCGGCGCCAGTCGGCCTCGTCCTCGCCGCTGGAGAGGATCTTGTCGATGTCGAGCACGAGGCGCGCCGCTTCCTCGGACGCGTCGAGACCGGCGCGCTCGAACGCCTCGCGCATCTCGTCCGCGCGGTTCCGGATCCACACCCGCTCGTGCGGCGCGTAGACGTTGCGCTCCGCGTCGAGCACCGCCTCTGCGATGGCAACCCCGTTCATCTCCATGCCGCTCTCGTCGTCTGGCTGCGCGGGGCGTTGAGCCTGACGCAGACGAATCATCC
>Ga0070739_10004427_pt1 | contig 16616 bp, 15 predicted proteins | sample Coa_R1_7_FD_66445 | JGI IMG/M metagenome (GOLD analysis project Ga0070739, IMG submission 66445) | Surface soil microbial communities from Centralia Pennsylvania, which are recovering from an underground coalmine fire - Coalmine... | ecosystem: Environmental > Terrestrial > Soil > Unclassified ... | reverse complement strand
TCTTCTTCAAGACCTTCTTCCGACATTTTAGCCAGTTGCTCGACGGTGAGCAGGATGGGACACTGCATGTGAAGATGGGGGGGCGATTGCTCGCCCCCCTTGGTTCCGACGGCCCGGGTGAACTTGTAGACCTGGGTCGCTCCCCGGCGCTCCGGCTCCCCCACAACCGCCTGGGTCAGCTCGGGATAGACCGTAGCGTAAAACTCCTTGACCCGATCGGGCGACATGACCGGATCGGGATCGGCCAGTTTTAATGAACCGTATTCAAAAACGCGTTCTACTTTTTGTATATCCATAAATCCTCCATTATCAGATGTGTTTATATGTGGAGCGCTTAACCAAACAAATCAAACGCGGAAGGCTCCTTTTCAACCCCGGCGGGGGTCCCAATTTTCTCCTTCGACGAGTCGACCTTTTGAGACGTGTCCGGCTGAGGCGTATCCAATTCAGAGGGCTTCTTCTCTTCGCTTGATTCTTTCTTTTCGGTCTTCCCTTTATCGGCCCCTGAGATCGCCTTACTGACCGCTTCCCGTTTGACCGAAAAGGCGCGATGCAGCCTCCCTTCCTCTTCGTAGTTCTGCTCGATCAGCGACATAAACCCTTCGTTGAGCTCCTCCGGGGTCGCCTTAAAAACCAGCGGTACCCGCGCCTGCTCATACAACTCCTTTTCCTTCCCGGAAAGCGGATTCACCTCCGGATACATCGGATGGAAGAGCACGACCAGTTTCCCGCGCTCCCCCGTGGTAATGGTAAAAGTCACTTTCCCCTGGGGCGGTATGAGATTTGAGATCTTTGTAAAATCAAACATGGTGAACCTCCTTATTGTGTTGGTCTGGTATGTTCTTTACAGAATTGATTTATCCGTTTTGAAAAGCGGTCTCCCGCGTAAGCCAGGCCGGCATGATTTGGGCCGTAAATCCGCAGGCGAGGAGCGCATCGATGAATTCCTTCTTCGGCCGGGTGGATAACTTCGATACCGACCCCCCTTTGTTCTGAAGGAACATGGTCATGCCGACCTCCTTCGCGGTGGCCTCGATCTCCGCTTTGGTGAGCAGCTCCAGGTAGGTCCGATCGATCTTAAAGAGGACTTCCGGGGTGGCCGCAAGATCGGTGAAGACCATCTCCTCGATTAAAGGGAGAGAGAATTTATCGAGCGCCTTCAGTGCCATTCTCCCCGCCGCGGTCATCAGCTGCTCCGCGTTCAAGGCTTTCAGCTTGGAGTAGAGCTTCGGCGGATCGGATTCAAAGCCGTCGCAGGCCAGATTAAGTTCTTTCAGGGTGGAATCCTCAGTCCAGTTCCTCCCCCAGGAGGTGTCTTTCATGGCAAGGAGGATCAGCCGTAGTCGATTCTCCGGGGTTTCTAAGAGGTGAGCGGCCAGATATTCCTGATATCGATTTCTTTTGAAATCCTTCACCCGCTGGGGAGCGTTTGCGGGGGTCATCTTTTTGGGAACCGGACTGGCTGTGGATACATTCTTTAAACCGGGATCTTTTTCGGCCTTGGCTCCCCCCTTTGTAGATCCGGACTTCTTTTCCGCATTCCCTCCCCGGAATCGCGCCGCGCGCTCCTCGTAGCAGGGGCGGTTCGTGCAGATATTCTGCCGCAGCGGGTAACCTCCCGCGGAGACGAAAACAACCAGAAATTTGCAACTCTGGCAATCCCGCAGACCCTCCTCGCCCAGCTCCCCCTTATTGTGCATGACGGCCTGGGTTTGATCGATCTCCGGGGGAAGATCGTCGATGCCGATCTTGACCTTCCCGGCGATGACCGCCCGGGGCCCCATCTCTTCGATCTGTTTCGTCAGAGATTTCGCCTTCTCCAGCTCTTTCCTGCTCCAGCACGGATCGTAGAGGCACTTCCCAAGACCCGAGGCCTCCCGAGCAAAGAGATCCGGCTGACCCGCGCTGTTATGGGGGCAGTTACGGCAGTCCTGGGTGTCGAAGACGGCATTGACGAGCCGCCGATCGTTCTGATGGTTCAGCAGATTGGAGAGTTGTACCGCGTTGAGGCGCTGCTCCTCCACCGTGGCCAGCATCGTTTTTTGCCGGTCGTCGGGAAGACACGATAACAACTCTGCTACGGAGAGGCCGATCGCGCCGGTCCTGACCTTCTCCCTCGCCTCCGAGATCAGATGAAGCAGCTTCATCCGCCGGCGAATGTACTCTTCGCTCCGGTTGATCATCGCGGCGAGGTCCTGAATCGATTTTTCGGCCAACTGCTCCTCAAAGGCTTCCGCCTCGTCGATCGCGGGAAGAGATTCGCGTTGAATATTCTCGGCCAGATGGATCGCTTTCATCCGCTCGGCCGTCAGCCCCTCCCGAACGATCGCGGCGATCTTCTCCATCCCCAGCTTCTCGTGGGCGCGCAGACGTCTCTCCCCCATGACGAGATCGTATTTCCCTTCCCCGTTCGGGACGACCGTGATCGGTTGAATGAGGCCGTTCATCCTGATGTTCTCGGCCAATTCCCCCAACGCGGCCGGATCGATATACTGCCTGCTGTTCTTGATTACGAAAATGTCTTTTATGGCGATCATTTCCACTTTCTGATCTGTTTCCATCTGTTTTCTCCTGATGAATTTCGATCCCAATGCCAATAAAAAGGCCTGGCGTTCAGAAGTCATCCCGGCGCGCGAGCAGATGCCCGTACCGACGTCGCATCTCCGGGGTTTCGAACTGATAAACACGGATTCGCTTTCGAATGTCCTCCAAACGATGGCGGTCTCTACACATCCACAATTGCCAGTCGGGATCGAATTTCCGGCCCCTCCCATCGAGGCCTCCATATTTGGTGATGCGACGGTCGAGGGCGTCGATAAACTCTTTCCGCCAGGCCCGCAGCTCCATCGGGCTGTCACTCCAGCGTATTTTGATTCGGCCGCCGGCGCGGGTGATCTCAACCGCGTTTCGGACAAATCTGAGATACTCTTTTACGAACGGATAGGTCCATTTCGTAGTCATCGCTCCTCCGGATAGCAGAGGGTCACAATCCATCCTTCAGGGTGTCTCTCCGGAATGCCCCAGATCTCTCCCGTGGAATGCGGATAGTGAATGATTCCCGAGATCCCTTTTGCGAAGCTCCGGGACACCGATTCCAGGATGAGATGACAGTCCGGCAAGGCGGCAACGGTGTTGGTGGCGACGAACCGCACGGATCTCGCTGCCGGCTGGTGATTCTCGTATTCCGGCGGGATGGGACAGCACTTTAATCGCAGGAACCGAAGCATCCATTCCACACCCCAATCCCCGCAATGCCCGCAATAGGCCATTCCTGAGACCTCATCACAGGAGGCCAGATACGCCCTCGCCTCCTCGATCGTCGCCGGATCCTTCTCGTAACAGTTGGCACAGAACGGGCAGACCGGATGATTGCAGGAAGGGCAGGCCAACACCTCCGATCTCAGGATGGGTCGTTCATATTTCACAGTTCCTCCGTGAATCCCGCAATAAAATCCCTCTATCCGAATGAGGGACAGCACGGTCTTCTCCGATAAACACGAGGCCTCCCGATAAAGGGAGGCTACTTTCTCGTCGATTGCCCGGTCCAGGTCATCCTTCGGATCAGGAGATCCGACGCCGCGGCCGGTCTTTCTTGCCAGTTCGTTGGCCTCCTCCATCCACGCTTTGATCCGGTTTGCGATATCGGCCGGAAGATGCCAGCTGTTTCCGCTCTGAATATACCGGCCGCTCTCATCTACCGGAGGATAGGTGATAAGGCCGAAACCGAGCGCCACGTCGGCATCATCGTCGGGATCGATATGATCCCACAACAGGGGCAGATGGATGCCGCTTTTGGTCTTCGTCTGTGTCGTTGTTAGAAATTCGATCTCCTTTTCCGAATATGTTCTCCTTAAATCTTCCTCCCGTCCGGGGACCGGATTCTCCAACAACCATTTTGAGAGATCGTCGCATCCGATTCCCTCTTTGATCTCCCGCCAATCCCGCGCAGGAAGATGTCCTTCGAGCCATTCCACAAAGGGTTTCCGGATCTCACATCCGACCTCCGACTGCTCGCGATAGTATTCGGTCTCACCTTCGATGATCCTGTCGAAATCCTCTTCCCTCAGAGCCTCATATAGATTGCATCCCATCCGGCTCGTCAATTCGTATCGGAACTTCACTTCCATGTCGCCTCCTTACAAAAAGAGGGGCCCTCCTCGTGTTGACGAAGAGAGCCCCTCTTTGACCTTCCTGGTTTCTTATGTATTCGTGGCTACCGGGAGTTCTTTGACTTGAATCTCTCCCCCTTTGACTTCCACCACAAACCGGCTGCCGTCGAGCGCTTGCGCATACTCTTGAAGGGCGCTCTGAATCAAAGCGCCCGGATCTCCCTTGATGATCGCGAGATTCGCCCGGAAGTTCTCCATCGCCGCATCGAAGCCGGATTCGTCGAAGTCCTCTCCCTCCGTCTGAAAGTAAAAGGCCTGGTCGATCGGATAATCCCAGTGCAGAGGCCGATCGATGATCCAGAAGGCGCCGTTGAGGAAGGCGTCTTCCGTGATCTCTTTTATCCCGTATCCTTCCAGGGTCAGGGAAAACCGCTTGCAGAGAACCACCCTCTTCCCCCACCAGGCTCCTTCCGCCACGATGTCACTCTTTTCGACCGAGGCGGACACGCCGCGTTTGTAAAACGCCTCGATCTCTTCGCCGGCGCTCGCCCGTGAGAACCAATGCTCCGGATCGTCCCAGGCATCCAGAATCGGCAGGCCAAAAGCGTACATGGCGAAGAGATGATCGAGGGTGTCATCCGCCGGGTAGAGACTCGCTCTGTCTTTCAGGAAACGCAACTCCGTGTTGGAGGCCGGAATTTCCACAGGGGAGCCAAACGAATTCTCCTGATCCTCCCCCTCGTAATGGAGCAGATGCATCTGAGTGATCAGTTGGCCCCAGCGGGAAGCCGGAATCGGAAGATTCCGGACAGCTTCATAACATTCCCATTCCAGAAGGCATTCGAAAAACCTCTCCGCTTGTCCCTGCGCTTCGATATGATTCGCAGCGGCTTTTACGACCCCGTTTTCAAGCGATCCGATTCTCTCCCGGGTCTCGGTGGAATCGTACAACATGTTCCGGTCCGGGACCCGGACGCGCCATTGATCGCCGTGAAGATGCATATACACCTGCATGCCGCGCCGGCTGAAGTTCGGCCAGGTCCGTAAGCCATTGTCCGCACTCGAAATGACAAGCCCCTGCAGGAAAGTGACTCCCTTCGTGGAAAAGGTGTCCTTCGGGTTCAACTCCACAAGAGCCACTCCGTCCGGGAGATCGAACCGAAGCCCCCTCCAGACATCCAACGCGTACGGCCGGCACAGAGATGCGGTATTCAGATACACGGGGACCGGAAATCCGCGGACGATCGTCTCAAGGACCTCTTTGAGTTTCTCGATCTGATTTTCCTTCCCGGCGTCTACAGTCGATTTTTTCAGATGCAGGATGATCGATGTTCCGGATCGGATTTCGCACGGCTGAAGGACGACCGGTTCGCCTGCGAGAATCCGGCCGCTGTGCAGTACTACCCGCTGCCCCCGCGATCTGATCTCGACGGTCACAGCCGCGTACAGGGCCGCATAGAACCCCATTCCGAACGGGTTCTCTCGCTCGATCACCTCCGGCTCCCATCCGGAGCCGCCCAGGGTGAGAAGCGATTGGAAATCCGAGACGCCGGATCCGTTATCATCGATTCGAAAATAATTCGGATCACTTCGGTCTGTGTAGATGTTGATCCGTGTGGCTCCGGCGCGCCGGGCGTTTTGCAGAAGTTCCCGAACCCAGATTCTCTCCCCGGAGAAGACCTCGCCGAAATTTTTCATCATGATGTTCAGATTCACATCGATCTTGATCGATCTATTTTCTTCGATTTGCATCCACTGTCTCCTAAATATTCTTCATCGTTTCCGATCATCCGACGGGTTGTGGGCGTATTTTTCTCTTCCGCCCCGTCCGGGCGCCGGTCAGTATCTCCTGCGACTTTTGCATGAGGCCGATCAACTCCTCCGTCTTCCGAATCAGGTTCCCAGTCCGCTTTTGCGTCAGACCGCCCGAATTAAAACCCCTCAAATACCTCTGATACTGCTCTTGCATCTCCATCAGATCGAACACCGATAAGGCTTGGTTCCTCTCCCTGATTTTCACCGCGTCCTGCTCTACCAATGTCAATAAGAGCTGCCCAACCGCCAAGACCAGACCGTTTCCTGTCTCAAGCAGTATCAGGATGCGCTGTTTTTCCGGCAAGGCCCCGCAAATCAGATCTTGCCGCCAGGATTCCCCGAAGGCGGAGTTCAACTCGTCTCTTGCGGCCTTGCTGATCGCGTTGAACTGCGAAACATGAGAGACCAGAAGAAGCCGCCGTTCGCGCATCTTTCCCAGAACCTCCTTCCGCTCCTCCTCGGGAAAGGACTCCAAGATTTCCGAGATCTCTTTCTCTATGAGCAGATAGAGCGAGAGGGGGTACGGCGCCTGCTTCAGAACCGGATGAACGCTATCGAAAGAGACCCCGTTGAAAGGGCCATGCAGCTCTGTGATCTCACGGAGGGCCAGAGCGGGGTAGATGGCGCAGAGGATATAAAACCTGGAGAAAAAGCGATCGGAAACAGAGAGAATCGCCTCAAAAACCTTCTTCACTTCCGAAGCAACGTCGGAGGCTCCGGCCTTATTTCTCCTTTTCTTGGCAAAAATCTCCCGAAGCGGGTTGTTGCGAAGGGCCCGCTCGACCTCCTTTCGGACCGGAATATTCCATCGCTCCGAAAGTTCAACCATCCATCGGTTCAGATCCTCGAACGTTCCGATCTGATGAAACCGTTTATTGTTGACCTCTTCAATCCACTTTTCGTACCGGCTCGCCTCCTCATGATCATATCGCCGCTTCGCGGAGATCCGCTTCTCCTCCAAATAGGCCCGTAAGCCGTCTTTGATTCGGCCGAACATCCGAAACAGATTTGCGGATTGCATCATCCGCATGGAAGGATCCAGCAGCTGGCGATCGAGGCTCTTCCATCGTGAGGAATCCAAATACAAATCGACGAAGGAGGCCAGCTGCTCATGGTGGACCTGGATGATCGCACACTCTGAAAAAGCGGTCTGTTTTCCGTTGGCCTCTCTTGCGGAGAGGAAGACATTGATCGAGATAAAACACTCCGCCCTGATCTGTCTCTTCTCGGCCATTCCTTTCCCATCGAACAGGTAGGCCGGCATTGAGACGGGTACTAACTCGGCGTCGTTTTGGGAGAACGGCTGGCCGGTGATCGCCAGGATCATTATCGGGTGGCTGATGTGCCCCGACGCATGGCGGACTCGCTTGAAGTTGCGGGATCGCGCCGAGGTGATCAGAATCGAAATCCCCCCTTCCCGCAGTTTCATCGGCAAGATCTGCCGCGTGTAGGCGGCCAACGAGAACCCCTGCGGCCCTTTCGACAGTCCCATGGCCCGGAATTGTTTATCAAAGCCGCTCTTCGGTTGATCGAACGTATACGGCGGGTTGGCGATCAGCAGATCGAAGAGATGATCCGGAAGAAGGGTCATCAGATCGAACGCATGGTGTTTTAAAACAGCGCAATTCTTGGCGGTAGGGATGGCGCCGCCCTCTCTGCAGGCAACTGCGACCCCCGTCGGATCGACCATCGTGGTGACTTCCGCGATCTCGGCGGAAATGGGATTGAGATCGTTACCAACGATGAGAAATCCGGGATGATGAACCATCGGCCGGATCAGGCTTCCCTTTCCGACGTTCGGCTCCAGGACATTGATCTCCTGTCCCGGGATGGCTGAAATCGGAATGAGCCGAAGAAGGTGCTGAAAGACCTCGGGAGAGTAGTAAGCGCCGTTCCCTTCATCGGAGTTCAAAGCGCGTCCTACGGATTCAAAGATACCTCTGTCTCCCAATTCCTCTTCCAGCTCGTTCAGCCCCTCCAGAAAGTAATCCATGCGAGTTGGAGAGATCTCTCCGTAGGAGAAATTGTCCGCCTGGCCCCGCAGCGACTCCACCAGAGACGCGACTCTCGGCGGGAAGTCCGACTCGAATAACGCATACAGGCCCGCGAGGAGAACCTTTCTTTGAGCCGCCGGCACAACCCGATCGCGGATATAAGTCAGCTGCGCCCGAATTAAATCGGCGCTGACCGCAAGCCCCCCTTCGCCGGAATAATCGAGATAGAGCCCCTCCTGGATGGCCGCCATCTGCATCCATTCGTCGTAAAGCCCACGACCCTCTTTCAGCTTCGATATCAATTCGATCAGGCTTGATCTCATGGCCGGAACCCGGCTCACCGCGGAGATGTGCCTTTCAGCGCGCTCCCCGCTCCCCTCAAAATGGGTCATCCACGGAGACCGAGAGAGCCGGTAGGAGAGAAACGGGTAGACCTCGATCTCCTTCTCTTCGCGAATTCCAGTCGACTTAACAAACAGGGGAGATGGATCTTTCACTTGCAGTAATGGTCCATCCAATAAAGAGAACAGACCGAGTTGTTCCGTCATAGGCCTCCCTGGTATAAGTTGGGGTCCGGAGGTATCGGCCTCCGGACCCCCCTTCCTCAGATTATGAACATGGATCTTCGGCGATCCCTTCCAGATGCGACTCAAGCCAGCAGCCTTCTTCGGCCAACGCCTCGGAGCGTCGACCAAACGGCCCCAGCATCGGGCCTCCCACCGGGGAGAGATCCGCGATCCACTCCCCCGCGGCCGTCGGCTCCACATGAGACGCTCTCCTGTGCTCTAAACGGCCGAGGCCTGAGAGTTCCAGGGTCTCGGTGTAGACAGTGACGGCCGTCCCGTCCGGCAGAAAAATGATCTTCACGCGACAGCTTCCCTGTGCGTGCTCTCCGCCGTTTCCGTGATATCCGGTGTTCCATCCTGCACATGCAGCGCCCCATCCTGTCCGGCGGCGGCTTGAATCCCCAGGCTACGGGTGGCCGCTCCTTTTTCCAGGCCATTCGCTTCCGGTATCCGGATCTTGCGCTTCGGCCTTGCGATCATCATCGCGTCGAGTTGCTCCCGGACCGTCCCCATTTTCTTCGCAACCTCATTTCGGAATCCTTCATCCGATCGAAGCGTCCTGGGATCGACCCCTTCGAGGATCGCCCTGCAACGATTCACCTGGGACTCCAACGCCGTATCATCATTGATATTCAGCTGTGAGAAATCCGAGAGGAACCCGCGGATATTCTCGATCAACGAGTCCCGGAAGACCTTCTTCTCCCCGGAGAGGCGATCGACCACATGGTCGACCATCTCGGCAAACCGCGTTCGAAGCGTGGCGCCGGCTAGTTCGTGAAATTCCTCGATCGTCTTCTGAAACTTCTCCTGCTCTCTCTCATAGATCTCCGGGGTCAGCACGCCGCTGCGTCCGGGCGCATCCAACATCAGAAAACGCCATGAGAAAGAAAACTTCGACCGGATATCGGCCGGGTAATCGGCCGGATCATACAGGCTGTTGAGCCGAAGACGCGCCCCCTGCATGAAGAGATCGTAATTCTTCGAGAAGGCCTCCGCCTGTTCATTGAAATCCGTCTGATATTCCTTGAGCTTCTCATCGATCTTTCCGATGAGGTCCTTCGGGATGAAAAGGACTCCCGGGATCGGAAACGGGAGGGTCTTTTCATAGAGATCCCCTCGCGCCTCATTTCTGACTCGCTCGACCGGTTTCAAGCACTCCCGGTCCACCAGAAACTTCGTCGCTCTAATCAGGGCGGGATCGGCATCGACCTGAAGGGCGGATGAGGGGAGCTTGATCCTCCCTCCCCAGATGCTCACAGACAACTGCACAAGACAGCCTTTCTCAAATATGCTCATTCAGGACCTCCATTTTTCCTTCCAACCCCATTACCGCCTTCCTTTCAGCTACCCTATTCGCGCTTTTGCTCCAGCCGGTCCTTTATTTGGACCTGATAATACTCGCCGGTCAGGGTCTCCTCGGAAACGGATCCCAGGGCCTGCTCCAAAAATCGGGAGGCTTCCTGGCATTGCTTCCCGGCAAAGCCCTCCGTCTTGAGCGTGACCTCTCCCTGCGGGCCAAATGTGATTTCAATCTTCTTCATCGCCCACCTCCGAGCTGAATTCTCAAGGTGATGGCGCCGTCCGTCTTCCGGCTCTCATAGACCGAATAGCCCTTTCTCCTCGCTTCCAGCTTCGTTTTCTCGATCCCATACGCCTGCTTGAGAAGACCGGCGCCCTTACCGACTTTTTGCTCCAAGCCTCCGCGTTGGTAGCTGTCCCATAGAAGGCGGAACCCGCTTCTCTCCGCTCGGACTCCGATTTCGTATTCGGCTCCCGGAACGCCGATGGCGTGATCGCATCGGCCCAAATCTTCGATTGACAAACCTTCTGGAAGCGGGGCATCTCCCACGAAACGCCCAAACCAGGCGTATGTTTTCTTGCCTTCGACAAAGGTGAATCCAAGCCGACAGCACGCCGCTTTCAACGCGGTCAGATCGGTCACTTCGATATCGATTTTGGTAATGTGTGACATGAGAACCTCCTCATCTTGATGAAATCCTTCTTTTTAGTTTGCGCCCCCTTCGGCCGGTTTGGCGCTGATTCTGCGGGAGGGCGAAGATCTCTGCGGGGAGGAAGCAGGCAGCGTCCGGCTCTTCGCCCACTCCCTCAGTTCGGCGAGCTTCTCCCCCATGCTCCGGGACAGCGGCACGATATAACGCGCGGCCTCGATGAGTGTGCTTTTCATCATCGCGGCGATCCGGCAGAGCGATCGGATCTCCGCCCCCGACCAAGCGGACAGATCCGGCACGCCCACCGGCTCAATCCCGTATTCCGCCGCGTGGATCTTCAGAATCGCCTCCCTCTCCTCCGGCGTGGGAAGATCGACGAAGAAGATGGCGTCCCATCGCTCCGCCCGAAGAAATTCCGGGGGAAGATGCGCGATATTATTTGTCGTCGCCACCACGAACACCTGGGTTGTGTGGTCATTCAGCCAGGTCAAAAACGTTCCGAAGATCCGCGATCCGACCCCGCCATCCGACGGATGAGAAGAATTCGCGCCCGCCAATCCTTTGTCGATCTCATCGAGCATGAGGATGCACGGCGCCATGGCGTCGGCGACTGACAACGCCTGTCGCATTCGCTCCTCCGACTCTCCCACCAACGATCCGAAGAGCCGGCCGAAATCCAGAGAGAGCGTCGGAATCGAGAGCTCTCCACCCAAGACCTTGGCAAAATGGCTTTTGCCGCATCCGGGCACGCCCAGCAGAAGCAGCCCCCGCGCCAGGGGGGAGCCTGCGATCTTCAAGGCAAACTCCTTCAGCCGGTCCAACCCCCCCAGGGTGTCGAACCGATCGGCTGCGTAGAAAATCTCAAGCGAGGCGTTCTTCATCACCATCTGCGCCTTCTGCGTCGATACAACCGAGCATGAGAACGGCTTGGGATCGATCGCCGAGAGGGCGAAAACGTTCTCCGCCTCGAACGTGGTCAGGCCGGTGGCCGCATCCAACAACGCCTCCGCGTGTTCCGGCATCAAAAGCCCGGAAGATCCGACCACGTCCGAGAGAATGCTTTGGATTGTTTCTCGATTCGGGAGCGAGAACTCGATCACCGTAAAGATCCGATCGAGCTCCACCGGAATCTGAACCTGCGGAGCCAGCACGACAAGCGATTTTCCCTCTCCTTTCCATTCATGGATGCCGTTCTGGATGGCCTGAATCACTTCGACGGAATTCAGGAATTTGTGAAAGTTCCACAGAAAGAGGATCGTATTCTCGGATGCCTCCTTCAGCCACGTCAGCGGCGATAACGGATCGGAATTCTCCGAAATACACTGCCCGTTCATGTCTTTGATTCCGGAAAGGACATCCCAGCAGACCGCCGTCCCCTCCACTTCCAACGCTTCCTTGCTGAGCGTCTCCCGGGCCCGGTCAGGCTCCACGGTCCGGACATACAATGCGGGATACCCCGCGCGAAGATACGATTTGAACTCAGGCATAAGCCTCTTCCTCCTCTTATTCGTACCGATAAAAAACAGAGGCCCTGTGGGAACAAACTCCACAGGACCTCCTTGGATGTCTTGGTTATTTATGGCGCTTGATTTCTACAGGATTGATTCGATCCGGTTTCCCCCTACGATCAGGGAATCGATCAGCCTGATCCCCATCAGCTCCCCTGCCTTCACGAGCCGCTCGGTAATTTGTCGATCCTCCTTCGAGGGGGTCGGATCCTCTGAAGGGTGATTGTGGACCAGGATGATTTGCGCCGCGGCCGCAAGCAGCGCGACCCTGAACACGATCTGGGGCTGAATGATGCATTGATTGATGCTGCCGACCGACAGAGAATGAATATGCGTCGGCGCATTCTTGTTATCCAAACAGATGATCAGCGCTTCCTCGCGATCATGAAAGCGGTAGTAGCGCTTGAGCATCGTATGAACATCTTCTCTATCTCTGATCCGGGTCGCCCACACAGGCCGCGCCTCTTTGATCAGCTTCACTCTGACCCATTGCATCCAGCTTCATCTCCTTGTTGGATTTCACTTGATGACACTGCAAGGTAGAGACTATCTCTTCGGAAGCGCTTTCCCTTCAACTCTCCGTTGAATGTGGAGGATGCTGCCTCCCAGAATCTTTTTCGTCAGATGGATCTTTTGAAATGTTTCATCCGACCAGTTCGCCACCTTAATCCGGTACACCTCCGCCGGCAAATACCCCACCTCCCCATCCGGGATGGTTTTCAAGAGCGCTTCCGTCCCCACGATCCAGACTTTATCGTTTAATCGCTTGCTATGAATGAGCACCTTGACCTGTTCCAGGCTTCTCAGATAAACAAGAACGTCTTGTTTCTTCTCCTGTATCCGCCTCTCCAGGTCATGAATCATTCCCTTTCTCGCCAGGACATCTTGGTGCGATACCGGGAGGGGATCCAACACGATCAGATCATGATCCTTGACGATCGGATTGAATCCAGCCTCCCAGGCCTCCCGGACAAGGGGATGCGTGTCTTTCAGAACATTCCCGGTCATCGAGTCCCTCACCCCTTTTGTTTTTTTGTCAGACCTGCGACCGCGGGCTGAGCATTCGTCCCATCTCGTCGACAAAGTACGATCGCTGCCGTACTTCGTTCTGGACGTACCGGGCATGAGAGATATAGAGCCGCTCTTTCGCCCGGGTCACCCCCACATACATCAGCCGTCGCTCTTCCTCCAGATTCCCCTTCACGTGCGGAATATTCCCTTGAAAAGCTCCAATGAGAAAGACCACACGAAACTCCAGGCCTTTCGCCCCATGAAGGGTGATCAGGCGGATACCGCCTTTCTCTTTCGGACTCCCGCCCTGGATCGCCGCAATCGCCATCTCGTTGATAAAATTCGTCAGACTCGGTCCGGACGACAGCTCGAATTGATCGGCCATCTGCGCCAGATCTTTTAAATGACCCAGACGCTTTTCGTAATCTGAAGGTCCTCGTGAGATCTTCTGCAGATGAGAGAGGGTGTCGAACTCCTTCGCGGCCGCCCTCATCAAATCCGAGATGCACAATTGCTCCATTCTGGGACGGAGCTGATCCAGCCGGGTCAACACCTCTTGCAGACTTTTAGAAGCTTCTCCCTGCAGATACTGATGCTCAATCGCAAGTTCCGCCGCCCGATAGAGGCTGACTTCGTTTTGTTCCGCGATATCCTCCAGCAAATCGATTGACCGGGCGGTGATTCCAGGCGCTACTTTGAAAATCCTCTCCAGCGCGGGAGAATTCTCCGGTAGCGCGATCGCCGTGATCAGAGCCATCATGTCGCGCACCTCCCGCAGATCGTAGAAGGAGCGCTCGCCCATCTTCCGGCAGGGAATATTCCACCGCTTGAGGGAGGCCTCGACGATCGCAAGCGGCGCATGCCGTCTCCCCAGGATGGCGATCTCGTTGGAAGGGACCCCCCTGACCTGAAGGGTAAGAATCTCCTTTGCCACGAAATCCCCCTCCTCCGATTCAGACCCGAATCCACGAACCTCCAAATGACCTTCCGCCTCTTGCGCGCAACAGAGCTCTTTCTCATATCGACTTAAGTTGTTCCTGATCAAAGAACAGGCAGCTGTAAGCAAGACCCGGGGAAGACGGTAGCTCTTCTTCAGCGTGATGATCTTCGGAGAGAAATCGGCGACGAACAGGGCGATCACTTCCGGAGTCGATGACCGGAACGAGTAGATCGATTGGTCGTCGTCCCCGACCGCGGCGATCCCGCGCTCCTTTCCTAAGTGCGAGATCAACTGGTATTGGGCCAGATCACAATCCTGTACTTCATCGATGATCAGGTGGCGCCATTGATTCCTCACCTCCGCCAGGGTGGCGGGATCCTCCTTCATTAATTTCAGGCAGAGATAGACCAGATCGTTAAAGTCGATACATCCCTGCGATCGCATCTTCGCTTGATATGCGCTGAAGATCTCCGGGAACGGGTGGGATTCGGAGGCAAGCTGCTCTTCCGGTTTTGCCTGGGACTTGATATGGGCGATCGTTCTTGTGATCTCCGACAGATCCAACGAAACCTCGTTGAGTCCTATTCCGTGAATGACTTCTTTGAGGATCTTATTGCTATACTCCATCGAGGCGATATTAAAGGCCGTGTTGTATCCGAGTTTGTGTATGTGGCTCCCCAGTAGTTGGGCGCAGGTCCCGTGGATCGTCCGGATCCAGGAGAGGCGCTTCCCGGTGAGGGATAGAACACGATCTCTCATCGCCTGGGAGGCTTTATTGGTAAAGGTAATCGCCAGGATTTTCTCGGGATCTTCTCCCTCCCCGATCAATGCGGCGATCCGGTGTGCGATCGTCTCGGTCTTTCCGGTTCCGGGGCCTGCCAGAATCAATAACGGGACATCCCGGGTCAAAACGGCTTCCTTCTGTTCATCGTTGAGCAACGGTCCCCCTCCTTCACATCAGTAACGGCGCATCCAGGTAACATTCGTTCACGTCTTTTCCACTCGGAAGATCGAGTTTCAGATGCGCGATCCCCCGCTTGCTGAATTCCTCCGCCAAATAGGCCGACGCCTCACATCCGGCGGGATCGGAATCCAGGCAGAGCACAACGCGTTTCCCCATGAGCAGATCGAACCAGCTCTCCTTGAAGCTCCCGGTTCCCGGGATCCCGACAGTGGGATACCCCGCCTGTAGCAGTGTGAGCGTGTCGATCTCCCCCTCACAAAGGTAGAGGTCCCGGGTCGATTTCAAGATCTCCTGGTTGTAGAAGATCTGCGCCCTCTCCGTCATGACAAACCGGCTGACCCCGCGCTCCTTCGCCTCCGCTTTTGTCAGAAGGCAGCGCCCCTTGATGGCATGGACGCGTCCCTCCAGCCGATACGGAAAGAGCAGAAAGCTTAAGCCCTCTTTCGCGAAGAGATGGAACCGGGTCAGACCCGCCGCTTTCAAGCGGCTTCGCCCAAATCTTCGGCTCATCCGCCAAAAGAGATTCCGATAATCTTCCGGCCGGAGGAATCCGACCTCCATCTTCCGCGCGATATCGATATCGATCCCTCTGCCCGCAAGGTAACTTATCCCTTCCTTCTCTAAGGGAGCTTCCGACAACAGGGCGCGAAGAATCTCGTCCTTATCTTCCATCCCAAGCAGCGGGCCTTCGGATATTGTCTTCCTCGTCGACCGTTTTATCTCGCCCTTTCCGGAAAGATATTCCAATGCCTCATGAAAAGGGACGTTCAACACCTGCATCACCAGGTCGATCACCGACCCGCCGACTTGCGGGCAGACATAACAGCGAAAGGTGTTCTTCTCGATGTTAAATCGAAGAGAGGGGTTTCGATCCGGCCGATGCGCGAAACAGTGCGCCGAGCAGCCTCTGATTTTCAGCCCAAGCCTTTCCGCAACATCCAGGATCGGAATGGATTTAATCGTTTTCAGCTCCATGCGCCTCCTCTAAAAAAGAGGCCCCGAAGTGAATCCGGGGCCTCCCACTTAAAGCTTTAGAATTTGGCATCCGGTACCTGCCCCGGGGCTTTCCGCTGGGGGGTCGTCTGGTTCGGAAGAGAGCCCTTCTCTTGCTCCTGGCAACTCCGGCAGAGCGGCCGGCGGAAGCGCTTCAGGGAATATTGTTCCACCTCCACGGCAATCTCCACCGGACAAGCCGAACAAATTTTCGCTCTCCCCTCGTCGGTTGCATCGGTGCTTTCCGCCTTGGCGCTCAGGATCTTCCGATGGAGAGCCTTCGCCTCCTCCATCGACAGCTCCTTGAAATGCTTCTTTCCGACGGAACTCAGGTAATCCCGGACCGTCTTCAAAGGGACGCTCCCGATCGGATGTACCTCGCTCAGGATCGCCGACTGTAACTGTTCACGCGTCATTTCTTCTCTAGGGACCGTTTCTTCCCCTGGGCGATACGCCGGTTCCGTGCTTCCTTTTTCTTTCTCTTCTTTTCCTTGAGACGGGGGAGGAGCCTTCGTCTCCTCCTTGACATCCAGTGTTCCATCCTGCTTATTTTGGGGTGTTTCCTTCTCCCCCTTTTCATGATCTGTATTCGCGTTGGACTTTTCCGAAGTCCCTTTCCCCTCTGCCGAGAGATCAGGCGGCAAAACGGGAAGTGTGGCCCCAGTCACAGGCGCCTCGGCCTCTTCTGGTGGCCGCCCCTTCTCCTGGGCTATCCGAATATTCGATGATCCTACCGTGGCCCATCTTGATCCTGGGCCATTGGTCCC
>Ga0070739_10004426_pt1 | contig 16617 bp, 15 predicted proteins | sample Coa_R1_7_FD_66445 | JGI IMG/M metagenome (GOLD analysis project Ga0070739, IMG submission 66445) | Surface soil microbial communities from Centralia Pennsylvania, which are recovering from an underground coalmine fire - Coalmine... | ecosystem: Environmental > Terrestrial > Soil > Unclassified ... | reverse complement strand
TTCAGCCACCGGGTGATACGCAACATCTCATCGGTGTCGATACCCTCCGCGTCGTGAACGACCGCAAGCGGATTACCTGAAAAGTCTTCGACGCCAAATACATCCACCAGGCTGAACGTACGTCCCATGTCGCACCTCCGTGCCAGTTGATGGTACTGGCCGGAGATACGTTTGTACGCCGGCATCTTCCATTACTCCATCCAGAGACAGAAACTCGCTGACAACGACCTTCCTCATTGCGACCTCCTTGTTTGGTGCGTGTCTCTGGGAATACGTCGAAGAGGTTGGACCTACTTCGACAGCGGGACCGATTTGACTGTCACCGTCCACGGACGTATGCTCGTGACGCGTCGTGAGCACGACCCGTAGACATTTCCCTGCCGGCACGGGAGGACGGTTCAACGTGACAATTGGCGATTCCACCCGCAGTCCTAGCGCCACGGAACAGCAGCGATATGCATTCGACAACGCTCTCGCCGTGCAGAGCGACCGTTTGCGCGCACTCGAGGGATCCCTCGACGAAGGGACAATTCGACTGCTCGAATATCTTGGTGTTGCGCCTGGCTGGCACTGTGCCGAAATAGCGGCCGGCGGAGGGTCGATTGCCGGGTGGTTGTGCCGCCAGGTCGGGCCAACCGGGAGGGTTGTCGCAACCGATCTCAATCCGCGTTATCTCCGGGCGCGTCGCGAGCCCAATCTCACGATTCTTGAGCATGACATCACGATCGATGACCTCCCGGAGGGTACATTCGATCTTGTGCATGCACGCCTGCTTCTCGCCTGGCTCCCTAACCCGCATGCAGCGCTACAGCGGATCGTCGGCAGCTTGAGGCCGGGCGGCATATTTGCGAGCGAGGAAATGGATTTCATCTCGGTGGCGCCCGATCCTCGACTCGATCCCGACCAACAAATGGTTTTTGAGCGCGTCATTGCTGCCCATCTTGCGGTCCTTATCGAGGCCAACGGCTTTGATCCAGCCTACGGACGGCGCCTATCAGGTGCTCTCACCGAGGCTGGTCTGACCAACCTTGACACCGAAGGTCGCGCCGCAATGTGGGGCGGCGCTGATGCCGGCGGTGCTTTGTTTCGGCTGACTCTGGAGCAGCTTCGGGAACCAATGATCGCTGCGCGACGAGTAACCGCGGACGAGATCGACCGGGCACTTGACCTCCTGGCCGACCCCAGCTTTACCTTTCTCTCGCAGCTCACCATTGCGGCCTGGGGAAGGCGTCCCGCGGTCTAATACAGAGCGACCGGCACCAATAGAGGCTCGCGGGCCGGTTTCTGCACCATCTAGCCGGAGCCACCCATCCCGCGCTCGGGCCTGTGGTAAGCGCAGTCGAGAAACTGCTTCGAGCGACGGTCCTCAGCGGCCCCTACTTAACGGCGTAATGCCTGCTAGGCCCGGGGATCATTTTTTCTCTTTTGGGAGAATAGCCTTTACAAATTAGAAAAGGTATGGCAGTATGTGGTTATGGAACAGACCGATTTTCCAACTCAATGCCCCGTCTGCCGCGCCGATCTCCATGTGACGCGGCTACAATGCCCCGCCTGCAGTGCCGAGGTGAGCGGTGATTTTACGCTGAATCGCCTCGCGACCCTCGGCGAGCCGCATGCCTCCCTCATCGAAATGTTTCTGCGCTCGCGCGGAAACATGAAGGAGATGGAGCGGGACCTTGGCCTCTCCTACCCGACGGTTCGCGCTCGCCTAGAGGAGGCTTTGACCGCAGCGGGATTTGGACGCGAGGCGGACCCCGACCGTGGCGCCCGCCGAGCGGAAATTCTCGACGCCCTGGAGCGGGGCGAGATCACGGCCCAGGAAGCCGCGGCGCGGCTTCGCGATGTAGCAAGGAGGTCCTGATGAATGACGACGAACGGCGGCGAATCCTGCGAATGGTCGCCGAGGGAAAGGTCAGCGCCGAGGAGGCAGCCGATCTTTTGGATGCGCTCCAGGAGCCGAGACCCGCTCCGGAACCGGAGCGTTCTTATGCTGAGCTTCACCCCTACCCGGTCTCGCCGGTCCCGCCCGTCCCTCAAACGGATCAGGTCCGGGGACGAGCGCTCGTCATCCGCATTTCGGAGGGAGATGAGAACTCCGTCAACCTCCGGATCCCGCTCGGCCTGGCCAAGGCCGCAGGCAAGTTCCTTCCCCGCCGTGCCGAACACGATCTCCGAGAGCACGGAATCGATCTACCGGCCGTCTTCGATGGAGTTTCGAGCGGCGTCGAGGTAGGACCGTTGCTGATGATCCAGGACGGCGGAGATACGGTGTACATCGGAGTGGAATGAAACATGACCGTCGCAGTTGGACGCTTGCAAATAACCGTCGCACTCAAACCGTTGGAGACCTACGAGGATCTGAGCGAGCAGGAGCGAGGCGTCGACCGCTCTTTCCATGACGCGCGAGAGCGCGAACGCTGGGAGCGTGAGCTCGACCGGGACCGCTGGCTTCGCTGGAGCGCTCGGTGGCCGTGGTAGCGAAGGAGGAGGAGGTCGCTGGCACGGCCTCCTCCCGCTTCCCCATCCTGAGCGCGCTGGCGCTGCGCGACTTCCGCCTGCTGTTTATTGGCCAGGGTATCTCGTTCGTTGGCGATCAGTTTTATTTCATCGCGCTGGCCTGGCTGACGCTCCAGCTCACCGGCTCGGCAGTTGCTCTCGGCGGCGTCCTCACCGCTGCGGCGGTGCCCCGTGGCTTGTTGATGTTGGGAGGCGGCGCGATTTCGGATCGCTTTTCACCGCGCTTCCTTATGCTCGGATCTGATGCCGTCCGGGGTGTTGTGGTCGGCGTCCTCGCCGGGCTCGTCCTGGCCGGAGATGCTCAGCTCTGGATGCTGTATGTTCTGGCCGTGATCTTCGGCACCGTCGATGCCGTTTTCTACCCGGCGGTCGGCGCCATGATCCCGATGCTCGTCGACGAGGGTCGCCGGACCTCAGCGTCGGCACTAGACCAGGCGACCCAGCAGGGCTCGTCATTTATTGGCCCGGTACTGGCGGGTGTTCTCATTGCCGGCGCCGGCCGCATCGAGGGAAACGGCATTGCGTTTGCCTTCGACGCGATTTCGTTTGGCTTATCGACTGTCGCACTTCTCCTCATTCGCGGCGGTATGCGGGGGCAGCCCTCTCCCCCCGCAACCGGCGCGGAAGGCACGGACTCCGGCGAGGAGGCAGCGGAGGAAGGATTCTTTGGGTCGATTCGCGCCGGGCTCCGCTACGCTTGGAGCGATCCTGTCCTCCGCCCGCTCCTGATTACGGCCGCCGGCATCAATGTCACAACCAACGGCGTGCTCGGTGTTGGTCTGCCCTTGTTGGCACGATACCATTTTGCCGGTGGCGCGGCAGCGCTCGGTGCGATGGAGTCCGCTTTCGGCGCCGGCGCACTGGTCGGTATCATCGTCGCCGGATCGATGACTCTGACGAGGAGGCTCGGACTGGTTGTGGTAGCGGTGACGGCTGGATTCGGTGTAGCCTGCCTGATCCTTCCGTTCCTCCCTAGTCTCCCGCCCGCGCTGATTATCATCGTGGTGGCAGCAATCGGGGGAGGAGTGATCAACGTCTTGATCATGCCATGGTTACAGAACCGCACCGATCCCGCCATGTTCGGCCGCGTCAGCAGTATCCTCATGCTGGCCGCGATCGGTCTGACTCCCGTCTCCTACGCGGCAGCGGGGTGGATCAGCACTATCAGCCTCGACGCGCTCTTCGTGTCGGGCGCTATCCTGATTCTCGCTACCGCAGCGTTCTCGCTCTCGAGCCGTACCATCCGCACGATGTAGTGCTCCCGGACCCTTGACCTCTCCCGTTAGCGAGTAATTCCATTCATACCACGTCCTAGAAGGAGTATTTCGTGCCCTACACCGCGGAAATCAGCCGCAGCAATCCTTCATGCCTTCTCTTCCTCATCGACCGCTCCGGGTCGATGGACGATCCCTTCGGCGCCGGCGATGGCGGACGATGCAAAGCCGACGGCGTCGCCGATGCGATCAATCGCCTCCTCCAGAACCTGGTCATCAAATGCGCCAAGTCGGAAGGCGTGCGCGATTACTACCACGTTGGCGTCATCGGCTACGGATCGCAGGTCGGGCCGGCCTTCGGCGGCGAACTTTCCGGCCAAACGCTCGTTCCGGTGAGCGAGCTGGCCGAACGCCCGCAGCGAATCGAGGAGCGGACACGCAAGACGGACGACGGTGCCGGGGGACTGGTCGATCAGACCATCCGCTTCCCGGTCTGGTTTGACGCGGTCGCGAAGGGCGGCACCCCAATGTGCGAGGCACTGGCCCAGGCCGAGAAGACGATCGGCGAGTGGATTGCCCAGCATCCGAACTCCTTCCCGCCGATAGTCATCAACATCACCGACGGTGAGTCGACCGACGGCGATCCGACCGCGGCCGCACGTCGCATTCAGGATCTGGGCGGTGAGGACGGAAATGCGCTCCTGTTCAATCTCCACCTTTCGTCGCAGCGGTCGGCTCCGGTGGAATTTCCCGACAGCGACTCACAACTCCCGGATCGCTACTCTCGCCTTCTGTACGATATGTCGAGCGAATTGCCGTCGCATATCCAGCAGGCGGCACGTCAGGAAGGATACAACGTCGGCGAAGGAGCGAGGGGTTTCGTCTTCAACGCCGACATGGTTTCGGTCATTCGCTTCCTCGATATAGGAACCCGCCCCGCCAACCTGCGTTGACGCGCGTTCGTATCCGCCCGCTCGCGGCACCCAAGCGCGGCAGCGCGCCCGACGAGTACGAGGATGCGTACTGGCCTCGCCGCGCGCTCGTTCGCGAGGAGGTCCGCTGCGCGGTTGCCGATGGGGCGACCGAATCGTCGTTCTCCGGCGCCTGGGCACGTCTGCTCGTCGACGCCTATCGGCGCGGTGTCCTCGACGACGAGCTCACCGCCCTTCCACATCTCCAACGGCGGTGGCAGGAACGCGTCGACGCGATCCCGCTGCCCTGGTACGCCGAGGAGAAGGCTCGCATGGGCGCGTTTTCCTCCCTCCTAGGCGTAACGATTCGGAACGGTAGATGGGAGGCGGTCGCGATCGGCGACAGCTGCCTCTTCCACGGCCGTGCCGGCGACGTTTTGACCGCGTTCCCCGTTACCGAATCGACCGAGCTGACCGCCGCGCCGCACCTTGTTTCCAGCAAGTCATCGCGCAATGCGACCCTGCGCGATCACATCCGGCACGCGGACGCCCCGCTCGAGATCGGCGATATCCTGTACCTCGCAACCGACGCCCTGGCCGGCTGGATCCTCCGGCGGATCGAGGCTGGACTCCCGTTGACCGAGCTGGCTACTCTTCATCCCGCTACGTTCGCGGCATGGCTGGCGACGGAACGCGATAATTTGACCATTCGCAATGACGATACAACCTTGATCCGGATCGACGTTTTGTAGCTCATGCCCTGGCCAACCCCGCAGGAATACAACGAAGCCGTCCAGGACCCGGCGCGCTGTTTTGCCGATTCCGAATTGCGTGCCGGTACCCCTGAGCTGACGCCTCTAGGGCTGCCGCGGCCCGTTACCGGTAACTTCGCCAGCGTGTATCGGCTACGACGCAGAGATCGCGACTGGGCGGTGCGATGCTTCTTTCGCGCCGCCGACGATCTCGCCGCCCGGTACGCTGCGATCAGCGGCACGCTAGCCGGCACGCGCCTCCCGTGGACGGTCGGATTTAACTACCTGGAGCGAGGCATTCTTGTTCGGGGGTCGTGGCACCCCATCCTGAAGATGGAGTGGGCCGAGGGTGATATGCTGGCCGCATGGGTCGAGCGGAACCTGCAAAACCCGCGGGCGTTGAAAGCAGCCGCCCAGCGCTGGCGACAAATGGTAGAGGCACTCGAACGGCATGGCATCGCGCACGGCGACCTACAGCATGGAAATGTGGTCATCAGGGGTCGGGACTTGCGGCTTGTCGACTACGACGGCATGTACGTTCCAGGCCTGGCCGGCCTTGCCGGCACCGAGCTTGGTCACCCGAACTATCAGCATCCAGGGCGTGCCGCCCATCACTTCGGCCCGACGCTCGACCGCTTCTCGTCCTGGGTGGTCTATGGGTCGCTGCTAGCGCTGGCCGAAGCACCTGAACTCTGGGACGGCGACGAGTGCCTGATCCTCCGCGGATCGGACTTCCGCGATCCCGACCGTTCGGCGGTCCTCGCCCGCCTCGAGCGTCATCCAGCTCACGCGCCCCGCTCGCTCGCCACGAAGGTCCGGGAACTTGTCGCGCTCGAACCGGACAAGATACCGCCCCTTGCCGCTCTCTCGCGCGTTCAGCCGCGGCGCACCGGTCCAACCTGGCTGGACGATCATCTTCCGCAACCGTACGCATTCAAAATCGGGATTGCGCGCCGGACGCCGGTCGTGATCGCGGTTGCTGTGATGGTCTTCGCGGTTGCGATGGGCTCGCTCCCCGTTCTGATCGGAACATGTGCCGCGCTGATCCTTCTCCCGCTGGTCCTCTTCGCCACCGATCCATTGGTTATTGCCCGGTTGGGCCTCACGTATCGGGCGCACCTTGCATCTGCTGTACTCTCCATCGCGCGGCTCAGGCACGAGCGGCTGCGCCATCGCCGCGATGCTCTAGACGAGCGTCACGACGCAGCTCTGGCGCATGCGCTCGCTCGGAAGCGGATGGTGGCGGCCTCGCGCTTCCCCCAGGTCTATAAGAAGCGACGGATGGCCCTCCTCGATCGTCGCATCCGCTCTATCTTGACCCGACACGCTTCGGTTGCCGGTAAGCTGACCGAACGGTGCTCCACGATCGCTACAGCAGAGCAGAGCGCCGCGCGTCAGCGTAACGCGCTCCATGCATCGCTTGCCCGCTACGAGGAGATTGACCTGCGGAACTTCATTCGCGCGCTTCTCCGGGTGCGAATTGGATGACCGATAGCGGGCGCGAACGCCGACACGGATGTTCTGAGTGATAATGGTACGAGCTATGGCACGACGAGCAACGGCGGTGGACGAGGGATTGCTGACGGATAACCGGGAGGGACGGCCAGCGCTTGCCGGCTTGATCGCCGGCGCGCGACGAGTCCCCGAGGCGCCTCTGCCTGGTGGAGCGCAGCGCGCCCTGGGTTTCGGTATCGGCATCTCTGCGGTGCGCTGCACGCTGCAGTACGTGCTGCTTCCGTTTGTCCTTCCCTGGATTGGCTTTGCCGCTTCGATCCCCCCCTGGTTGACGCTCGCCTTGAGTGCAGTGGCGCTCGCCTCGCTGGCCCGCAACGTGCGGATCCTGTGGCGCACTCGGCATGCCCGACGCTGGAGTTACCTCTATACCGCCGGCATCGTCGCGGCGGCACTCCTCGTCTTCACCATGGTCGACGTCCGGGCACTACTGCACTGACGTCTGCCCCGCAAGATGCCCCGTTCGCGTTGCCCTTCTCGATTGGCGATAGTTGCAGAGATAATGTGCCCAAGGTACGGCCACGTGCCTGGAATGTCAAATCAGAGAGGGCTTTCATGACGTCAGTCAACCTTCGCGCAATCCAGGCGCCCCTCAAGGAGCGTTACCGCTCCGACCCCGAGTCAGCGGCGGTGATTACAACAGCCCGGAGCGTGCCGTACGAGGCAAGCGATCCCCAGCACTGCGTCGTCACACCGGCGAGGTTTCCCGAGGTCGAAATCCGTTCCGGACTGCACCCGGCGGCCGGTGGTACCGGTACCGTTCCCTGCTCCGGTGACATCCTCGCGGCCGCACTGGTCATCTGTGAGGAGAGCACCATCCGATCCGTGGCGGCAAACATCGGTATCGAGCTGGAGTCCGTCGACGTCGAGGCGCGTATCCACTGGGATTTTCGCGGAACGATGGGGGTCGATCGGACAGTACCGGTCGGCGCCGTAAAGATTGAGCTGCACAGCAACGTCAAAGTGAAAGATGATGTCGACATCGAACGAGCCCGGAGGCTACTCGGAGGCGCAGAGCGCTACTGTGCGACGCTTCAGACGCTTCGTCATGGTGTTGACGTGGACACCCGTTTCACGCTGACGTGAGTGCTTGCTATCCGACAATTCGCAAACGGCTGCGGCGTGAGGTGACCGCGTGGGTCTCCATCCAGGAGCGGACTTCCTCGCCCGTGAGTGGCGGGCTGATGAGATAGCCTTGCGCCGATGGGCACTCCATCTCGCGCAATTGCATCCACGTTTCCCACGTTTCGACGCCTTCGGCGGTCACATCGAGGTTGAGATGCTTGCCAAGATCGATGACGGCCCGCACAATCGTCCGATCGTCTTCGGTCATGTGCTGCACGAAGGAACGGTCGATCTTGATCGCGTCGACGGGCAACTTCTGCAGGTAGCTGAGCGACGAGTAGCCGGTACCAAAGTCGTCGATCGCCAGGCGAACACCCTGGGCATGGAGTCGCTCGAGGGTCTTGCGCGCTTCGTCTGGTTTCTCCAGTAGCGCGCTTTCGGTAATCTCAATCATCAGGGCATCGCCGCTCAAGCCCGCGTCGCCGAGTGCTGTTTCGATCATGCCCGGAAGCTCCGGGTCAGAGAGACTGCTGCTGGAGAGGTTCACGCCAACGCCAAGATCGAGGCCGGCCAGCCGCCACGCCGAGCAGTGGACCAGCGCACCCCGCAGGACCGAGCGGGTGAGGGGCGCGATGAGTCCGGTTTCTTCGGCCAGCGGAATGAACTGATCCGGTGGGATGTACTCGTCCTCGGCGCGCTTCCAGCGGGCGAGGGCCTCGACGCGCTCGGTACGCCCGGTCTCCACACTGACGATCGGCTGAAAGTGCAGGGTGATATCGTGTCCGTCGATTGCTTGCCGCAACTGGGCGGCGAGAGCCAGGTGACGGGCGCTGGTAAGATCCTGCTCCGGCGAGTAGAGCGCAAACGCCCGGCGGCCGCGCTTAGCCGAATACATGGCGACATCGGCGTGACGCAGAAGAACATCGGCAGAATCACCGTGCTCGGGGAAAAGGGCGATCCCGATGCTGGCGTCGATATCGATCTGGTGCTCCCGGATATTGAGCGGGGTGTGCAGAGCAGTAAGAATTTTTCCAACGGTTTGCTCGACATGCCGGCGGGATAGACCCGGCATCACGACCGCGAACTCATCGCCTCCAAACCGGGCCACAGTATCGGTTTGGCGTAGGGAGCTTCGCAGGCGCGCGGCCGCCTCCTGCAGAAGCCGGTCACCCGCGTCGTGCCCCAGGCTGTCGTTGATGTGCTTGAAACGATTGAGGTCAAGGACCACCAGCGCGACGCTATCGTCCGTGTGCCGTGCCGCGAGCATGGCGTGATCAAGTCGATCGGAGAGAACTGTGCGATTCGGGAGACCAGTCAAGCTGTCATGCAGAGCCTGATGGCGCAGCCGTTGCTCAAACGACTTGCGTTGGGACAGGTCGTGCTGCAGCCGGCGCCGCATCTGCTCCATACGGTTTCCAAGCGCGCGAAATTCGGCAGCTCCGTCAACATCAATCTTGTGGTCGAGATCGCCAGCGGCAATGGCATCGGCTCGATCGGCGAGGTATTGCAGCGGCTTGGTCATCGCCCGGGTGACGATCGCGGCAATTGCCAGGACAACAAGAACGCCGGCAATGAGCAATCCCCCACGCAGAAGGTTCATCGCGTTGAGCGCCCATAATCCGCGCCGGAGATCGTTCTGCTGGCGCGCGGACACGACGGCAAATACCGGTAGAACCGCCCGGTCCGTCGCAACGCCAAGTTCGTGGCCGCGATTGATGGCCTGGCGAATCCATGCCCGCGTTCGATGTCGCGCTGCCTCACGCACGATCCAGTCCGCCCAGCGATACCATCGCCTTTCGTCGCCGGAGAGTACAGCGAGCATCGGCTTGATCTCCGGCACGTCTCGTGCTTCGAACGCGGTTCTATGACGAAGTGCGCGGAGCGCCTGGTCCCTGCGGTGGAACAATCGGACATACGACGCGCGACCGGTCAGAACGAAGTTCTCAACCAAAATCTGCTCGTCGTTGATGATGTCCAGTCGCCGATCGATGGCGGCACGCAGGCGGCTATCGGTGTTGACCGCGGCTTCGAAGTGGCCCTGCACAGCGCGTGAAGTCCAGGCGGCGGCGACGAGTGAAAGAGCCGCCATGACCAGGACAAGACTGCCGTACCCAATCAGGAGCCGGCTACGGATGCTACGCATCGGATGGAACATCGACGGTTCTCTCCTGGCTTGAGCGCCTCGGAAACATTCGGTTGCGAGGGGTACTGTAGCGATAAGCGACGGGTGACGCCAGGGTGTAAAGTCCCGTGGGAGCAGGGACGCGTGCCTCTATTCACGAATTTTGCGCGACGTGTCGAATCAGGACGCGCTTGTTCGACGTATTGATAGGCCGATGGTTCGCACCGTACGGCCGGCGCGATAGGCGCGAATATGACACAGGAGGGTCAGGAATGCGTTACATGGCAATCGTCAAGGCAACCGAGGAGAGTGAGTCGGGAAGGATGCCGACCGAGGCGGAACTCGCCGAGATGGGTCGGTTCAATGAGGAGCTGGTGAAGGCCGGCGTCATGCTCGAAGGAGCGGGACTGCTGTCAAGCTCGCGTGGCGCCCGCATTCAGTATTCCGGCTCGAATCGAACCGTTGTGGATGGGCCATTCACCGAGGCGAAGGAGTTGGTCGCCGGATACTGGATCTGGCAGGTGCGATCGCACGACGAGGCGATCGAGTGGGCGAAGCGCATCCCATTCCAGGCCGGTGAGGTGGAGTTGCGACGTGTTGCAGAAGCCGAGGATTTCGGCGAAAGCTTCACGCCGGAGCTGCAGGAACAGGAAGCGCGGCTCTGGGCGCAGGCCGCGGAGCAGGCGAAGCAGTAGTCGCCCATGACCGAGACCCACGACGCGGTTGAGACGATCTGGCGCATGGAATCGGCAAAGGTGATCGGCGCGCTGGTCCGGCTCACCGGCGACGTGGGTCTGGCCGAAGATCTGGCGCAAGACGCTCTGATCGCGGCGCTCGAGCAATGGCCGGAGTCAGGCGTCCCGCTCAAACCGGGCGCCTGGCTCACGGCGGCCGCCAAACACCGGGCGATCGATCTCTTTCGTCGGAATGAGCGCTTCCGAGCAAAGGTCGAGGAGATGGGCCGCCAGACCGAGCTGGAGCGGAACATGGGAGTACCGGATCCCGACATGCTGGACGACGCGATTGGCGACGATCTGCTTCGTCTGGTTTTCATCGCCTGCCATCCTGTCCTGTCCCGCGAGACGCGTGTGGCACTAACGTTGCGCTTGCTCGGTGGGTTGACGACCGAGGAGATCGCCCGGGCCTTTCTCACTCCGGTTCCGACAATCGCTCAGCGCATCGTACGCGCAAAGCGAACTCTCTCGGCGGCGCGGGTGCCATTCGAAGTGCCGGACCGCGCGGCGCTCCCGGCCCGAGTTGCGTCGGTCCTCGAGGTGATTTACCTCATCTTCAATGAAGGTTACGCGGCGACGTCCGGCGACGAGTGGGTGCGCCCGGCGCTTTGCGAGGATGCGCTGCGGCTCGGGCGCATTTTGGCCGAGCTGATGCCGGCCGAGCCGGAGGTACACGGTCTGATAGCGCTGATGGAGATCCAGGCATCGCGACTACGCGTCCGCGTGGGACCGGCAGGAGAGCCGGTCCTGCTACTCGATCAGGATCGGGCTCGCTGGGATTATCTGCTCATCCGCCGCGGCCTGGCCGCTCTCGAGCGAGCGCTGACGCTAGGAGGACAATTAGGCCCGTACGCGTTGCAAGCGTCGATCGCAGCCTGCCACGCTCGAGCCCGGACCGCCGAGGAGACCGATTGGGAGCGGATCGTCGCGCTCTATGACGCCCTGGCCCAGATCGCGCCGTCGCCGATTGTCGAGTTGAACCGTGCAGTCGCGGTTGGAATGGCGTTCGGTCCGGAGGCGGCCCTGGAGATCGTGGACTGCCTGGCGGCAGAGCGGACGCTGGCGACATATCACTTGCTGCCAAGCGTTAGGGGAGACCTGCTCGCGAAACTTGGCCGGGTAGAGGCAGCGCGAGTGGAGTTCGAGCGCGCGGCAACGCTGACGGAGAATGAGCGCGAGCGGGCGCTCCTGCTGGCACGTGCACGAAGCCTCCGCTCGGAGTAACATAGGACCGTTATGCCATCCGATCTAACAATCTTTGCTGCCAAATACCTGGTCTTCGTCGACGCGGTTATCGCCGTTGCTCTGTGTCTGTGGCTTGTGACCCAACGTCCGCGCCCGGCCGTCGTTCGATGGGTCATCGCAGTCGTGATCATGCTGGTCCTAAGTCTGGTCTTCTCCCGCATCGGTGCCGCGCTCATCTCCGATCCGCGCCCATTTACTCAGGATCACGTCAAGCCGCTAATCAGCCACGCCGCCGACAACGGCTTCCCATCCGATCATGCGTTGCTGGCGGCAGCGATCGTCGCGGCAGTCCTCCTTATCGCACCCATGTGGTCGATTCCGTTTATCGTCCTTGGGTTCCTCGTGGACTGGGCGCGCATTGGAGCAGGCATTCACCACGTGGAGGATGTGGTGGGAAGCAGCGTCATCGTCGCGATCGCTCTGTTGATCGCACTGGCAGTTGCGACGCCCATCGCTGACCGCCTTCGCCCGTATCTCCCGGCGGCCTGGGGGTCGGACGCCGAGGCGGCCGGGACGACTGCCAGGCCAGCCTCGCCTTAAAGGATCCGGACAAACTCCCCCCCGGTTCTTACTCTCCACCCCCTCCTTAGGGAGTATTGCGACGCGGTCCGGCGTGACGTACGCTCACCGCTAGCAACTGAATGAATGGAGGCCGGCCCTGCGACGGCAGGTTCACGCCTCTCCAGCGGGCGGCCGCTCGGTCGCAAGCGAGGGGCGGCAGGCGACGAGGATCAATTGGCCCGTGTAACGGGCACAGGGGAGCGAGCACTATGCAATTGACAAGGCGCGCGCGAGGGTCTCACAAGACGCGCCGGGAGGTCGCGGACGGTTCGACCGCCGCGGCGGTCGAACCGGAGACCCAAGACCCGAGTGAGCACCGCGACCGGCGCGATCCGAACGCCACCTGGGCGCGCCACGCGCCCCGTCCGTCGCGCAGCAGCAAGGAACTGGAAATCCAGCCCGCGCTGCGGCGGCAACTAGGGACCGAGCGGCATGCCGGAGCGGCTCCGGTCATTCACGCCATTCCGTCGAAAGGCGCGATTAGCGCCGCGCGCTTTGCGCTCTTTCTGACAGTCGCGGCCTGGGCGGCTTACTTCGGAGAGCAGATCCAGCGTTACGTCGAGCGCCCGTTTAGCTTCCAGGGCACATTCGAGGCAGTCGTCTATGTAGTACTGGTTACACTGTTGACCGCCTCGGCTAGCGCCTATTTACTCTGTCGTATTGGATTCCTCGTCCGGGCGCGAAACTACCACCGAGTGCCGCGTGCGGTTATCGACGCGGCCTACGATGAGAAGACGCCGTCGCTCACGATCATCGTCCCGTCATACCGGGAGGAAGCACGCATCATCCGTCAGACGCTCCTCTCGGCGGCGCTGCAGGAGTATCCAGACCTCCGGGTCGTCCTGCTCATCGATGATCCGCCGGACCCAATCGACCCCGAGCATCTGCGACGGCTTGAAGAGGCACGGTTACAGCCGGCGGAGATCGCCGCCCTCCTCGCGACGCCGCGGCAGCGCTTCGAGACGGCACTCGAAACTTTCGAGCGATCGGTGGCCGCGCAGGAATCACTTCCGCCGGACGCGTTGCAGAAGGCCGCCGATACATACGACAGCGCCGTGATCTGGCTGCAAGGGCTGGCGGTTGATATGGACGTCGTCGATCACATCGACGCATTTCTGGTAAACGATGTCCTGCTCAGCCTGGCGTCCGACTTCGAGAGCGTCGCGTCGGCGCTCCGTGATGCCCAGGCAGCGGGCGCCGAGGTCAGCGTGGCGCGGCTGCGCCAGCTCTACCGTCGCTTGACATGGGTATTCGGCGTCGAGATGACCAGTTTCGAGCGCAAGCTGTATGCCTCGCTATCGCACGAACCTAATAAAGCCGCCAATCTGAACAGCTATCTCGGCCTGATGGGCGGGCGCTACCGCGAGGCGGAAACACCGGGAGGGAGGGTTCTGCTGCCGGTGCGCGGCGACGACTTCACGCTCGATATTCCGGACCCGGACTACGTCCTGACGCTCGATGCCGACAGCACCCTGCTCCCCGAGTACTGTCTTCGTCTGGTCGCTTTCATGGAGCGCCCGGAGAACGCCGATGTCGGCGTTGTTCAGACTCCGTATTCGGCCTATCGAGGAGCACCGACGCGACTCGAACGGCTGGCCGGCGCCAGCACGGACCTGCAGCACATGGTGCATCAGGGCCTGACCTACTACGGCGCGACTTTCTGGGTCGGTGCGAACGCTGTTCTACGAAAGGCGGCGCTCGACACAATTGCGGCCGAGGAAAGCTACAACGGGTTCGCCGTCCGCCGCTATATCCAGGAACGCACGGTGATCGAGGACACGGAATCGAGCATTGACCTGCGACTCTACGGCTGGCGGCTGGAGAACATTCCGGAGCGACTGAGCTACAGCGCGACGCCTCCCGACTTCGGTGCCCTGTGCGTCCAACGTGAGCGCTGGGCCAACGGCGGTCTGGTAATCCTCCCCAAGCTGGTCAAGCTCGCGCGGGCCCGGCACATGCGCAAGCGCGGACGCGCGCTGGAGATATTCCTCCGTCTGAACTACCTCTCGTCGATCGGCTGGAGCACGCTCGGCCTCGCAGTGTTACTCTTCTACCCCTTCGACCAGCGGCTGCTATCCATCCTGGCAGTTCTAACGGCACTGCCGTACTTTGCGGCGATCTCCGCCGACCTACGACGCGCCGGCTACCGGCGGAGCGACGTCGTGCGCCTCTACGGGTTCAACTTGATGCTCCTCGCGGTCAATGCCGTCGGCACGATGAAGTCGATCGGCCAGGCTATCGGCGGCCAGAAAGTCCCATTCGCGCGCACACCAAAGATTCGAGAGCGTACGATCACACCGCTCGCGTTCGTCGTCATACCGTTCGCGATTGCGGCCTGGTCAGGGCTCACTCTTCTCTACGATGTCCTCGATTACCGTGACCTCCACGCGATCTTCGCGGCATCGAACCTCGTCTTTACCCTGTTTGCGATGCTGTCGCTGCACGGCATCTGGAATTCACTTGCCGACACCGCCATCAACCTCCGAGAGTGGGTGTACCGCCCGGTCAAAGCGAAACCGCAGCCGGTTGAGGTGCCCCACTGGGTAACGGTCCTCTACTACGGCGCGACGGTGACCGGAGAGTCGCGCGAATCGGCCGCGGTTGCCGGCGCGCTGGCAGCGATCGATGGAGAAACTGCGGGCGGCCGGGAAATCTTGCTGGCATCCGATCACGGTCAACTCGGCCTTGTCCGACTCAATGATGAGCCGGCACGCCAACCAGACGGCGACGGATCACTCGAGATCGTGTCCGCGGGTGCCGTGCAATCTCGACGAGCGGCGGGAGGCCGCTAACCCATGGAATTTGAGAAGCGCAGAATCTCGCTCCTTCGCATGCTTATCGTGCTCGTTGCAGTAGCAGTGGTCGTTCTTGTCAGTTGGGACCAAGCGGTCGCGGCGTACTCACGCCTCACCCAGCCGGCAATTTCGACATGGTTTGCGCCGTACATCGACGTTACCCTCACACCGACTTACCAATTCCAGGACCCGAGCGTCGATCCGATCCCGTATAGCGTGCTCGGGTTCGTCGTCGCCGACCGTCAAAATGACTGCACCCCCACCTGGGGAACATACTTCAACCTCGACGGTGCCAGCCGCGAGCTTGATCTCGACCGCCGCATAGAGCGGGTCCGGGAACGCGGTGGAGATGTGGTCGTCTCGTTCGGCGGGGTCGCAAATGAGGAGCTGGCGGTGGCCTGCGCCGACGTACCGGCGCTTCGCAAGGCGTATGGAGCGGTCATTAACCGTTATGGCGCCCAGACCATCGACTTCGACATCGAAGGGGCCGCAGAGGCCGATACCGCGGCTAATGCGCGCCGCGCCTCGGCGGTTCGTGAGCTACAGGCGCGGGCAAAGCGCCTCAAGCGCCCCCTCAATGTTTGGCTGACACTCCCTGTTACACCGTCCGGTCTTACCGCAGATGGGTTGTCCGTCGTGAACGCCATGCTGCAGGCGGGCGTCGACGTGAGCGGAGTGAATGCTCTGGTGATGGACTACGGCGGCAGCCTGCCTGCCGGTCAATCGATGGGCTCGGCGAACATCTCCGCCCTTCGCGCTGTCTACAGTCAATTGAAACGCGCCTACCGGCGCGCCGGCAATTCACTGAGCGGACGGCGTCTGTGGGAGCGGATCGGCGCTACCCCGATGATCGGCCAGAACGACTCGGAGGGTGAGACATTCTCGCTGACGGACGCCGAAGCACTGGTGAGCTTCGCGCGCCGCGTACATCTCGGTCGCGTCTCGATGTGGTCGGCGAACCGCGACTACCAGTGCAGCGTCAATGCCGACACCTCGGTCGTCTCGAACGTGTGCAGCGGCGTAGAGCAGACACCCCAGGCGTTTACCTGGGAGTTGGGCCGTCTCAACGCGCCAATGCCCGACCGGGCACGAGTACCGGCGACGTCGATCCGCGATCGAGCGCCGTCGCGCGACAATCCGGACACGAGTCCCTACGCGATCTGGACGGCCGGAAAAGCATACGTTGCGG
>Ga0070739_10004425_pt1 | contig 16618 bp, 14 predicted proteins | sample Coa_R1_7_FD_66445 | JGI IMG/M metagenome (GOLD analysis project Ga0070739, IMG submission 66445) | Surface soil microbial communities from Centralia Pennsylvania, which are recovering from an underground coalmine fire - Coalmine... | ecosystem: Environmental > Terrestrial > Soil > Unclassified ... | reverse complement strand
CGTCGCGCGCCCGACGCGATCGGCGCCGCGAACGCGCGGAAGCGGAACGGCTCGACATCGCCGACTTCTTGTCTCGGTGGCCCGGAGAATCGCCGCACCCCTGACCGCTGCATCGGCCACCGCAATTACCCCCGGGTGTCAACCACTCCGTGAGGAGGTGTGGCACGCTGATACCCCGCAGCGCCAGCCCGGCGCGGCCGATCAGCCCCTTATACGGACAGTTTTTGCGCCGATCCGGTCTCCTCGACAGGCTGTCATCTTCAGAGCTAAATGGCCTTGTTCTTCGGCGCTCGGTGGCACCCGATCGCAACGGCCTCCAGAAACTGTTCCGGGCAATCGCGCACGATCCTCAGGCCCGGGGCATCCTCATCGTTGACCAGAGGTGCCACGTATCGCTGAAGTTCCGGGCCACGTACCGTTGCAGAGGACAGCTCTCGCTTGCTGCGCCGCACCCTCTGGTGGTGGCGATAACCCCCATTCCCTCCACCCCCCGCCCCCCGGTTGCCCTGTACGTGTCACTTTCAGAGCTATTTGTCGCTCTTTTTCATCGCTTTCTGTCGTCCCGCCGGCCGCTCGAGGTACCGGTAGAGCGTGGCGCGGGAGATGCCGAGCGTGCGGCAGATGGTGGCGACGTCCGCCTGCCCCCCGTCGTAGAGGGCCTGCGCCAGCGCCACCCGCTTGGGGTCGGCCAGGGCCTTGGGGCGCCCCCCGACCCGGCCACGGGCCCGCGCCGCCGCGAGGCCGGCCTGGGTCCGCTCCCGGATCAGGTCGCGCTCGAACTCGGCCAGCGCCCCCAGGACGTGGAAGACGAGCTTGCCGCCCGGGGTGGTGGTGTCGACCCGCTCGGTCAGGCTCTTGAAGCCGACCCCCCGCCCGGCGAGGTCGCCGAGCGTGGCGATCAGGTGGGACAGCGAGCGGCCGAGGCGGTCCAGGCGCCAGACGACGAGGGTATCGCCCGGCCGCAGGTAGGCCAGCGCCTCCGCCAGCACCGGGCGGTCGGCCTTGGCGCCGCTCGCGGTCTCGGTGAAGACCTTGCCGCACCCGGCCTGGGCCAGCGCATCCAGTTGCAGGTCGAGGGTCTGCTCGCCGGTCGAGACGCGGGCATAGCCAATGTCCATGCCCCCATCGTCTCAAAACTTGGTCGCCGACGCAAGTAGCAGAATCTTGATTTCGAGACGGGTTTCGAGACAGCGGCTCCTGCGCAAACCCGCGCCGCGGCGGGCCGGTCCGGTAGCGTCTCACAAAGGTCCCTTTGTGCGACGAGCGTCCGAAAAACGGGGGAATTCGAGACGTAGCCGCCACCCCGAGCCGTCATGCCCTGCCGGCAATCCGCCGGCGCCCCGCGGCATCGCGCGTGCGTCAGGCGGGGCCATCCTCCTGCGGGCGCGCGGTGCGGACGGCCAGCCACGCGTCCGCCTCCGCCACGGCCGGCCGCGCGGCGTCCGTGAGCGGACGCACGAAGCTCGGAGCTTGCATGCCACCGCGGGGGCCGCATAACCTCGTCACCCGCTCCGAGACCGCACCAGCGAGGCGAGACCCGCGCCGGGCGCATGGCCGATCCCGGTTAGGCGAGGCCGTGGCGGACGGCGTAGACGGCGGCGGCGGTGCGGGAGCGGACGCCGAGCTTGGTCAGGATGCCGGCGACCTGGCTGTGGACCGTGCGCTCGCTCGTCGACAGCCGCTCGGCGATCTCGTGGTCGCGGTGGCCGTCCACGATCAGCCGCAGCACCTCCAGTTCCCGCCGGCTCAACCCTGCCACCGGGCTCGCCGGCGGCGGGAGCAAGGACGAGGGGCCGCCCGCGGGGCGTGCCGCGGCCGCGCGGCCGGCCGGGGTGCCGGCCGCCGCCGGTGCCGCGCCGATTGGCGTTGGGCAATTGGCGGACGGGAGCGGCGCGGTGGGGCGGAGGGGGGTCGCCCGCGCGGCGACGCCGGCCGCCCATTGCGCCGCCGGGTCGCCCGCGCCGCGCGGTGCGGCGGCCAACGTGTGCGGCTCGACGGCCAGGACGACGACGGCGATCTCCATATCGTCGTCGAGAAAGAGCAGCGCATCTGTCATGCGATCCTCCGTGGCGATCCGGCGCGGCGCGGCCACGCGCGCCGCAACCAGGACGCGGGGCATCGCGCCGGGCCACGACCGCCGGGACGAGCGACGAGCCCGGGCGAACACGGCGGGCAACGCGGGCCCCGGCCTGGGCGTTCCGCCCGGCGCGCTCCTGGATCAGCGGAGGAAAACCGATTCGGGTGCCGCGCTTATGGCCGCGGGGGACCGGATCGCGGCGAGGTGACGGGCATGGCGACGCTGACCGGGACGCGCCGAGCAACAGGGTTGTTCATAGACGCCTCCTTCCGCGTGCGGTTCGCCATGCGCCGGGGGTGGGCCAACTCGGACGCCGAGCGACGAGGAGCGGCTCCGCGGTCCAACTCTACCAGTCCACCGGCGCGATGGCAAGCATGGGGCGGACCGGCGGTCGGGTCTCGTCGTCCTCACCTGAGCCAAGCCGGGCGGCGGCCCGCACCGGCGTAACCGGTCGCTGCTGACCGCGGGCGAGCCCGCCCCGGCGCTCGGGTGGCCCCGTCGCCGGCGGTGGAGCGCCGACCGGGGACCGGCGTGAGGCGGGAGAACGCGAGGCCGGGCCCCCAGCGCCGCCCCCGGCGCTGCGGCCGGACGAGCGGCTTGCGTCAGAGGCGTGCGGCCCCCGCCACGCGCAGGAGCCCGACCAGCATCCCGGCGCCCCGCCCTCACCCGGCCGCCCTGTCGCGCAAAGGGCCCTTTCTGCGACGAGCGTCCGAAAAACGGGGGAATCTGAGACCGACAGCGCGGCAACGGCCCGCGCCGACCGGGTCCGGCTCGGTCAGCAGACGCAGCCGAAATTCGGGAGACAGCTGGTGCACGCGTGGGCGCAGCAGGTCGCCGTCGTGGTGCCCTGGCAGCAGTACGGCTCGGCGCCGGGGCAGCAGATGCCGCCGCACGGGTTGGCGCAGGCGCAGCCCCCCTGGCCGTCGCAGACGTAGCCGTCGGCGCAGTCGGGGCTGGCCGTGCCGGCGGGGAGGGGCCGGCACTGGCCCGCCCCGTCGCAGGCTTGGCAGGTGCCGCACCCCGTGCCCGCCGGGCGGTCGCCGCAGGTGCCCGAGCCCATGCAGGTCTGGCAGACCCCGCAGGCGGATTGGTAGACGCAGTGCGGGGGGATGCCCGGGCCGCTGACGCAGGTTCCCGGCGCCGTGGAGCACGGGTCCGGGGGGGTGACGCAGGTGCTGGAGCACTGCCCGCTGCCGGGGTCGCAGGCCTCGCACGGGCCGCAGACGGTGGGCGCGCACGCCCCGCTGCTCGGGTCGCACGTCTCGCAGGCGCCGCACTTGGGCTGGTAGAAGCAGCCGCCGCTGGCCAGGCAGGTGCCGCCGGTGTGGCAGGCATCGGGGGGCGCGCAATGGCTGACGCAGATCGCGCCGGACTGGGGGTCGCAGGTCGGCGTCGCGCAGCTGCCGCAGGTGGGGGTGGTCCCGAGGCAGATCCCGCCGCCGCATTGTCCGGTCAGGCAGCACCCGGCGGCGCCGCCGGAACACGGCGTGTTGGCCTGGCAGGCCACCCCGCAGCCGCCGCAGTTGGCGGCGTCGGTCTGGGTGTCGGTGCAGCTCCCGCCGCAGCAGACCTCGCCCGTCGGGCAGGCTCCCGGCTGGCCGTTGGCCACCGGCGTCGTGCCGCATGTATTGGTCTGCGTGTCGCAGGTCGGTCGCTGGCAGGGGTCGAGGCTGTGGCAGTCGCTGTCCTGGGTGCAGCAGTTGAGGATGGTGCCCGGGGCGCATTGGCCGTCCAGGCAGCTGACCGGGTGGCAGACCGTCCCCGCGGGGCAGGCCACGCAGCTGGCGCCGCCGCCGCCGCAGGCGGCCGTCGTGGTCCCGGCCACGCACGCGTCCCCGCGGCAGCAGCCGGTGCACAGCGCCGTGCAATCCACGCCTTGGCCGCAGTTGTTGGGCGTCGGGCCGCACTTGCCGGCGCAGGTCGTGGCCGCGCGCTCGGGGGTGCAGCAGACGGCGCCGCTGTGGGCGGTGCCGCCGGTCCCCGGCCCGCCGGGGCACAGCCCCGAGCAGCACTGGCTGTCCTTCTTGCAGGCCTGGCCGTCCGCCTTACAATCCTGGGCCGCCGCGCCGGCCCCGCCCAGCCGGGCCCCGCTCAGACCAGCGGCAAGCCCGCGCAGCAGCTGCCGGCGGGTGGGCCGAGCGGCCAAGCCGCGCGCCAGGGCGTCGAAGCGTACCGGATTCATGGCCGCACCTCCGCGTGGGTTGTCTCAAGGCGCCCGTTCCGGTGGCTACTGACAGGTTTGGAGCGGAGCTCCGGCGAGTTCACCGGTCACCGCACAGAGGCCGCTGCAGCAATCGGCGTTAGTGCCGCAGGGGATGCCTTTCGTGCCGCACCCGCCGGCGGAGCAGATGCAGGCGAACGGATCGGTCGTGCAGTCGCAGGCGGTGGGGCAGCACGTCGGGGCGATGGTGTTGCAGCAGGCCGCATTCGCCGACCCCGGGCAGCAGGTGTCGCGACACTGCAGATGGCAGGTGCACGCGCCGTTGACGAAGTCGTACCCGTCGGCACAGCAGTGGCCGGCGCTGCAGTGGCCACCCGGCTGGCTGGTACAGGGATTGCCGTCGGGGTTGTTGCTGCAGGCGCCAGTCTGCGGGTCGCAGACGGCCTGGCATTCCACCCCGCAGCGCGCCACATTCGTGCAGACACCAGAGCTCCCCACCACCTCGCAGACGGCTGTCTGACACGGGTCGGGCGGGGGTGGGCAGTCCTTCGGCACGCACTGCCCGCTGAACGTGTCGCAGGTGTGGCAGGGGTCGCAGGTCGACGCGCACGCGCCCGTGCTCGGGTCGCACGTCTCGCAGGCGGCGCACTTGGGTTGGTAGGTGCAGGTGCCGTTTTGCAGGCAGGTGCCCCCGGTGTGGCAGGCGTCGGGGGCCGGGCAATGGCTGACGCAGATCGCCCCCTGGCTGGGGTCGCAGGTCGGGGTCGCGCAGCTGCCGCAGCTGGCGGTGGAGGTGAGGCAGCCGCCGTTGAGGCACTGCCCGGTCTGGCAGCAGCCGGCGCCGCCGCTCGCGCAGGGGGTGTTCGCCGGGCAGGTCGTCCCGCAGCCGCCGCAGTTGGCCGCGTCGCTCTGGGTATCGACGCAACTGCCGCCGCAGCAGACCTGACCGCTGCCGCAGCCGGTGTTGTCGGCGACCGGTTTGGTGACGCAGGTGTTGGTGTGTGTATCGCAGGTCGCCGGTTCGCAGGGGTTGAGCGAGGCCGGACAGTCGCTGTCTTGGGTGCAGCAGCCGCTGATCGCGGTGTGGACGCAGAGGCCGTTTTGGCAGCTGACGGGAGTACAGACGGTCCCCCCGGTGCAGGGGCCGCAGTCGAGGGTGCCACCGCAGCCGTCGGGCGCGGTGCCGCACTGCTGGCCCTGGGGGCAGCTCGGGGCCGGCGTGCAGCCGCAGACCCCCGCCGTCCCCCCGCCGCCGCAGGTCTGGGGAGGGGTGCAGGTCGCGCCGCAGGCCCCGCAGTTGGCGTCGGTCGTGAGGTCGGCGCACGCCCCCCCACAGCAGCCCTGGCCGGCCCCGCAGGTCGTGACGCAGGCGTGGTTGGTGCAGGTCAGGCACTGCCCGCCGGGGCAGTCGGCGGCCGTGCAACAACTCGCCGTCGGGATGCAGGCGCCGTTGCAGGGCTGGTAGCCGGCGCCGCAGGCGACGCCGCAGGCGCCGTTGGTGCAGGTGGCCGTCGCGTCGGCGACGGCCGTCGCGCACACGTTGCCGCAGGCGCCGCAGTTGGTCGGGTCGCTGGCCAGGGCCACGCAGGCGCCGCCGCAGCGGCTCTGCCCGGCCGGGCAGCCGCGGGAGCTCCCGCCCCCGGCTCCGCCGTTGCCGTTGCCCTGGCCGGGGGGGGCGCAGGCGCCGGCCGTGCAGGCGAGGGCGCCGCAGCAGGCGCGGCTCGGCCCGCAAGCCTGGCCGGGCCCGGCGCAGCGGGCGGCCCGGGCCGCCTCCCCCAGCCCCAGGCTGGCCCCCAGCGCGGCCCCCAGCGCCGCGAGCACCTGGCGGCGCGAGGCGGAGCGCGCCACCACCTTGGTCAGGGCGTCGAAGCGGGCCGCGTCCATGACTACCTTCCCGTTGAGCCGGGTACGTCCGGCAGGTTGCCGGTGTCGGGTCGTGATGCCTGGTCGCGAGCGTAGGCAGGCGAACGGCGCCGGGTCAAGGCCCGCGCCCCCCAATTTCGGGCAGCAGTGCACCAATGGCCGGCGCGGCCGAGGAGCCCCGATCCGCACCTTCGGCACCGTCGCACAAACGGGCCTATTTGCGACAACCCCCTGCGTGGGCGGTGGACGCCGCCGGGCTTGACGGCGGGCCGGCATGGCGTAGAATGGGGCTGCCTCCCGTCCCGGTTGCTCCGTCGTCGCCTCGCCGTCGTGCCGCTCGCCCGTGCCAGCCAGGAGGAGCCCATGGATCCCCCCACCGGTGACCGTGTCACCCAACGCTTCGCCCGCCGCCGGCTCTCCCGCCGCCGGGCGCTGACCCGGGGCGCGACCGGTCTGGCCGCGGCGGGCGTGGCCCTCGCGGGGCTGGGGGCCCCGGCCGCGCTCAGGGCGGCGGGCACGACCGTGCACGCCCCGGCCGATCTCCGCTACACGCCGACCCACGAATGGGTGAAGGTCGTCGGCGACGGCGCGACGGTCGGCCTCACGGACCATGCGCAAGCGGCGCTGGGCGAGCTCGTCTATCTGGCGTTGCCGGCCAGCGGCCTCGCCCTCCAGCAAGGCCAGCCCTGCGGCACCGTCGAGTCGCTCAAGGCCACGGTGGAGCTGGCTGCGCCCGTGGCCGGCGTCGTCACGGCGCACAACGAGGCCGCGGTGGCGGACCCCGCGCTCGTCAACCGCTCGCCGTATGAGCGCGGCTGGCTGATCACGCTCCAGCTCAGCCAGCAGGGCCGGGCGCAGCTGGCCGGCTTGCTGACGGCCCAGCAATACAAAGCCTTGCTGGCGACCACGGCCCCCTGAGGGACCGGCCGGCGGGCAAGGACCTGGCCCACCGGCGGTTGCTGCCACGGGCGTATCCGACACCGACTGACCCATCGAGGAGGTCTGGCATGCCCCCCATCGACTTCGACGAGATCGCCAAGCTCTTGGCCGCCCGGCGCCTCTCCCGCCGCCGGGCACTGGCCCGCGGCGGCGCCGGGCTCGCGGCCCTCGGCGTGGCGGCCGCAGGGGGCGGTGGGGCCGCGGCCACCGCGCCGGCGCCCGACTCCGCTGACCCCGCGGCGGCGCGGTCAGGGGGGGGGCCGGGCGCGTTCACGGTGCTGGACGCGCCGGCCCCGACCGCCACCGCCGTCGCGACGCCCGCGGCAACCGGGGCCAAGCCGACAACGTTCCTGTTCCTCCAGAGCTTCGAGACCGGCTCGCTCGTGCCCAAGCCGGGCCGCCCCGGCCGCTACACCCTGACCCTCAAGCACGGCTTGGGCGACACCGTCTACTTCTCCGACCGCCCGGCCAAGATCGTCGGCACCGTGCCGACCGCCCAGTTCCTCAAAGGGCTCGGTTTCCTGCCCGACAACCCGCCGAATGCGGCGCTGGTGGGGCAACGCGACGCCACCCACAAGGATATTGTGGTGGTCGAGCTGTTCGATCCCAAGTACGACGCGGCGGGCAACACCCTGACCTACGAGGTGACGTTGCTGGCCGACTGGCACACGCTGGACGAGACCTTCCAGCAGACGCCGGACACCGAAGCCCAGCTGCCAGGGGCCTTCACCGCCGCCCACCTCTTCATCGACGACTGCGCAGATCGGCTGATCGGTTGCTATACGTATGGGTCGGACATCTACAACTACGGCCACCTCCCCGGCTACCGTGGGATGTGCTGGGACTGGAATCAGTTTCAGTGCCTGCCGTGCGACGGCCTGTCGGCCCTCAGCCGCGAGTGCAATGCCTATTTCCAGGCTTGCCAATTTCGTCCAGAGAGGCCCTGCCACGCGGAGGTGTGTTACGTGGCCAGCGCCTGTTCGTAAGGTGGGGGCGGCGGCCGCTCCCTGCTCCTTGCCCTCGGCAAGACGCTTGTCCTGTGCGACCCGCCGGCGGGATGGTCGCACCCGAGAGGAGATGGGCCATGACCTCCATCCGCTTCGACGAGATCGCCAAGCTCCTCGCCGAGCACCGGCTCTCCCGTCGCCGGGCGTTGGCGCGCGGTGGGGCGGGACTGGCCGCCGGGGCCCTCGCCGCGGCCGGACGGGGCCCGGCCGCGGCGGCCGCACGTCCGGTCACCCCAGGCGCCGCGGGAGACCCGCGGGAAGCTGGCGCCCCGGCCGGTGGCACACGCGCGGCCGAGGCGGGAATCGCCGTCCTCGCTGCCCCGGCACCCGGCGCCACCGCGATCGCGACGCCGGTCGCGAGCGGGGCCAAACCGATCACCTTCCTCTTCCTCCAGAGCTTCGACAGCGGCTCGCTCACCCCCAAGGCCGGTACTCCCGATCGCTACACCCTCACCCTCAAGCAGGGGTTGGGCGACACCGTCTACTTCTCCGACCGCCCGGCCAAGGTCGTCGGCACCGTGCCGACCGCCCAGTTCCTCAAGGCCCTGGGCTTCACCCCGGCCAACCCGCCGAATGCCGCCCTGGTCGGCCAGCGCGATGCCACGCATAAGGATGTCGTGGTGGTCGAGTTGTTCAATCCCATCTACGACGCGAAGACGAACACCCTGAGCTACGAGGTGGCGCTGCTCAAGGATTGGCACAAGCTGGACGAGACCTTCCAGCAGACCCCGGACACCGAAGCCCAGCTGCCGCGGGCCTTCACCGCCGCCCACCTCTTCATCGACGACTGCCCCGATGCCGAGGTCGTCTGCTTTAAGCGGAGTACGCATGCGCGCGTCGGCGACCTGGGCTTCCGCGGCATGTGCTGGCATTGGTTCCCGACCGGGTGCTTTGCGTGCGACCCGGATGCCTACAGCCGGGAGTGCAACGCCACGATTCCGGCCTGCGAGGGCCAGTGCTACGTCTTCTGAACCGGCGGCGCGCACGGAGGCCGGGGCGCGGCCAGGCTGGCCCATGCCACGGCGGAGGAGCTCGGTGGACCCGACGACCTTCGACCTGATCACCAAGCTCTTTGCCAGCCGCCGCGTCTCCCGTCGCCAGGCCCTGATGGCGGGCGGGGCCGGCCTCGCCGCCACGGGTGTTGCCGTCGCGGGACTGGGGGCGCGGGCCGTGGCCCACCCGGCGCCGGGAGCCGCCGCGGCCCCGCCCGCAGACGCGGCCGCGGTCGCGCTCACGTCTCCGACCAGGGATGGCTTCGTCGTGCTCGATGCCCCGGCCTCCAACGCCACCGCCGTCGCCGCCCCCATGACCACCGGGGCCAAGCCGACGACCTTCCTCTTCCTCCAGAGCTTCGAGACCGGCTCGCTCGTGCCCAAGCCGGGCCGCCCCGGCCGCTACACCCTGACCCTCAAGCACGGCTTGGGCGACACCGTCTACTTCTCCGACCGCCCGGCCAAGGTCGTCGGCACCGTGCCGACCGCCCAGTTCCTCAAGGCCCTGGGCTTCACCCCGGCCAACCCGCCCAACGCGGCGCTGGTCGGGCAGCGCAGCCCGACCCACAAGGATGTCGTGGTGGTCGAGCTCTTCGATCCTAAGTACGACGCCTGCACGAACACCCTGACCTACGAGGTGACGTTGCTGGCCGACTGGCACACGCTGGACGAGACCTTCCAGCAGACGCCGGACGACGAAGCCCACCTGCCGCGGCAGTTCACGGCGGCCCATCTGTTCATCGACGACTGTCCCGACGCGCAAGTCACCTGCTGGACGAACGGTGGTGATGACTACGTCGGCGACCTGGGCGTCCGCGGCATGTGCTGGTACTGGGGGCGCTTGCAATGCCTGCTCTGCGACAACGGTGTGAAAGCCGAGTGCAACGCTAAGTTTTCGGGCTGCCACGGTCAGTGTGTCGTCCACCTCCAGACCTAAACAAAGACTCCTTCGAGCACGTGAGAGCAGAGCTACGCCATGCACGCCATCAGCTTCGACGAGATCACCAGGCTCTTCGCTCAGCGGCAACTCTCGCGCCGGCAGGCCCTGGCGCGGAGTGCGGTCGGTCTCGCTGCCGCGGGCTTTTCCGCCGTAGGCGTTGGCGTCGCCGCGGCCGGCCCCCTTTGGGTTTGGGCGGCTCCTTGGGGAGGAATGGCTTGATGGCATCCCAGAGGTCGTCGGAGACAAGCGTTTCGTGCTTCATGGGTCGGAGAATGCCATATCCGACGGGTATTGAAACGGGCTCTTAGAGCGCGTTGCAAAACCAGGCCGCGCCACGCCGACCTGACCTGGCCGCGGATCCCGCCCCGCCCGTGCGCCAGCGCCCCCCTGGATTGCCGTCAGGGGCCAGCGGGTGTAGCATGCAGCCGATCTTCGTGGGATCCTGCGCCGTCATGTCGCCTCGTCGTGCCGCCGCTTCGCCCCTGTCGACTGAGTCGTCCCACGCGGAGGGAGGAGTCCATGGACGCCGACCGTTTTGACGAGTTCACCAAACGCCTGGCGACGGCGGGCGCCTCGCGCCGCCGCCTGCTGCGGGGGCTGGGCGGGGGTCTGCTCGCGGCCCTGGGCGGGGCGGGGGCGGGCGCCGCGCCCGCCTGCCGCGGGGCGGGGCACCCCTGCGCGGGGAACCAGCAGTGCTGCGACGGGCTGGTCTGCGCGGCGAGCGGGCCAGGCGCGGCGAGGCGCTGCACGCCGCCCACCACCACGACGACCACCACCACGGCCGCGCCGACCACGACCACGACCACGACCACCCCCACGTCCACGACGACGTCGACGACCACCCCAGCCCCGACCACCACGACCACCACCACGGCGGCCCCGACGACGACCACCACGACCACGACCGCCGCGCCCTGCATGAAGGGCGGCGCCAACGCCCCCTGCCGCACGGGCGGCGACTGCTGCAGCGGCTTCTGCACCAACTTCGGGTGCTGCCCTGTCTGCCCGAGCGGCTGCAGCTGCTACATCACCACCGAGGCGAATCTCGTCTGCACTAATCACGGCGGGTCGCGCCAGCACTGCACCGTGAGCAGCCAGTGCCCGACGGGCGAGTTCTGCATCTTGCAACTCTGTCAAACCCTCTGTCCGTCGGCGACGTAGTCGGGAGGCGCCCACCGCCGCGTACCTGGCGCCAGGTCGGCGCAGCGGCGCAGCGCACGGATGCGCGAAGACGCGAACCGCCCCCGCCAGGTCGGAGGGGGCGGTTCGCGTCTGCTCCGCCGTCACGCGATTGAGCCTCGCCGCGGGCGAGTGCGGTCCGTGGCGGCGCGGGCCCAGCGGGAGCTGGTCGCGCGGCTGACGCGGGGCACCCGCCGCGCACGAGGCGTCAGGATCGGGGGAGCCGAGTCCTCCTGTCCGCGAGGATGCCCTGCCTGGCGGGTATTGCAACGCGCTCTAAGAGCGTGTTTCAAAACCTTGGGGCGGGGCGCTGGTAGCCCACCGCCCTGCCGCCGATGGCCCGACGGATCGAGGGCGACCGCCCATCAGCGCGGAGGCTCCAGGGCCGCCTGAGGGGTTTTGAAACGACCTGTAAGCCGCCTTGTCCGCAAACAGGCGGGCCCACAAGCCCGTCCGGACGGGCTTGACAGAGTGGGCGACGGGTGTAGCCTGGGAGGCGTCTTCCCGTCGCCGCCGTGCCGCGCGTCGTGCCGCCCATCGTCGTCGCCGCGCCGTCCGCCCGGAGGTGCCCCATGGACGGGAAGCAGTTCGATGCCCTAACCATGTTCGTCGCTGGCCGCCCTACCCGGCGCCGGCTGCTGCGCGCCACCAGCGGCGCGCTGGCCGCCGCCCTGCTCGGCGGGGGCGGGGCTGCCGCCCAGGACTGCAAGGCCACCCGGGAGCTGTTGCACGCCCCCGACCTGCCAGGCGGGTCAGTGCGGCACGATCTCCAACGGCTGCGGGCCCGCGGTCAACTGCGGGAGCTGCGACGCGAGCCAGTGCCTGAGCTGCGCGGGCAACGCCTGCGTCTCGGCCTGCAGCGGCACGACGCCGGTCTGCGACGGGAGCGGCGGCTGCGTCTGCTCCGCCACCAGCTGCGGGGCGGGGACGGTCTGCTACCAGGGCGGCTGCTGCACCCCGGCGACGAGCTGCCCGAGCGGGCAGAACTGCGGCACGGCCTCCGACGGGTGCGGCGGCACGCTGAACTGCGGCACCTGTACCAGTCCCCAGACCTGCGGGGGCGGCGGCACCGCCGGCCAATGCGGCTGCACGCCGAACTGCGCCGGCAAGTGTGGCGGCGCGAGCGACGGCTGCGGTGGAACCTGCACCGGCAGCTGTGGACTAGTGGTCTGTCACGGATGATTTGCGGGGCGGGGGCGCGCGGGGGTCGGCTGGCAGCAGTTGCCGGCTTGAGCCCTGAGGAGCCCCGCATGGCGAAGACCAAGGACACCGTCGAACTGTCGGAGGAGGAGCGCGCCCGGCTGCGCCCCCTGATCGGGCAGGGCACCGCGCCCGCGCGGGCGCTGGCCCACGCCCGCATCCTGCTCCAGGCCAACCAGGGCGAGGGCGGGCCGGCCTGGACCGACGCCGCGATCGCCGGGGCGGTGGAGGTCCACCCGGCCACCGTCGCCCGCGTCCGCCGCGCGGACGTGGGCGGCGGGCTCGACGCCGCGCTGGCGCGCACGGCGCCGGACCGGGGGTCCGAGCGCCGGCTCGACGGCGCGGCGGAGGCGCGCCTGATCGCCGCGGCCTGCGGCGCCCCGCCGGCGGGGCGCGAGCGGTGGACGCTGCGCCTGCTGGCCGACGCACTCGGGCGCCTGGAGGTGGTCGAGGCCGTCTCCCACGAGGCGGTGCGCCGCGCCCGCAAACAATCGGGCGCAAGCCCTGGCTGAAGGAGCAGTGGCGCATCCCGCCCGACGCCGACGCCGCGTTCGGCTGGCACATGGCGGACGTCTTGGCGGTCTCCACCCGGCCGGACGCCCCCCGCGCCCGCAGCTCTGCCTGGACGAGACGAGCCGCCAGCTGGTGGCGGACGCCCGGCCGCCGCGGCCGGCGGCGCCGGGGCGGCCGGCCCACCCCGGCGCGGCGGACGCGCGGGCGGGGGTGGCCAACCTGTTCCTGGGCTGCGAGCCGCGGCGCGGTTGGCGCCACGCCACCCCCAGCGAGCGCCGCACGCGGATCGACTGGGCGCACTGCGTCAAGGAGCTGGTCGACGTCCACTACCCGGACGCGGAGCGGATCGTGCTGGTGATGGACCAGCTCAACACCCACTCCCCGGCCTCCCTCGACGAGGCGTTCCCCCCGGCCGCGGCCAGGCGCCTGGCCGCCAAGCTCGAGATCCACTACACGCCTAAGCACGGCATGCACTTCGCCAGAGGATGGTACCCGTAAGTGGGCACAGCCGGCTGTCGGATCGCGCCGCGTGGTCGTCATGACGACAGCCTCCTGGCACGCGGCATGACGACGCGGGGTGAGCGCCTGGACGAGGTCCCTAAGCCCGAAGGACATGGAGCAATGGTTGTTCAATGGGGAGGATCTGCGGGAGGAGTAGATCTTATCCCGCGCCCACGCGGAGCCGTTCGGCGCTGTTGGGCCGCACCTCGTAGCGGAGGAGGACGTTGTCGGAGTCTGCCCACCGGCGGGTGTCGAGGAGCCGGAGGGTCACACCTGGGTTCCCCGAAAAGGCCGGGATGCCGGCCCCCAGGATGCAGTTGCCCAGCATCAGATGGAGCTCATCGACCAACCCGTGCGCCAGCAGATCGTTCCACAGGGTCCGGCTGCCGGTAATCAGCAGGTCCTTGCCGGGTTGGCGTTTGAGGGCGGCAATCGTCTGATGCGCTTCGGCCCGCCGCAGGATGGAGACATTGGGCCAGCTTCCCGTCAGCGTATCTGAGACGACGATGGTGGGCACGGATGCGCCCGCCTGGCTGAGTTCGCGTTGTTCGGGGGTCCACTGCTCGGAGGTGGGATCCTCGGCGACCTTGGGCCAGAAGCTTTGGAACAGCTCGAAGGAGACCCGGCCGACCAGCGTCAGGTCGGCGCGCCGCAGCAGTTCGGCATTATAGGTGTCGAAGACACCGCCCATCATCGGGAACATGACCGAGACATCGTTGTCGGGCCCGGTGTAATAGCCATCGAGGGAGATGACGTTGTAGACAATGAGTCTCCGCACGACACACCCCCTCCCCGCCGGTGCTGACCGCCTGCCGCGGCCATCAGCATAGCATGGACGGAGTGCACTTCGCCGCGGCATGACGACGCAGGGTGAGCGCCTGGACGAGGTCCCTATCCCGCGGCGGGTACCGCCGGGAGCAGCGGCAATTGCCCCGGCACGCCGGGCGTGCCGCGCTTCCGTGGGGCGTATGCCGGCAGCCGCAACGCGAGCAGCCACTCGTCCGGCCCCAGGTCGAAGAGCGCGAGCTGCGGCGACCGGAACCGCGTCTCAGCCAGCCGCGGGTGTTTCACCTCACGGATGTGTTTGCCGTCACCCTGGAATGCCACGGTATACGCCGCGAGCAGCACCGTCTGGTACTCCAAGCGGAGCGACCCGTCGTAGACCCAGACCGCGACCGGCGTGCCGGCGAGCCCCCGCTCGCCATACAGGCGCCAATGGCGAAAGCGAATGTAGCCGTGGCGATCCACCTGGCGGATGAACTGCATGGCGTACAGAACACGGTGGAGCACCTCCTCCGGATACGCCGCTCCTTGCACCCAGCCCAGGACTTCCGCGGGGCTGCGGCGCCCGTCCTGCCGGTCGCGATGCGCCCAATGGACCTGCGCGTTGTAGTCACGCACGAACCGCTCATGCACCGCGAGCAGCTCCGCCCAGGTCGCGGCCCGGGCGAAGTCGTAGTCGGCGAGGCGGCGCATGACGCCGAAGTGGCTCTCGATGTAGTTGGTCCACGGTTGGCCCGGCGGGATCTGCTCCCGGCGGATGCCCAGCGCGTCGTAGGCCCGCAGGAGTTGCTTGGCCCGGAACACCGCCCCGCCGTCGCTGACGATGGCCTCCGGCGCGCCGCAGCGGCGGAGGGCCGCGAAGAGCACGGCCAGCACCGCGAGCAGGTCCTGGGTCGGCGACACCGCGCTTGCCAGCAGTGCCCGCGAGTAGTTTTCCAGGATGCTGATGACGAACACCGGCTTGGAGTCGGCCAGCCGGTGCTGCTCGATGTACCGGATGTCGATCGACCAGTACTGGTGGCGCCGGCCCGCCTTGTACGGCATCGCCTGCTTCGGCCGCGGGGATCGCTTGGGTTTCCCCAGGCCGTACAGCGCGCGGTGGCGGGCCATGATGCGCCCGCAGGTGCGCGGGCTCACCCGGATGCCCAGCTGCTGCAGCGCGGCGTGGACGCGCCATTCGCCCAGCTCCGGGTTCCGCTGGAGCTTCCTGATCTCGTTGGCGACGGCCAGGGTCACCTTGGTGGCCGGCTGCGTGGGCGCGTGCGATTTGTCCGCCAGCCCCGCGAACTGCTCGTCGACCCAGCGTTGCAGCGTCCGGTAGACCGTGCGCGGCGTGGTCTCCAGGTAGCGGGCGATCGTGCTCACCCGCCAGCCGTCCGCATGGAGCCGCACGATGGCGAGCCGGCGCTGGACGGGGTCAGGGATCTGCGCGTAGGGTGGGAAGCGGCGGCCGGCGCGGGACGGGGCCGGCCCGGTGGCGATTACCTTCTGGACGGTGTGGTGGGAGGGGCGCCGACCGAACTGGACCGCGCACACCTCAGCAATCTCGCGCAGCGACATGCCCGGCACCTCGGCACGCAGGTCGACGATCCGCTGGCGCATCGGCGGCGGCAGGCCACGCGGGTCGTCCGCCGGTTCCCGCCGCTCCCTGCCGAAGAGGCCGAGTAGCCCCTCGCGATCGAACCGATCGGCTTTGCGGGCGATCGTCCGCTCCTGCGCCCCCGTCGCCCGCGCCCGTTGCCCGGCGGTCTCCCCGAAGACGACCACCGGCCGGATCAACTCGTACACCACCTGCTCGGGCCACTTCAGCAGGAGCCGCAGTTGCGCCCAGTCCTCGGTGCGCTCGCGGAGCGCCCGCTTGCGCTCGGCCATCCCCCCCTCCCGGTCGCACATCACCCCGCCGCCCCCGGCAGCGTGAGAAGGGCGCCATTATAGGCGGTCCGTGGCGCGGCGCGATCCGACAGCCGGCTGTGCCCACTTACGGGTACCATCCTCTGGCGAAGTGCAGCACGGCAGCTGGCTCAACATGGCCGAGATCGAGTTGGGCGTGCTGCAGCGGCAGTGCCTCGACCGCCGGCTGGCCGACCGCCCGACCATGGAGCGCGAGGTGGCCGCCTGGGCGGAGCGCCGCAACGCCGCCGCGCGCCGCATCGATTGGCGCTTCACCACCGGCGACGCCCGCATCAAACTCCGGCGCCTCTACCCCGCAATTGAGGAGTGACAGATCACTAGTAGCGGTCTGCTGCAGCGGCGCGTGCGTGCTTGGCAACTGCTGCAGCGACAGCGACTGCGCCGACGCCGGTCTGTGCTTCCTCTGCTTGGGCAATTCGTGCCAGCCGGTCTTGTGTTCGGCAATGAGAAATGGACCCATCGCGGCAATGAAATCTGAGCCCACCCCGATGTGTTCGTCAGGGTACCGTTTGCTCGTCCGGCCGGCCAGGTCTCCCGTCTGCTGAGACCGGT
>Ga0070739_10004424_pt1 | contig 16619 bp, 13 predicted proteins | sample Coa_R1_7_FD_66445 | JGI IMG/M metagenome (GOLD analysis project Ga0070739, IMG submission 66445) | Surface soil microbial communities from Centralia Pennsylvania, which are recovering from an underground coalmine fire - Coalmine... | ecosystem: Environmental > Terrestrial > Soil > Unclassified ... | reverse complement strand
AGGTTAATTCAATCGCCGCTCTTGAATGTTTTCGATTTCTGGACTACGCTATCCTGCGCAGCAGCTTCAAGGAGGTTGTAATGCCGTTTCCATATAGTGACATCCCGACGGTAAACACCTGGAAAGAGGACAGTAAGTTATGGTTCGACGCGTCGCGCGATAAGGAGGCCCCTACAAAACGCATCGATGACCTCCTGACAGAATATGCCGCGGCCGGTGACGCCCAGAGCAGGAAAGCCATCCTGTGCTACATCGTAAATGCGACACGGTACTGGATGAAGAACGCCGGTGTCAGATCGGACAAATTGTCGGCGCGAACGGGACGGATGGAAGCGCTATGTGCTCTGAGAGATGTGGCGAAGCGAAAGCTGGCGCAGGCCATGAACCTGCCAGACACCTTCAATGTCGACAATGCAGTGCTGTATGAGCTCGGTACCGATATGTACGACCGGCAGAGTACGCTTGCAACTGACCTGAAGCTCGCGGCCGCGGGCGCCCTCGCGTGGCTTGATGGAACCGAGCTGCGGACCCGAAAACTCTGCTTCCGCAGCGGCATGGCTTACCGGTGCTCGGACGCGACGGCCCATGGCGCAGCGAAGACGCTCACACTCTTCGACACCACCGGAAACAAAGAGAATCCTCGCGAGATGCGGGATTTTGCTCTGTATGTAATGGGCGACAACGGCCGTATTTACGCGGGCGGCCACCTTACGAAGTTCATGTTCAACCACTCCTCATTTCTGCAGGGCCAGCGGGTCGCCGCCGCGGGGGAGATCCGCTGTATACAGGGCCGGATCGACACCCTCTCCGCGAGCAGTGGGCACTACCATCCGACCATGCAACAGATGGTGAATGTACTGGAAAGGCTTGCGGTTTACGGCGTCGATTTGTCGGGAGTAAAGGTCTTGCGCAAGTACAAGAAGGGGACGACAAAATGACGGAAGAGTGCGCGGCCAGCGATGTGCTGGCCCGGCGCGCGTGGCCCGGCCGTCGTCCAACCGACATTTATTTCGAGGAACCGTGAGTTCCTGAGCAGGCCAGGTCCGCAGACGGCGTAATCTGTTTGGTTTATCGCGCAGCCCTGGCGTTCTTCTGGTACTCGGCCAGGACGCGCCGAACGTACGCCTGGGTCTCGGCGTAGGGCGGAATTCCGTGGTATTTGTCCACGGCGCCCGGACCGGCGTTGTATGCTGCAACAGCGCGGGAGACGCTGCCGTTGTAGCGCTCCAGAAGCGAACGCAAATAGACCGCTCCGGCCCACGCGTTCTGCGCCGGAACCTTCGGATCGGCTTTCAGCAGGTCTGCAGTCCCGGGCATGAGCTGCATCAGGCCGAGCGCGCCCTTTGAGGAGACCGCGTCGGTTCGGTACCCCGACTCCGCGTGCGCAACACTCTGCACCAGTGCGCGAGGCAGCGCTGCCGCGTCGGCGGCCATGCTGACCAGCCTGCGAGCATCGGGCGCGGGCGCCGGGGCCGCAGCGACGGTGGGCTTCGGCGCGGGCGCCGGAACCGCCTCCTCGGGCTCAAAACGGTCGACCTGCGCGACCGGCACACTGATCGCGCCGCCGTTCGATTCGAGCATCATCAAGTCGCCGTCCTGCCGGTGGCTGTCGGCGTGAATCCGGAACCCGTTGGTAAGAACCGCGTATTCACCCGCAACCATTGGCAAACAAGCGACAAAGAAGACAGCAAGCCGCATTACAGACCTGAATCTATTATGACGGACGGCGCGGCCGTTTCGTGCATCCCGATTCAGCCCGCGCGAAACAGGAACACTGCGACCTCGGCCAGGAGATTCGGCAGGATGCCGACCCGCCGCCGTCCAGCCAGAAAGATCGATCTTTCCAGCCGCCACCCCTCCTCGCGCGCGAGCGTTACAAAATCGGTGATCGTCAGAAAGTGGATGTTGGGCGAATCGTACCAGCTATATGGAAACAGCCTCGTGCGTGGTGACCGACCGGTAAACAGGTGCGCCAGCCGCACCGTCCAGTGTCCGAAATTCGGAAACGCTACGATGCATTCCCGGCCGACCCGCAGCATCTCCCGTAAAACGCGCAACGGTTCCCGCGTCTCCTGCAGGGTCTGGCTCAGGATGACGTAATCGAATGCCTTGTCCGGATAGTCGAGCAGCGACTCCAGCGCGTCGCCCTGATAGACGGATACGCCGCGGGTAATGGCCTTTTGCACCCGTGCGCCGGAGATCTCTACCCCCCGCGCATCCACGTTCTTGTTCAGCGCCAGCCAGGCGAGCAGCTCGCCTTCCCCGCATCCGAGATCGAGAACGCGGCTGCCCGGAGCAACCAGCTCACTGATGATGGCATAGTCGCTGCGCCCGAGCACATCGGCGACGAAGGCCGGGCGCGGCGGGCTGGTCGCGGCGGCCACTACGCCGCAGCCTCGCGGTAGGTGCTTGCCAGATAGCCGCGTACGATGTCGGTCTGCTCCGCCACATCCACCAGAAACGCGTCGTGCCCGTAGTTGGACGGCAGCTCGCAATAGGCGACGTCGCGATTCAGCGAGCGCAGCGCGCGCACGATCTCCAGCGACTGATAGCTGGGGTACAGCCAGTCGGAGGTAAAGCTGATCAGCAGGAACCGCGCGGTGGCCGGCCGGAGCGCGGCGGCCAGCGATGGCTGGCCGAGGGTGAGGTCGAAGTAATCCATCGCCTTGGTGATGTAGAGATACGAGTTGGCGTCGAAGCGATCGACGAACTGCGATCCGCGATAGCGCAGGTAACTCTCCACCTCGAATTCGGCGGAAAAATCGAATCCGAACTCCTCTTTTCCGCGCAGGCGGCGTCCGAACTTCTCGCGCATGGAGTCGTCACTCATGTAGGTGATGTGCCCCACCATCCGCGCCACGGCCAGCCCGCGTGCGGGTCGCGTTTTACCGTAGTAGTTGCCCTCGCACCACTCCGGATCGGCCATAATCGCCTGCCGTCCGACCTCATTGAACGCGATCTGCTGCGCGCTGTGGCGGGCGGTGGTAGCGATGGGGATCGCGCAGGCGACGGCCTCGGGATAGGCCACCGCCCATTGCAGCACCTGCATGCCGCCCATCGATCCGCCGGAAATGGCGAGCAGGCGCCGAATCCCGAGATGATCGATCACTTTCTTCTGCAGCCGCACCATGTCCGCGACCGTGATTACCGGGAACTTCATCGCGTACGGCGCACCGGTGGCCGGATCGGTGGACGATGGTCCCGTCGTACCGCGGCAGCCGCCGAGGCAGTTCGTGCACAAGACGAAATACTTGTCCGTGTCGAAGGCCTTGCCGGGGCCGATCATGTTGTCCCACCAGCCCGTCTGCCCCGTTTCGGCGCTCACCCCCGCCGCGTGCGCATCGCCGGAAAACGCGTGTACGATGAGAATCGCATTCGATCGCGCGGCATTCAACTCCCCCCAGGTTTCATAGGCAACCTGCACCGGCGCAAGCTCTTCGCCGGAGTCGAGGCGCAAAGAATCGAAGTGCACGATCTTCGTTTCGCTGATCATGGCGAAGCGTATATCGTATGGTAACAAGCAGGTCTCGCTGGAGGATGATGCGTGTGCGATGGATATTCTTCGTGGTGACAATGGGTGTGGCGTTCGGCCAGAGCGCGGCGGAGTACGCGGGCTCGGCAGCGTGCAGGACCTGCCATCCAGCCCTGTACAACCGGTGGCGCGGAACCCGTATGGCGAACGTCGTTCGCGATCCGAAAACGCATCCGGACGCGATCATTCCGGATCTCTCGAAACCCAATCCACTAGTGACGTTTAAGCCGGACGATATTGCATTCGTTTACGGGAGCAAGTGGAAGCAGCGCTATTTCACGAAACGCGGTGATGATTACTACGTGCTGCCGGCACAGTGGGATGTCACGAATCAGGTATGGCGGCCGTATCACGTCCCCAATGGAGCGGACTGGTGGACGGCGTTCTACCCCGGCGACAACATGCAGCGACCTACCGGTCCGCTGTGCGACGGCTGCCATTCGGTTAACTACAACATCCAGACGAAGACCGTGACCGAGTGGAACGTCGGCTGCGAGAAGTGCCACGGCCCCGGAGCGGCGCACGTTCGGAAGCCCTCGCGAACGAACATCGTCAACCCCGCGCGGCTGGATTTCGTCTCGGCAAACGATGTGTGCATCCAGTGCCATTCACAGGGGCGAACGCTGCAGAATCCGATCGAAGGGAAGTATTACGACTGGCCGGTCGGCTTCGTGGTGGGCCGGAATCGGCTCGAGGATTACTGGCGTCTCGAAGAACACAAGCCTGGCGAGCAGACCTTCACGCACTTTGCCGATGGCACCGCGCACAAGAACCGCATGCAGGGCAACGATTTCGTGACCAGCGTCATGTACACGCGCGGCATCACCTGTTTTGACTGCCACGACGTACACGGAACCGGCAACAATGCCGATCTGATCAAGCCGGCAAATGTCCTGTGTCTGGAGTGCCATGGTCCGAACTCGCCGAACGGGCCGCGAGCTCCGACCGTGGAGGCGCACACGCACCACAAAGCGGGCAGTCCCGGAGACGACTGCGTCAACTGCCACATGCCAAAGATCGAGCAGACCATCGCCGACATTAACGTGCGGGCGCACACGTTCCGGTTCATCACGCCGGTGACGACCGAGACGCTGAAAGTCCCGAACCCGTGCACGATCTGCCATTCGCACGAGCCGCCTGGGTGGGCCGCGGCGGCGCTGGCGAAGTGGTCGAATGTATCGCCGTGGCGCATGGCTCAATAGCATGCGGGCGATCCGCGTTTGCCTGGCGCTGCTTCTGCTTTCTGCGATGGCGCTCGGACAGGCAACCCTGCGCGGCGTAACCACAGATCCTTCCGGCTCCCGTGTGCCCGGCGCCATCGTCGCTCTGACGGGACCGAAAGGCGAGTCCAAATCGACAAAGAGCGGGGATGACGGAGCGTACGTCGTCAGCGGGCTCGAACTCGGCCAATGGACTGTGCAAGCCACCGCCCCGGGCCTCGCCATGCCGCGCGGCGCCACGATCGTCCTCCACGCTGGTTCGCAGGTGCTGAACCTGCAACTCGAGCTTACAGAGCATACCGAGCAAGTGGCGGTTCAGGACGCGCCCGGCGCGACGGTCAGCGTTGAGGCGGCTAATAATGCCAGCGCCCTTGTTCTGCGGGGACACGACCTGGAGGCGCTGTCCGACGATCCGACCGACCTCGGGACGGATTTGCAGGCCCTCGCAGGTCCCTCCGCGGGACCGAACGGCAGCCAGGTGTACATCGATGGCTTCAGCGGAGGCGAGATCCCGTCGAAGGCGTCGATCCGCGAGGTTCGTATCAATCAGAACCCCTTCTCACCGGAGTACGAACAGATCGGCCTGGGACGGATCGAGATACTGACCAGGCCCGGCAGTGACCGCCTGCACGGCATGGGTTTCTTCAACCTGGGAACCGATGTGTGGAATTCCCGCAATCCGTATGCGGCGCAAAAGGCCCCGTTCCTGCTGCGCGAATTCGGCGGCAATATTGGAGGGCCGCTGAGCAGGCGGGCTTCGTTCTTTCTCGACGTTCGCCGCGATGCTACCGATAACGGGTCCATCATCAATGCCGTCACCCTCGACCCCGCGTTCGAGATCACGCCCTTCACCGCGGTTTACGATGTGCCGCAGCGTGCGATTCGGGTCAGCCCGCGCATTGACTATCAGCTGGATACCAACAATACGCTTACCGTTCGTTACGCCTTCTCACATATGGATGTGCCGGGTGCGGGAATTGGCGGGTTCAACCTGACCTCCCGCGGTTACGACGCGCTGACGACGAGCCACACCCTCCAGATCGCCGAGACCGCAGTGCTCGGCGGCAACATCGTGAACGAGGTGCGGTTTCAATACTTCCGATCCGTTTTTGACCAGAACGCGATCGGCGCCGGACCGGCGATTCTCGTTGCCGGTTCGTTCAACGGAGGCGCGGCGACGGTCGGGAGATCTTCGGATCGACAGAACGACTACGAGCTGCAGGATTATATAAGCCAGGTTCGCGGCCCGCACACGCTACGCTACGGAGCACGGCTGCGGTGGCAGCAGGACGACAACATCTCGCCGCAGAACTTCAACGGCACGTTTTCCTTCAATGGCGGCCCGGGCCTCAACTCCATCGAGCAATATCGGCAGGCGCTTCTGTTCGGGGCGCGGCCGAGTCAGTTCAGCATCGCGGCCGGGCTGCCCGGGATCTCGCTCGGGCAGTTCGATGCGGGCCTGTTTTTGGGAGACGACTGGCGGGTTCGTCCCAATCTGACGGTCAGCCTCGGCGCGCGCTACGAGGGCCAGACGAACATCGCCGACTGGCTGGATCTCGCGCCGCGAGCAGGCATCGCCTGGGCGCCGCGGCCCGGCAGGCAAGGACAGGCCGCGAAGACGGTCGTGCGAGCGGGTTTCGGCATTTTCTATCAGCGCTTCGCGCTCGCCAACACGCTCATTGCGCGTCGATTCAACGGCATTACCCAGCGGCAGTACGTCGTGACAAACCCCGACTTTTTTCCGAATCCGCCATCGGTCGATGCGCTTGCCTCGTCGAAATCACCGCAGATCATCGAGGAGGTCAGCTCGTCGCTGCGCGCGCCCTATATCTTTCAGACCGCAGTTGCGCTGGAACGGCAGCTTCCGGCGAACACGTCCATCGCCGTGACGTACGCGAACTCGCACGGGCTGCACATGCTTCGGTCGCGAGATATCAATGCGCCGATACCCGACAGCGGCGCGTACCCGTTCGACACGCCCAACCCACTGTTTCTGATGGAATCCGCGGGACTGTACAACCAGAATCAGCTGATTGCGAACGTGAACACGCGCGTGAATCCGAAGGTGTCGCTGTTCGGCTCGTATACGCTGAATCACGCGCTGAGCAACACGGATGGGGTAAACACGTTTCCGGCGAACCAGTACGATCTCTCAGGAGAGTACGGCCCCGCGGCGACGGATGTGCGACATCGGATGACCACCGGCGGTTCGGTCGATTTCCCATGGAATCTGCGCGTCAGTCCGTTGGTGATTCTGCAGTCCGGGCCGCCGTTCGATATCACATCCGGGCAGGATTCCTACGGGACTACGCTGTTCAATGCGCGGCCGGCGATGGCAACGGATGTGAACAAGCCCGGAGTGATTGCGACGCCGTATGGGCTCCTCGATCCGAACCCGGCGCCAGGCGAGCGTATCCTGCCGCGGAATTACGGGCGCGGGCCGGGGCTCATCATGGTCAACCTGCGGCTGAGCAAGACGATTGTCTTCGGCGAACCGAAAGGGCCGCATCCGTACAACCTGATCATCTCGATGGCGGTGCGCAACATTATCAATCACAACAATCCTGGCGCCATCATAGGGAATATCACCTCGCCGTTGTTCGGCCAGGCGAATCTGCCCGCCGGCGCGAACGATCTCGGCGGCGGTGGTTTCTCGGAGGCGGCGAACAACCGGCGCCTGGAGCTGCAGATTCGGTTCACATTTTAGACACTGGATGGGGTATGGCGTTTGAGATCTCTGTGCTGGGCTGCGGCGAGGCTTTCGACGATCGCCTGCCGAACAATTCCTACCTGGTGCGGGCCGGTCGCGTGCTGCTGCTGGACTGCGGCTACAGCATTCCACATCGGCTGTGGCATATCGAGCGCGACGCGAGCGCCATCGATCTGATCTACATCAGCCATGGGCACGCCGACCATTACTTCGGCCTGCCAGCGGTGCTGGGGCGCATGTGGGAAGACGGCCGCACGAAGGCGCTGACCATCGTGAGCCAGCACCCGCTGCTACAGGAAATCCGCGATTTGATGGAAGCCGGATATCGCGGGCTCGCGGCGCGCTTCGGGTTTCCGCTGGAGTTCATTGCCGCGAAGCCGGGGCTCAAGCTCGAGTGGGGGGAAATGACCTTCGACTTCGCGCCGACGCGGCATTCGGTCAGCAATCTCGCGGTTCGGATCGGTCGTGGTGAGAGGTCGATCTGCTACAGTGGCGACGGCGCGGTTACGGACGAAGCGAGACGGCTTTACAACGGCGCCGATCTGCTGATTCACGAGGCGTACTCATTCGAGCAGTCGCCGGTGCATGCCGACATCGAGGATGTGATCGGAACGGCGCGGCGCGGCCAGGTGAAACGCGTGGCTCTGACGCACATCCAGCGGGATCTGCGCCGCGACCTGGCGCGGGTGCAGGAAGCCGCGGCGCGCGAGCACGAGGTCGAGGTGACGATTCCCGAGCCGGGCGATTTACTGAAGGCGTGACTTCGTCTTTTCGCCGATCTCGGCCGGGCTGTCGCAGACCGTTATGCCGGCCGCTTTCATTGCCGCGATCTTGTCCGATGCTTTACCCGATCCGCCGGAGATGATTGCGCCGGCGTGGCCCATGCGGCGGCCTGGAGGGGCGGTCTGGCCGGCGACAAAGCCGATCACCGGCTTCTTCACGGTCTGCTTCACGAATTCGGCCGCGGCCTCTTCCGCATTTCCGCCGATCTCGCCGATCATAACGATGGCGTGCGTGTCGGGATCTTCGTTGAACAGGCGAATGGCGTCGATGAAATTGGTGCCGATGATCGGATCACCGCCGATCCCGATGCAGGTGGACTGGCCGATGCCCAGCTTCGTCAGCTGACCCACTGCCTCATAGGTCAGGGTTCCCGAGCGGGAGACCACGCCCACGTGTCCCTGCAGATGAATGTGGCCGGGCATGATGCCGAGCTTGGCCTTGCCCGGCGAAATGATGCCGGGGCAGTTCGGGCCGATGAGGCGCGTTTTGCGGCCGCGGAGGAAATCCCATGCGCGGACCATGTCTTCGGTGGGGATGCCTTCGGTGATGCAGACCGTGAGCGCCACGCCGGCGTCCGCGGATTCCATAATCGCGTCGGCGGCATAGGGTGGCGGGACGAAGATGAGCGACGCATTCGCGCCGGTCTCGCGCACCGCATCGCGCACGGTATTGAAGACCGGACGATCGAGATGCGTCTGTCCGCCCTTGCCGGGAGTCACGCCACCGACGACGTTAGTTCCGTAAGCGATGGCCTGCTGCGCGTGGAAGGTGCCTTCGCGTCCGGTGAAGCCCTGAATCACAACGCGGGTGTTGCCGTCCACCAGAACGCTCATCGCCGACCTCCGTCACTGTTGGCCAGCGCTACCGCCTTTTCAGCGCCGTCGCGCATGTCCTGCGCGATGGTCAGGTTCATCCCTGAGCTCATGAGGATCTCGCGGCCTTTTTCCACGTTGGTGCCTTCCATGCGGATGACGATGGGGATGGTCAGGTGCAGCTCCCGTGCGGCGTTCACCACACCGGTGGCCAAAGTATCGCAGCGCAGAATGCCGCCGAAGATGTTGATAAACACGGCCTGCACGCTGCGATCGGAGATGAGAATTCGGAACGCGTTACGCACCTGATCGGCGCTGGCTCCACCGCCGACGTCGAGGAAATTCGCCGGACTTCCACCGGCGTACTTGACGATATCCATGGTGGCCATGGCCAGCCCGGCGCCATTCACCATGCAGCCGATGTTGCCGTCGAGCTTGATGTAGTTCAGGTTGTATCGCGAGGCCTCCACCTCCAGCGGATCTTCTTCGTTGAGATCGCGCAATTCGAGGAGATCTTTATGGCGATATAGCGCGTTGTCGTCCAGATTCATCTTGGCGTCCAGCGCGTACACCTTGCCGTCTTTGGTGAGGATGAACGGATTGATTTCGGCCAGTGAGGCATCGATGCCTTCGTACGCTCGCACCAGATTGGTCATGGCTTTCGATGCCGCGCCGACGAGTTCGGCGGGAATGCCCATGCCAAAGGCGAGCGTGCGCGCCTGGAAAGGCTGCAGCCCGAGGCCGGGCTCGATGGGCTCGCGCAGAATCAGATCCGGCGTGTTGCGCGCGACTTCCTCGATCTCCATGCCGCCGGCCGATGAGGCCATGAACACCGGCTTTCCAATATTGCGGTCCAGCACGATACCGAGGTAGAGTTCCCGCTCGATGGGCAGCGTCTCTTCGATGAGCAGGCGCTGCACCTTGCGTCCTTCCGGGCCGGTCTGGTGAGTGACCAGCGTCATGCCCAGCATCCATTTCGCGATGGCGGTGGCCTCGGCGTCGTTCTTCGCCACCTTGACGCCGCCACCCTTGCCGCGCCCGCCGGCGTGAATCTGCGCCTTCACTACGACGCTGCCGCCGATCTTTCGCGCCGCGGCTTCCGCCTCTTCGACCGTGTAGGCGACCTCGCCGCGCGGCACGGGAACGTCGTACCGGGCGAGAATCGCCTTGGCCTGATATTCGTGAATTTTCATGGCTTTGCTGGTCCGGATGGAGCCAGGTAATTAGTCTATCAAAGGGAGGCAGGATCTCATGTCGACTATGATGAGGTTGCAATGGCAGTAAAACCGATTCCCGAGGGTTACCACGCCGTTACACCGTACATGGTGGTGGACGATGCGGCCGCGTTGATGGACTTTGTGCGCGACGCGTTTGGCGCCATCGAGGTGGAGCGGATGCAGGGCCCCGCCGGCAAGGTGCAGCACGGCGAGATGCGCATCGGCGATTCGATTGTCATGATGGGCCAGGCGCGTGACGAGTGGAAGGCGCGTCCGGCAACGATGTATCTCTACGTGGAGGATGTGGACGCTGTGTATCAGCGCGCCCTCCAGGCCGGTGCTCGGTCGCTCCAGGAAGTGAAGGACCAGTTCTACGGGGATCGAAGCGGCGGCGTCGTGGATCCTGGCGGCAATTACTGGTTCATCGCCACTCGGAAAGAGGATGTGTCGAGGGAGGAGCTGCAGAGGCGGTTCGAGGCGATGTGGCCACGCGAGCAGTAAAGAGTCGCCAGACTGCATCTGATGACGGAGGCGGTCCGTGCTTTACGAGTACCTGGAGAACCTTGGTCCTGGCGATGAGGACACGAAGAAGCTGACGGCACTGCCGCGCAGCGAGGCCGGCCACGCTTCGATCGCGGATTCGTTACGGCTCTGAAGGGCGACGGACGCAATGGCGCGCAGACTTCGCACGCAGCGCGAGCTCTCATTCGTGAATTGAGACGGTTCGGAACGCAGGCGCCGACGCGAATCTGAAGAGAAGAGCAGCGAACTGCTACGGTTTTGAAGCAGCCGTGACGGCCGTCGGCGCATATAACCCACCCGTGCAACTCTGAGCCGCGTAAGGGATTCGCCCTGGGTGGGAATACGCAGCGACTGCCGATGGAACATCTAGTACCTCGCCTATGCGCGTTTTGGCAGCCGTGATCACCGCAACCTGCGTTTCCGCGCTGCAGGCGGCGGATATCGAGGGGACGCTGGTCATCAAACGGAGACTGACGCGGCCGAGCGTGACCGCATCGGTTGGGCCGTATCAGCGCGGCGCCGCGGTTCCGCTGGCCACCGATGCCGCCGGCGACCCTCTCGCATTCGAGCGAACACACGTCGCGGTATGGCTGGAAGGCGATCTGCCGACCGCGCCGGCCACTGCTTCGATGCAGCAGAAGGACCGCAGCTTTGTGCCCGATCTGGTGATCGTCCCGGCCGGGTCGACGGTCTCGTTTCCGAACGGCGACACGGTATTTCACAACGTCTTTTCGCTGTCCAAACCGAAGAGCTTCGACCTCGGTAACTACCCCAGAGGACAGACCAGGGTGGTGAGCTTTCCGAAGCCGGGTATCGTGTTCGTGAACTGCCGTTTGCATCCGAATATGACGGGGGTGATCGTGGTTACGCCGAACAAGTGGCGGGCGCGCGGCGACAGCGCCGGCCATTTCACGCTCCACGACGTTCCGCCGGGAACATACACGGTCGTTGCCTGGCACAAGACCGCCGGATATTACCGAACGACGGCGCGCGTCACGGCAGAGGCAGGCGCCACGGTCGAGTTCCTGATTCCGTTGAGCGCGGACGGCAGCCCGATGGCTCGGAGATAATCGCATGCGCTTCGCGACGCGGGCCTTCTTGTGGTCGTTCGTGCCGTTCACGGTATTGCTGCTGGCCAGCTTCTGGGCGATTCAGGCCATGGTGATTCGCGCGGTGCACGCCAGCGTACACGATTCGCTTCGTGAAAGCCAGATGCTTCTGGCGCGGGTGCGCACGCGCAACGAGCTGCAGAATAGACGGTCGCTGAGAGTGATGGCCGCGAACCCGGCTCTCGAAGCCGGCATCCAGTTGCTGCTCCAGAATCCGGGCAGTGACGAAGCGCGCCATACGGTGGAAGACCAGCTGCGCGACATTTGCTCGGGCCTGGGATTTGATTTTCTGATCGTGCGCAGCGCCGGCGAGAAGCCGCTGGCAGGCATCGTCCGGCGCGGCGGAGCTTTCGCCGCAATGGATGAGGCCACGCTGACCGCGCCGCTGCACGGATATTTCGAGGCGGAGGGCGAGACGTATCAGGTCACTTCGGCGCCGGTGAACGCCGGGGCGGAGAACCTCGGGGTGCTTTCGGTCGGCGAGCGCTTCGATCTGTCGGAATTCAATACCCCGGCGGTTCTCACGCGTCATGGCGTGGTACTCATATCGAACGTGCGCGGGAGTGACACGCGCGAGATCGAATCCGCGCTGGGCCGGTGCCGGCGGCGATCCGAATGCGAGCTTCAGCTGGCTGGCCAGAACTGGCTTTCGCTCCCCGTGAACTCCATCGATTTCGGCGACGGCTACGTGCTGCGCACGCTCGAAAGCGTGGATGCGGCGAGTGCTCCGATGCAGCGAATTCTGCGGCAGGTGTTCGTGGCGGCCGGCGTAGGGGCCATGATGGCGGCGGTGATCGTCGGTTTCGTCTCCTCGCGAAGTGTGGCCGGTCCTCTGGCGCGGCTGGTCGATCACCTTCGCAGCACCGAGAGCACCGGCCTGCTGCCGGAGGTTCCGGCAAAGCTGGGGACCGTGCAGGAGATCCGCGATTTATGCGAGAGCTTTAATCGCGCGGCGGCGGTGGTGCGCGACAGCCGGGACAAGCTGCACGCCGCCTATGTGGAGTTCGTGGAATCTCTGGCCAGCGCACTCGATGCGCGGGATCCGTACACGGCGGGTCACAGCCGGCGCGTGAGCGAGTACTCGTGCGCCATCGCGCGAGCGCTGAACCTCGCGCAGGCCGATCTGGACGAGATTCGCATTGGCGCGCTGTTGCACGACATCGGCAAGATTGGCATCGCGGACGCGGTGCTGCAAAAACCCGGCAGGCTGACCGAAGAAGAGTTCGCCATCATCCGGCAGCATCCCACGATTGGCCGCAGAATCCTGGAAGGCGTTGGCGGATTCCATCCGTATCTGGAAGTGGTCGAACTCCATCACGAGGACTGGGACGGCAACGGCTACCCGCATGGGCTGCGCGCCGAGGCGACGCCGCTGACCGCGCGCATCGTGCACGTAGCCGACGCGTACGACGCCATGACCTCCGATCGGCCCTACCGGTCTGGCATGGGGCACGACCGGGCCATGCACATCCTGTCGCAGAACGCAGGGACACAGTTCGATCCCGCCGCTGTGGCTGCGTTCCAGGCCGCGATGAAGATGGACGAGACCGCTGGCGGCTCCATCGCGCGCCTGGCCCAGGCGGTGGCGCCCGATGCTGTCGAGAAAACGGTATGAGCTATCGCCTCGTCGTTCTCATCGCTCTTCCCGCGGCAATGGCAGCGCAGGAGGCAAACTCCGGATTCGATTTGTCGCTGACCGCGAGTGGAATCGCAGCGGGCACGCAGATGCTGACCGAGGACCCCAGGGACGGCATTCCTGCAATGGGCGGCTTTCGCCTGATCGCGTATCCGACCTGGAAGATCGACGAGCACTGGAACATCAGCGCGGCGCTGCAGGTCAATTCGGAGCCGTACTTTTATCAGGATTTCTACACGCCAGGCTACTCCATCGAAACCGAGATCCTGCAGGCAACGGTTTCGTACTCGAGGTTCTGGCACGACCGTAACGCCCTCGTGATCCGCGCCGGACAGATGCCCACGGCTTTCGGGTCATTCATGATGCGCTACGACGACGCGGTAAATCCGCTGATCGACATGCCGATCTCCTATGGCTACTACTACACCGGCGTAACGACAAGAAGTCTGGCGGGGGCCGAAGCGGACCTGACGCTGGGCCGGGCGGATGTGCGCGCGCAGTTCACGAACTCGTCGCCGGCGAATCCGCGCGGCCTGCTCGATCGCAATCAGTATGGCGGCTGGAGCGGCGGCGCCGGATACACCATCTGGCAGGGCATTCGCGTAGGCGCCTCCGTGTATCGCGGGCCGTATCTGGACAGTGGAGATACGTGGGGGCTGGAACACGCACGTAAGCTCCCGGCGACAGGCTACGGCCTGGACTTGCAATGGGGACACGGACCCTGGACGGTGAACGGCGAGCTTCAGAGATTCCAGTGGGTGAACCACCTCGAGCCGGGAATTAACGAACGGGTCGGCTATGCCGAAGTCCGGCGCACGCTGACGCCCCGCTGGTATATCGCGGCGCGATATGGGGCGTTGCGGCAGGATGTGGAATCGAACCGGCAGGTTCTGGAGACGGCCGTGGGATACCGGCTCGGCGCGCGCCAACTGCTGAAGTTCGATTATGAGATTTCAAAGGACGCGGACGGACGCGATCATATTTTCGCAGTGCAGTTCGTGGCGCAACTCCATCCGCTGTCAGTTGCCCGCGACGGCGGAGCGCGTAAAGGCGACAAGGCGGGCGAGGCGGTCACGAGCGGCGCCGCTGTCGATGGAATCGGCGGCAAGAGCGACGGCTTCACGCGGTGTGGCGGCGCGGCCTGCGGCGATCAGAGCCGCGGCGGCGTTGAGAAGAACGATATTGCGGGGCGGGCCGGGCTCTCCGTCGAGAATGGCGTGAGCGATGGCGCAGTTGCGGTCGCGGTTCCCGCCGCGCAGCGCTTCCAAACTGGCGCGCCGGATTCCAAAATCGTCGGGTTGCCAGATGGTGCGGAGCACGGCGCCGCTGCGTACCTCGAAGACCAGAGTGGATCCAGTGGTCGTGACCTCGTCGAGGCCGTCGGATCCGTGAACGACGAACGCATGTTCCGTTTCGAGAGCGGCGAGGGCATGGGCCATCAGTTCCGCGGCTTCGGCCGAAGGGGCTCCAATCAACTGGTGGCGGGCGCCGGCAGGGTTGGTGAGTGGTCCCAGAAGGTTGAAAACGGTCCGCATCTTCAGTTCGAGGCGGGCGGGCTGGGCATGCTTCATGGCCGGGTGCAGCGCGGGGGCGAAGAGGAATCCGATACCGGCGTGGGCGATAGACGCGGCGATCAGATCCGGCTCGTGACTGATGTGCACGCCGAGGGCTTCCAGGATATCGGCGCTGCCGCACTCGCTGGTCATGGATCGGTTGCCATGCTTGGCGACGCGCACCCCGGCGCCGGCCGCGACGAACGCCGCGATCGTGGAGATATTGAACGTCGCGCCGCCGTCTCCGCCGGTGCCGCAGGTGTCCAGCAGCGGGTCACCGTTGGTGGGAACTTCCACGCGGCGCGAGCGCTCGCGCATGGCGCGCGCAAATCCGGTAAGCTCGGTCGCGGTCACCGTCTTCATGCGCAGGGAGGTAAGAAAGGCGGCGATCTGCGCCACCGTAGCCTGGCCGTCAAGAATGACCAGCATGGCCGCGCGCGCGTCCTCAGCGGAGAGATGCTCGTGAGAAGCGGTGCGGTGAAGGAATGGAAGCAGCGAGTTCATGCGAGTGGGAAAGCAGATTGACCCGTTCCCGGAACCAGACCGGGCGGGCTGAGAGCCCTCCGCAGGCCGGGGACCTGCCCCGCAAAAAACTCAAGGCGCAGGGTCATGGCTGAGGACTCGTGAAGAAGCCCTGGGCTGTGTAACGGACCGGGCGGCGGGTGGCGGAGACGAGGTCGAGCACGATCCGGCCGTCGGGTTGGGAGGAGCCGTCGCCCGTCAGCGTTTCGCGGTCGTTATGGGCCTGGACGCGCTCCAGCTGCAGGCGCGGGCTGAAATCGCTGGAGGCGAGGCGAAATGCGCCGCTGATTTCGTCGAACGCCGCATCGGGAGCGAGGGTGAGGTCGCGACCGCTGAATGTCCCCTGCCCTGTTGCCGCGGCGAGCGCCTCCAGGCCAAGTCCTCGTGTGGCGATGCGGCCATCGATATCCAGCGCGCCTTCGCGCCAGGGCAGGTCCTCGAGCGCGCCCGCAACCACGAACTGCGGCTCCGCGGCGGCGAGTGATACGGAAAGAGTCCCGCTTCCGCTCGCATCGCCGAGACGCCACGCGATGTTACGAAGCGAGATGCTCGTGCCCTCCCATCGCACCGCCGCCTTCAGGCCGCCGAGGGGCACGTCGCCGGCAGTCATGCCGCCTACCTGAATGACTCCGGAAATGTTGCGATCCTTCAGCCACTCGGGCGCGGGGACGCGGCGCAGGCGGAGGCGGGCCAGCAGCCCCTCGCGGCGCTCGAGGGTGGGAGTGATCAGGCGCTGTAGATTCGCGATATCAAACCGCTCGACATTGGCGCGCACGCGATCGGGCAGGCCCGGCTTTCCGGAGAAGTGGTACTCGCCTTCGAAGCCGATGTGGCCGGCGGCGCCCCGCACGCGGGTTAAAGCCACCTCCGGGCCATGCAGCGCGACGGCCGCCGATGCGAGGTGCACTGGCGCGGCGAGCCCGGGGACCTGCATGTCGGCTTGGATGAGATCACCATTGCCGGACCAGACGCCGGGACCGTCAATGGTGATCTCATCCAAGCC
>Ga0070739_10004423_pt1 | contig 16628 bp, 12 predicted proteins | sample Coa_R1_7_FD_66445 | JGI IMG/M metagenome (GOLD analysis project Ga0070739, IMG submission 66445) | Surface soil microbial communities from Centralia Pennsylvania, which are recovering from an underground coalmine fire - Coalmine... | ecosystem: Environmental > Terrestrial > Soil > Unclassified ... | reverse complement strand
CGAAGGTTTGAGCTATGTCGTCGCCGGAGAAAATCGCTTTACACTGCAGGACGCCGTTGCCGAATGCGGCGCCGACCTTATCGGAAAAAAAATCTGGAACAAATACAAGCGCTGGCCGGTCTATTCCAAGTTCTTCGACAACATGGGGCCGATTCCGCACCACATGCACCAATCGCAAAAACAGGCGCGGTTGGTGGGACAGGAAGGCAAGCCGGAATCGTATTATTTCCCGCCACAGCACAACAATGTCGGCAACAATTTTCCGTACACCTTCATGGGTCTTGAGCCCGGCACGACGAAGGCGCAGGTGCGGAAATGCCTTGAGAATTGGAACAAAGGCGATAATGGCATCCTTGATTTGTCGCGCGCATATCGGTTGAAGGTCGGTTCCGGCTGGCTCATTGGGCCGAGCATTTTACACGCGCCCGGTTCGCTTTGCACTTACGAGCCGCAATGGGGCTCGGACGTTTTCGGCATGTATCAATCGCTCGTGGAAGGGCGCGAAGTGCCATGGTCGCTGCTCGTGAAGGACATGCCGCGCGAAAAACATCACGACCTCGATTTTATCGTGGACCAACTCGATTGGGAGGCCAACGTGGACCCGCATTTCAAGGAAAATCATTACCTCGAACCGGTGCCGGTGTCAGACACCCGCAAGGAAGGTTTTGTGGATCGCTGGATCGTTTATGGGAAAGTGCATGGCGAACAACTTTTCACCGCCAAGGAATTGACCGTGAATCCCGGCGCGAAATGCACCATCAAGGACAACGGCGCTTACGGTCTCATCACCGTGCAGGGCAAGGGCAGGATGAACAAGCTCAAGCTCGATTGCCCAAAATTGATTCGTTTCCATGAACTGACCGAGGACGAAGTTTTCTGCACAGAAGAAACCGCTCAGGCCGGCGTGACGTTCGAGAACACTTCCGACGTCGAGCCTTTGGTTGTGCTGCGTTACTTTGGCCCCGAGGTCAACCCCGACGCGCCGGAGATGGGCGCGTATAGGAAGAATAAATTTTGAAAAAAGTCCAAAAAGCAAACCTGAAGAAATTGAGTCGCCTGGCTGGCACGAGAAGATCCTGAAAGAGCGAGACGTTCGATATCGGTCAGGCAAAGAGAAGGTTATTGATTGGGAAACAGCCAAGCGGTAGTTGCGCAAGTTGTGTCGCTGAGTTTTTTCAATCCCGTGAGGCCGAACGTCAAAACTTTCTCCGTTCCCTCCGTTTTCTTCTGTTAAATCGTTACGCCAATAATTTTCTCACCACTTCACCGTGAACATCGGTGAGGCGGAAATCGCGCCCCTGGAAACGATACGTCAGTTTCGTGTGATCGAAGCCAAGCAGATAAAGAATCGTCGCGTTGAGATCGTGGACGTGGACCTTGTCTGTCGTGGCATTGAAACCGAAATCGTCCGATTCGCCGAGTGTGAGACCGGGTTTCACGCCGCCGCCGGCGAGCCACATTGTGTAACAATTCGGATGATGATCGCGTCCATCATCACCGCCTTGCGCCATCGGTGTGCGGCCGAATTCGCCGCCCCAGATCACCAGCGTCTCATCCAGCAGCCCGCGTTGTTTCAAGTCCTTCAGCAGCGCCGCCGAAGCCTGGTCGGTGTTCCCGCAGTTCCTGGTGAGACGCTTTTTTAAATCGTGATGCTCGTCCCATGCCTCATGAAAAAGCTCGACGAATCGAACACCGCGCTCGATCAACCGCCGCGCCAGCAGGCAGTTCATCGCAAACGAAGGCTTGCCCGGCTCGACGCCATACATGTCGAGGATGTGCTTGGGTTCCTTGGAAATGTCCATCAATTCCGGCGCGCTGGTTTGCATCCGGTACGCCATCTCAAACGAATTGATGCGCGTCGAAATCTCCGGGTCGCCGATCGCTGCAAGATGTTGCTCGTTCAGCGCGCGAACAGATTCCAGCGTGTCGCGTTGGATACGCTCGTCCACGCCATTGGGATTGGAAACATAAAGGATGGGGTCGCCCTGGCTGCGGAACATCACGCCATTGTAAACCGTCGGCAAAAATCCCGAACCCCAATTCGATGCGCCGCCGCTTGGACCTGCTGTTCCGCTGCTGAAAACCACAAATCCCGGCAGATCGCGCGATTCGCTGCCGAGCCCGTAGAGCGTCCAGGCGCCGAGGCTGGGACGGCCAAATTGCTGCGAGCCGGTATGCATGAAGATCTGCGCGGGCGCATGGTTGAATGCATCTGTGTACATCCCCTTCACGATGGCGATGTCATCCACGACTTCGGCAAGATGCGGCAAAAGTTCAGAAAGTTCCGCGCCGCACTGGCCATGCTTTGCAAAATTGAACCTTGGCCCAAGCAATTTGGAACTCGGATTGATGAACGCGGCGCGATAATCCTTGAGTAATTCAGGCGGTGGCAACGTGCCGTTGAACTTCGCAAGCTGCGGTTTGTGATCGAACAATTCCAAATGGCTCGGCCCTCCGGCCATGAACAGGTAAATCACGTTCTTCGCGCGCGCCTTGAAATGCGGCTGCCGTGGCGCAAGCGGATCAGTCCTCGCGCCAGACGAAATAGTTGCCGCCTGGGCGTACTCCCCGAAAAGCGACTGCAGCGCAATGGCGCCAAGCCCGACGCCGCATTCCTTCAGGAACCAGCGCCGCGACACCGCCGTAGGATGCATGTTCCGGTAAAGATGACTCTGACAGTTCACGGCCGTTCCTTCATCATCGTTTCATCCAAATCAGCAATCCGAACTTATTAAGCAAGCAACTTCTTCACTACTTCACCATGGACATCGGTAAGGCGGAAATCGCGGCCTTGAAAACGATACGTCAATTTCGTGTGGTCAAAGCCGAGCAGATAAAGAATCGTCGCGTTGAGATCGTGAACGTGGACTTTATCGGTGGTGGCGTTGAAGCCGAAATCGTCCGATTCGCCGATAGTGATGCCGCGCTTCACGCCGCCGCCCGCGAGCCACATGGTGAAACAATTCGGATGATGGTCGCGGCCGTCATCACCACCGCCTTGCACCATTGGCGTACGGCCAAATTCACCGCCCCAGATCACCAGCGTTTCGTCGAACAAACCGCGCTGCTTCAAATCCTTCAACAATGCCGCGGTCGCCTGGTCGGTGTTCTTGCAATTCTTCTCAAGGTCAGCTTTGAGATTTCCATGCTGGTCCCATGCTTCGTGGAACAGCTCGACAAACCGAACGCCGCGCTCGATCAACCGCCGCGCCAGGAGGCAATTCATCGCGAACGACGGTTTGCCGGGTTCGACGCCATACATGTCGAGGATGTGTTTCGGCTCCTTCGAGATGTCCATCAATTCCGGCGCGCTGGTTTGCATCCGGTACGCCATCTCAAACGAATTGATGCGCGTCGAAATTTCCGGGTCGCCGATCGCGCCCAGATGTTGCTCGTCCAGTTGCTTCACCGCGTCCAGTGTGTCCGCCTGGATGCGCTCGTCCACGCCTGTTGGATTGGAGAGATAAAGGATGGGATCGCCCTGGCTGCGGAACATCACGCCGTTGTAAACCGTCGGCAAAAATCCCGAACCCCAATTGGATGCGCCGCCGCTCGGTCCTTTCCAACCGGAACTGAAAACAACAAACCCCGGCAAATCGCGCGATTCGCTCCCAAGCCCGTAAAGCGTCCAGGCGCCAAGGCTTGGTCGGCCGAACTGTTGCGAGCCGGTGTGCATGAGGATCTGCGCGGGCGCATGATTGAACGCGTCCGTGTACATCGCCTTCACGATGCCAATGTCGTCCACGACTTCCGCAAGGTGCGGCAAAATTTCCGAAAGCTCCGTGCCGCACTCACCGTGCTTGTGAAATTTGAATTTTGGCCCGAGCAGCTTGGAGTTCGGATTGATGAACGCCGCTCGATAATCTTTCAATAATTCCGGCGGCGGAAGCGTGCCATTGAACTTCGCCAGTTGCGGCTTGTAATCAAACAATTCCAGGTGGCTCGGCGCGCCGGCCATGAACAGATAAATGACGTTCTTGGCGCGCGGCGTAAAGTGCGGCTGGCGCGGTGCAAGTGGATCCGTCCTTGGGCCGGTCTGGACAGTCGCCGCGGACGCGTAATCGCCCAAAAGCGTGTGCAACGCGATCGCGCCGAGTCCAACCCCGCACTGCTTGAAAAACCAGCGGCGCGAAACCGCAAGCGGATGCTGGTTGCGATAAAGATGCGTTTGGCAATTCACAGTATCCTCATTCCTTCGTTATCGTTTCGTCCAAATTCAACAACACTCGCGAGACCACGGTGTATGCCGCCAATTGCGTGGGCGTGCAGTCCTTGGGCAGGTTCGCGATCGGGCCTTTTTTGCCGGTCGCGAGCACAGGCACATCGACCCAACCTTCGCCAATGTATTGCGAATCTTTGTGCAACAATGAAAGCAAGGTCTGCATTTCCTGTTGATTCGGCTCACGCGCAAGGCAGCGGCGAAACGCATACGCGATGCGTTCGCGGTCGTCACCCTTGTGCTCCAGTGCGCGCAACGCCAACGCCTGGGCGCATTCCATGAAAACGACTTCGTTCAGGGTGGCCAGCGCCTGCAACGGCGTGTTCGAACGCAAACGGCGCACGCAGGAAAAATCGCCGTTCGGCGCGTCGAACGTTTGCAGGACAGGGTACGGTACGGAACGAAAACGGAACGTATAGACCGCGCGACGATAACGATCCGGGCCGGTTTCTTCATTCCACACCTTCGGACCGTAACTCGCAGGCGGTTTGAAAAGGAACTCCGGCGCGGGTGGTGTCACGCTTGGGCCGCCCATTTTGTCATTAAGCAATCCTGAAGCAGACAATGCTATGTCGCGCACGATTTCGGCGTCCACCCGGAACCGCGGTCCGCGCGCGAGCAGGCGATTGTATGGGTCTTTTTCGTAAAGCTCCGGCGTCACACGCGATGATTCGCGATAGACCGCGCTGTTCACGATGAGCCGATGGATGTGTTTGATGTCCCATTTGCCGGGAACACTTTTTTCGCCGGGCGCGCGAACGGAAGGATGCATGAATTCAACCGCAAGCCAGTCGAGCAATTTCGGATGCGACGGCTCAGGCGCGCGCAAGCCAAAATCTTCCGGCGTCTCCTCCAATCCCACGCCAAAATATGATTGCCAGAGCCGGTTAACAAAAACGCGCGCGGTCGTGGGCGATTTGGGATCCACCAGCCATTTGGCAAAAGTGAGCCGGCTGTCATCCGCGCCGGGCGGCAATTGATGCAAAAACGCCGGAACGCCTGCGCTCACCTCCTGCGTCGGCTTGAGCCAGTCGCCGCGCGTGAGCACATGCGTGACGCGCTTCAAATCGTTCGCCGATTTATTCCGCCGCGCAACCAGCGTGAGCGTGGGAGTGCCTTCGGGCCATTGCTGCCAAAGCTTTTCGATCTGGTCGTTGACTTCCTTGAATTCCGGCACGGTCGTCCGCCAATAACTGAACACGGTTGCAATTTGGGTCGGCGTGCGTTTCTCGCGGGGAACATTGAAAATGTCGCGGACTTTGGCCGGAATCGGATCGGCGACCGCATTCGTCGCGCTGGTGACGCTCAAACGAAAACGACCAAGATTATGGTTTTCGTTATCATCCGAATTCCACCCGCCGTGCATTTGCTTGAGACGAAAGGTCAGAATCACGCCGTTGGTGAACGTCAGCGGCTTTTCGGGAATGAAAACCGCCTTGCGCGATTGATTGCGTCGCCCCGGCCCGGCATCGATGCCCCAGGCGGTGTCGTCCTTTCCATCAATCGCAAATGCCACCGGCCCATACACGCGTTTCGTTCCTGATTTGTCGTCAAATTCCGCTTCGAGCGGCTTCTCCGGATTTTCGTAATCAGCCGTCGCCTTCACGAACTTTACATTGATCTTGTCCTTTTGATTTTTCGCGTCCTGCGCTTCGACATTGAATTCCGTAAGAGCGGACATGCCCTTGATGGACCGGCCCGGCCCGCCGCAAGGCAGGTCAGGATCGGTGAGTTGTTCCAGGCGAAAACCGCCGATGGACTTCAAATCGCTTTTCGCGCGAAAAACCGCCGTCCATTTCGTCGGCGCATAACTCGCCGCGCGGATGGAATGATCGGCGAAATAATAGAAGCGTTCGCCATTGTCGCCGGAAGAATTCGTGCATTCCAGTTGGACCCAATCCGGCTGATTGTTGCGCACCGAATCTTCCCACGCGTCCATGCGTTTCTGCCAATCGTGGGTTTTGTGGCGCAGGCTTTCTTCCAAATCACGCATCTGGCGAAGCAAGTTGGCGCGCAACTCGTCCTGCTCCGGCGTATAAGCGACCATTGAAGCGTCGTGGTCGTTGTTCAAAAACGCGAAGAGCCGGTAATATTCCGCCTGCGTCAATGGATCGAATTTATGATTGTGACATTGCGCGCACTGGATGGTCAGGCCTAGGACGCTTTTGCCGATGGCATCCATGCGGTCGAACATCCCGTCCATGCGGAATTGTTCCGGGTCAACGCCGCCCTCTTCATTCAACATCGAATTGCGCAGAAAACCGGTCGCGACGATCTGCTCCTGCGTGGGATGAGGCAATTGGTCGCCGGCAATCTGTTCGATGACAAATTCGTCGTAGGGCAGATTGCGGTTGAACGCGTTGATGACCCAGTCGCGATAATTCCAGATGAAACGCGGCTTGTCTTTTTCGAACCCATCCGAATCCGCGTAACGGGCGGCGTCCAGCCATTCGCGTCCCCACCGCTCGCCATAATGCGGCGATGCCAGCAAACGCTCGACTTGCTTCTGCCAGGCATCGGGATTTTTGTCGGCGAGAAACGCATTCAGTTCCTCGATGGTCGGCGGGAGGCCGATCAGGTCGAGACTCAACCGGCGCAGTAGAATCGCTTTTTCAGCTTCCTTTGCGGGATGAAGCTTTTCCTTTTCGAGCTTAGCAAGGATGAAATCATCGATCGGCGTGCGCGCCCATTTTGAGTCATGCACTTTGGGCAAAGCCGGCCGAACCGGCGCCTTGAAAGCCCAATGGTTGGTTGCGGATGCCGGGACGGTTGTTGCGGCAAACGCGGCCGGCCACGCGCAGCCGAGAAGCAGCGCGGCCACAACCAATTTGAAGAAGCGCAAGTTTATGTCGGGTTTTCGCAAAGGTTGATGGGTTTTAATTACAAGAGCATAGCTGAAAAGAAAACGATTCTCAATACCCGTTTACATCCATGTACTTGTGGGGCGGTTCGATTTTTACCCGCGGTTGCGCCTTTGGTTGCGTACTCTGTAAAGACGCTCCGTAAAGCCGCCTTCTTCAAGAAATGTTTTTTCCTGCGCAGCTAGCTGCCGGTCCAAAAGGCTGCACGCCACGGCGATCAGTGTCAGGGCGCCATTTGCTGCAATTTCAGGAAAAGTGGACATGGTGGACTGAATGGACTTTGTGGAAGATCCAATTTGTCCACTGCGTCCACCTTGTCCACTCTTCATGTCTCTCGTCCATTGGGCCACATCTTCCACGTTTTTTGGCCTTCTGGCTATAAGCTCTGCCTCCTCCAATCTTCCCGCTCCCACTTCGGCAGCCCGCGTTGTCTCAAAAAATCTTCATAATCCAGGCGCAACTCCTCCAGACTGGCGCGCGCCACGTTTGTCAGCTTGATCTCCATTTTGCGCGAAGTGCCGCTGGCCTGGCTGCCCTCCGCGATGTTCTGCACCCCCGAACGCGCCGCCTGCACCATCTGGTCATGCGTGCGGCTTCGTTTCTCGATGTAACGCTCACAAAAACGTACCGTGACGTCATAGACCAACTGCGCCACCTGAAAGCTTTTCAGCTTCCGATAGCCGCCGTGAAGAGGAATCAAATTTTTATCAGCATCGCTGGCCATGGGAGACTCGTATACCTCAACAAGACGGTTTTATCAGGCCCAAAATTCATCAGCCTTAAGCTCGTCCATACGGTCCAGATCGTCGCCTCCGTCCACTTCGACCATCCCGTCCATGCCTGTCTTTTTGCCCACTTGATTTTTCCCTTCGCAACCTTCGCGGTCATCGCGCGACATCATCCAAATGTTCACCGGAATCACCCATTTGTGTCATGTTGCCCGGTTGAAAATGGCTTGTCGAGCGATTCCCTTTGCGGCATTCATAGTTGCAAATCACAGGACGAATCATGAGTAAAAACACCTTTCCAAAACTGCACAACGCCATGTGGCCGGGTCTGGTCGGCAAGGGCAGTCCCGGCGCGGAACCCTCCATTGACCTCGACACGATGCTGAATCTCACCGCCGCGGCGGAAGTCAATGGCGTCAAATTCGATGGCGTGGACCTGTTTCTGTTCGATCCGCACGTCAGCATTGATTCCAGCGCCGATGATTTGAAGAAACTTGCCGAGAAAATCCGCGCGAAAGGCTTTGTGGTCGGTTCGGTGGTTGCGCCGGTTTGGCCGCCTACGGGCGGCGGTTCGGCGATGGGCAGCGAGGACGATCGGAAGAATTTCGTTCGGCAGGTGCGCAAGGCTTGCGGCATCGCCCAAAGCTTGCGCGAACTGGGAATTCGACCTTACGGCATCGTGCGCATTGATTCAGCCTGCGGCGTGACCGATTGGGAGAAGGACCCGAAAGGCAACACCAAACGCATCGCGCAGACGTTCAAGGAAGCCGCGAAAGTCGCGAAAGACCATGGCGAACGGCTCGCTGCCGAGGGCGAAATTTGCTGGGGCGGGATGCATTCCTGGAAATATATGGTGCAATTGCTCGAAGAGGTCGGCCAGCCGAAGGTGGTCGGTTTCCAGGCGGACATGGCGCACACGCTGCTTTACACGCTCGGTTACAACGCGCCGGAACATCGCATCGTGCCCAAAGAATTTCATTGGGAACCCGAGCAATTCCACATCGCGATGAAGAAAATGACCAAGGCGCTGCGTCCCTGGACGATTGATTTCCACGTCGCGCAAAACGACGCGACCGTCAGAGGCTCCGGCTCGCATGACAAAACCGGACGCCATTGCCTTGCGACCGACCCGAACGGCAAATTGAACATCGCCCGCGACGCCGGTTACTGGATGCGCGATAACAAAGGCAAGGTCACCAAAAAATTCAAACACATCTGCTGGGACGGTTGCATGTTTCCGAATGATGTCATGATGAAACCCGAAACGTGGAACAACATTTTGGCTGCGATGATCCAGGTGCGCGAAAACCACGGGTGGTGACTGAATGGCCACAAAAAGGCACAGGAACAAAAAGCTGAAAAAAATGGGAACGACCAAAAATTGCTGGAAGGTGCGCCAGCCAAAGAGCGATTTGATTTTACGCTCGCCCTCACCCCAACCCTCTCCCCCAGGGAGAGGGAGAGCCTTTTCATACCTCGGTAGAACCTGGAGCCGAGGTTTCAATCACCGCAATGGTCAATTTGATCGAGAGGACAGAAAATCCGTAACGCAGTTCTGCTTCAAGCGGAGCAGAATGGTTCACCCTCTCCTGGGGGAGAGGGTTGGGGTGAGGGCGACCTTACCACTCTATTTAGTTTTGTTCTTGTTGTGCCTCTTTGTGGCCAATCTAATTTATGAAAAACATCAACGTAGGTTTAATCGGTTACGGCTTCATGGGGCGGACGCATTCGAACGCGTTTCGCAAAGTCGGCAATTTTTTTGATCTGCCGTATCAACCGGTGCTCAAGGCGATTTGCGCGCGCGATGGTTCCAAGGCGGCCGCGTTCGCCAAAAAATGGGGCTACGAATCGGTCGAGACCGACTGGCGCAAGCTCATCGAACGCGATGATATTGACTTGATTGACATCTGCACGCCCAACAGCAGCCACGCGGACATCGCCATCGCCGCAGCCAAGGCCGGCAAAATGATCATGTGCGAAAAGCCGCTTTCGATGGACGGCGCGCAAGGCGAAAAGATGGTCGCCGCGGTCAAGAAAGCCGGTGTGCCGAACATGGTTTGGTATAATTATCGCCGCGTTCCCGCCGTGACGCTCGCCAAGCAATTGATTGATGAAGGTGTCCTCGGTCGCATTTATCATTATCGCGCGAAGTTTCTTCAGGATTGGACGATTTCAAAAGACCTGCCGCAAGGCGGCGCGGGGCTTTGGCGATTGGACGTGAAGGAAGCCGGCAGCGGCGTCACCGGCGACTTGCTCGCCCACTGCATCGACACCGCCATCTGGCTCAACGGCAGCATCGGCTCGGTGACGGCGATGACCGAAACGTTCGTCAAGGAACGCAAACACACGCTCACCGGCAAGGTGGAGAAAGTGGGCATTGATGATGCGTGCGCGTTTTTGGCGCGGTTCAATAACGGCTCGCTGGCGACATTTGAATCCACGCGTTACGCCCGCGGCCACAAGGCGCTTTATACGTTTGAGATCAACGGCGAACACGCCTCGATTTTCTGGGACCTTCATGATTTGCATCGCCTTCAATACTTTGATCATCGCGACGAAGGCCGGGTGCGCGGCTGGCGGACCATCCACGTGACGGACAGCGACCAACCCTACATGAAAAACTGGTGGGTGCCTGGCTTGCAAATCGGCTACGAACATACGTTCATCCATCAAGTGGCGGATTTTCTCGAAGGTCTCGGCGCAAAGAAAACAGCGCACCCGGATTTCCGCGATGCGTTGGAAACGCAATACGTCTGCGATTCCGTGCTGAAGTCCGCCAGCACCGGCAAATGGGAAAAGGTCAAGAAGGTGCGTTGAGAATATTTAGGGGCGCATGCGCTTTTATCATCCAAGTTTTGCGCAACAGTTTGTAAGTATTTTGATGGTCATTCTTGGCCTGGTGCTTTTGATCGTCCTGGCGCCGGGAATGTTGGTGAATTATTTCACAGGCCGGCTTCCCGGGCATCCGCATGGCACCGCGTTTATTCACGATTCGGCCGGTGACTGGGTGACATGGGTGATTTCGCTGTTCTTTTGGGGTGGTTGTCTGGCGCTTTGTTTGAAGGTCAAGCGGGAGTGATGATTGCATGAAACTTTTTGACGCCAGCGGCGTCTTACTCTCATAATTTGGGAACTCTGAATAAAAACCATGAACTATAAAACGTTGACAATAACGGCTGCGGTCGCGGTGGGCGTTGCGGCATTCGCCGTTCGCGCCGATGAAACAAAACTTGATCCGAGCAAGCTTCCTCCCGCTTCGACGGAGCAAGGGGTGACTTACGCCAAGGACATCAAGCCGATTTTTGATCATTCCTGCGTCAAATGCCATCACGGCGCCAAGCCCAAGGGCAAGCTGCATCTCGACACGCTGGAAGGCGTGCTCAAGGGCGGCGAAGACGGTCCGGCCATCGTCCCCGGCGACAGCGGCAAGAGCGTGCTGGTGTATAACGTCGCGCACCTTGGAGACGAAGACGATTACATGCCGCCGCCCAAGAACAAGGACAAGCTCGCGCCCTTGACCAAGGAACAAATCGGCCTCATCCGCGCATGGATTGACCAGGGTGCGAAGTAAATTCCTGGGGCGCGGGCAACATCGAACAACCAATCCCGACAAGTCGGGAAACGCCGAACATCGAAAAACGGTTTTCGTTGCTCCCTCCCGATGAACCTGATGTGGTAGGGACATCGCGCTGTCCCGCATGCGGAATCCGCGGACGGCGCAGCGCGCCGTCCCTACCCGTGTCCCCAGCGCTTTTGTTGCTTCGTCAAACATTTGCATGAAGGCGAAAATCAAAAAACAAAAGATCGTTCCATTCCTTTGGTTCGACAAAAACGCCGAGCAAGCGGTGAATTTTTACGTCTCGTTATTCAAGAACTCCCGCATTGTGGACGTGATGTTTTATGGCGAGGCCGGCCCAATGCCGAAGGGGACCGTCATGACCATCACGTTCGAACTGGAAGGACAACGGTTCATTGCATTGAACGGCGGGCCGAATTTCAAGTTTTCGCCCGCCATTTCCTTGTTCGTCAATTGCACGGACCAGAAGGAAGTGGACCATCTTTACAAAAAGCTTGCCGCGGGCGGCGAGGAACTCCAATGCGCATGGGTCACCGACAAATTCGGCGTCACATGGCAGATTGTTCCAACCATCCTTCTCGATCTCTTGAGCGACAAGGACGCGACGAAGGTCAAGAACGTCACGCTGGCCATGTTCAAGATGAAGAAGATTGACATCAAAAAGCTTCAGGCGGCTTACCGGGAAAAGTGAGAGCCTCAGATTGCGTTTCAGACTTTTGCAATGGCTCGTTCAAACTTTTGCTCATTCCTTCTTCGCCGCCTTGATCTCGATGTGGAGGTCGCGCAGTTGTTTCGGTTCAACGAACGCGGGCGAATCGGTCATCAGATCGGTTCCTTTCGCGGTCTTCGGGAAGGCAATCACATCACGGATGCTAGGTGTGCCGCAGAGGATGGCGTTCAAGCGGTCGAAGCCGAGTGCAATCCCTCCATGCGGCGGGGCACCGTAACGAAACGCCTCAAGCATGTAACCGAAGCGCGCCTTGACCATTTCCGGTGGAATCTGCAGCACCTGTTCGAAAATGGTTTTTTGCACCTCCGGCTGATGGATTCGGATCGAGCCGCCGCCGAGTTCAACGCCGTTCAACACGATGTCGTAATGCTGGCCGCGCACTTTTTTCGGGTCGGTCAGCAGCAACGGGACGTCTTCGGCCACGGGCGCGGTGAACGGATGATGGCTTGAGTACCAGCGGTTCTGTTCCTTGTCGAAACTGAGCAGCGGAAAATCCACGACCCACAGAAAATCAAAACGGTCAGCGGGAATGTCCAGCTTGCCCTGCGCCTTGAGCACGTCGGCGCAGTAAAGGCGGATCTTGCCCAAAATTTCGCACGCGTTCAGCCATTGGTCGGCGGCGAACAAAATCAGATCGCCTTCCTGAATGCCGAGCTTTTGCGTAAGCGCGGATTTTTCGGCATCACTGAAAAATTTCACGATCGGCGATTTCCATTCCCCTTTTTCAACCTTGATGAACGCGAGGCCTTTCGCGCCGAAACTTTTCGCGTATTCGGTCATCGTCTCGATCTGGCCCTGCGTGGCATCGGCGAGGCCTTTTGCGTTGAGCGCCTTGACCACCCCGCCGTTGGCAACTGCGCCGCTGAACACCTTGAAACTGCTCGCGCGAAATTCCTCAGTAAAATCCACCAGTTCCATCGCGAAACGCGTGTCGGGCTTGTCGATGCCGAACCGGTTCAACGCCTCGGCAAATGTGATGCGCTTGAACGGCGTTGGTATCTCCATGTTCAACGCGGCTTTCCAGACGCGCTTGAGCAAACCTTCGACCAGCGCGTAGATGTCCTCGCGTTCGATGAATGACATCTCCAAATCGATCTGCGTGAACTCAAGCTGCCGGTCGGCGCGCTGGTCTTCGTCGCGATAACAACGCGCAAGCTGGAAATACCGTTCCACGCCTGCAACCATCAGGATTTGCTTGAACTGCTGCGGCGATTGCGGCAGTGCATAAAACTTGCCCGGCTCGCGTCGGCTTGGGACTAGAAATTCGCGCGCGCCTTCGGGCGTGGATTTGAACAACGTGGGCGTCTCGACTTCCAGAAAACCCTGCTCGTCCATGAACACGCGCGTGGCTGTGGCGACCTTGCTGCGGATGCGAAGATTGCGGGCCATTTCAGGCCGGCGCAAATCGAGATAACGATATTGCAGGCGCAATTCCTCGTTTACCTTCGCGGCGATTTCCGGGTCGTCCACCGGGAATGGGAGCACTTCGGCCATGTTCAACACCTCCAGCGCAGTCACGGCCACTTCGATTTCGCCGGTGGCGATCTTGGGATTGTTCGTGCCTTCGGGACGCTGGCGCACCTTGCCGGTGACGCTCACCACGCATTCGCTGCGCAACGCCGCGGCGCGTTCGAACAGTTCCTTGGGCAAATCCGACGGGTCGAAAACGGTTTGCGTGCGGCCTTCGCGGTCGCGCACGTCGATGAAAATCAGACCGCCCAAATCGCGGCGGGAATGGACCCAGCCGGACAAAGTCACCGTTTGCCCGATTTGCGCCGGGCGAAGCTCGTTGCAATGATGCGTGCGTTTCATGAATACAAGTCCTATCCAACATGGCCGCGGAGCAAATGCGCCCACCGCCTTTTCATTCGCCAGCCGATGCCAACGAAACGAAAGTACAGTTTGGCCGCAAAACGCCGACAATTCAAAGGTAAAATTAACGGGCATGGCTGCGCACTATTTCCGAAGCAGCACGGGCCTGATTTGAGCCGAAAAAAATGCGGAAAAACCAACGACATTTTTGTGCGGGCCGGGGGCTGGACGCCCCGGAAAAACTTGTAAAATCCCTCAAAAAATGCTTCATTCTGCTGTGGCTTTGCTGCGCTGTATAAAATCACGCAAGGGTGCTGTACTCACGGCGGCGGTATTTCTATTGTGTGGCCTGCAACCGCTTTTGGCTGCCCCGCCCGCCGGTTATTACGAAGTTTGGGGTGACGAGTTCAATGGAACCTCGCTCGACACGACCAAATGGGATTACTGGGTCCCGGGCTCATGGGGAAACGCGGTGAATGTCTCCAACGCCGTTTCGGTAAACGGCAGCAACCTGGTCATCACGACTTATTCGGCCAACAACACGAATTACACTTCCATCATCGCCTCGGACAATCATTTTCGCCCGCGTTACGGATATTATGAGGCGAGCATCAAATGGGGCGACACGAACGGCGAATGGTCGGCGTTTTGGTTGCGCTCGCCGACGATGGGCACCTGGTTGAACGACGCGTTCGTTTCCGGCGCGGAGATCGATTGTTGCGAGCATCGCTACGTGGGCATCTATCACACCAATTACATCGCGAACATCGTTTCCGACAACATCCATTGGAACGGTTATGGTTCCCAGGAACAAAACGCAGGAAGCCCGAACGTTGGCTCGAACCTGCAAAACGGTTTTCATACTTACGGCCTTTTGTGGAACGGCCCGACTTATTCATTTTCCATAGACGGTTCGCAGGTCTGGGACGGAACGCCGGCACCGCTCTTTGGCAGCGATGTGTACATCATCCTGAGCAGCCAGGTGGATGACACCTCGACGACGTGGGCGGGTTACATCCCGGCGGGCGGTTACGGCAGCCAGTCTTCAAGCGTCATCAAATACACCGTGGATTATTTCCGATATTACGCGCCGACGAATGTGCTTTTTTGGAGCGGAGCAAGTTCAGCTTATTGGACCAACTCGGCGAATTGGGTTTCCAACATGGTCCCGGCGGCGAACTCCGATTTGACGTTTTCTTACCTGACGAAAACCGCAAGCACCACGCTTGGCAGCAATTATACCGTGGACGGTCTCATCTTCCTCAACATGACCAACACTCCCTCCATCAACGGAAGCAGCACACTCACGATCGGCGCGGGAGGGATTGACATGGTCGCTGCAAATCAAAATGTCACGTTCACCGCGCCAATCATATTGTCCGCAAATCAACGATGGACCGTGGGCATCAACAATCCCGGCAATCTTCTGAACGTGAACACCAGCATTGGAGGTTCGGCGACGCTCACCAAGGCAGGATATGGCGCGTTGCTGCTGAACGGAGCGAACAGTTTTTCCGGTGTCTTGAACGTGGATACCGGCAGCAGCATCACCAACGACGGCATCCTGGTCGTCAACGGAACGAGGGCCATCAGCAATGTTGTATCGCCGATTTCCATCCGCAACGGCGGCATGGGCGTTTCGACACTCCAATTGTCCAACAGTGTCTATGTTTCGCAAGCGATCACCGCGGCCGGACGCAATACGAATGTGGCCGTGATTGATGCCGTGTCCGGCACGAGCAACACGCTTGCCGGCGGCGTGACTTTGACGGGCGGCGGCCCGAATTACATCATCGAATGCGATTCGGGCGCCCTTGATTTGACCGGCCCGATTTCCGCCAGCACAGCCAGCCCCTGCAACCTCACGCTGCAAGGCAACGGAAATTTTACGCTTTCGGGCGCCCTTCAAAACGGCAGCGCTTCTTTGCTTAGTCTTACCAAGACAAACAATGGCTCACTGACGATTTCCAGCGTAAACAATTTCAACGGCGGGATGACGAATTGGGGCGGAGGGTTGTTCCTAAACGGTTCGATAACTGGCCCGCTTGTTGTAAACGGCGGAACGCTTGCAGGAGTGGGCTCGGTTGGTGGCAGCGTGAACATTGCCGGTGGCGAGATTTCTCCTGGAACGGCAATCGGCAATTCCATCGGCACGTTGACGTTTGGCGGCGATTTGATTCTTGGCTCGAAAACGTTGACACTGATCTGCGTCAATGCGGCGACGCAAACGAACGGCGTATTGAACGCGGGCGGTTCGGTAACTTACGGCGGGCGCTTGTATATCGTCAACCAGGGCGGAACGCTTGACGGAGGGCAGAATTTCAAGTTGTTCAACGGGAGCACTTACTCGGGCCTGTTCGACACCCTGACACTTCCATCGCTGAATCCCGGTTTGCAATGGAGCACGAACGGATTGACAAACGGTATTTTATCCATCATCGGCCCGCCGCAAACGCTTGTCTTTACCAATTTGGGCGGCGGCCAGATGCAATTGAGCTGGGAATATGGGAACCTTCAAACTGCCACGAACGTTAACGGGCCTTACACGAACGTGGTCGGCGCGACTTCGCCTTATACAGTTGTCACCAGCAACAGCCAACAGTATTTTCGTGTCAGTCAATGACTCCGCCGGGCAGTCGCGCTTCCATGCGGGCGGCAACGGGCAGCGGAATGCCCGCACACAAACCAAGCTTCAGGAGTT
>Ga0070739_10004422_pt1 | contig 16634 bp, 20 predicted proteins | sample Coa_R1_7_FD_66445 | JGI IMG/M metagenome (GOLD analysis project Ga0070739, IMG submission 66445) | Surface soil microbial communities from Centralia Pennsylvania, which are recovering from an underground coalmine fire - Coalmine... | ecosystem: Environmental > Terrestrial > Soil > Unclassified ... | reverse complement strand
CACCCGCTACCCGTTTATTAAGCGGATGGCCGACCAATTCACCAATTACGTGATCTACGATAAAGAGATCGCACAGGATATCGTGATGACGTATTGTCAGGCAATGTATACCGCACGAGATATGACGCGTATCTCCGAGGCGCAACCCTATACCTTGCAGCAGCGCCTCAACACTCGGCCACAGGGGGGCATTCGTTCCTCTCAGGCCAGACGCTCCGTGCGCTACATTGAATCAAGGATGGCTCGTCGCCGGACGACACCCACCAACACCCAACGAGGAGGCAGCAGACGATGAACGAGCAAGAAGATCGCCCGTCCGCCTTCCAGCAGTGGCGCGAAGAGGAGGACGCCATCGTTTCCAGATATCAACGGTTGCTTCCTCTTCTACAGCGATGGCGCGAAGAGGAGGACGAGGAGGAGGAGGACGAACTGCTAGCTGACCTCCTCTCTTCTGGTAGGAGGCCCCTACTGGATCAGCAAGAACAACAAGAGGAGGAAGAATCACACCATATGACCACCACTCCATCACTCATCGCCACCTTTGTCCAGTATCTAAGGACACTCATCTCGCCACCACCACCACCACCACGTTCTCGCTGCGAAGAGGAACAGCACGAGACCCAGATACGAGTCCTCACCGCCCACGCGGAAAGCGTCGAGCGAGAAAAGCAGACGCTCTCCCATGATCGTAATATCACGCTCTCGCTTGTGGCACAGCTATCTCAGCATCTGGGTCTTGTGGTGGGACTCTCTCGTAATATCGATGCCCCGGAAGGCTCACAGATCTCGCTTTTTCTTGAGTTGCCTTCGGGGCAGGTATCTTGGACGATCCCGGATGAGGACCTCTCCTTCTTTGATGATGTTATCCCCTACGAAGGCAACTATGATGGGCATACCCAGACCCAGAAGTGGGAACGGGTCCTGCATCCCCAACTGGCCCTCTCTGTCCTCTCGCCGCATCAACTCCCAACGCTTCCCGTGGACGTTCCAACGGGAGATGATCTACGAACAGATGCTAAGACTATCAAACGTCGTGCGGTGAAGAAGAAGCATGAGTGATAGTGCCCGCACGTGTCACTCTTGAGCGCCCTCTCCTTCTTTCCCTCCCCTCCTCCTCTTGTCTTTCTTCTGATCAATCGCCCTCTAGGAGTTTTCCATTATGGCTGTTCCCATGACCTATCGTCCTGCCCCCGATGAACAACCTCGTGGCATCTCGCGCTCGATGGCGCTCGGGCGTGTCCTGCACTTCGAGTCGCTCATGCGTCGTCGCCTGGGTGAAGTACGTGCCCAGCGCTATGTGCGCCTGCACAACTACTATGCAGGGCAGAACCTGCCACCCGATAACGTTGAGCAGCCACTCATGATCAATTACTTCAAGGCCATCGTCGATAAACATACGGCCTACCTCTGGGGACAGTGGAAACGCCGCCTGGTGGAAGTGCGCTTTACGCCACGCGGAAAAGACGACATGGATGCCGACGAACTGGAGGCGGCAGTGGCCTATGGTCGCCGCATCAAGGCATACTGGGATAGTGTCTATGACGGCAACCGTCTCAATAAGACCTTGTGGCAAGCCTCTAAGAACGCCTCCTTGTACGGTGATGGGGTCCTTGAAGTGCAGTATAGCGAGGTCGAACGCCGCATCGTGATTGAGGCACTCCTACCGGAGTACTTCCACTGCATCTGGGATATCTCGAATATGCAGCGCTTGGAAGAAGTGATCATCGCCTATCCCATCGATCGCGTGATCGCGCTCGAAAAATACGGCGTGGCGGGCAACGAAGAGTTCCTGGGCTATCAGGTGATCAACCCCAACTACCTGCCAGGCATCGGCATCCTCTGGAAACGCTGGACCCATGCCTCCTGCCAGGTCTGGGTCGATGAGATGTGCGTCCTCAATCGCCCTAATCCCTATATTCCTGCCTGGAAGGGGAACATTTTCCCTGGGTTAATCCCCTTTATTCATGTGCCCAATATGCAGGCAGGGGCAGAGTACTTTGGCTATGGTGATGCGGAGGCGATCCTGCTTCTACAGGATGAGTACAATCGTAGGATGGCCGATGCGGGCGACGTGGTGAACGTCCATGCTCACCCCATCATCACGCTCAAGAACTTTTCGGGTGATCAGAACGATCTGCCTGTGGGGCCAGATGCCGTCTGGGACCTGGGTCGTGAGGGCGAGGCCAAACGCTTAGAGGGTGCGGGTCCTGGCCCTGATACGATGGCCTATGTCGCCGAGGTGAAGAAGGCGATGCACGAGACGGCAGCGATGCCTGAATCCGCCTTTGGCACCAAATCGGGTGGGCAGTCGCACAGTAGTGGCATTGCTCTCACCATGGCAATGATGCCGGTTGTGGAACGTGCGCGTGAGAAACGCATCGGGTGGCAGGAGGCCATCAAAGAGTTGGTCAAGATGACCTTCTACCTGTTGGCGGTACGCGATCCCGCCCTCCTCGAAGCACAAGGACTTGATTACGCTCGTATCCTCCTTTATGATATCGAACCCGTGTTTGCCGATGTGTTGCCTAAAGACGAACTACAAGTCGTCAATGAGGCGGTGGCCACCTATGCTAATGGATTGCGGTCCCTGGAACGGTCTCTTGAGCATCTTGGCGAGGAGGACATCCAGACCGAGATCGAACGTATCAAGGAGGATATGGCCTTCAAAGCCAGTGTTGCCCAACCAACTCCACCCCCAGAGGGTGGCACAGCGGGCAAGAATAGCGAGGTCGGTAATGGGGGCACTCCCCAGATTCCAGGCTCAATTGGCGCATCGGCCTCCAAACCTGGGATACTCATCAAAAGTCCAGAGACCGATCAGACGGACGCCATTAATCAGTAAGCAAGCCTATCCCCACACCTACCCATGAAGAATAGATGAATGAATGAAATGCAAGAATAGGAGTATGACCCTCGACTATGCCGCTTCCCCAACCCTGGCAGGTCACCCCTGCCCCTGATACTCTTCCCGACTATACAGACTACCTCTCAGCCCTGTTTCGTCCTCCTTCTCCCCCCAATCCTCGCAGTACCTCTTCGACCCGTCGTCGTCGTCGTATCAAGAGCGCCCTTGTGACGGGGCAGTGCTCGGTCTGCCTGGACCTCTTTGGCGTCTCGGTGAGTCTGGTGGAGGGGCATCTGGTGGTACAAGAAATGACTCCTCGTCTTAAAGTTCGTCGTACACAGCAGAAGCAGAAGCAGGATCCTGCTATGGGCTCCTCCTTCGCCCTTTATCATACCCATCCGTTTTCTCAACACAATCTTCCCGATGGAGAGGTGAAACTCTATGGCTCGAAAGACATTCTCCAAGATATCTTCCTCGCTTAGGGTGACGACCCTGGGCGAGCAATATAAGAGGCAACGTATCTCCAATGACTGGCGTCCTGCCGGTCTTGACCGGTACCCCTACCAGAAGGCCCTTCAGGATGAAATGCCCATCCTGGGTGGCCCGACCGATCACATGGGGGCATCCCCCGAACGGTTTGCACCCCTCTCGGGCTCGGGCTCGGGCTCGGGCTCGGGCTCGGGCTCGGGCTCAGGTGAGGAGGAGACAACGAGATGAGCAGTAGTAGGAAGCTCGTTGATCTCCTCTTGCATCCACCTGCCTCAACGGGTCGTCTCTGGTGCATGCAGGCAGTCATCTACGGCCTCTGGCTCGGCCTCAATCTGGCATGGCAGATTCCTGGTGTCTTTATCCTAGATGCGCTCCTCGGTATCTATCTCTTCTTTGTGTTTCCGCACATGGTTGGCGAACAGGCACGCGAGGATGCGACGACCATCGTCACAGCAGCAGAATCTGGTGGCGCAGCAGGAGGAGGTCCTGATAGCGAGGATCTCCTTGAGGCAATCTGCCGCCATTTAGAGCGGATGCGTACCGCGCTCGAACAGGTAGACCGGACGCTTGGGATGGTCTACGTCGAGCATCAGGACAAACTTGACGTGGTAGGAGAAGCGGTCTCCTACCTGGTGCAGGATACCCAGAGACGGGCACGCAGACGCGCACGCGAGGGCGCGGTAGCGACACATGTCGTGCCGATAACACAACAGGAGCAGAGGCGGGAGGAGGAGAACACCCATGGTGAAAATCACGAAAAAGAGGCGTGAACGGGCGGCAACCGTTCATGTTGATGGCAAAGCCAAGTATCCCGTCGACTCACCCCAAACTGCGAAATCGGCGGTGAAGTTGATCAACAATGCTCGCCCGCCGTTGACCAAGTCCCAGCGCTCGCATGTCCTTCATGAATCCGCCAAGTATGGGGTGCATCCAGCGGGCGAGGGCGAACAGAAAAAAGGAAAGAAGAAGTAGATGTAATGCGTACCCTCAAATTTGTGAGTGATGGAACCCCCCATGGGTCCCGAGTCATTGATGCAGAAACAGGGGAAGATATTGCTGGGGTCGAGTCGGTGTTTCTGAGTGCGACGGTCGGCCAGCCCTTTACCCATGCAATCATTTCCTTTCATCGCATCGAGGTGGATATCATTGCTCGCCTCACTGCACACGAGGCACGCATGACCGTGGTTCCTCATCCCCAGAAGGAAGAAGCGTCATCATGAGAGGAAAAAAAGCGAATCCCGCTCTCGAAAAAAAAGAAGAGCAGATGCACAAGGACCTCGACGGCGATGGTGAGCAGGGTGAGTCACCCGGGCATACCGCTAAGGTGCTTGGCTCCTCAGAGAAGGAGAAAGGCAAGAAAGGGACTCCTCCTGCCTTCCGCAATAATGTGGCGGGGAAAGGCCCCAAGCCCACTGGATCACGTCAGGTCCTTGCCCGTACGAGCGGGAAGTCCTACAAGAAGACACCCGGAATGGGCAAAATGTGTGGTCCTTGTAAGAAAACGGGTGCCTCTTTTTGCTCACATATGTAGAACAACGTGAAAGCAGAACGTATGACACCTATCCAACATGAAGAGCGCATTGTACGAACATTTTCCTGCATTGTCTCTTCGCTTACCAAAGAGAAAAGCGCACCGCAGAATAGTAGTTCTCTTGGCACAACGACAACCTTGTTCCTGCGTGCAGGGACAGAGGCCGAGATCAGTCTTGAGACCTATGATCCACTCTTTGCCCATCGAGTGAATCTTCCGGGCCAGAAGTTGCTTGTCACCTTTGAACTGGTGGATATGCCCATTCCTCCACCGGAGAGTGGCATGGAACTCCTTGAGGACTCCCTACTGGGAACAAGGCTCGTCACCCACGAGGTGGCCGAACGGTACCGTGAAGCGGAAAGGCGAAGTGTGCTCTATCGCCAGGAGTTCCTACAGCAGAAAGAAGAGTGACCACATGGCTGATTCAACTGACACGATCACGACCATTGAGCAGGGAGACGCCGCCCTGGAAGCACAAAACTCCGCGATGAGTGACAGTGGGAGTACCTCCCATGATTTCTTTCAAGACAGTTCTGATGATAGTGATGACACAGAGGATCCTGTTGCCCGTGGACAACGTGCGGTGAATAGCCTGCCGATGTACCGGGCCGTTGTCCCCAAACGACCAAGACGGGGACAATCCAAGACGGGTTCGGCGATGGGCCCTTCTGGACATATTCCCAATCTGACCCCTGGGGCAAGGAACATTCCCTAGTCCGCTGCTGCGCCTCTCTCATGGGTGGGTGAGCAAAGTTGCTTGCCCATCCTCCTGTATGCTACTGTGCGAACTAGTTACAACACTCCCTCCCTCTATTCCTTTCTATTAGGAGCATCTCCCCCTTATGGACCAACTTACTTCGTCGTCCACTGGCGCTACTACTGATGGCACAGGATTGGTCACTCCTCCTTCCCAGACGAGTACTCCTCCTGCCGTACAACCATCGCCATCGGTCAACCCAGCCCAGACGACTCCCACTCCCGTCACCCATACGACCGTTGCGACTGCTGATGTCTCTACCCTCATCGCGCAGTACGAAGCGCGTATTCGCAATCTGATGAGCGAGAAAGACAAAGCGATCAACGAACGCAACACCACGATTTCACAACTCACCGCCTTACAGAAGGAATACGATGACTTCAAGGCGATGAATAGTGCTTCATTACAAGCCTCGGTCGAGAACGCGCAATCCGCCATCGATGCCAAGAAGGCCTTAGAGCAGCAGGTCGCCGCCCTCACGGGTGAGACCCTGCGTGCCCAGACCCTCCTTGAGAAACCTCATCTGGCCCCCTATGCGCAGTTCATCCCAGCATCAGGCGATCCCGAAAAAGTGAGGCAGGCCGTCGAGCAATTGGAGCAGATTCGTCAACAAGATCTGCAACGGTCCCTTGGTCTCACGGCTAGTGGCAATCATCACGTATCCCCTGGGATGCCCCCGGCAGGACAGGGTGGACCCCCCGCACAGGCGGTTCTCCCGAACGGACAGGTAGATCCTGCCTTTGCCTCGCTCTATGCAGGCAGGGCGAATCTGCCCACGAGTCTTACTGCAGCGATGCCAGGGAGCACGCCCGCACAACTCAATCCCGCCGCGCTCACCGATCCCGTGGCCGAGATTGCCCGCTTGTTTGAGGATGCTCGTCGTACGGGCCGACAGGAAGACTTTGATCGAGCTTTGCAGCAGTCGCAGGTCCTTGCTAATGCAAGCATCGCACAGCAGTTGGGTCGCTCCTCCTAACTCCCTCGTCCTCGCCCTCCCTCCTCTCCTCTCCTCTCCTCTCACTACCACTAAGGAAGATTTCTCACTATGGCTGGAACGATTTATAGTGATCTCATCACTACCTCAGCCTTACCCGATGCGCTGCGTACGATCTATAGTAATGAGCTCGAATTTACCTCGAGACCCACTTTGGTGTACGACCAACCAGCGTTCGTTGAGGCACGTAACGACTTTGCCGCTAAACGCGGTCAGCAAGTCATCTGGACCATTTACCATCAGTTGCCCCCGTCGATCTCTCCCCTCACGGAGAACCAGGATGTGACTGGTGGCTCGGTGACGGACCACCAGGTCTCCTTCAAGGTGCAGGAATATGGCAATGCCATTGGCACCTCTGAGGCACTGGACTTACTGTCCTATCATGGTCCTATTAGCAACATCGTACGCACCCTGCTGGCACCCGCGCAGGCGCTCACGATGGATACCCTTACCCGCAACATGTTCTGGTATGCGAACAATCGCTCGCTCCTCGATAATACCCTCACGGGTGCAGCCTACCACACCTATGTAGGGAATGTAACGAGCAGGGCCGCCCTCACCAGCACAACAGGGACGATGACTGCCGATGTAGCCCGTAAGAGCGCCTATAACCTCACCGTGAGGCGTATCCCGACGATGGGGGACGCGCAGCCTAGCTACATCTGTATCACCCATCCATCCGTCACCTATGACCTGCGTACTGACCCCTTCTGGAAGGATGCTCAACTCTACGCAGGTGCCACCAAGATTTTTAATGGTGAGGAAGGGATGATCCACGGCGTGCGATTCATCAAGTCGGACCGCGCTCGCATTGCCAATGGTGGCAACCTCACGGCACAGACCACCCTCTCGACGAACTATGCTGCAGGGGTCAACCAGGTGGTGGTTGCCTCCGCAACAGGGTTGGCCGTTGGGCAAGAGATTACCCTGCACAATACAGGTGTCTCGACCACCTTTGGTGGCAACACCTGGACGGCCCCTGACGGACAGGATGCCACTGCTGAAGAGATGGTGATTAAGACCATTTCGGGCACCACCATCACCTTCACCCAGAAGACGCTGCTGCCGCACTCGTCGGGCGACTTTATGACGGAAGCCATGGATGTCTATCCCATGGTCTTCCTCGGTGGCCTTGCCGCGATGGGCAAGGGCATTGTGGTCCCACCAGAGGTACGCGTCTCGCTGCCCGTTGACAAACTCCGCCGTTTGTCATACGTGGGCTACTACGCCCTGCTGGGCTACGGCGTGATTCGCGATTGGGCGTACGAACTGGTCGAGGCCGTCGCCTCGGTGAATACCGCTCCACCGTTCAGCTTCTAGTTCTTCCTCATTCGATAGAGCAGGGGCAGGGTGACTCACCAGTGGTCTCTCCTCCTACTGGTGAGGGGCATCCTGCCCCCATGGAGGTTTTTCTCGATGTTCATGCGTAACAATCGCGCCAAGAATGGCGCACCACAACCCGAAAGTGTGGCAAGTGGGGATACGGCAGGGCAGCGCCGTGCTCGCAAACTTTCGCCCAATGGTCCCCTTGCCAATAGTCCCGATGATAACCGCTTTACACCGCAGATGAGTAGCTGTGCCGCGATTAATAAGGCGCACTACCAGGGTGGCATAAGTGGTGATGGCCCCTACGGCACCTCCTATGAGCAGCATATCCCCTATGTGGGCGTGACACCCGTTCACGACGAGGGGGATCGCGGGCTCAAAGGCTAAACGAAACGCCGTCGTGGTGAAGCAGGAGGGGGAAGGAATCTCCGACGATGAGTAGTCCGATTATTGAATGGCGCGGGATTGCTCCACCTTTTGGGGTGGTGACGACGCAATCCCTCATCGGGTCCGGCTATAACGGGGCGATCCCTATGGGAACGTCCTCGGTAGTCGTGACCCTACGCCTCTATAATAACTTCTCGGCGGCCAACGGCATCACCGATGCGACCTCCTGCGTGCTGGCGGCCTATGATGACGCGATCAACCAGGGGAATGCGACGAGCCCTGCCGCCAAGAATAAGTATCTTCATGTCAAGGTCCTCGATTATAATGGGATCGTGACCAATGCGGATACCCAGTACTATGCCATTGGTGGCACGACGAAGCATCCCATCCCGACGAATGGGGGCACCATTGGTGGGGCAACCCCTAATTATGTGACGGTGAGTCTCAAGATCATGGCCCCCACCAACGCGGTGCAGGGATCGGTCTCACAAGGAGTCTGGCTTGAGTACAACACCACTTCCTGATGGGCTCATCTCCTATCTCCTTGAGTCTTCTCTCTCCCTCTTACAGCAGGGGGCAGATCCCTCACGTCCGCCCGTCATATGGATGCTCACCTTCCCCAATGGCAAACGACTCTCCTCGTTGGATGGTCCCTGGTCGAGTCACGCGACTCTGCGCGAGATTGATGGGTTACCTGCCGTTCCGGTGATTCCTTCGCCTGCAGAAGGTCTTGACCTCTTCTATGCAGGACGACTCTATACGCTCCGCCCTCCTGAGCCTGTTCCCTTCTTCTCCTTTGCCCGTATGGCCTCCTCCTGTTCCTTCCCCCTCTGCGATGAAGAAGAAGAACAGGGTTCTCCCATACCTCCTCCTCCCGTACCTCCTCCTTCTTGCTGGCTCTATAGTGTGTTTGGGTATGTGCTCCCGCAGTACCGCTTCACACTCCTCATGAGTGAGACACAGGTGAGGACGGAGATCAGCCAGCATCATGATGTTTTCCTCCTCCCATAACCTGCCGCCGTCTGCCCACCCCTCCTCTCCCCCTTTTTTTCTTCATTCATCGCGTTTCTTCTCCTTCCTTACTCCCCCAATGAGGTGTTTTCATGGGTATTCAAAAACGTCCCTATTCTCAGTTCTATGACGCCAGTGGCGATCTGCCCCTTGCAAGTCAGGTGGACAATCCGGTCCTCCTTGAGACCGTCCCCTCTGCTCCTGCCAACCGACGTACTGTCGTTGGATCCGATGGCAATGCCTATGTCATCGCAGACCAGGCCATCTCGGCTCGTGGCTCGAAGAATGTCATCTGGTCCTCAGAGGGCTTCACCCAGAATGGCATCAGCATTCCCGCCTTGACAACCAACCAGAAAAAGGCGAGTGGCACGCACGCAACCAACTATGTCACGGCAAGTGCCACCTGCGTCTCGCCTAGTGGGCAGGCCCTCCCCTCGGGTGTCACGCTGCCTGCATACCTGGATCTGTCACCGTATCGCAATATCACGATCATGGTGGCCTTGACTGCTCTGACTGGTACCTCCATCACCTTCGAGTTTGATACCCTCGATGATAGCGGCACGCCTGTCTCTCTGGCCCTCTGGAATAGTGGGGCACTCACCTCGGCAACAAAGAATATCCTTGTCTCGATTGGCCCAGGAGTCGCCTTTGTTGAGGCCGCAACCGCACCCGCGAATGCTCCAACAGGCTTTGGAATGATTACTGCGCCTACCAACTGGACCTACTACCTCTACCCCTTCACTATTGCCCCAAACGGCCAATTCCAGTGGACGGTCTCTAGCGTGACGGCAGCTAGTTGGACGGCTTGGATCTACGGCATCAATTAAGCACTTTTCCCCACCGAACTGCCAACATGGCGCACTCTCATAGGGGGACGCACCAAGTTGGCAGGACACTCTCTTTCTCTCTTTCTTTCTCTTCCTTCTGGAGTCTGCCTGCTCTATGCGTGAGAACTTCACCAATTTTGCCACCACCCAACTGGTGTCTCCCACCACGCTCTCTCCGGGAGCGCTCTCCTTTACGGTGACACGGGGAACGGGGGCCTTGTTCCCGCAGACAAACTTTGCGGTGAATGTGGATACCGAGATGATGAACATCGTCTCGCGGTCCGGGGATACCTTTGTCGTCGCACCCCTTGGCCGTGGCTTTGATGGGACCCTTGCGGCACAGCACCTGGCAGGCTCAACGGTACAGTTATCGATCTGCGCCTATAACCTCTTGCACCTCTGGCAGAATGTGCCTGATGGCTATAAACCAGATGTGCCCTTCTCCCAACTCTTGCCTGGGGCCTCAGTGATGCAACCAACATCGCCCTATGATAACGAGTTTGAGTCGGTCGGTAACTGGACGTTGTATCCTAATCGACCCCCAGGAGGCACCACCTTCTCAGTAGGAACCCCACTTACTTCCCACTTACTGCTCGACCGGGGACCTTCCGATAATGGGCTCTATACCGCCTATATTTCGCTGGGGAACTATCAGGGTCCCCTCACCATCACGGCCAAAATCTCGGAAGGGGTGAATGTCCCCAAGAATGGGACATCAGAGGTCGCCGAGACTCACCTCTTTGTCTCCGATCAACCCAATCCGATCAGTAGCGGGGACTCAGGCAACCGCTTTCGGGTAGATACCCGTTTTGCTACGGCGACGACGAGCATCACGCAGAATAACACGACGGGCTCTGTCCTCACCTCAACCGACCGACAGGTCAGATGTTCCCGTGACCAGAATGGCACCTGGTCGCAACTCAATCCAGTCGCCCCCATTCCCATCGGGGTCCCGATCTATTTGCGGGTCATGTATGACGGGCAGGGGAACTGGACGGGCCTCTTCGGAGATGGCTATACCTATACCCTGCTTATCTACCTCCAGAACTTTACGTTCACCCCCCAGACCATAGGTCTCCAGTTCTATGCCGCACCCCTTACCGGGTATAGCGTGGCGCAGACAGTGGCCGTCGACTATGTCCGGTTCGCCACCACTCAGTTAGGTCCCTACGGGGGCTAATTCCTTCTCTGCCTGTCTGCCTACCCACCTTGACGAAAGGGTCTCCTCACGATGTCAGACTTCACCAGCATTACCTTGAATTACAATACCGGGGCGGATAGTGCCTCCGGTGCTACCTGGACTGGGAACACCCTCCAATTTGGGGGGAGTGGCAATGGGGCGAACGAACTACGCTGGGCCATGAGTGGGGCATCCACCACCACGCCCTCGGCCACCTGGCCCTATATTACTCGTCCGAGCAGCGCACCACTAGCGATCACCCAACTGTGGGCCTTCTCTAGTGATGCATCAGGCCAGAAGGTGGCCACCTATGATGGGACCAATTCTCACTCGTGGGTGCTCCGCTGGGCATGGGATAATACTGGCACCTTTGCAGGCACCCTCCAGTTCTCGGCCTTCGGGGACAACACCCATTCGACACCCCAGGCCGGGACCCAACCTCCTGGGGCACATAATGATGCCATCACCAATGGCTCCTCAACGGATACCTCCAACACGTCCTACCTCAAGATTGCTGCCTACGGCTACGGCGTCGATGCATCGGGGAATCAGCAGAGTCCCACCTCTTCCGGTGGGGCAGCAGGTAGCGCCCCCTCCTCCTTTACGGGGACCAATGGTGCCATCACCACCACATCGTCTGCCTGGTCCACCTGGCAGTCGGCCCAGGGCTGGCTGCAGTATATTGCGAACGGCGTCATTCCCCAGGCCACCACCGCCGGATTTTGGTACTGGACCTGCATTCTCTATACTGGCCCCAACATGACCACTTCGACCTATACCCCAACCATAACTTTCCAGTATGCTTATAGTTGATACACATAGAGAGTAGAGACGATGAAGGGAAAGGAGTGCGCATGACTGGTGTTCTCGTGCGGTCGGTGTATGGCACGCCCCTGGTTATTCCGGAGGCAGTCTCCTACTGGGCGGTCAAACTCCAATCGGGGAAATGGTGTACCGAACGGGATATCGTTGTGGACACCACGCACCCCATGGGGCAGCGTCCCTTTGATTGGACGCTTGATCTCGTAGGGACAGGCGACATTCGGCGGATCGTGGAGCTGTGGTTATTGTGTCCGCAGACGCGTTTTAGTCCTGCAGGCTCGACCGGACGACTCCTCATCTCGGAGAGGGGAACGCCGTTCCAGTTCAAGGTGAAGAGTACTAGTGGATTCTCGGCTGCCCGATTGATCCATGCGCAACGAGCAAGCCAGGTCATTGGGAGAATCTCGGATAAGGTCACAGGTGATTGCCTCTGTTTTATTTGGGATCATGAACTAGAGGTCCTCTCTGCTCCCTGGAAAAGTAATATTTACCAATTTGGGACCTGGAGAGAAGGAATCGCACCGCTAGGGACTCTTAGTCAGGAAGTGTTAGGGGTTCATCTCTCCTAGAAACTATAGTTTCTAGGAGAGATGAAGTTGTCACTTTACGCCACGCCGTAGGTAGGAATCCATCTCCTCAAGGAGAAAATCTTTTTTTCTCCTATTACATGTCCTATGAACAAGAGCTATGTTATCCATGGTATGAGAGCCTCCTCGTGTGATGGGAATGATATGATCAAACTCAGTGCGATGATGAGGAAGGATAGGTTGCTGGCAAATGTAGCAGAGACCAGTAGATTGCTGACGAATATAACGGTAATCTACCTTCTCTACTCTCGCTTCACGAAGTCTTGCTCTCCGACGGAGGGACTTTTCAGTGAGCTTTTCTGGATTTGCCTGTGTCCATCTCCTTTGCCGTTCCTTTGCTTTTTCCTGGTACTCTGGGAGCGTACTTCTTCTTCTGTGGTAGTCGTTATCTTGTGCTCTCCGCTTTGGATCACCTTTCCGTCTTTGCTCATAGGCTTGAAGTTCCTGTTGGTGTGTTGCACGATAGGTTCTGCGCTCCTCTACTGTACAGAGAACACAATAGCAATAGTGGCCATCCTTCTTGCTTCTATCGAGTGGAAATTCCTCGAGAGGATATTCGTTGTTACACCTTGGGCAGATCTTCGAGTGAGGTAAGGGTGGGCGATTGAGTATATAGCGCTGTTGCCTTTGTCTATCTCTCTCCGTTTCACACGCTTTGCATTGTGTGGAGTAGCCTGCTGAGTGTTTCGGTCTTTTGTAGAACTGGTCAAGGTCTTTTTCAGTATGGCAGGAAGTACATACTCTGGAGAACGTGAATAAAGGGAGTTGTGTGACAGATACTTGGATACCATGATATACTGGTGACATGGCTATTGGACCTCCGTAATAGGTTCGATAGTCTAGAGGTCACAAGTGCCTGAGAACGCTTGTGACCTCGCCTCAGAGGACTTTATTATACCACATTTCCTCCTACTTTTCTTCCTTCATCGTCTATAAAGGACGGTCTCTCGTATGGCCTCACGTGAAAATCCCTACGGGGTGACAGTTGGTTCTTCTAAACATGCGCAAACCCTCTACCCTGGTGCCTCCACCCTGGTGAACCTGCTAGTGCAATACGGCTTTGGGAATCTACGGTTCCAGGTCCACTGGAGCGATATTGAGCAGACCCAGGGCCAATACTACTGGGCAGAGTTGGATGACATGGTGGGGTTGTGTAATCTCGCGGGCATCTATATCTGTACCCCCATCCAGTTGCCCCCTGACTTCAATAACCCGCCGGGTCCCTATATGGTGTGGGCCAATCCCGATGAGGGGAACTACTCGCCCTGTACCCGGTCCACTGGGGGGACGTACATTCCCAAGGAATATAAGATGTCCCCAACGAGCGGGACCCTCGCCTTCGTGAAGACCTGGGCCACCCGCTACAATGGGCAGACCACCCGTAATCCGCATGACAGCACCAAGTTCTTGTATGTGGATTGCTATGAGATCGGCAACGAAGAGTTTGATAATGGCTTCAATTGCCATCAGGCCACCGAACTGTGGAATGCGTCCACGGGAGTTGGGCAGGAGTCGCGTGACCCACGCTGGTTTATCGCAGTGGCACCTCAGATCGCCCAAACTATTCGAGCAGCCTCCCCTAACGTCAAGGTCGGCATGTGGGGGTCCTGGTGGCAATACACCCCCTCACGACAATATATTGTGCAGCAGTTGTACCAGCAGAAGTACCAGGGCATCCGCATCGCCGACTACCTCGACTATTTCAATATCCACTGTTATCCCCAGGGCGATCCCATCACATGGTCTGCCCCCAATGTGCATCGGGCCACGTTCCCAGGCCAGATTGCTGAGATGGCGGCACAGGTGCCCTCGGGGGAAACCAAACGTTTCCAGGTGACTGAGATTGGCTGGGACAATACCGCGACCAATCTCTCGACGCTCGCGAAGTACTACAAAGAGGCAATGGATGCCATGATTGCCACGTCGACGAATGGGTCTGCCCTTATCGTCGAGAAATTTTACGCGTTCACTATCGCGCTCAATAACCCTGCCGAGACCAAGAACCTCGTGATCCTCAACGGGTCCTCAATCACGCCGACGCCTGCTCTTTCCCAGATTCAGGCCTATACGCAGGATCCGACGATTGCCGCCAAATGGCCCAAACTGACGACACCTAATGGCACGACTGGCAATGGCACTGGGAATGGCAATCAGTCCTCACCGATCCTCCAACTATCAGTGAATCTCTCCCCCCCTGGGAGCGTGAATCTCACACAGGATGGGTCCGATACCTGGGCGCACTATGGCACCACCACCGCGACGGACTATGATGTCAAGGCAGGCAGTGGGTCAGTCGCTGAGCAGATCAGTTCGCCCATCCAGACAGGGTCAGGCTCGGTCACCCAGGTCACGAACACGACTATTTCCTACTCCTGGTCGGATGGTGCCTCGCCCCATCCGACCAATACAGGCACCACGACGGGGATCTCGGTCGTTGCGCAAAATAGTAATGGCTTCAAGATTACTGCCCCTGCCGACACACAGGAGCGCACCCTCAAGGTCTATGTCTCGGTGAGTCAGGCAGGAGGCATCCTCTCGGCAACCCTTTCGGATGGCAGTGCCCCCTCGGTGACCGATTCCTCGCTCGTCTCCACCACGGGGACGGCCACTGCCTGCTATACGCTGGTGTATCAGGCGGCGAATGCTGGGGCGACTCTGACCGTCTATTTCTCTAATAATGCTAGTGTCGTCACCACGAAATCTACCATGGGGACGGCCACCATCACAGGGACCACCGAGCAGAGTACGTTTGCTACCACGACCTCCGGTAAGCCCAATATCATGATGATCGCGATGGAGAACCGATCCTATAGTGACATCACGCAGACGGATAGTGGTGCATGGCCTACCGTGAATGGGTGGATGTCGCAGTATGCGAGCATTGTCCCCTTCTATGGGGTCCTCCATCCCTCCCTTCCCAACTATATCGCGTTTGCGGCAGGCAGTACCCTTGGCGTGAATGGAGACGGGCCGGTTGGTCAGTTTGGTCCCTTTAGCGCACAGTGCCTGGTGGACCTCCTTGATGCAGCAGGCATCAGTTGGCGAGCCTATGCTGAGAATATGCCACCCGGGGGCCTCACAGGGATGAGCAATGACGCAAGTAACTATGCCGCACGCCACTTCCCCTGGGTCTATTTCAATGGAGTGCGTAACTCCACCTCGAAGGTCGCTAATCTCGTCAACTATACGTCGAGCGGCTTTCTTGCCGATTTGAATGGGGCTAGTCCTCCACAGTTTGTCTGGCTCACGCCCAATCTGCAAGATGATGCCCATAATGCGCCCCTCACCTCCAAAACACCAGATACCTTCCTCAAGAACCTCATTCCACAGATCCAACAGACGAAGTGGTACCAAAATAATGGGATCATCATTCTCTGGTGGGATGAGTCCCATCCCGATGTGTCCAATGACTCCGGTATTGGGGATGCGAAACCAGGTGGTGGACAGACGGCCTGTCTCGTGATCTCGGAAGCGGTGAAGGGAACAGGCAACTTCACCACGCCCACCAATCACTATGGCATCCTGCGTTCCCTCTGCCTTGCCTATGGGGTGACGCCTCCCAATGACGCGGCCCATACCAACAATGGGGATATCACCAAACTGCTGCAAAGTAGTGGCGGCAATGGTAATCAGAATAACGGAGGATGGAAAGGCTCTCCCCCTGGCAGTGGAGGCCTCTCCCTCATTGACGCTGATACCTTCTCTGGGAGAACGTCAGGTAGTAGTTGGGGCACCGCCTCCGGTGGCAGTGCCTGGATAGCGGAACCCTCCCCTGCCTCTTCCGGGAACCCAACGTATGCCGTGACTTCGGTCGGTGGGACGATCTCCTCCTCGTCCTCTAGTGGAGGCTACGGCGTCCAACTGCTGGGCAGTCAAAC
>Ga0070739_10004421_pt1 | contig 16635 bp, 10 predicted proteins | sample Coa_R1_7_FD_66445 | JGI IMG/M metagenome (GOLD analysis project Ga0070739, IMG submission 66445) | Surface soil microbial communities from Centralia Pennsylvania, which are recovering from an underground coalmine fire - Coalmine... | ecosystem: Environmental > Terrestrial > Soil > Unclassified ... | reverse complement strand
AGCTCCGTGGCATCCAGCGCGCCGGCGAGGATGGAGGCCGAGAAATCGGAGCCGCCCCGACCCAGCGTCGTGGGCCGGCCGTCCATGGTGGCTCCGTTGAAGCCCGTCACCACCGGCATGCAGCCCTCGGCCAGCATCGGGGCCAGCTTCGCTGATGCGCGCCTGCGGGTCTCCTCGGCGAGCGGGCTGGCGTTGCCGAAGACGGCGTCCGTCACGATTACGTCCGACCCGCTGACCGCCGCGGCGCGCACGCCCACGGTGGCCAGATACTCGGTTATCAGCAACGCCGAGAGCTTCTCGCCGATCGACACTGCATCGTCCACCGATCGCGGCGGCCGCTCCCCGAGGATGCGGATCCCGTGGCATATGCGCCGGAAATCTGAAAGATATGCATCGAGGCCGGTAAGCGCCTCCGCCCGATGCCGCGCATCCAACAGCTCCGCGCAGCACTCCTGATGGCGCTCGCGAAGCTTGTGCAGGTTATAGTCGAGCCCCGATTCGTCGCCCGCTTCGGCCTTGCGCATCGAATCGAGCAGCAGATCCGTGATCTTCGACATGGCCGACACGACGGCCACTACCGGCCTCTTCTTCTGCTGTTCGATGCAGATATCCGCGGCCACGCGGATGCGTTCGGCCGAGCCCATGCTCGTCCCCCCGAACTTCATGACCAGGACGTCGTTCAAGACCTGCGCTCCTTGCCGTTGCTGGTGCGCTCGCGAATGATGCGCAGCAGCTTCTGCTCCACCTCATCGGCATCCATGCCGCTGCTGTCCAGATATACGGCGTCCGGGGCCTGCACCAGGGGCGACTCGGCGCGCGTACGATCCCGCCGGTCACGCTCGTCGATCTGCGAGGCGACGGCCTGCTCCGCAAGAGCCCGGCCCGCCGTGGCGAGCTGCCGCACGCGCCGGTCAGCCCGCACGGCCGGCTCCGCATCGAGAAACACCTTTACGTCGGCCTCTGGGAAGACGATGGTGCCGATATCGCGCCCTTCCATTACGACCGACGCCGTCGCGCCGATCTCCCGCTGCTTGCGCACCAGAGCCTGCCGGACGCCCGGAATCGCGGAGACCCTCGAGGCTGCGTCCGACACCTCCGGCGTGCGGATCGCTTCCGTGACATCTTCGCCATTCAGCAGAACGGTAGAAGCGCCCGCGGTGAACTCGATGTCCGCCTCGCGGGCCAGTTGCTCCAGCCGGTGCATGTCCTCCAGCGCCGTGCCGTTCCGCAGCGCCCACAGGGCCACGGCCCGGTACATAGCGCCCGTGTCGATGTAAATACAGCCGAGCTTTTCGGCGATGCGGCGCGCCAGCGTGCTCTTGCCCGCGCCGGCAGGGCCATCGATCGCAACAATTATCCGCTTACTCAAGTTTTTATGGTAAGGGATGTGCGGCCGGAGCGATAAAATCGATTACGTTGACCGCAGTTGAAGCAGCGCTCGAGGGCGCCGCCGTACTGACGTCCTCGCGACGGCTTTCACGCGCGCTCACTCTGCAAGTTCAGCATGTCCAGCGCGCCCGTGGGCTGTCGGCGTGGCGCAGCCCGGTGATTCTTCCACTCGACGCTTTTGTCGCGAAATGTTTCAGAGATCTGCTGTACTCGGGCCGGCCCGGTCCCTTCCCTCTGGTGCTCAACGCCGCCCAGGAGACAGCGGTTTGGGAGGACATCATCCGCCGCGCCGACGGCGATCTCCTGCTTCAGCCGCATGCCACGGCTGTCGCGGCGAAGGAGGCATTCCAGCTGGCGACTGCGTGGCGAGTGCCCGCCGGCCGGCCCACGCCCGCCGCGACCGAGGACTGCGAAGCGTTCGCGCGCTGGACCACTGGTTTCCTGGACCGGCTGCGCGGGCGCAACTGGCTCGACAGCGCGCGGCTGATGGACGTGGTTCGCGAGCACATCGCCGGCGGCGATATCACGCCCCCGGCGCGGATCCTGCTGGCCGGCTTTGACGAGCTCACCCCTCAGCAGCGGGAGTTCGTGAACGCACTGCAAGGCCGCGCCCAGGACAGCGGGCCCGGCCAGCTGGGGTTATTTGCGCCCGCGCTGCGCGAGGTCGCGGAATGCGACCGCCCTTCGTTCGGCGCCAGGCCCGTGCTGGTATCAGCCCGCGATCGCGAGCACGAACTCGACGCGGCCGCGGCATGGGCGCGCGCCCGCCTGCTGGCGAATCCGCGCGCGCAGATCGGCATCATCGTGCCCGACCTCGCTTCGCGGCGTGCGGCCGTGACCCGCGTGTTCGGCGATATTCTTCAGCCCGGGCCTTTTGCCGCGGGGCCGAAGTCATACCACATCTCCGCCGGCCCGGCTCTCGCTGAGTATCCGATCATTCGCGCCGCGCTGCTCATACTCGATGCAGGCCGCGGGCCGCTGTCCGTTGCTGATGCCGGCCTCCTCCTCCGCAGCACATTCCTCCAAGGCGGTATCGAAGAGCGCGAACATCGCGCGCGCCTGGATATCCAGTTACGGAATGGCAAGCTGCGAGTCGATGGTCTTCCCGAACTTGTGCGTCCGCTGCGCGCGCTCGAAATGGCCGCGCGCGAGCTTCCGGAGCGGCAGCTGCCGAGCGCCTGGAGCCGTTCGTTCGCGCGCCTTCTCGGCGCCGCAGGCTGGCCGGGTGACCGCCAGCCGAACAGCATCGAATACCAGCTCCTGAGCGCGTGGAACGAGGCGCTTTCGACGCTGTCAACTCTGGACGTCGTCCGGCCGCCGCTGGACTACCACGACTCGGAATCCCAACTGCGGCGGATCGCCGAATCGACCACGTTTCAGCCGGAGAACGAAGGCGCGCCGGTTCAGATCATGGGTACGCTCGAAGCCGCGGGCCTCGCCTTCGATAACGTCTGGATTGCAGGCCTGGATGAAGAAACGCTGCCTGAGCGCGCGCGCCCGAATCCGTTCCTGCCGCTTGGGGTCCAGATCCAGAAGCGTATGCCTCACTGCTCGCCGGAGCGCGAAGTGTCGTTTGCGCGGCAGACGCTCGCCCGCCTGGCGGCCAGCGCGCCGGACGTGGTGCTCAGTTTTCCGGAGAAGATCGACGATCGTGACCTGCACGCCAGCCCTCTTGCCGCAGAGCTGGAACCCGACATCGTCGCGCTTCATGCGCCAGTTCGGCCACCGACCGCCGCGTCCGTCGAGAAGCTCGAGGATGAGGCCGCGCCTCCGCTCGAGGCACCGAACACTCCGGGCGGCGCGGCGGTCCTGAAAGCAATGGCCGCCTGCCCGTTTCAGGCATTCGTCGCCCATCGGCTGAGAGCGAGAGGCCTCGAAGAACGCGAGTTCGGAATTTCAGCCATGGAAAAGGGCAAGAGCGTACACACAGCGATGGAGCTCATCTGGAACGAGCTCGGGTCCCAGGCGGGCCTGCTCGGCTGCACGCCCGACCAGATCAGCGAAGTGGTGCGCCGGAGCCTCGCCTCGGCCATAGATGGCGCGGATGTTTTTTCCGCGATCGAGCGCGAACGCCTCGAGATCATCATTGTGGATTGGCTGCAGCACATCGAAAGACAGCGTCCGCCGTTCACCATCGAGGCGTGCGAACGCAAACAGCAGGTGGAGATCGGCGGACTGCAGCTGGAAGTGCGCGTGGACCGCACTGATCGCCTGTCCAACGGCCGCGTCGCGATTATCGATTACAAAACCGGCAAGGTGGACACGAAAGGCTGGCTGGGCGACCGCCCCGGCGAGCCTCAGCTTCCGCTGTACGCCGCCACCTGCGCCGACCCGCTCGCGGCGCTGCTCATTGCACACATCAACCGCGAGGATCCCGGCTACCGCGGCCTCGCCGAGGAGAACACACTACAGCTGAAGCGCATGCAAACGGCAACGGGCGTCCTCGCCGTCGAGCGCCAGCAATGGACGCGCGTGCTAACCATCCTCGCCGAAGACTTCCGCGCCGGCGTGGCCCGCGTGGATCCCGCGAAGGGGGCGTGCCAATACTGCGCGTATCGTGCGTTATGCCGCGTGGATGAATCTGTGCCGGAGACCCCGGAATGAGACTGTATGCGGCAGGGCCTCGCACTGCGGCGGGCTCCCAGGCCGCTCGGTGGTTTGCTACAAAACAGCCAGGGCAGAGGGTCCGCCGCACGCTGCGCGCCTGCTCCCCGACGGCGGAGCTCGGCAATGAAGCCCACTGACGCCGACGCCCGCGCTCTCGCGCTCGACACCTCGACATCCTTCATCGTCCAGGCGCCCGCGGGCTCCGGCAAGACCGAACTCCTGATCCAGCGCTATCTCGCCCTTCTCGCCGTTGTCGACGAGCCGGAGCGGATCGTGGCCATTACGTTCACCAAAAAGGCCGCCGCCGAAATGCGCGAACGCGTGATAAACGCTCTCGACAGCGCGAGCGGCGCCGAGCCGATAGCCGAACACGAACGCACGACCCGGCGCCTGGCCCACGCGGCCCTGCAGCGCGACGCCGCGCGGAAATGGCGACTGCGCGAGAACGCCTCACGCATGCGCATCGAGACCTTCGACGCGCTCTGCCTGCGGATCGCGGCGCAGATGCCCTGGATGTCCCGTCTGGGCGCGGTCCCCAGCCCGACCGAGAAGCCGTACGACCTCTACGCCGCCGCCGCGCGCGCCACGGTTCAGCTGGTCCAGGGTTCCGAGCCGCCCGCGGGCGCGCTGCGCCGGTTACTGCTGCACTTCGATAATGCCGGCGCACTCGTGAACCAGCTGATTGGCATGCTCGAGAAGCGCGAGCAGTGGCTGCCAATCATCGGCGATGGCCGTCAGGACATGGGCGCGGTCCGCCGGCGCCTCGAACAACAATTGGCGGAACTAATCACCGAAAACCTGACTCTCCTGCGCGAGTTGCTCAGGGGTGACCTGGCGAGCAGGATCGCGCGCTTCGCAGGCCGCAGTGCAGGCGATCTCCCGGGCGCTTCGACGGCCGACGTGCCGGCGTGGATCGAGATTGCGGATCTGCTGCTCACGAAAAAGGGCGACTGGCGCAAAGCGGTGACTAAAGCGCTCCCGTACTCGCTCGACGACTCCCACGAGGAACTCCGCCTCGAGCTGTGCCGCGTCCGCACGCTCCCCGAGCCACATTTCGACGACGAACAGTGGCGGATCCTGTGCGCCGTCTTCGAGGTCCTGCCGATGGCCGCATCGCAGCTCAGTAACGAGTTCGCCGCGCGCGGCGAGTCAGACTTCACCGCGCTGCTGTTCGCCGCGCTCGAAGCGCTGGGTCCCGAAGATGATCCGACCGATTTGGGTCTGGCGCTTGGTTCGCGCATCGAACACATCCTGGTGGACGAATTCCAGGACACTTCCCGCTCGCAGCTCCGGCTGCTGAAGAAGCTCACGGCCGGGTGGGATCCGACGGACGGCCGCACGCTGTTCCTGGTTGGAGACCCGATGCAGTCCATCTATCGCTTCCGGCAGGCAGAAGTAGGGATCTTCCTCAGCACGCGGCGCCACGGTATTGGCAGTATCGTCCCGGAGTCGCTCAAGCTCACGCAGAACTTTCGCTCTCAGCCCCGAATTGTGGACTGGGTGGACCGGGTCTTCAGGGGCATTCTCGGCCATACCGAGGACCCGCTCAGCGGAACGGTGCCTTACGCGCGATTCACCGCCGCGGTTGCACAGCCTGGTCCCGAGCCCCAGGCGCACGCTTTCTTCGACAAAGCGCAGGAGGAAGAAGCCGCGCGTGTCATCTCTCTCATTCCGGAAGACGGGACTACCGCCATCCTCGTCCGCGCGCGAAGCCATCTCACTTCCATCGTGGCCGCGCTGCGCCGGGCCGGGATACGATTCCGAGCGGTCGAGATCTACTATCTGGGCGAGCGGCCCATCGTACAGGACCTGATGGCGCTTACGTTCGCCCTGCTCCACCCCGGCGATCGCGTTTCGTGGCTCGCCGTGCTGCGAGCCCCGTGGTGCGGGCTGACTTTGGCCGATCTTCTCGCCACCAGCGCCGACAAGGATCGTCCGATCTGGTCATCCATCGGCGTGGTGACTGGCGAGGGCGCAGCCCGCATTCAACGGATTCGCCCCGCAATCGATCGGGCTCTGGACGAACGTGGCCGACGGTCCCTTCGCGAGCTGGTAGAAGGCGCGTGGCGCCTGCTGGACGGGCCGGCGTTCGCGCAGGGGCAGAACGATCTGGACGACGCCGCCGCGTATTTCGACCTGCTGGAGACCCTGGATGAAGGGGGCGACCTCGCCCGCTTCGATGACCTGCGGAAAAAAGTGAAAGAGCTTTTCGCGCACCCCGACGCAAATGCCGACGGGCGCATCCAGGTGATGACCATCCATCAGGCCAAGGGTCTGGAGTTCGATACCGTTATTCTGCCCGGCCTCGGCGCGCGCACGCGCGAGGACGATCCGCCGCTGCTCGCGTTTCATGAGTTCGGCGCCGAGGGCCTGGTGGTTGCGGCAAAGCCGCAGGTCAACGAAGATCGCCTGTATCAGTACATTACGCATCAGGAGAACGAGAAGGCGGAGAACGAAGCGAAGCGCCAGCTCTATGTCGCCGTGACGCGCGCGAAGCACACATTGCATCTGCTGGGCTGTGCGGCCGTGAAGCATACGAATTCCGGCATCGAGGCGTCCGCGTCTGCCGCTTCGTTCCTGAAGCTGCTGTGGAATGAGCTGGGGCCCGAGTTCCAGCGGGCGCTTGCCGCACAAGTTGCCGCACCCGTCCAGGAGCCGCAGCACATCGAACGCCGCATTCGTCGTGTCGATCTGCAGTGGCGCGCTCCCGGGGCGCTGCCGCCGATCCGGTGGGAGCACGAGGAAGAACCCGCCATCGAAGAGCGGCCAATCACGTTCGAATGGGCGGGCGATACACGGCGCCATGTGGGGACGGTGCTGCACGACTGGCTGCAGCGCTTTGCCGAAACGGGCGTTGACGCGTGGAGCGCGCCGCGCATCCGTTCCCTCGAGGGCGCCTTCCGCGCCGCGCTGGCAGGACTGGGGGTTCCACCTTCGGAGCTGGACAAAGCTACGACCACGGTGGCAGGCACGCTCGAGCGCTGCCTGGACAGCGACCGCATGCGCTGGGTTCTCGCGCCGCATGCCGAAGCCGAATGCGAATACGCGCTGACGGCGTGGATAGACGGCCGGTATCGCCGGGTCCGCATTGATCGGACATTCGTCGATGAAGCCGGGGTGCGGTGGTTGATCGACTACAAGACCAGCACCCACGAGGGCGGCAGCCGCGAAGCTTTCCTCGAAAACGAGCGCCGCCGCTATGGCGCCCAGCTCGAGATGTACGCGCGCATCATCTCGGGCATCGACCAGCGCCCTATCCGCCTCGCCCTCTGCTTCCCACTTCTGGACGCTGCCTGGGTGGAGTGGAGCGTCGATGTGGAGCAGGCCTCAGGCCTTCACATTTAGCATCCCCGAAAACAACCCCGCGTTCTCTCGCAAAATCCGCTTCGATGTTTCCGGATCGGGCTCCAGGCTCCAGTTACCCCGCTCGTGACTGCCGCCCAGCAGAATTCCGTCCCGCCGGGGGAACATATAGATATCCCCCGGCCCAACGGTCATGTAATCGATCTCCGGCTGTGGAAGCAGGAACTCCAGTTGACCGCGCACGGGCACGAGTTCGTCATCTCCGAACAGCGCACGCGCGCCAAGCCCGGTGCAGTTGAAGATCAGCGTGTCTTTCAACGACATCAGCTCGAGTGCCGCCCTGAACTCGCGCACGACCACCCTGCCACCCGCGATGAAGAACTCGTCCAGCATCGCCTGCAAATAGATCGCGGGCTCGATGAGCATCGAATCCCGCCGATACGCGTATTCCACATCGAAAGGAATCTCATCGCGCGTGAGCTGGCGCGCTTCGGGGTACAACGGCTCTATGGCGCTGTACGGACTGTCCGGAGGTGGCATGCGGTGCGCTGCATCGTCCGAAAGCGAGTACACCGGCAGCCACCGGACCGCGAAGCGCTCGCCGACCATCGATTGATACCGCCGAAACGCAAACCTCCCTGCCTCCCCGAACTGCCGCCGAAACTCGGGCGTGACGCGCTCGTGATCGTACACCGTGACTGGGTCCCAATACCCGCCCGCGAGGTTCGACGTTGTATCCGGCGGCAGGGCCTTCGCATAAATCGTGACGGCGTACCCGCGCTCCTGCAGCAGGCGCGCGGTCGAGAGCCCGACCACGCCGCACCCAATGACCGCACAGTCCCGCTTCTCCACGCGCGCAGCCTCGTTGACCGCGAGCTGCGCGGTTCCCCACGACAGCGTAATTCCGGCGCCGCCGTGCCCATAGTTGTGGACCACCAGTTTGTCATCGAGCTTCTCCGCCCGCACGACGAACCCCGAGGGCCGGAATGGCCGCAGGCCCACGGTGGTACGAATCACACGCTCCGCCTTCACGTTGACACGCGCCAGAAGCGCGCGCGCAACCGGCGGACCCACTCGCATGCGGCCCGCCGCACAGCCCGCCAGCAGGGCGGATGTCATGCCAAGGAACTCCCGGCGCGCGAAACGCATAGACAGATGATACGGGAACACCCGCCGCACTAAACTGGTCATTGGCCGAAACCAGTCATAACGGCTGCGCCATCACGGTGCGCGGCCTGCGCAAGAATTACGGCGAAGTCGAGGCGGTGCGCGGCATCGATTTCGAGGTGCGCGCCGGGGAGGTTTTCGGTCTGCTCGGACCCAATGGGGCCGGGAAGACAACCACGGTCGAAATTCTCGAAGGACTGCGCTCGCGTACCGAAGGCGACGTCCGCGTGCTCGGCTACGATCCCGCCGTTCAGGTCAAAGCGCTGAAGGACGGAATCGGGGTCTGCCTGCAGGCCACGAACCTGCCGGAGAAGATCCGCGTGCGCGAAGCGCTGGACCTCTTCGCGGCGTTCTATTCGCACACCGTCGATCGCGATCAGATCCTGCGCCGGCTCCAGCTGGAGGAGAAGCGCGATGCGTTCTACTCCAAATTATCGGGCGGCCAGAAGCAGCGCGTCGCCCTCGCGCTGGCGCTGGTCAATGACCCAAAGCTGCTGTTTCTCGATGAGCCGACCACCGGACTGGACCCGCAGGTCCGCCTTGAAATTCACAAGCTCATCGAAGAGCTGAGGAGCGCGCACCGGACCATCGTGCTGACTACGCACTACATCGAGGAAGCGGAGCGCCTCTGCGACCGCGTGGCGATTATCGACCGCGGCCGCATCATTGAAATCGGCACGCCGCGCGAAATCCAGGCGCGCACGCTGGGCCATTCGCTGATCGAGATCGAGTGCGAGCAGCCCATTCCGGCCGCCGGCCTGCCCGCGTCCGTAGTGGCCCAGAAGCACACCCTTTCCGATGACGGCCGATCCCTGTCCGTGCAGTCCGCCGAGCCCGCGCCTACGATTGTCGAGCTGGTGAAGTGGATCGACGCGCGCGGCCTCACCCTCGCCGACATCCACCTGAAGCGCCCCACGCTGGAGGACGTGTTCATCGAGCTCACCGGCAAGAGGCTGCGCGAATGAAACCGTATCTGGCCCATATCCTCATCACGCTGAAGCTGACCGCTCGGGACAAGATGGTGGTCTTCTTCAACTACGGTTTCCCGCTCATCTTTTTTTTCATCTTCGCGTCCCTGTTCCGCGCCGAACAGGCCAGCGGCTTCAGCGTCGAAGTGGTGACCATGGTGCTGGTCATTGGCGTCCTCGGCAACGGCTTCTTCGGGGCGGGCATCCGCGCCACGCTCGATCGCGAAACCAACATCCTCCGCCGCTTCAAAGTGGCGCCCATCAGCGCCGCCCCAATCCTCGTGTCTTCACTGGTTACAGGTCTGCTGAATTATCTGCCCTCGGCGTTTCTCATCCTGGTCCTGGCGCATTTCGTTTACGGCATGCCGTGGCCGCAACGCCCGCTATCGCTGCTGGTCTATGTCACTCTTGGAACGCTGGCCTTCCGCGCACTTGGGCTGATCATCGCATCGGTGGTCAATTCCATGCAGGAGAGCCAGATCGTCACCCAGCTGCTGTATTTCCCGATGTTGTTTCTGAGCGGGGCCACAATTCCCATCAACGCGCTGCCGCCATGGCTGCAGGTGGTGACGCAGTTCATACCCGCGACCTATCTGTTCACGGGTATGCAGGCCATCATGGGCGCGAACGAGACTGTCGCGCAGAACCGTTCCGGCGCGCTGGCATTGATTACCGCGACGGTAGTGGCCACCTTTCTCGGTGTGAAACTGTTCCGCTGGGAGAAGGACGAGAAAATTCCCGCGACGGCGAAGCTGTGGCTGGTTGCGGTGCTTGGTCCGTTTTTCGTGCTCGGGGCCTGGCAGGCGCACACACGCCAGAACCTCGCGAAGTCGCGCATGCTCATGCGCGAGCTGCAGCGCACGCGGACGCTGCTCATCCGCAATGCGCGCATCTTCATCGGCGACGGAAACGTCATCGAGAACGGCTCCATCCTGGTGCGCAACGGACGGATTGCCAATTTGTACGGCGCGCCGGCTCCGGACGCAAAGGCGCTGCATGCGCAGGTGATCGAGGCGGCGGGGAAAACCGTGCTGCCCGCTCTGATCGACGTCCACGTCCATCTCGCCTCGCCCGGCGGGGCTTTTCCATCCGCCGCTGGATACGACCTGTCGAAGAATATCCCGCGCGAGTTGGCCGCCTATCTGTACAGCGGCGTCACCCTGGTGCGCAGCGAAGGCTCGCCGCTGAAGCCCGTGCTGGCTGCGCGGGAGCTGGTGGCGTCCGGCCAGCGGCTCGGAGCAGAGGCCTTGATCTGCGGCCCGGTATTCACGGCGCCCGGCGGCCACAGCACAGAGTTCGCCCAGGCGATTCCGAAAGCCGCCCGCTCCGCTGTCGCGCGCCAGATGGTGCGCACCCCCACGACCGAGGCCGAGGCGCGGGCTGAGGTGCACGAGCTGAAAGTGGCGGGAGTGGACGGCATCAAAGCCACCCTCGAAACGCTCACGGCCGGCCATTCATTCCCGCGCATGGATACGAATATCCTGCGCGCAATTACTGCCCAGGCGCACGCCGATGGCCTGAAGGTCTCCGTGCGCACCGGAGATGCGTCCGCCGTCGCGGACGCGATTGCCGCCGGCATCGATACGATCGAGCACGGATCGTTCCGCGGGCCGCTGCCGCCGGAGCTGTTCACGCAGATGAAGGCGCGCGGTATACGCTACGATCCGACGCTCGTTGCCGCCGAGGCGGCCGTGGACGCTTATACGGGAAATCCTGAGCCGCTGGAGCGGCCTTTGGTCATGCAGGTCGGACCGGCCGAGCTGTTACAGGCCACGCGAAAGCTCATGCGTGCCGCCGGCGATCACCCGAAACCACCGGTCGACGTCGCAATTGCCGCAGCGAATCTGCGCGCGGCGGCAAAGGCCGGCGTGACGCTGGTGACCGGAACCGGCTCAGGCCGGCCGCTGCTGGTCCACGGCCCGGCACTGCACCGTGAGCTGCAGCTGTGGGTTGCGGCCGGGCTGAAACCCGGGGACGTGCTGCGCGCCGCGACGTACGAAGCCGCGCGGCTGCTTGGCGTCGATGGCCGCGCCGGGATCATCGCCCTGGGCCACGAGGCCGACCTCCTTGTCGTCAACGGAAATCCGCTTCAGGACATCCGGCAAACTGAAAGCATCCAGCAGGTGATCTATCGCGGCGAGCTGATCGACCGCTCCCAGCTTTTCGATCAGGAGTGACCAGCCGGCTCCAGGAGTGGCCGGGCGCAAACAAATCCTGCCAACTCACGCACCTTCCGTTCGTAATAGCAAACAAACCGCATGCTCCTCCGCGAAGCCGTCGCCTTACTATTCGCTGCCGTGGGTGCCCAGGCCGCAACGCCCGTTCCCCCTGGCAAACTGATCTCCGTCGGCGACCACCGCCTGCACCTTTTCTGTGCCGGAGCCGGAACCCCCACCGTCGTGATCGAAAACGGACTCGGTGATTTTTCTTTCCAGTGGACCCTAGTCCAGTCCCGTGTCGCTCGTTTCACCCGTATCTGCACCTACGATCGGGCCGGCTACGCCTGGAGCGACCCCGGTCCGAAACCGCGCACGTTCGCGCAGATCAACCTTGAACTGCACGACACCCTCGCCGCCGCCGGCGAACGCGCGCCCTATATACTCGTCGGCCACTCGTACGGCGGACCCGTGGTCCGCAATTTCGCGCTCACGTACCCGCGCGATGTTGCCGGAATCGTCTTTGTCGACGCCGCGCACGAAGGCCTGCGCGTCAATATCGGGGGCGGCAAAACCATTCGCCTCGGCGAGAACGCCAAAGGCGCGCCCATTCCAACGCCGCACGAGCAAATCGCCGCATCCGACAAGCCGACGATCCCCCAGGACCTGCCGCGCGAACTGAGGATCCTGGACCGGATGTTCGGGGTTCTCCCGGCCCACGCGCAGGCCTGGCAACTCTGGGCGCAGCAGCAGCCCGCCGTCTACGACGCGCAGAACAGTGAAACGCAGTGGTCCGAAGAGTATTTTGCAAAGTGGCTCGCGACCCCGCAGGCGGGAACTCTCGGCGCGATCCCGATTGTCGTTCTCAGTCAGGCAGACGGGGAGAAAGAACGTACCCAGGGCCAAAAGATCCTGTTGTCGCTGTGCGCGAACAGCAAACAGGTGTTCGTGCATGCGGGCCACAATATGCATCTCGAAGCGCCACACGACGTGGCGGCGGCGATCCAGTCCGTGTGGGACGGTGTTCGCTCCGATGCTGGGTCAGGCGCGTCTCGCTGAGACGTGTGCGCGCACCGGGGCTGGGCAGCAGTCCGTCGCGCAGGTGCGCGGACCGAATCGGCCGATTGCGCGGCTCTCGGCATGGTGTGTGCGCTCGGAGATGAGCTCGCGGATCATGCGCACGAACACAGGGTGCACACCCACGGTCTCGGCGCGCACCATGTTCAGGCCGAGTTGCCGCGCGGCGTGCCGCGCCTCGGTATCGAGATCATAGATGACTTCCAGATGATCGGCGATGAAGCCGATGGGCATCACCACCACATCGCGCGAGCGCTCCTCGCCCGCGATTTCGCGGAGCACGTCCACCACGTCCGGCTCCAGCCAGGGCTGGCCCGGAGGTCCGCTGCGGCTCTGGTACACGAGCCGATGCCCGGAGTGGCCGACCGCCTCTGCCGTCAGGCGGCAGCTCTCGTCCAGTTGCTCCACATAGTCGCAGGTTTTGGCGGCGGCGAGTGGAACGCTGTGGGCCGTGAACAGCAGATGCGCGCCGGCCCGCCGCTCCGGAGGAATCTGGCTGAACGCCTCGCGCAGCCGGTCCGCGCAGGCTTCAACAAACAGTGGATGGTTGTAGAAAGGGCGCAGCCTCTCCACCGCCGGGGCTCCTTCCCCGATCTCCAGCTGGGCGCGCGCGATGTCGTCCAGATACTGGCGGCAGCCGGAGTAAGAGCTGAACGCGGAGGTGATGAACGCCAGCGCGTTGCGCACCCCATCGGCGCGCATGTGGCCGAGCGTCTCGCCCAGGAGCGGATGCCAGTTGCGGTTGCCCCAGTACACCGGCAGCTTCAGGCCGGCGGCGCGAAGCTCCGCCTCGAGCGCCGCGATGAGCTCGCGATTGCGGTCGTTGATCGGACTGCGGCCGCCGAAGTGGTGGTAATGATCGGCAACCTCGAGCATGCGCGCGCGCGGCACGTCGCGCCCACGCAGCACGTTTTCGAGAAACGGAAGGACGTCGTCGGGGCCTTCAGGGCCGCCGAAGGAAACCAGCAGGATCGCGTCGAATTGGCCTTCGCTCATCCTGTTCTCATCATCACACCGGCAGCCTCAGTCCTTAGGCGGGAACACGACCGCGCCGCCCCAAAAAGCGTAGCAACTGCGAGCAAAATCGAGGAACTGCGGCAGGTCGTCCGGTTTACGAACATAACAACTGGCATGCAACTCGTAAGCTTCCCGGATTTCCGCCGGGTTGGCGGAGCCAGACACGACCACGATGGGCATTGCCTTGAGCGTCGGGTTCGCTTTGATTTCCGCGAGAACTTCGAGACCCGATTTCTTCGGCAAATGAAGATCGAGAAAGACCAGATCCGGCCGCGGATGCTCTCCCTCGCCACGGAGATAGGACAACGCCTTGTCGCCGTCGGGGACGGAAACGACAGCGTCCATCATTCCTACCTCCCGAAAAGCTTCTTTGGTCAGGCGGGCGGTTGCCGGATCGTTCTCCACGATGAGAACGTCCAGGCGGCGGCGGGGCGAGTTCAGTGACATACGGATTGCGACTTGCGGCCAGTCTACCGCACTGAACGGCGCTCGCATGATTCATGAGGCCGCGAAGCTACTCCGTCACGTTCAGCGGGCGTTCAGGGCTGCAAACCTGCGGCGCAGCAGCGCTGGATTCGCACACCGAGAAAGTGGTCGCGTTACCGCTCAGCTGCAACCCCTGCGGGATACGGATGTTCACCTGCTGCACGCCGGGAATGCCCGGCGCCTCGCCCCACCACACCGGGGCGCCGATGGACTGGCCGCCCATCATCACCGTAACCGCGCCGCCGGGCGCGATGCCCGTGCCCCAGACCTGAACGATGGTCCCGGCGCGCGCCGGCTGCGCTGCGCTGTTTACGGAATTGTCTTCGTTCAGGACCGCGCCGGCAAACACTCCCGGCGAGAAGGGCTTGAGTGTGACCACATCGTAAGCTCGCACGCCATCCACCATCACCAGCACCTGGGTGCGCGCCGGACCCGGCACTTCGGCCGGAACCCTGACGTTGATCTGATTCGCGTCGTTATACAGCAGCGTGCCCGGCTCGCCGCCGAACGCCACCACCACCTGACCGCCTTTCAGATTGGCGCCCATGATCGTGGCCAGCGATCCGGCGACAACCGTGCCCGCGGAAAAATTGGCCGAACTCGTTACGCTGCGCAGGGCTGGAGTGGTGGGCACGGTGCAGTCGCCCAGGATGGGGCAGTCGGACGCGGCGATCGCCCCCGAGAAACGCGGGATGGGCGCGGTCCGGCCCGCCTCGGCAACGGCGGATACGGGCGCGAGCGACGCCTGCTCACTCACGTTGTAGGTCAGGCCGTCGGCGAGCGGCGGGAAGGTGATGAACACCGGAATCTGCGCCGATTCACGCTCGTTATTGGCCGCACCCATGACTTCATAAACAACGAACGCGGTCCCGTCAGCGGTGGTCGGCACGGACCCGAGCTTATCGAAGCTCACCGTGCCCGACCCGGGAGCGCCAGGCTGGTATGCCGGCGCGCCGCCCGCACCATTAGCATCGGCGCCGTATACGCGGGCCAACAACAAAGAATTTTTGCCGCCAGGGGTGTACCGGCCACCCGAAACGGGGACGCCATACGCTCCGGCCGAGGTTGCCTGCGTCGCGTTCGACCCCGCAACTACATCCGGAACATAGAACACCGTGTTGGGGGGCGCGCCGGCGTACTGTACCAGAATGCGCGTTCCCGTATCGGCGTGCAGGTTCTGAAGATCCGTCTTCGGCGCCAGCGCATACGCAAAACCCTCGGTTACACGCACGTTGTCTACGGAAGTGCCTTTGGCCATGAATGCGCCGAAGCTTGGGGTGGCCGCGGGCGCGGAGCCCGCCTGATTGCAGGCCACAGTGCCCGCTTCGGATGAGTACAGGCCCGTTACCGCCTGCGCCACCTCGGCCGTGCTGTTCGTGATCGCGAGAACCGTGCTTCCCCCGATTGAAGCAGTTACGTTGATGAACGGCTGAAGCGGATTCACCTGGCTGGCGTTGCCACGAATATTCGCGATCCGAATCTGCACTGTGCCCTTCGATGAGAAAGGAACCGCTACGCCATCCACGGTAACCTCCCGCGCGTTGACCAGCACCGCCGGTGCGCTCATCGTCACTGGACCCTCACCGGTGTCTGCTGTAATCGCGATGTCCGTGTGGTTCGCGGCGTCGATGCGGTTCGCGAAATTCACGTTCAGGAAGAGCGCGAAGTTGAGCATGACCTGGCCGTTGGGGGTCCCACCCGCGCAGTCGAACACGACGTCCCCAACTCTTTCCGCGAGGCCTTCGAAACGAACGAGCGGCGGCTGGGACCTGGTCGTGCAACTCAGGGCCGGGCTTTGCTGAGCCATTCCCAGCGGCGCAAGGGCAGCGCCCAGGGCGATAATTGTAAGTAACGAGGATTGAAGCATATACACCTCTGGTCACGAGGTCCGTGGGCGCGGGGTACGGACGTAAACTGCATTACAGTATATCCCAATTTTGGAGCTATAACCTGCTAAAATAGGCGTAGCCCCCTCCCCATGATCGCCGCCACCTCCGTCGTCGATGAAATTCAGGAGCTGAAGGCCGAACGCCGGGCCATCATCCTCGCGCATCATTATCAGGATTCCGAGATTCAGGAGCTGGCCGATGTGGTTGGCGACAGTCTGGAACTCGCGCGCAAAGCCCGTGACTTCGAAGGCGACGTACTCGCGTTCTGCGGGGTATGGTTCATGGCGGAGACCGCCAAGGTGCTCAACCCGACCCGTATCGTGGTGGTTCCCGATCGCGAAGCGAGCTGCTCACTCGTCGAGAGTTGCTCGGCCGCGCAGGTGCGCGCATTCAAAGAGCGCAACCCCGATCACGTGGTGGTCAGCTACATCAACACGTCCGTCGAAGTGAAGGCCGAAAGCGATATTCTCTGCACCTCCCGCAACGCGGTGAAGGTGGTCAATTCGATTGCGGCCGACAAGCCGATCCTGTTCCTGCCCGACATCAATCTCGGCAATTACGTGCGGCAGCAGACCG
>Ga0070739_10004419_pt1 | contig 16639 bp, 13 predicted proteins | sample Coa_R1_7_FD_66445 | JGI IMG/M metagenome (GOLD analysis project Ga0070739, IMG submission 66445) | Surface soil microbial communities from Centralia Pennsylvania, which are recovering from an underground coalmine fire - Coalmine... | ecosystem: Environmental > Terrestrial > Soil > Unclassified ... | reverse complement strand
CGCGAGGGGGCCACCTACACGCTCGAGGACCGGCTCGAGCAGGAGCCGCCGCCCGAACTGCGCACGGTGCTCTACCGCGTGGCCCAGGAGGCGCTGTCCAATGTGCGCAAGCACGCCCGGGCCAACCACGTCGACATCACGCTGGGCAGCTCGGGCGGCGGGTTCTCGGTGACCGTCCGCGACGACGGCGTCGGGTTCGATGCCGCCCGCCAGCCCGAGGAGCTGCCCGGTCACCTCGGCCTGGTCGGCATGCGCGAGCGCGTGCAGGCAGCCGGCGGCTGGCTCGAGGTTCGCAGCGCGCAGGGTGAGGGCACCACGATCGAGTTCGGCGTTCCGTTCGTCAGCGAGGCGATCGCCTCGGCGGTGAGCTAGGCGCGTGTCTGGCGTCAGGGTCCTGGTGGCGGACGACGAACCCGTGATCCGCTCCGCGCTGGAAGACCTGATCAGCGCCCACCCGAGCCTCGAGTTCGTCGGGGCGGCCGCCGACGCCCAGGAGGCGATCGAGAAGGCGGCGCGCCTGCGCCCCGACGTGGTGCTGCTCGACGTGCGCATGCCGCTCGGCGGAGGGCCCCGCGCCGCCGCCGAGATCGACGCCCTGCCGGACGCGCCGAGCACCGTTGCGTTCTCGGCCTACGACGACCGCTCGGCGATCGTCTCGATGCTCGAAGCCGGCTCCTGCGGCTATCTGGTCAAGGGCGCGCCGAACGCCGACATCGTCGGCACGCTGATCGACGCCTCGCGGCTGGGCGCGCGCCGCGCCTCGGTACCCACGCCGCGGCGCCCGGAGCAGGAGCGCTTGCGGGTGCTGATCGCCGACGAATCCGGGCCCGCCCGCGACTCCCTGGCCCTGCTGCTCGAGGGCGAGGCCGACTTCGAGCTCGTCGGGGTGGCCGGCAACGCCGCCGAGGCGCTGCGGCTGTCGTGCATCCATCGGCCGCGCGCCGTCCTCGTCGGTCGCACGCTGCCCGGTGACAGCACGGCCGCCATCGAGGAGATCCGCCAGGCCGTACCGGACGCGAGCATCCTCGCCTACACCGGCGAGCACGAGCCCCTGGGGGTGCGCGAGGCGGTGGAGGCAGGCGCCATGAGCTACCTGGTCACCGGCGCCGAGAACGAGGAGGTGGTGCGCGCGCTCCGCGAGGCCGCGCGTGGCCGCTCAATGCTCTCGCCGGCCGCCGCCACCGCAGTCGTGCGCGAGCTGGGCGTGAGCCCGGCCGGCGCGCGCGAGCGCCGCCGACGCTCCCGCCGCCGGGCCGCGCTCGAGCGTTTCATCCGTGGCGAGGGGCTGGGCGTCGAGCTCCAGCCGATCTTCGAGCTGGCCGGCGGCGAGCCGGTGGCCGTGGAGGCCCTGGCGCGCTTCGACAGCGGCACGCTCGAGGGCCCGAGCGTGTGGTTCGCCGAAGCGGTCGCCGAGGGGCTGGGGGACGAGCTCGAGCTGGCCGCCTTCCGCGCCGCCGTGGCCCTGCTGCCCGAGCTTCCCGAGGGGCTGTGCCTGTCGGTGAACATCTCACCCCACGTCGTGACCTCCGATCCGTTCGCGCAGGCCATCGACGGCGTGCCGGCGCAGCGGCTGGTCGTCGAGCTGACCGAGCACGCCGCGGTGGAGGACTACGCGGCGCTGGCGGCGGCCTTCCAGGCGCTGCGCGGACACGGCCTCGAGGTCGCGGTGGACGACGCCGGCGCGGGGTTCTCGAGCCTGCGCCACGTGCTCTTGATCGAGCCCGACTACCTGAAGCTCGACATCTCGCTGTGCGCCGGGATATCGCACGACCGCCGCCGCCGGGCCCTGGCCCGGGCGCTGCTGGCCTTCGCGCAGGAGACGGGGATCCAGACGGTTGCCGAGGGGATCGAGACCGCGGGGGACCTGGCCGCGCTGCTCGAGCTCGGGGTCGACTACGCGCAGGGCTTCCATCTGGCCCGGCCTGCGCCGGTGGCGGAGCTGCGGCGGCGAGACTGACCGCCCCCGCCGCCGGGGCCAACCCGGCTCAGGCGGTCCCGGCCACGGCCTTCGCGCGCTGGCGCTCGGGCGGGATCCGCACCACGTTCCAGGCCAGCCCCGCGCGCTCGAGTCCTGAGATGACTAGGCCGGAGAGGTCGATCTCCCACGGGCGCAGGCCGTGGTAGGCCGAGCGCGGGAACGCGTGGTGGTTGTGGTGCCAGGACTCGCCCAGCGAGAGCACCGCGAGCCAGCCGACGTTGGTCGAGTGGTCGTCGATGTCGAAGCGGCGGCGGCCGAAGAAGTGGCATACCGAGTTGATCGACCAGGTGACGTGGTGGACGAGGAAGATGCGCACGAGGCCGCCCCATATGTAGCCGCGCAGGGCGCCGGCGGGCGTGAAGCCGTGCAGGGCGAAGCCGGCCAGCGTGGGCACGAGCAGCGAGACCACGACGAGGTACGGGAAGCGGCGGCCGATCCGGCGCATGGCCGGGTCCTCGTAGAGCTCGGTGGCGAAGCGCTTCCAGTCGGCCTGGCCCTGGGTGCGCACGAGCCAACCCACGTGGGCGTGCCAGAGGCCCTCGAGGCCGCTGCCGTGGCCCACGTGCGGGCTGTGCGGGTCGCCCTCGCGGTCGGTGTGGGCGTGGTGCTTGCGGTGATCGGCCACCCAGTCGAGGACCGAGCCCTCGACGGCCAGCGAGCCGAGCACGGCGAATGTCCGCTCGAGCCACGGATGGGTCTGGAACGCGCGGTGGGTGAGCAGCCGGTGGAACCCCACCGTGATCCCGAGCGCCGTCACCAGGTACATGCCGCCGAGGATCGCCAGGTCGATGCCATCGACCGCGCGGTCCCACAGCAGTACCACGGCGGCGAGAACGCCGAGGAAGGGGACGAGGACTCCGAGCAGGTTGGCGGTTCGCTCCGTGCGCGACATGCCATCGAGGCTCTCATGCCTACAGCGTGATTTCTTGACCACCTGACGCAGCCGCGCAGGGCCATTTTCATGCGCAGTCCACAAGTTGCTCGTTCGCATACTCTGGAGCGCCGTGCGCCTGCCCCGCCTGGTCCCTGACGTCTCCTCGCTGCGCGAGAGCCGCGACCTGCGCGTCATCGTGCTCGGCAACGTCATCTCCCAGCTCGGCTCCCAGGCCACGCTGGTGGCGCTCCCCTACCAGATCTACGTGCAGTCGCATTCGGCCTTCCTGGTCGGCCTGCTCGGCGCGGTCGAGCTCGGGCCCCTGGTGGCCAGCGCGCTGCTCGCGGGCGCCATCGCCGATCGCATGGATCGCCGCCGGCTGCTCCTCCTGGACCAGGTCGGCCTCGTGCTCACGGCGGCCGGGCTCGCGCTGGCCTCCTTCCTCGGCCATCCGCCACTGGCGGTGCTGTACGTGCTCGGCGCGCTGCTGGCCGCCTTCAGCTCGCTCCAGAACGTCGCCGAGACCGCGATCATCCCCAACCTCGTCACGCCCGCGCGCCTGCGCAGCGCCCTGGCCCTGAACTACGGGCTGTACGCGCTCACGATGGTCGTCGGCCCGGCCGTCGGGGGCCTGGTCATCGGCGGCTTCGGCGTGCAATGGGCCTACGCGGCCGACGCCGTCAGCTGCGCCGCCGTGGTCGTCGCGGTGGCCGCGATCGCCCCCCAACCGCCCCCGCCCGTCGCCGAGCCGGTGACGATCGTGCGCGCGATCGCCGACGGCCTGCGCTATGTGCGCGGCAACCGGGCGCTGATGGGCTCATTCGCCATCGACCTGGTCGCGATGACCTTCGGGATGCCGCGGGCGCTCTTCGCCGTGCTGTCGGTGAGCGTCTACCACGCCGGGGCGACCGGCACGGGCGTGCTCTACTCGGCCGTGTCGGTGGGGGCCACGCTGGGGGCCATCACGACGGGCTGGCTCTCGCACGCGCGGCGGCTCGGGTTGATCGTGATCTGGGCCGTCGTCGCCTGGGGGGCGGCCATCACCGTGGCCGGCCTGGCCGCCTCGCTGTGGCTGGCCGCGATCCTGCTCGCGGTCGCCGGGGCGGCCGACTCCGTGAGCGCCGTGTGCCGCTCCACCATCAACCAGAGCGTCACCCCCGACCACATGCGCGGCCGCATGTCAGCCGTGTACTCGCTCGTCGTCACCTCCGGCCCGCGCCTGGGCGACATCGAGTCGGGCGGCGTGGCCGGCGCCGCCGGCGTGCGCTTCTCGATCGTCTCCGGCGGCGTGGTGTGCGTGCTCGGGGTGCTGGGCGTCCTCCTCGCCTTCCCGGCCCTGCTGCGTTATGACGCCGAGCAGTGGACCGGGGCGGCGGCCGGGAGCGCAGCGGCGTAGCGCCGGCCGGGAGCGCCCGGACCGCGGCGCCGCGCCGGTGGGGCGCGGCGTCGCCGGGTGGCCACGCCGTGCCCCGCAGGCACGATGCCGGCGGCGCTAGGCCGCGCGGCGGAGGTCTTCGAGCTCGGTGCTGTCGGCCAGCCGGCGCAGGCCCTGCTGCTCGAGCTCGCGAGCGCGCTCGAGCGAGATGCCCAGCTCGGTGCCGGTCTGGCGCAGCGTCAGCGGCTCCTCGCCCGCCAGGCCGAAGCGCAGCCGGATCACGTGACGCTCGCCCTCGGGCAGGCGCCCGACGATGTCGTTCACGCGCCGGTCGCGGTCGGCGTCGGCGATCTCCTGAGCCGGCTCAGGCCGGTCGGAGGCCAGCAGGTCGCCGAAGGCGGTGTCGCCGTCCTCGCCGATCGGCTGGTCGAGGCTCGCCAGGCCCCGGCTGAGCTCGCGCAGCTCGGCGACCTCCTCGACGGTGAGCTCCGCCACGGCGGCGATCTCCTCGTCGGTGGGCTCGCGCGACAGGCGCCCGCTCAGCTCGCTCTCGATCTTGCGCACCTTCACCTGGCGCTGGGCCACGTGAACGGGCACGCGAATCGTGCGCCCGTGGTTCTGCAGGCCGCGCTGGATGGCCTGCCGGATCCACAGGGTCCCGTAGGTCGAGAACTTGAAGCCGCGCCGCCAGTCGAACTTCTCGACCGCGCGGATCAGCCCCAGCATGCCCTCCTGGACGAGGTCCTCCATGGGCAGGCCGTGGCCCTGGTAGCGCCGGGCCTGGGAGACCACGAGGCGCAGGTTGGAATTGATCATCCGCTCCTTGGCCGCGAGGTCGCCGCGCTCGATCCGCTTGGACAGCTCGACCTCTTCGGCGGCGGTCAGCAGCGGGTGGGCGCGCGCGCGGCGCAGGAACAGATCCAGCGAGTCGGTGCCGGCGACGTGCGCAGCCGCGGCGGGCTTCGCTTCCTCGAGCTCGGGGCGGGTGGCCACATGCGTGGCACGGCGGCGATTCTGGCGGCGGTTGCCGCCCGCGGCCGCAGGGCGTCGGGCCCGGCGCGAGGTCGTCGTCTCGGATGCTTCGTCGCGCTCGCGGCGGGCGCCCGTGGCGCCGTCGCGATCCGCGTTGTCAATGGTGTTCAGGTCTGTCTCCGTAAGTTTGCGCATTTCGACGTGACTACAGTCTAGCATCTTGTACGACGCTTATCGAACTTTTAGAAAGCCACCGAAAAACGGCGCTCGGCGGCGGCTTCCTTGCCGGGATGCGAGTCGGGCGGCGTCCGGTGCCGGTTGGGGGGCCGTCGCCTGGCGATTCCCGTGCCGGGCGAGCGACCATCCGCACTACATACGCTGCCCAGCCCGATTTGTGACAAACCGGGCGCGTCTGAGAGAAACGTTGCCTGCGTGAGGACGCAGAGAGGTTGCCTGGCGTCAGGCCGCTGAGGAGCGGGCCAGGAGCGGCGAGCCGTCGCGCAGCATGGCCTCCATGCGCTCCTCGTCGACCGGGCGCGAGAACAGGTAGCCCTGCCCGAGCGCGGAGCGCATGGTGCGCAGCTGCTCGGCCTGCTCGGGCTCCTCGATGCCCTCGGCCACGACCTCCAGGTGCAGGCTCGCGCCGAGGTTGATGATCCCCTGCACGAGCTGGCCCTTGCCGGCGTCGCGCTCGATCCCGTCGATGAACGAGCGATCGATCTTGAGGATGTCGACCGGATAGGCCTGGAGGCGCGAGAGCGCCGAGTAACCGGTGCCGAAGTCGTCCACCGCCACGCGCACGCCGATGTCCTTCAGCCGCGTCAGCTGGGCCATGATCTCGTCGCTGTCGTCGGGCAGCAGGCTCTCGGTGATCTCGAGCACGAGCTGCGAGGCGGGCAGGCCGCTGCTCCGAAGCGCCGCGGCGACGAGCGCCGGGAACTCCGGGTCGTGCAGCTGGCGAGTGGAGACGTTCACGTTCATGTCGAGCGGATGCTCCGGGAACTGTTGCTGCCAGATCGCGCCCTGGGCACAGGCGCGGCGCAGGATCCAGTCGCCCAGGGGGACGATCAGACCGGTCTCCTCGGCGAGGCCGATGAAGTGGAAGGGGGCCAGGCGGCCGCGCGCCGGGTGCGCCCAGCGCACGAGCGCCTCAGTGCCGATGATCCGCCCGCTGTCGAGCTCCACGATCGGTTGGTAATCGAGCTCGAACTGCTCGCTCTCGAGCGCCCGCTGGAGCTCGCCGGTCAGCTCCAGCCGGTGCAGGACCCGCTCGTACATGCCGGGCTCGAAGGCCTGGGTCGTGCCCTTGCCCGACTCCTTGGCCGCGTACATCGCGGTATCGGCGTTGCGCACGAGCTCGTCCACGCCCACGCGGCCATCGCTCTTGGCCAGGCCGACCGAGGCGCTGATGCGGAGCTCGCGCCCGGCCACGTGGAAGGGCTCGCGCAGGACGTCGAGCAGCCGCTCGGCGACGGCCTCGGCGTGGTTCTCGCTCTCGAGCGTCTCGAGCAGGATCGCGAACTCGTCGCCGCCGAGCCGCGCCGCCGTGTCGCTGACGCGCACCACGCCGGCGAGGCGCTGCGCGACGGTGCGCAGCAGCTCGTCGCCGCTCAGGTGGCCGAGGCTGTCGTTGATGGTCTTGAAGTCGTCGAGGTCGAGGAAGAGGATCGCCAGCCGGCGGTCGTGGCGGCGGGCGGCGGCCAGCGCGTGGGCGAGGCGGTCCTCGAACAGCGCGCGGTTGGCCAGTCCGGTCAGCGCGTCGTGGAAGGCCTGGTGGCGCAGCTCGGCCTCGAGCGCCTGGCGCTCGGTGATGTCGCGCATGCTGAGCACGACACCGTCGACCGCCGGGTCCTCCAGCCGGCTCTCGGCGATCGCCTCGAGATGGCGCCATTCGCCCTCGCCGTGGCGCACCCGGACGGTGAAGGTGACCGGTCCCGGCTTGGCCAGGGCGGAGGCGAAGTGGCTCTCGAGCTCGAGCGCGTCCTCGGGATGAACGAGGTCGCTCAGCCGGTGGGACATCAGCTCCTCGGGGGCGCGGCCGAGCGTCCGCCGCGCCGCGGCCGAGACCCAGCGCACAACGAGATCGCGCCCGACGACTGTGATCACGTCGCTGGAGTGCTCGACGAGCGCGCGGACGCGCTGCTCGGTGCGGCGCTCCATGGCCCGGGTTGTGTCCGCCAGCGCGACGCGCCGCTGGGCGCGGTGCAGGCCGACGCCGAGCAGCGCGAGCAGCAGCAGTCCGATGAACAGCGAGCCGAGCAGCGCCAGCTCCTCCTCGGCCTCGGCGTGGTCGGCGATGCTCTGCTGGGCGGCGTTGGCCGCGCGGGCATCGCGATCGAGCCGGTCGGAGGCCGGGCGCAGGGTGCGCTGGAGGGCGCGCAGGAAGCTCCGCAGGCTCGTGTGGCCCGCGAGCGCGAGCGCCTCGGAGCCCTTGGAGAACAGCGCGTCGGCGTCGCTGACCAGGCGCAGCGTGGTCGGGCCGTGATCGCTGGCGCGCAGCGCGTTCAGGGTGCCGCTGAGGTTCTGCCACACGGCGAAGCCGCGGTTGACGAGGGAGGGGTCGAGCACCCTGGCCCTGCCACCGCCCCGGACGCTCATCTCCGAGACACCCTGCCACATGATCGTCGCCACCTCCTGGCTGTCGGAGTTGACGCGCTCGACCATCACCTGGACGCGCAGGTGGCGCTCGGCGTCGGTCTGGGCGGCTTCGGCGACCGCCACCATCGCGATCACGATGGCGAGGGCGCAGAGAACGCTTAAGGCGTGTCGCCAGGAGATCCCCGCCGCCGCTCTCCGGATCCGCGTGACGGCTGGGGAGGGCATCATGCTCTATGTCGGCAGGGGCGGCCACGGTGTTGAGCCGGGCCGGTTCGGCTTGGCCGCAAAAGGCCCCGCTAGCAGCGTGTAAGAGCCATGCCCCCAGGGCCCCGAGGCCGCTTGGGGGGCGGGTCCCGGCGCCTATACTTGGGCCTTCCCAATCGAGGAGCCGCACGTGCAGGAGATGGTCATCTACGGCGTCAGCTTCGACATGGTCGGCAAGCAGCCGATCGTGTTGCTGAAGACGGTCGAGAGCAACAAGTTCCTGCCGATCTGGATCGGCCATCCCGAGGCGGCGGCGATCCTGATGAAGCTCCAAGGCGCCTCGACGCCCCGGCCGATGACCCACGACCTGCTCTCGGACATGCTCGGCGAGCTCGACGTGGAGTGCACGCGCGTGGCCGTCACGGAGCTGCGCGAGAACACCTTCTACGCCTCGATCAGCCTGCGCGCCAACGGCCGCGAGCTCGAGATCGACTCCCGGCCCAGCGACGCGCTGGCCCTGGCCGTGCGGTCGGGGGCCCCCATCTTCGCCGCCGACGAGGTCATCGCGGACTCGGCCATCGAGTTCGAGCACGAGGTCGAGGACACCGAGGAAGTGGTGGAGAAGTTCAAGGACTTCCTCGACCACGTCACCCCGGAGGATTTCGCCTCCGACGAGTAGATGGTCAGGTAGGCAGCGGTGCATGCACCGCTGCCCCGGGGGCCGCATGCGGCCCCCGGCCGGGTCGCGCATGCGCGACCCGGAACAGCACGATCACGCCGGGACGGCGACCGCGCTCAGGATCCGCTCGATCAGCGTGTCGAACTCGATTCCCGCCGCCTCGGCGGCCTGCGGGAGCAGGCTGGTCTCGGTCAGGCCGGGGATCGGGTTGCACTCGAGCACCTGGAGCTCGCCGGTGTCGGCGTCGAGCATGAGATCGACGCGCCCGAACCCCGAACAACCAAGCAGCCCGTACACCGCCAGCGCGATCTCCTGCGCGCGCTCGGTCACCTCGGCGGGTAGCGCGGCCGGGCACTCGAAGCGGGTGCGGCCGATCTCGTAGCGGGCCTCGAAGTCGTAGAAGTCCTCCTGCTCCGGGACGGCCTCGACCAGCGGCAGGGCGCGGGGCGCGCCGTCCTCCTCGACGATCGAGACGGCCAGGTCGCGCCCGCTCACGTAGCGCTCGAGCAGCACCTTGCGGTCATAGGAGATGGCGGCCACCAGCGCCCCGGGGACGTCGGCGGCGGTGCGGGCGAACTTGATGCCCAGGGCCGAGCCCTGGCGGGCCGGCTTGACCACGATCGGGAAGCGCAGGCGCTCCTCGATGGCCGGCAGCGCCTGGGCGGCGCCCAGCTCGCGGAAGGCCGTTTCGCTGAAGGCGAAGAACTCGGGCGTGGGCAGGCCGGCGTCGCGCATGGCGTGCTTGGCCAGGACCTTGTCGGAGGCCCGGATGCAGGCCGACACGCGCGAGCCGGTGTGGGGGATCCCGAGTACCTCGAGCAGCTCCTGCACGGTCCCGTCCTCCCCGTCGCGCCCGTGCAGGGCCACGAAGGCCAGCTCGGGGCGCTCGGCGTGCAGGCGCGCCACCAGGTCGGGGCCGACGTCGATGGCCAGGACCTCGTGGCCGAGGCGCTCGAGCGCGTCCTGTACGCGGGCGCCCGACTTCAACGAGACCTGCCGCTCGAGCGAGCGTCCGCCCTTGAGCACGGCCACCCGGCTCATGCGCGCGCCGCCGCGGACGGCATCAGCGGGCCCGGCGCTGGGCGGCCAGCGGCAGCACCTTGGCCAGCTCGGGGGCGCTCGCGGCGGTCGGGGCGGGGCCCGGGGAGGGCGCCGCCCGCTGCCTGGGCTTGGGCACCGGCGCGGCGCCGGTGAGCGTCCCGTAGAGCGCCACCTGCTCGCACACGACCTCGCCGAGGCGCCGGATCCCCTCGCGGATCTCCGGCTCGCCCACGCCCGAGAAGTTCAGCCGCATCGAGGAGCCGCCACGGCCGTCCATGTAGGCCGCGCGCCCGGGCACGAAGGCCACGTTCTCCTCCAGCGCCCGCGCCAGCAGGTCGGTGGTGTCGATGTAGTCGGGCAGCGTGGCCCAGATGAACAACCCGCCCTGCGGATGCGTCCACCGCGCCTCCCGCGGGAAGTGCTCGGCCAGCGCGTCCAGCAGCACGTCGCGCCGCCGGCGGTAGATCTCGATCAGCGAGCGCACGTAGTTCTGCCAGGGCCCGGAGGCGAAGTAGGCGCTCACGAAGTACTGCGAGAGCGACGAGGAGCACAGGTCGGCGCCCTGCTTGCCCAGGTTCATCTTGGCCAGCACCGGCGCCGGGGCGGCCGCCCAGCCGAGCCGCACGCCCGGGGAGAGGATCTTCGAGAAGGTGCTCGCGTAGATGACGAACTCGCCCCCGTCGAGCGCGCGCAGCGTGGGCAGCGGCGTGCCCTCGTAGCGCAGCAGCCCGTAGGGGTTGTCCTCGAGCACCAGCAGCTCGCGCTCGGCGGCGATGCGCACGAGCTCGCGCCGGCGCTCGAGCGACAGCGTCACCCCGGCCGGGTTGTGGAAGTTGGGCACCGTGTAGATGAACTTGGGCCGGCGGCCGGCGCGCTCGAGCTCGCCAAGCGTGGCCTCGAGCTCGTCGGTGCGCATGCCGTCGCCGTCCATCGTCACCTGCACCACGTCGGCCTCGTAGGCGCAGAAGGTGGGCACGGCGCCCGGGTAGGTCGGCGCCTCGGTGACGATCACGTCCCCGGGGTCGATGAGGGTCTTGCACACCAGGTCGATGACCTGCTGGCCGCCGCTGGTCACCAGCACCTCGTCGGGGTCGATGGCCATGCCCTCGGCCGCCATCACCTCGCCGATGCAACCCTTGACCAGCGACAGCCCCTCCGTCGGCCCGTACTGGAGCGCGCGGGCGCATGACTGCGCGGCCACCGCGCTCATCAGCGAGGCGTAGGAGTCGGGCGGGAACGTCGAGGTGTCGGGCAGGCCGCCGGCCAGCGAGATCACGTCGTCGCGCTCGGTCAGCGCCATGAGATCGCGCATGGCCGAGGACTTCATGACCTTCGTCCGCTGCGCGAACAGCGCGCCGTAGCGCTCGATGTCGCGTGCCGTGGACCGCGGGCGCCGGGGAGCGGGGCTCACCGGGGCACAGCCCTCTCGTCTATCGTCACGGTCCTCCAAGGTAGCGCACCGTGCATCTCGCCTTCGACATCTTCCAGGGGATCGGAATCGCCGCTGCGGTGGGGATTCGACCCTTCCTGCCCGCACTCCTTGCCGGGGTGCTGGCGGCCGGCGACGTCGAGATCCACTTCAACCACACGAGCTACTCGTTCCTTCAGAGCTGGCCCTTCCTGCTCGCCATGGTTCTGGCCGCGATCGCGCTGGCGAGCCTCGAGCGGCGGCTCGGGCGCACCCGCGCCGAGGCCGTTCCGGCGCTGGCCACCCTGGGCGTGATCGGCGCCGCGCTCGGTGCGCTTATGTTCGCCGGCTCGCTGGCCCGCGGGCACTACGTGGCGTGGCCGGGCTGGATCGGCGGCGTCGCCTGCGCCGCGCTGGCCCTGGCCGCCACCCGGCCGCTGTTCGTCCGCGTACGCGCGCGCCTCGACGACGCCACGGCGGGCGCGCTGCCGCTCTACGCCGAGGCCATCGGCCTGATCGTGGCCGGGCTCTCGATCGTCGCTCCCCCGCTCGGGCCCGTCGCGCTGCTGCTGCTGATCTGGCTGCTGCTGGCCGGGCGCCGGCGCGAGGGGCAGAAGTACGCCGGCCTGCGCATCCTGCGCTGACGGCCGTCGTGAGCGCCGCGCGCAAGCCACGCAAGCTCGTCCTGGTCGTCATCGACGCGCTGAAGCCCGCCATGCTCGAGCGCGCTGTGGCCACGGGGCGCGCCCCGGCGCTGGCCCGGATCATGCAGGAGGGGGTCTACGTCGACGAGTGCGTGGCCGCCTTCCCCTCGGTCACCCCCGTGTGCGCGGCCTCGATCACGACCGGGGCGGGACCCGACCGGCACTGGATCCCGAGCATGAACTGGTACTCGCGCGAGGAGTCGCGCTACATCGAGTACGGCTCGAGCTTCTCGGCCAGCCGGCAGTTCGGCGTGCTGCGCTCGCTCACCGACACCGTCTACCGCATGAACGCCGAGCACCTCTCGCACGAGGTCCAGACGGTGTTCGAGAGCCTCGACGACGCCGACGTGCGCACGGCCGGGACGACCTACCTGATCTACCGCGGGCGCCACCAGCACGAGGTGGCCAACGAGACCGCGCTGGCCCGGATCGTCACCTCGACGCTGTTCCGGCGCACGATCGACGGCCCGCGCGAGCTCTTCTACGCCGATCTGTACGCGAGCCGCCGCACCGGCTGCCGCGGGCAGCTCGGGATGCCGGGCATCCGCGACCAGCACACGGGCTGCGTGGGGGCGTATCTGATCGAGAACGACCTGTTCGACTTCATGTTGTTCTCGCTGCCCGACAACGACGCGTTCTCGCACAAGAACGGCCCCCACGCGCAGGTGACCTCGATCGCCGCCGCCGACCGCCAGCTCGAGCGGCTCATGCACTCGGCAGGGGGACCCGAGGCCTTCCTCGAAGACTACGGCGTGATCGTGGTCTCCGATCACTCGCAGGCCCCCGTGGAGGAGCGGATCCGCCTCGACCAGGCGTTCGCCGGATTCGACGTGGCCACCCAGAGCGCCGCCCGCTCGATCGGCGCCGAGGTCGCGCTCAGCCCCGCCCAGCGCTCGGCCATGATCTACGCCCTCGACGAGGAGCACCGCGAGGAGGTCGTCGGGCGCGCCGTGGAGGCGGTGCGCGAGCTCGACGGGGTCGACCTGATCTGCTGGTGCGTGCCGGGCGGGCAGCCCGAGGCGGCCGTGCTGAGCCCCCGCGGCGAGCTGCGCTTCGCCCCCGGCTCGGAGCTCGAGGACGACCGCGGGCGGCTGTGGAACGTCGAGGGCGAGCTGGCCGCGCTCGAGGCCTCGAGCGATGACGGGCGCCTCATCACCGACGAGTACCCGGACGCGCTCGGGCGCCTGTGGTCGGCGCTGCACTGCCCCAACGCCGGCGACGTCCTGCTCTCGGCCGCGCCGGGCTACGAGTTCGTCGACTGGGGCGGCGCCGACCATGTGGGCGGCGGCAGCCACGGCTCGCTGCACCGCTCCGACTCGCTGGGCGCGCTGATGTGGTGCGGTACCGGCCCGGGTTCGAGCGCCGAGCAGCGGGTATGGACGCTTCAGGACGTCGCCCCGATGATCCGCCACCACTTTGGGGTAGGCTCCGCCGGCCGCTGACCGGCCCGCGGCGTTAGCGGGCGGTTAAGTCCCTCGATCCTTATCTAGGCTTAGAGCTACCCCGGATACATTCACCCGCCGATGGCCACCGAGGAATTCACCAGCATCGTCGAGCTGCCGTTCCACGCCCGCGTGCGCGAGGGCGTGCTGCGCCCGCACAACTGGTTTCAGCTGATCCGCTTCGGCGCGGTGGGCGCCACCGGCTACGTGGTCAACCTGGCCGTGTTCGCCTTCTGCGTGCACCTGGCCAGGATCGATTACCACGTCGCCGCGGTCATCGCGTTCGTCGTCTCCGTCGTCAACAACTTCTGGCTCAACCGCCACTGGACCTTCGCCGCCAAGCAGGACCACCCGCTCCAGCAGGCCGTGCGCTTCTTCGCCGTGTCGCTGCTGGCCTTCGGCTTCAGCTACGCCGTGCTCGTGGCGCTGGTCGACGGCGCCGGCGTCAGCAAGGTGGTGGCCCAGGCGCTGGCCATCGCCGCCGCCACGCCGCTGTCCTTCATCGGGCAGAAGCTGTGGAGCTTCAAGGCCTGAGCGGCCGGCGTAAGCTCGCGCTCGTAAGCCCTCCGTCGCTACTGCTCGCCGCCGTCTGCGCGCTGCTCGCGCTCGGCCCCGCCACGGCTGCGGCGGCCACCCGCTCGCGGCCGCACTCGACGCCGCTGAGCGCGCTCGGTCCCTCCGGGCGGTCGGCCACCACCACGACCACGGCCGCCGACCCCAACACGCCGGTCCTGGTCAACGACCTCGACACGCCGCCCGCCGGCTACCGGCTGACCGCGCGCGAGGTGCTGCGCGTGGCCTCGCGCAGCCCCGTCGTGAGGGCCGAGCTGCGCCGGCACCCGACGCTCGTGCCCTACGAGTACACCAAGGGGCCGGGGCGCTGGCAGGTGAGCTGGTTCACCCCGCCGCCGCGCCACCAGCGCGAGCTCGTGCAGGTCTACGTCTCGGACATCACCGGGCGCGTGACCGAGGCCTGGACGGGCTTCCAGGTCGCCTGGTCGATGGCGCGCGGGTACCCGGGAGCCTTCGGACGCGCGGTCAACGCGTGGTACGTGTGGCTGCCCTTGTGCCTGGTCTTCGTGGTCCCCTTCCTGCCTCTGCGCCGCCCCCGCCGGCTGAGCCTGCTGCACCTCGATCTGCTGGCGCTGCTGGGCTTCTCGATCTCGCTGGCCTTCTTCAACCACGCCGAGATCGGCCTCTCGGTGCCGCTCGCCTATCCGTTCCTCATCTACCTGCTCGTGCGCCTGCTGCTCTTGGGCTTCGGCCGCGGCCGCCCGCGGGCCCCGCTGCGCCTGCTCGTCCCGGTCTCGTGGCTGGCCGTAGCGGTCGTCTTCCTCGTCGGCTTCCGCATCGGGCTGAACGTGGCCAACTCGAACGTCATCGACGTCGGCTACGCGGGCGTGATCGGCGCCGACAAGTTGTTGCACGGGCACCCGCTCTACGGCCACTGGCCGAGCGACAACGCCTACGGCGACACCTACGCGCCGGTCAACTACTACGCCTACGTGCCGGCCCGGGCGATCTTCGGCTGGAGCGGCACCTGGGACGACCTGCCCGCGGCTCACGCCGCCGCGATCGCCTTCGACCTGCTCACGCTGCTGGGGCTGTTCCTGCTCGGGCGCCGCGTGCGCGGGCCCACGGGCGGGGTGGTGCTCGCCTACGCCTGGGTGGCGTGCCCGTTCTCGCTCTACACGCTCTCCTCGAACAGCAACGACAGCCTCGTCGCGCTGCTCATCGTGCTCGCGCTGCTCGTGGTCGGCTCACCGCCCGCGCGCGGGGTGCTCGGCGCGCTGGCCGGCCTGACGAAGTTCGCCCCCCTGGCCCTGGGTCCGCTGCTCTTGCGCGGCACGGGCGAGCGCTGGCCGCGCCGTCGCGCGGTGCTCGCCTTCGTGCTCGCCTTCGCCGCCACCGTGGCGGTCGTGATGGCGCCGGTGCTCCTGCGCCACGGCCAGCTCTCGACCTTCTGGCACGACACGCTCGTCTACCAGGAGAACCGAGGCTCGCCGTTCTCGGTCTGGGGGCTGTGGGGCGGCCTGAGCTTCGAGCAGCACCTCGTGCAGGGAGCGGCCGCCGCGCTCGCCGTGGCTCTCGCCTTCGTGCCCCGTCGCCGCGGCCTGCTCGAGCTCTCGGCGCTGGCGGGAGCGGTCGTCATCGCGCTGCAGCTCGGCATCGGCCACTGGTTCTACCTCTACATCGTGTGGTTCTTCGCGCCCGCCGTGGTGGCGCTGCTCGGCGTCCACCTGCCCGATCCCCGGACGACGCGCGACGCGTCGCGGGACGCGCTGGCGGACGACCGCGCCGACGCGGCCGCGGCGGTGGGCGGCCCGCCCGCGCTGGCCCCCGCGGGCTAACCGGCCGCGGGCTCGAGCACCGGCTCGATCGAGTCCGCGCGCATCGGCGCCGAGGCGCGGATGACCACGCCGTTCAGCCACGGGTCCTCCTCTGAGGTCTCGAAGCGCACCGGCATGCGCGAGACCAGCGCCTTCACCGCCTGCTCGCGCTTGACCCCGATGACCCCCCCGCGCGGTCCGGTCATGCCCACGTCGGTGATGTAGGCCGTCCCGCCCGGCAGCACGCGGGCATCGGCGGTGGGCACGTGGGTGTGGGTGCCGACGACCGCGGTGACCCGGCCGTCCAGGTGCCAGCCCATGGCCACCTTCTCGCTCGTGGCCTCGGCGTGCATGTCGACGAGCACGTGGTCGGCTTTGCCCTTCAGCGCGTGCAGCACCGCGTCGGCCTCGCTGAACGCCGGCCGCCCCGCATCCATGAACAGGTTGCCCGACAGCGAGACCACTCCCAGCCGCACGCCATCCCGGCTGACCACGCACCAGCCGTGCCCGGGCTGGCTGGGGAGGTAGTTGGCCGGGCGCACGATCCGCTCCTGCTCGTCCAGGTAGGAGTAGACCTCGCGCTTGCGGTAGGTGTGGTTGCCCAGCGTGATCACGTCGACCCCGGCGCCGAACAGCTCGTCGGCGATCTTCGGGGTGATCCCGACCCCGCCGGCGGCGTTCTCGCCGTTGACGATCACGAAGTCGGCGCCGTGGCGCTCGCGCAGCGCGGGCAGCAGCGCGAGCAGCGTGCGCTTGCCCAGGCCGCCCACGACATCGCCGACGAAGAGAATGCAAACCGGAAGCATCGTTTGAGCAGGGCATACTTCCATCCTCATGCGTTTCAAGCTCCCAGGGCGCGGGGCGGCCGCATCGCAGCGCGAGGGCGCGGGGGTTCCGCCGCCGCCGGTCGAGGTCCCGCTCGACCCCGCCATGGGACCGGCCGTGCTCGAGCCGGAGGCCCGGCGCATGCCGCCGCCGGCGGTCATGCCGCGCTGGGTCCAGGCCGTGGTGCTGCCGCTCTCGTTGCTGGGGTT
>Ga0070739_10004415_pt1 | contig 16651 bp, 17 predicted proteins | sample Coa_R1_7_FD_66445 | JGI IMG/M metagenome (GOLD analysis project Ga0070739, IMG submission 66445) | Surface soil microbial communities from Centralia Pennsylvania, which are recovering from an underground coalmine fire - Coalmine... | ecosystem: Environmental > Terrestrial > Soil > Unclassified ... | reverse complement strand
GAAGGACCGGGAGGGTCGTCCTCGGAGCTTCCCGGTCCGCCCGCCGTTTCTGCGGAGTGCCCGCGGACGCGATGCGGGATGGTCCCGATTCGGCGCTGCGGCGCCTCGTTAGACTCGCTTCGAAGCGACAGGACGGCGACCAGAAAGGCGCGAGACGATGGCGAAGACTCGGGTCGGGATCAACGGCTTCGGCCGCATAGGACGCAACTTCCTCCGCGCGCAGCTCGCCCGCGGCGGCGACTTCGAGATCGTGGCGGCGAACGACATCGGCGACACGAAGACGATGGCGCACCTGCTCAAGCACGACTCCGTGCTCGGCCAGCTCGACGTGCCCGTCGAGGCCGGCGACGGCGTGATCAGCGTCGGCGGCCACGAGATCAAGTTCCTCTCCGAGCGCGATCCTGCCGAGCTGCCCTGGGGAGACCTCGGCGTCGAGGTCGCGATCGAGTCGACCGGACTCTTCACCGATCGCGCCGCCGCCGAGAAGCACCTCCAGGCGGGCGCGCGCAAGGTCGTCATCTCCGCGCCGGCGACCGATCCCGACCTCACCGTCGTCCTCGGCGTCAACGACCGCGAGTACGACCCGGACAAGCACAACATCATCTCGAATGCCTCCTGCACGACGAACTGCGTCGCGCCCGTCGCCAAGGTGCTGCACGAGGCGTACGGGATCGAGCGCGGCTTCATGACCACGATCCACGCGTACACGAACGACCAGCAGACGCTCGACCTGCCGCACAAGGATCTGCGCCGCGCCCGTGCCGCCGCCATCAACCTCATCCCGACGTCGACCGGCGCAGCCCGCGCGATCGGCCTCGTCCTGCCCGACCTGAAGGGGAAGGTGGACGGGATGTCGATGCGCGCGCCGGTCCCCACCGGCTCGATCGTCGACCTCGTCGTCCAGGTCGGCGCGGAGCCGAGCGCCGAGGAGGTCAACGAGCTCTTCCGCGGCAAGGCCGACGCGGGCGACCTCGAGGGGATCCTCCAGTACACCGACGAGCCGATCGTCTCGAGCGACATCGTCCACTCGTCGTACTCCTCGATCTTCGACAGCGACCTGACGATGGCGAACGGGAACCTCGTCAAGGTCTTCTCCTGGTACGACAACGAGTGGGGCTACAGCTGCCGGCTCGTCGACCTCGTCGCGAGGATCGGCCAGACGCTGCCCTCGCCCGTGGCGGCCTAGGGAGGGACGATGCGCCTGCCGAGGTCAGTCCGCGACGCCGAGGTCGCGGTCAAGACGGTGCTGGTCCGCTCCGACCTCAACGTGCCGCTCGACGACGGGCGCGTCGCCGACGACACGCGCGTCCGCGCCTCGCTCCCGACGCTGCAGCTGCTGCTCGACCGCGGGGCCGGGCAGGTGCGCGTCTGCTCGCATCTCGGCCGGCCGAAGACGGAGGAGGACCGCGCGAGGTACGCGATGGCGCCGGTCGAGGCGCGGCTGCGCGAGCTGCTCCCCGACGAGCGGCTGCGCATGCTCGAGAACACGCGCTTCGACGCGGGCGAGACGAAGAACGACGAGCGCTTCGCGCGCGAGCTCGCGGCCGGCTGCGACCTCTACGTGAACGACGCGTTCGGCTCCGCGCACCGGGCGCACGCGTCGACCGAGGCGGTCGCGCATCTCCTGCCCGCGTACGCCGGCCTGTTGCTGCTCGACGAGCTCGAGCATCTCGGGCGCCTGCTCGGAGACGTCGAGCGCCCGTTCGTCCTCGTCTCCGGCGGCGCGAAGGTCGAGGACAAGCTCGGCGTCCTGCGCAACCTCGGGGGCAGGGCCGACTCCGTCCTGATCGGCGGCAAGATGGCCGAGGAGCTCCGCGGAGAGAACCCGCTCGACTTCCCGGTCGAGCTGCCGGACGACGTCGTCGCGGCGGCCGCGTTCGAGGCCGACGCCGAGTCGCGCGTGACGCCGTACGACGGGCTGCCGGACGGCTGGCTCGGCCTCGACATCGGGCCGGCGACGCGGGAGCGCTTCGCGGCCCGGCTCGCGGAGGCGCGCACGATCTTCTGGAACGGGCCGATGGGCGTCTTCGAATGGCCGCGCTTCGCGGAGGGGACGAAAGCGGTGGCCGAGGCGGTCGCGGGGAACGCGGACGCCTTCTCCGTCGTCGGCGGCGCCGACTCGGTGCGCGCGCTGAACGAGCTGGGGCTGGCCGATCGCGTCTCCTGGGTCTCGACCGGCGGCGGCGCGAGCCTCGAGCTGCTCGAGGGCAAGGAGCTGCCCGGCGTGGCGGCGATCCCGTCCTCCTAGGATTCGACGATGCTGATCGTCGGCAACTGGAAGATGTTCCGCGGGCCGGAGCCGGCGGCGCTCGCAGGGCTCGACGCCCCGGATCTCGACGTCGTCGTCTGCCCGCCCTTCACCCGGCTGCGGGACTGCGTCGACGCCGGGCTGACGACGTTCGCGCAGAACGTCCACTGGGAAGACGAGGGCGCCTTCACCGGCGAGATCTCGGCGCCGCTGCTGCTCGAGCTCGGCGTCGCCGGGTCGCTCGTCGGCCACTCCGAGCGGCGGCAGTACTTCGGCGAGACCGACGAGACGGTCTCCAGGCGGACGGGCGCGGCGCTCGACGCAGGCCTGCGCGTGATCGCCTGCGTGGGCGAGACCCGGGAGCAGCGCGAGCGCGGCGAGACGGAGGACGTGCTGCGCCGCCAGCTCTCCGTCCTCGAGCCGCATCCCGAGCTCGTCCTCGCCTACGAGCCGGTATGGGCGATCGGCACCGGCCTGACCGCGACGCCCGAGCTCGCGCAGGAGGCGCATGCCTTCATCAAGTCGCAGCTCGCCGCGCCCGTCCTCTACGGCGGCTCGGTCAAGCCCGACAACGCGGCGGGGCTGCTCGCCCGGCCGGACGTCGACGGCGCGCTCGTCGGCGGCGCGTCCCTCGACGTCGAGTCCTTCACGGCGATATGCCAAGCGGCCGCACGTATCCCCTCGTAGCGCTCGTCATCCTCGACGGCTGGGGGATCGCGCCGGCCGGTCCGGGCAATGCGGTCGAGCTCGCCGACACGCCCGTCGTCGACCGGCTGCTGGAGGAGCATCCGCACGCGCGGCTGATCGCCTCGGGCGAGGCGGTCGGGCTGCCGGACGGGCAGATGGGCAACTCGGAGGTCGGGCACCTGACGATCGGCTCCGGCCGGATCCTCGACCAGGACCTGCAGCGCGTGAACCGTGCGATCCGCGACGGCTCGCTGTGCGAGAACGAGGCGCTCGTGTCGGCGTTCCGGCGGGCGCGCGAGCGCGGGGGCGACGTCCACCTGCTCGGGCTCGTCTCCTACGGCGGCGTCCACTCGCACATCGACCACCTGCGTGCGCTGCTCGAGCTCGCGCAGCGCGAGGGGATGGCCGAGCGGACGTGGATCCACGCCTTCACCGACGGCCGCGACGTCCAGCCGACCTCCGCCGTGCGCGACCTCGCGGAGCTGCCCGACGACCGGATCGCCACGGTCTCCGGCCGCTACTACGCGATGGACCGCGACAAGCGGTGGGAGCGGACGCAGCTCGCGCTCGACGCGATCCTCGAGGGAACGGAATCGCCCGCCGAGCACGCGCCCGCGGCGGTGCAGGCGAGCTACGACGCAGGCGTCACGGACGAGTTCGTCGTCCCGGTCGCGCTCGCCGGGCGCCCGCGCCTCGATCCCGAGCGGGACGCCGCGATCTTCTTCAACTTCCGGCCGGACCGCGCACGCCAGCTCTCGGAGAAGCTCGGCGGGCTGGGCGTCGACCTGACGACGATGACGCGCTACCGCGACGACCTCGGCTTCCCGGTCGCGTTCCCGGAGCACGACGTCCCGGAGGTGCTCGCCGAGGTGATCGCGGCCCACGGGCTCCGCCAGCTGCACGCGGCGGAGACGGAGAAGTACGCGCACGTCACGTACTTCTTCGACGGCGGCCGCGAGGAGCCGTTCGCCGGCGAGGAGCGGATCCTCGTCGACTCGCCGCGCGACGTCCCGAGCTACGACTTCAAGCCGGAGATGTCCGCCCAGGAGGTGGCCGAGCGGGTCGCGGCTGCGATCGAGGCGGGCGGGCTCTCCTTCGTCGTGGTCAACTTCGCCAACCCGGACATGGTCGGCCACACGGGCGTGATCCCGGCCGTCGTCCGCGCGGTGGAGACGACCGACGCCTGCCTCGGGCTCGTCCTCGACGCGGTCGAGCGCGCCGGCGGCGTCGCGATCGTGATCGCCGACCACGGGAACGCCGAGACCCTGCTCCAGCCCGACGGCACGAGCCCGCACACGGCCCACACGACGAACCCGGTTCCCGTGATCGTGACGGCGCCCGACGGGACGCTGGAGGACGGCGAGCTCTCGGACGTGGCGCCGACGATCCTCGCGCTGCTGAGGCTCGAGAAGCCGCTGCAGATGACGGGAAAAAATCTCTACTGCGCCGTCTGAGAATCGGACTATACTGCGGCACCTTGTCGCTGCCCCAGCCCGATAGCGGCGTCCTGCGGAAGGCGCAGCGAGGCGACGATCGTGCCTTTTCGATCATCGTCCGCGCGTACCAGGTGCCGGTTTTCAACTACGTGCTCCGCATGGTCGGGGACCGGGCACTGGCGGAGGATCTGACGCAGGAGGTCTTCCTGCGCGTCTACCAGGGGCTGGCCCGCTTCGACTCACGCTCGAAGTTCACGACCTGGCTCTTCCAGGTGACGAAGAACCGCGTGCTCGACGAGCTGCGCGCGGTCGAGCGGCGGCCGCGCGCGATCGTCGACCTCGACGACATCCCGCCTCTGGAAGTGCTCGACGCACCGTTCGAGCGGCTCGAGGCGATCGACGCCGTCTGGCGCGCGGTCGAGGCGCTGAGCGTCGACCTGAAGATGGCGCTGCTCCTGCGCGACGTCGTCGGCCTCTCCTACGGCGAGATCGCCGACTCGCTCGAGGTGACGCTCGCCACGGTCAAGTGGCGGATCTGGAAGGCGCGCGAGGACGTCCAGCTCGCGCTCGCCCGCGAGGGCATCGACCTGCACCAGCAGCCGGCCGTCGAGGCGCCCGCCCTCGAGCCGCCGCCGACGATCGTCCCGGCGCTCCCGGCCTAGCTACTGCCCGGCCGACAGCCGGACGGCGAGTGCTTCAGGCAACTTCGCCTCGCGCATCTCGCGCTGCGTCCGCGCGACGTCGTACTCGACGCGGCGGAAGGAGGCACGGCGCGCCTCGAGGTCGAGCAGGAGGAACGCGGCCCGCGGGTCGCCGTCCCGCGGTTGACCGACCGACCCGGGGTTGAGGAGGGCCCGCCCGGCGCGCAGGTCGACCTCCAGCCCCGCCTCGGCGACGCCGCCCGAGACGCCCTCGCCGGCGTCGACGGCGAGCAGCGCGACGTGGCTGTGGCCGACGAGCACGAGCGGGCTTGGCGCGAGATCGAGCGTCGCGCCCGCGGCCGCGTCGGAGAGGACGTACTCCCAGACCGGGTCGCGCGCGCTGCCGTGGTAGAGCGAGACGTCGTGCGCGCTGCCCTCCGGCTCGAGCCGTTCGAGCAGCGCCTGCGCCTCGGGCGCGAGCACGTCGCGCGTCCAGCGCGCCGCGACAGCCGCGTCGCCGCCGAACTCCGCGAGGTGGATCGTGCCGCGGACGGCGAGGTCGTGGTTCCCGGCGAGGCAGACCGCGCTTCGCTCCTGGACGATCGCGCAGCACTCGTTCGGCCGCGGCCCGTAGCCGACGAGGTCGCCGAGGCACCAGAGCTCATCTGGGCTCTCGGCGTCGATCGCGGCGAGCACCGCCTCGAGCGCGGCGAGGTTGGAGTGGATGTCGGAGACGACGGCGACGCGCATCGGCAGCGGCCAAGGCTAGACCGGCCAGGACCGGGACCGTCGCGGCGACCTGCGAGGTGACGAGCAGGAGCAGTCCCCAGAGGCCGGCGGCGAGGCCCGTCGCGGCGGCGGCGGCGAGCTTGCGCCGGCCGGCGACGACGACGCCGAGCAGCGCGGGCGCGAGCAGGTCGAGCCATCCCATCAGCGCCGAGCCGAAGGTCGCCTGCTGCAGGCTCGGGAGCGGCGTGCCGGCGGCCTGGGGGAGGGGCGTCGACTGGAGAGCGTTCGTCGCCTGCTGCACGCCGCTCGTCCCCCAGACGAGCACGACGTCGAGCGCGGCGAGCCCGACCAGGCCGACTCGCAGCGCGCGCACCGGCGCGACGAGGGCCGCCGCCGACGCCGCGGCGACGCACGCGGCCGCGATCAGGACGAGCCCGGCGGCGTCCTGCAACAGGCCCGAGGCGAGCCACGCGACGAGCCAGAGCGCCAAAGCGGGCGGCGGCCAGAGCCACCAGCGCCGGCTGCCGCGCAGGACCCCGCCGGCCGCGGCGAGCACCGGCGTCCCGAACGTGGCGAGCAGCGCGAGGAGGTGCGGCCCCCGCGGCACGGCGTCCGTGATCGCGACGCCGGCCGCCAGCAGCGCCGCCGGGACGGCGATCCAGAGCGCTCCGCGCCCGCGCTCCGGTGCCTGCCGGTTCGGCGCCGCCGCCGTCGCCGCCTGCGCGGCGCAGAGGACGGCGTACGAGGGCGCGAGTCCGAGGCTCAGCTGTCCGTCGGCTCTTCGGGTGCGCCCGGCGTCTCGGGCAGGTTGCGGATGCCCTCGCGGGTGACGTACTTCGACCACGAGTCCTGCATGGCCGCGATCAGCTCGGGGACGAAGCGCGGCGAGACGTTGACGCGCGAGACGACGGTGCCGGGGACGTCGCCCTCCTCGACCTCGTGCTCGATCCGCATGAACGTGAGCGTGAACTCGTACTGAGAGAAGCTGACGTTGGCGAAGTTCGAGTACACGCCGCCGAGGAGCTCGGGTGGCAGCTGGATGTTGAGCCTGCGCTCGCCTTCCTCCGGCTCCGGTAGGCCCAGCTCGTCCTCGTCCATGTCCACATACTAGGAGGGCATGCCCGCCGACCCCGTCAGCACCCTCGCGGCCTCCGTCGCGCAGCTCGCCGGCAGCGAGCTCGTGCTCGAGCGGCCGAGCGAGCCAGAGCACGGCGACTACGCGACGAACGTCGCGCTGCGCCTCGCCGGGACGCGCCGCCGGCCGCCGCGGGAGCTGGCGGCGGAGATCGCCGACTCCGCCGGCTCGCTGCCGTCCGTCGAGCGGGCAGAGGTCGCAGGACCGGGCTTCGTCAACCTCTTCCTCGGCGATGCCTGGTTCGCCGGCGCGCTCGCGGCGATCCTCGACGCGGGGGACGGCTTCGGAGGCGGCTGGGCGCGCGGGCGGGAGCGAATCCAGGTGGAGATGGTCTCCGCCAACCCGACCGGGCCGATCCTCGTCTCCCACGCGAGGAACGGCGCGTACGGCGACTCGGTCGCGCGGCTGCTCGAGCTCGGCGGGAGCGAGGTCGAGCGCGAGTACTACTACAACGACTCCGGCGGCCAGATGGAGCGGTTTCGCGCCTCGGTGGAGGCGGTGCGGGCGGGAGAGCCGATCCCGGAGGACGGGTACCACGGGGCGTACGTGCGGGAGCTCGCGAAGCGCGACGGCGACCCGGTGCCGGCGATGCTCGGCTCGATCGAGACGACGCTCGAGCGCTTCCGCATCCACTTCGACTCGTGGGCGAAGCAGAGCGTGGTCGAGCAGCGGCTGGAGGAGCTCCTGCCCCGGCTCGACACGTACGAGAAGGACGGCGCGCTGTGGGCCCGCTCCTCCGCGTACGGCGACGAGGAGGACCGCGTGCTGCTGCGCTCGGGCGACCGCTCGCCGACCTATCGCGCCGCGGACGTCCCGTATCTCGTCGACAAGCTCGAGCGCGGCTTCGACCGCGCGATCTACGTCCTGGGCGCGGACCATCACGGCACGCGCAACTGGTACGCGGCCGTAGCCCGCATGCTCGGCTACGAGCCGGAGCGCCTCGAGGTGCTGCTGTACCAGCCCGTGCACCTGGCGCGCGGCGGCGCGCAGGCGAAGATGTCGAAGCGGCGCGGCGACGTCGTCTTCCTGGACGACTTCATGGACGAGATCGGCGTGGACGCGGCCCGCTGGTACCTCGTCAACCGCGGCCCCGACCAGGCGATCGAGATCGACGTCGACCTCGCGGCCGAGCGCTCGCAGAAGAATCCCGTCTACTACGTCCAGTACGCGCACGCGCGGATCGCCGGGATCCTGCGCAACGCCGGCGACGCCGAGGTCTCGGCCGAGCCGGCCGGCGCGCTCGCGGCGGAGGAGCGGGAGCTGATCAAGCGCCTCGCGGAGCTGCCGGCGGTCGTGGCGGACGCTGCGGCGAAGCGCGGGCCGCAGGCGATTCCCGCCTACGCCATCCGCGTCGCCGACGACTTCCACCGCTTCTACCACGAGCAGCGGGTGCTCGACAGCGAGCAGCAGGCGTTCCGGCTCGGCCTCTGCCGCGCGACCCGGACGGTGATCGCCCGCTGCCTCGACCTCGTCGGGGTCGAGGCGCCTGAAAGGATGTGACGCCGTGAGCTCCAGGGCCGTCCCCGACCGCAACATCGCGATGGAGCTGGTCCGCGTAACGGAGGCGGGCGCGATGGCCGCCGCCCGCTGGATCGGCCGCGGCGAGAAGGAGTCCGCCGACCAGGCCGCGGTCGACGCGATGCGCTACGTCCTCGACTCCGTCGCCATGCGCGGCGTCGTCGTGATCGGCGAGGGGGAGAAGGACGAGGCGCCGATGCTCTACAACGGCGAGGAGGTCGGGAACGGCGAAGGGCCGGAGGTGGACGTCGCCGTCGACCCGCTCGAGGGGACGCGTCTGACGGCGCTCGGCCAGCCGAACGCGATCTCCGTGATCGCCGTCGCCGAGCGCGGGACGATGCTCTTCCCGGGCGCCGCCTTCTACATGGAGAAGATCGCGGTCGGGCCGGCGGCGATCGACGCGATCGACATCGAGAAGGGCGCCACGGAGAACGTCGAGCGCGTGGCCGAGGCGCTCGGGAAGACCCCGCGCGAGGTCGACGTCGTCGTCCTCGAGCGCGAGCGCCACGAGGACCTGATCGCCGAGCTGCGCGAGGCGGGCGCGCGCGTGCGCCTGATCCGCGACGGCGACGTCGCCCCGGCGATCGCGGCGGCGCAGCCGGGAACGAGCGTCGACATGCTCTACGGGATCGGCGGCACGCCCGAGGGCGTCATCTCCGCCGCCGCGCTCAAGTGCGTGGGCGGCGGGATCCAGGGGCGGCTCTGGCCGCGCAACGAGGAGGAGCGGGGGCAGCTCGTCGCCGCGGGCCTCGACCCGGAGCGCGTGCTGCACACCGACGACCTCGTCTCCGGCCACGACGTGTTCGTGGCGGCGACCGGGGTGACGGCGGGCACGCTCCTGCAGGGAGTGCAGTACACGCAGGGCGGCGCCGTCACCGACTCGATCGTGATGCGCTCCCGCTCGGGGACGGTGCGCCGGGTGGTCGCGCAGCAGTCGCTCGCGAAGCTGTCCGCCCTCACGGGCTTCGAGTACACGTAACAACGGAGGCCGCTGCGATCTCCCCGAAAAGGGGTATTCGAACGGGCTCTGCGGGCCGATCCAGGTACTGGCCACACTGGCCGGCAATGCGGACCTGCGGAGAGGATGCTTTGAACGGAGCGATTGCGACTGGATCGGAGAGGCGCTGGCTCGTCGACGTGCGGGCCCGGCCCGAGGTGGCGGCTTCCCTCCGCGACTACTTCCTGCGGCTCGGCGTCTCGGCGTCGCTGACCGCGCCCGGCGTCGTCGGCCTGACGAGCGCCGAGGACGAGATGACGCTGAAGGAGTTCACGCACAACTGGGTGCGCCTGAACGGCGTCGCGGCGGCCTTCGGCCCCGCCGAGCCGGTCGTCGAGGCGCACGCTCTGCCCACTCCCGCCAGCTGGCGGCCCAAGCTCGGCGAGGTGCTCCGGCGCAAGGGCCTGATCACCGAGCAGCAGCTCGAGGCCGGGCTGATCCGGGCGAAGGCGACGGGCGAGCTGCTCGGCGTCGTGCTCCTCAAGATGGGCTTCATCTTCGAGGAGGAGCTCGCACGCACCCTCTCGGAGCAGCTGGCCATCCCGTACGTGAGCATCAGCCGGGTCGGCTTCGACCGCAGCGCGACGCGGCTCCTTCCCCCCGACGTCGGCACGAAGCTGGCGGCGATCCCCGTCCGCCTCGCGGGCGACGCGGTCCAGGTCGCGTTCGCCGACCCGACCGACCCGACGGCGCTCGAGGGCGTGCAGGCGCACGTGCGGCGAGTGCAGGTCGCCGTGGCGGAGCTGTCGGACATCAAGAGCGCGTGGCGCCAGGTGGCGCCCGCCCCCGTCCAGTAGCTCCGGCTACGCCGTCGCGAGCTCCTTCTCCATCTCGGGTGCGTAGGCGCCGGTGCGAGCCGCGCCGTTCATCTTGGCGCGGTGGTAGTACGCGCGCTGGCCGGCCTCGACGTTCTCCGGCTTGCCGCCCCACGCCTTGAGCGCGGGGGCCTGCAGCGCACGGCCGTAGGAGAAGGACAGCTGCCACGGGTGCGGCCCGCGCGCGTTCATCGCGTTCAGGTGCGCGGTCGCGTCCTCGTCCGACTGGCCGCCCGAGAGGAAGACGATCCCCGGAACCTCCGCGGGCACGTGCTTGGAGTACGCGTGAAGCGACGCCTCGGCGACCTCCTCGACTCCCGCGCGGTCGCTCGCCTCGTAGCCGGAGAGCACCATGTTCGGCTTGAGCAGCGTCCCGGCGACGTCGACCCGCTGGTCGAAGAGCTCGGTGTAGACCGCGAAGAGGACGCGCGAGGTGACGAAGCCGCTGCGCTCGAGCGTGTGTGTCCCGTCCTGCAGCACCTCGGGCTCCACGATCGGGACGATCCCGGCCTCCTGGCAGAGCGCCGCGTACCGGGCGAGGGCGTGTGCGTTCGTCCAGATGCAGTACTCGCTCGGATGCGTGTCGGAGATCGAGTACGTGGCGCGCCACTTCGCGAAGCGTGCGCCGAGGCCCCGGTACTCCTCCAGCCGCGCGCGCAGGCCGTCGAGGCCCTCCGTGACCGTCTCGCCCTCGGCGAGCGCGAGCGGCTTCGCGCCCTGGTCGACCTTGATGCCGGGGATGATCTCCTTCGAGGCGAGCAGCTCCGGGAAGGGCGTCCCGTCGTCCGCGCTCTGGCGGATCGTCTCGTCGAAGAGGATGACGCCGCTGATGTACTCCTCGACGCCCGGCGTGGTGAAGAGGAGGTTCCGGTAGGCGCGCCGGTTCTCCTCGGTCGACTCGAGCCCGATCGAGTCGAAGCGCTTCGCGATCGTGCCGGTCGACTCGTCGGCGGCGAGGATCCCCTTGCCCTCGGCGACGAGCGCGCGGGCCGTCTCGTGCAGCTCGGTGTTGGCCATGCCAGCTCCTTCGTTCGCAGTCTGGGGGCCATTATGGCCGGGGTACAATCGCCACACTCGCGGGAGTAGCTCAGCTGGTAGAGCATTGGCTTCCCAAGCCAAGGGTCGCGGGTTCGAGCCCCGTCTCCCGCTTGTCAGCGCCAGGTTTCGCCGAGCACGCGGAGCCAGTTGCCGTGCGCGATCCTCGCGACGTCGTCCCCGCCGAAGCCGTCGGCGCGCAGGGCCTCCAGGAGCTTCGGGAAGCCGGCGATCCCGCCGAGCTCCTCGGGCACGGTCGCACCGTCGAAGTCCGACCCGAAGGCGACGTGCTCGACGCCGACGCGGTCGGCGACGTAGCGGACGTGGCGCACGATCTCCCCGAGTGGCGTCGCGGGGTCGGGCGCGCCGTCCTGCCGCAGGAACGACACGGCGAAGTTGACGCCGACGACGCCTCCGGACGCGCCGATCGCGTCGAGCTGCGCATCGGTGAGGTTGCGCGACCACGGCGACAGCGCGTGCGCGTTCGAATGCGTGGCGACGAGGGGAGCCGCCGAGAGCCGCGCCACGTCCCAGAAGCCCTGCTCGTTCAGGTGCGAGACGTCGACGAGGATCCCGAGCTCGTTGCAGGCCCGGACGAGCGCCCGTCCTGCGTCCGAGAGCCCGGGCCCCGTGTCGGGCGACGACGGGAAGCGGAACGGCGCCCCGTGCGCGAACGCGTTCGGCCGTGACCAGGCGAGCCCCAGCGAGCGGAGCCCGCGCTCGTACCAGGTCTCGAGATCGGAGAGGTCGGGCGCGATCGGCTCGGCTCCCTCGAGGTGCAGGACGGCCGCGACGCGGCCGGGCCGGAAGTCGGCCGGCCGTGTGGCGAGCTCGACCGGCAGCGTGCGGAACGTCTCGTAGAGCTCCTCCGCGACTCGCGCGGCCTCCGCGTACGGGATCGGGTCGGGCAGCGGCGCGGCGTAGCGGTCCGCGGCGGGATCGGCCGGCGGCAGGCCGTGCGGCGAGGGGACGAAGAGCGCGAATAACCCGCCGGAGAATCCGGCCTCGGCCGCTTCCGCGAGGTGCATGTGGCGTATCTCCGTGCCCTGCCAGGTTTGCAGGACGAGGTCGTTGTGGCCGTCGACGACCCAAGCGTCCTTGTGCCCGAGGCTTGACACGCCTTCCCAGCGTGACAGGATCGCCCCAGCACGGAGCAGACGAACCAGCTGCGGACGCCCGGAGTGATGCTCGGGCGGGCCAGGCTGCTCCCCGGCGAGAGGGGAGTGAGCATGAGCGACGCACCAGCCGGTCTAGCCGTCCGGACGCAGAAGCGTTACGGGTGGCGGCCAGACCATCCCGACCTCCGCGACTTCCTGCTGGCGGTCGAGCCGGCGAAGTCCCTGCCCGCGAAGGTGAGCCTTCGCTCGAAGATGCCGCCGGTGTACGACCAGGGCCAGCTCGGGTCGTGCACGGCGAACAGCATCGGGGCGATCCTCGAGTTCAACGAGCTGAAGCAGAAGGAGAAGGACGCGGCGACGCCGTCGCGCCTGTTCATCTACTACAACGAGCGCGCGATGGAGGGCACCGTCTCCCAGGACTCCGGCGCGGAGATCCGGGACGGGATCAAGTCGGTCGCCCAGCTCGGGGCGCCGCCGGAGACGGTGTGGCCGTACGTGATCTCGAAGTTCGCGCGCAAGCCTCCGGCGACGGCGTACACGCAAGGACGCAAGCACGAGGCGGTCCGGTACGCGCGCGTGACGCAGTCGCAGGTGGCGCTGCAGACCGTGCTCGCCGCCGGCTATCCGATCTCGTTCGGCTTCACGGTGTACGAGTCGTTCGAGACCGACGTCGGGTCGGACGGGATCGTGCCGATGCCGACGCCGCACGAGAAGACCCTCGGCGGCCACGCCGTGGTCGCGATCGGCTACAAGCAGATCCGGGGCCAGCTCTACTTCGAGTGCCGCAACTCGTGGGGCCCCGACTGGGCCGACCACGGCTACTTCTGGATGCCGTCCGCCTACCTCGAGAGCCGGAACCTCGCGCAGGACTTCTGGGTGATCGAGGAGGTGGAGTAGCGATGGCGGTCGACGAGCGGCATCGCGCGGACGGCGTCTTCGAAGGCGGCGGCGTGAAGGGCATCGCCTTCGCGGGCGCGATCGCGTCGGCGGAGAAGGACGCGGGCGTGCAGGAGTGGGTGAATCTCGCCGGCACCTCGGCGGGATCGATCGTCGCGGCGCTGCTCGTGGCGGGCTACGACGCCGCCGGGCTGCAGAAGATCCTCTCCGACGCGGTCTACTCGCGCTTCGCCGACTGCGGGCCCGGCGGGATGTGGCTGGGCGGCCTCTTCAACGCCGTCTTCCGGCTGCGCGGGATGGCGCCGGGGAAGTACTTCCTCGAGTGGATGTCCACGCAGCTCGCGGCGTCCCCGCTGGCGAAGGAGCTGGGCAAGACGGAGCTCACCTTCGGCGACGTGAAGCGGCGCGACCTGCCACCGATCTCGGAGCTGCCGGACATCACGCCGGAGAAGTACGAGCGGGCGCTGTACCGGCTGCACGTGATCGGCTCGGACGTGACGACGGGCCGGATGATCATCATGCCGGACGACCTTCCCGACTATCAGGACGAGCACGGGAACGCGTTCGACAAGGACAGCTTCCCGATCGTCGACGCCGTCCGGATGTCGATGAGCTATCCGTTCCTCTTCACCCCGGTCGTGCTGCACCGGGAGGGGAAGCCGGTCTACGTCGTCGACGGCGGCCTGCTCTCCAACTTCCCGATCTGGCTGTTCGACAGCCCGCACCCGAAGCGTCCGACGTGGGGCTTCCGGCTGCACGCGGGCACGGACGTCGACGAGGGCCTGCCGTACCGGGCGATTCCGCGCCCGCTCTGGGAGGTGCCGCTGCTGAAGGCGATGTTCTCGGCCGCGACGGAGGCCTGGGACCGCGAGCAGATGGAGATGGTGGTGTCGGCCCGGACGGTCTCGATCCCGACCCACTCGATCGCGACCACCGACTTCGGGCTGACGCGCTCGGAAGCGGACGACCTCTACCACTGGGGACTCGACGCGGCGCACGCGTTCTTCGAGTCGCCCGACCAGATCGCCTACCTGAACTCGTTCGGGAAGACGGTGCAGACGGCGGCGGGCGCGGCGCCGACGCCGGTGCCCGCCGGATGAGCGCGACCGTCGTCCACGCGAGGCCCGCGGTGCCGGACGATGTCCGGGCCGCGCAGGTCAGGCGCTGGGTGCTCGTCTACGACGTGACCTTCCTCGTCGTGCTGGTGGCCCTCGCGATCCTCTACTTCCGGAGCTCCGCGGTCCAGGACGTGCTGCCGTCGGAGCTGCGCGGGCTCCCCGTCTACACCGCGTGGTTCGGGATGCTCGGCTCGCTCGCGATCAGCCTGAAGGGGATCGCGGACTACGAGCCGACGGCGGAGTACTGGAGCGGCCGCTGGCCGCTCTGGTACTTCACGCGGCCGTTCAGCGGGCTGATCGTCGGCATCGTCACCTACGTGCTGCTGCGCGCCGCGTATCCGTCGGGGAAGCCGGACGTGCCGACCTTCGAGGCGACCGCGTTCATCCTCGGCACGCAGGAGCGCCGCTTCTTCACCTTCCTGTCCGCGATCGGCGCGATCGTCCTGCACACGCCGGGAGACGACAAGCCCCCCGACGGCGGCAAGGGCTAGGCGCCCGAGGGCCACGCCTCGGCGAGGCGGCGGCGCGTCTCGACGAGGTGCTCGGGGAGGACGCGCACGTCGGCGAGCACCGGCATGAAGTTCGTGTCGCCGCCCCAGCGTGGGACGACGTGAACGTGTGCGTGGTCGACGATCCCGGCGCCGGCGACGCGGCCGAGGTTCCAGCCGATGTTGAAGCCCTCCGGCGAGTAGACCGCGCGCAGCGCCCCGACTGCGGCGGCCGCGAGGCGGTGCGTCTCGGCCGCCTCGGCCTCGTCCAGCGTGTCGAATGCCGTGTCGTGCCGGTACGGCGCCACCATCAGGTGCCCCGAGGCGTACGGGAACTTGTTCAGCAGGACGAAGGCGCGCTCGCCGCGATGCACGACGAGCTCCGGCTCGTCCTCCGGCAGCGCCGCGGCGCGGCAGAACACGCAGCCCATGTCGTCGTCCGCGTGCTGGACGTACTCGAGCCGCCACGGCGCCCAGAGCTGCTCCACGGCGGGAGCGTAGACGGCGTCCGTGACCTCTAGTAGCGTGCCGCGCATGTTCCGTTCACTGATGCAGAAGCTGCGGCGCCAGGACCAGCAGGCGGCGGAGGTCTCCGAGGCGATTCACGAGGAGCGCCTCGAGGTCGGGCAGACCGGACCGGCGGGGATCATGCCCGACGGCGACGTCCCGGACTGGACGGCCGGCGAAGAAGCGCCTTCCGACCCGGCGCCCTAGGCCTTCCCCGCCAGCGTCAGCCCGACCAGCGCGAGCGACAGGCCCCCTGTCGCGAGCACGGTCAGCGCCGCGACGACGTCGAAGACGCGCCCGTTGCGGTACTCGCCCATCAGCTCCTCGCTGCGGGCGAGCCGCCAGACGAAGAAGAGCGTGATCGGCAGCAGCGCGCCGTTGACGACCTGGACGACGACCAGCAGCCTGATCACCGGGACGTTCGGGATCATCGCGACGGCGGCGCCGACGAGCACGAGCACCGTCAGAGTCGTGACGAACACCGGCGCTTCGCGCGGCCGGCGGGCGATGCCCTTCTCGAGGCCGAACGTCTCCGCGATCACGTAGGCGGCGGTCACCGGCAGGACGGCCGCGGCGAGCAGGCTCGCGCCGAGCAGCCCGACCGCGAAGAGCGCCTCCGCGAAGCGCCCGGCGAACGGCTCGAGCGCCTTGGCCGCGTCGGCGGCGCTGTCGACGCTGTGGTGGCCGTGGACGAACAGCGTCGCCCCCGTCGCGACGATGATGAAGCCGGCCACGAGGTTCGCGAACAGGGACGATGCGGCGACCTCGGCACGCTCCGCAGGGACATCCTCCGGCCCCAGCCCGCGCTCGACGACCGCCGACTGCAGGTAGAGCTGCATGAACGGCGTGATCGTCGTCCCGACCGTGGCGATGAACAGGACGAGGTACGGGCCGGCGAGGTGGATGCGCGGCTCGACGATCGCCCGGCCGACCGATCCCCAGTCCGGCCGCGCCAGCAGGGTCGCGACCGGATAGGCGAAGAAGGGAATCGTCATCGCCACGAAGACCCGCTCCGCGACCTTGTACGAGCCGCGCACGACGAGCAGCCAGACGACGACCGCCGCGATCGGAACGGAGATCTGCACCGGCACGTGGGCGAGGCCGAGCGCCGCGCCGATCCCGACGAACTCCGAGATGCAGATCCCGAGGTTCGCGAAGAGGACGGCCGCCGTGGAGAGCATCGACCAGCGCGGCCCGTACTGCTCCCGAATCAGCTCGGCGAGGCCCTTGCCGGTCACGGCACCCATCCGCGCCGCCATCTCCTGCACGACGATCAGGCTGA
>Ga0070739_10004413_pt1 | contig 16653 bp, 18 predicted proteins | sample Coa_R1_7_FD_66445 | JGI IMG/M metagenome (GOLD analysis project Ga0070739, IMG submission 66445) | Surface soil microbial communities from Centralia Pennsylvania, which are recovering from an underground coalmine fire - Coalmine... | ecosystem: Environmental > Terrestrial > Soil > Unclassified ... | reverse complement strand
ACTGCTCGGCACTTGCCGCGCTGCTCGTCGGAGCATCTACGCATTATGGTCAAGCCGACACGGTTTCCGACTTTTACAGCCATAAAACCGTGACGCTCATAGCCGGTTTTCCTCCAGGCGGCGGATACGACGCCTATGTTCGGCTGCTCGCCCGGCACTATGGCCGCTCCATACCGGGTCATCCGACAACCGTACCCTCGAACATGCCCGGCGCGGGCTCGCTGACCGCCGCCAATCGTCTTTACAACGACCAGCCAAAGGACGGCACTGTGCTTGGCATGTTCGCCTCGTCCGCGGCAATGGAGCCGCTGCTCGGCAACAAGGCGGCGCTATTCGATCCGGCGCAATTCAGCTGGATCGGCAGCATGTCTCAAGATATCGCCTATTGCGGAGTGTGGCAGACGCCGGGCGCGGCGACGAGCTTCGCCGACATGTTGACAAAGGAAACGATTTTCGGCGGCGGCGCGCCGGCCGCCATCACCTACCAGCATCCCATGATCCTCAAGAACGTCCTCGGCGCCAAGATTCGCGTCATCGCCGGCTATGCGGGCACGCGCGATATTGACCTAGCCATGCATCGCGGAGAGGTGAATGGCGAGTGCGGCTTGTACGCGTCGTCGATCAAAGCGCAATATCGCGACGATGTGCAATCGGGCCGCCTGAAGCTCGTCATTCAGATGGGAAGCCGGACATCGAGCGAATTCGGCGATATCCCAAGCGTCTTCGACTTCGCAAAAGGCGACGAGGATCGCGCGGTGCTCGAATTACATTTCAAGCAGCTCGTGCTCGGCCGTCCGCTGGCCGGCCCGCCCGATATCCCGCCGGAGCGGCTGGCCGCGTTGCAGACGGCTTTCATGGCGACCATGAAGGACCAGGATTTCCTTGCCGAAGCCGCTAAACTGGGCCTCGACATCAACCCGGCAACGGCAGAAGAGGTGCGCCAACTCCTCAAACGATTCGCCACATTTTCGCCGGCCGTTTTCGAGAAGGCGCGCCAAGCAATCGGCCGGTGAGGCGGCTTGGATTTAAGGACATGACGCGCGCAGCCCCAGGTCGATTGGCATGAGCAAAAGATACCAAGTCGTCATCGTCGGGGGCGGCCCGGTCGGCGTCGCCCTCGCGGTCGAGCTCGGACTGCGCGGCGTTATCTGCGCGATCCTGGAGCGTCGGCTCGAACCCCAGCGCATTCCCAAGGGCCAGAATTTGACCCAGCGCTCGATGGAACACCTGTATGCCTGGGGTGTCGCCGATGAAGTGCGCGCAGCACGGCTGTTGCCTCCGGATTATCCGATGAGCGGCATCATTGCCTATAACAATCTCAGCAGCGAATACTGGTATGCGCCGCCCCTGCGCGAAATCGTCAATGCCTATTATTTCCAGTCCAATGAAAGGCTCCCGCAATATCTGGTCGAAGACGTACTCCGCAAACGCTTGGCCGAACTCCCGCAGGTCGAGGCAAGGTTCGGCTGGGTTGCTGAGGCTATCAATCAAGACCGCGACAGTGTCCACGTTGCTATCGCGAACGAAAGCAGTGGCGCGCGCGAGACCATCGAGGCGGCTTATGTGGTCGGTTGCGACGGCGGCCATTCCATGGTTCGCCGTGAGGCGGGCATCGAGCGCAGCGGTGCCGATTTCAACCAACTCATGGTGCTGGCGTTGTTTCGCTCGCGCGAGCTCCACGAAAGGCTCAAGCGTTTTCCGCCGCGCTCAACCTACCGGGTGCTGCACCCAGACTTGAAAGGGTATTGGCAATTCTTCGGTCGTGTCGACGTCGGCGAGCGCTGGTTCTTTCACGCGCCGGTGCCGGCGAATACGACGCGCGACAACTACGACTTCCACGGACTGCTGCAGGGCGTGGCGGGATTCCCGTTCGCCTGCGAGTTCGACTATGTCGGTTTCTGGGATCTGCGCATTGCGGTCGCCGAGACGTATCAGGTGGGGCGCTGCTTCATCGCTGGCGATGCGGCGCATTCCCATCCGCCATATGGCGGCTACGGTCTCAATAACGGGCTCGACGACGTTGCCAATCTGGGCTGGAAGCTTGCGGCAAGGCTCGCCGGATGGGGCACCGACCGCCTGCTCCAGACCTACACCGAAGAACGTCGCCCGATCTTCAAGGACACCGCCGAAGACTTCATCGAGGCAGGCATACGGCGCGACGCCGCCTTTCTGGCCCGTTATAGCCCCGAGCGGGACCCGGACGAATTCGCGCGCGCCTGGAAGGATCATGCAAGCGCTGCGGCGCCGCGCGTGCTGACGTATGAACCGCATTATGAAGGCTCCTCGATCGTATTCGGACCGCCCGGGGGCGTCAGCAGCGCACGCGGCTCGCACGCCTATGCGGCCCGCGCCGGTCATCACTTGCCGCCGCAACGTCTCAGCAGCGGTCGAAACGTCTTTGAAGAGCTCGGCAGCGGCTTTACGCTGTTGGCATTCGATGTCCCGGATCGAGCAGTCTCGGCATTCATCGAAGCGGCAGGAAAGCTATCCGTGCCGCTCACCACCATCCGCGACAGCTACGCCGAACGGCGAACTGAATACCAAGCGAAATTGATTCTGGTCCGTCCGGACAGGTATGTGGCCTGGGCTGCCATGGCGCCGCCCGGTGACCCGGAAGCCGTGATCGGCCAAGTGACCGGCGGCGTTTTATCGCCCGCCAAACTGGCTGCCGCCGCCCCGCTGCAATGATTGGATGCTGCCCACGACCGCATCAGCCAATGAATGGCCGATCCATCCGACAGGCTGCGACAGCGTCACGCCCGCTCCCAACCGGTTTCAGGCTATGCTCAAGGCGACGTACAGCCGCCGATCGGCGGGTTGCAGCTGCAGCCGCGGGATTCGCACTCCGAGCGGGCAATCGCTGGCGTCGAGCCATAGCCGTAGCAGGTCCCGTTTTGGGTCGCGGTGGTGATGTAGCCACAGCCGCCATTCCAAAATCGGCTGACGACGTGACAGTTTTTGCTTCGGGCGGAGCATTCCTCCAGAGCCCGCGTATCGGCGCCGTCTTGAGTAGAATAATTTGTGGCGTAACCCACGCCGACCTGATCGCCGCTGATCCCCGCGGCAAGGGAGCCATAGTTTCCGGCATGAGCGCTACCGGAGAATACGAAGATCATCAAACCGATCGTAACGGCCACATGGCCGGTCCGGACCACCCAGTCAACGTGCTTCATCGTGGAGCCCCTTTGCCCTGCCCAATGGTCACAGACTAAGTGGGCCGGCAAAGCACCGTCAATCGGGTTGCTGAAGCAATCGACTTAGCGCCCTCGACGGACGGCGCTTCTTGACAGGCCGGCCTTTGGTGCGCATGCGACCGACTTCGAGGTCTCGGTGCGCGCGTGTTCGGATGTCGATGGAATATCGGCCGTTTGGCGGCGGCGGAATCTTCTTTCCGGCACGCCGCGCGCGTGACAGTTTGACGGCAAGCGCTTGCGCCTACTTTTTGCTTTCGGCCATGGCGAATGCCTTTTCCACAGACTCTCGGTTCAATGCCGGTGAGCGCGTTGGTTTCCCAAGGCTCTGCTGGGCTCGACGGCGGCAGTTGCGCGCGACATTGCTCGAAACCGAAGTCACTGATGGTTTGTTCACCTTTGCAGCGGCCATCCACAAAACTGCCCCGGTAGACACTCGTTTACCTGAACAAGATTCGAGCCCTGCGCATTAGGAAGTGGGTAAGCCGCGGCGGACATGGTGGACGAAACAACCGCCAAGTCACGCATAATCATGGACGAAAGATTTCAAGAGTTCGTCGGCGCCATAGCCGCCAAGGGCCAAATCACCTTCGGCGATGTCCGTCGCCTGCAGCGCAGTTTGGCAACGGAGATCATGAGCCGTCAAACATTGGAGGCCCTGATCGCTCTCAACGGCAAGGTCGAGCGTACCGACAAGACGTGGGCGGAATGGCTGGTCGCTGCGGTTGCCGATTTCGTGGCGAACGCTCAAGCATGCGCGGCTTCGATCGAAAGCCCCGAGGGCGCGTGGCTCGAAGATCCGCTCGCCGGCTCGGCCACAAAGTTGGGCCGAAGGATAGCGCGGCAGATTCGCAGCGAGTTGGCGCGACGCGCCATCACGTCAGGGAGCGAAAAGCCGCATTATCGAGAGTGTCCGTGGCGTTACAATGTCCAACATCCCTCTCAATCCAGAGCGGCCGAGAAGATCCTGCCGACGGCTTGGTCCGAGATGATGCTGGGACCAAGCCACCGTGCTGCTCTGCAGTTTGCAGAACGAAGTATGAGGCTGGCCGCCTAAAAACCGGCTGAATAAATGTATGCGACGCTTCCTGCAGCCGAAACTCCGGCGCGTGCGGAGCCGATCACATCAACTTTAGCCCCTTCAGCTTCTTACCGCCCTAGCAGCGGCACACCAGAGAGACAGCACACCAGTATTTTGGTCTTCGCTATCTATGCCCGCCGGAACGAGCCCCCACAGTGCGAGAGATCGTAACTGGCGGGCCGCTGTTGCCGCCGGTTGTCTTGACGCCCGATGGCGGCTTCAAGCCGCCAACGTGCACGGGAGGGCGTGTGCCGCTCGGGGGTGCGTTGCCGCCGGGATATTCGACTCCGCCATGTGGCGGCCGGGGCGCAACCGGCCCTCTGGGAGGAGAAGGCGTATAGATGCCCGACGGCGAAAGGTCGCCAGTAGGAGCAACAATACCTTGCCCAAAACGTTTCAGGATGCTGAAAGTTTTGCAGGTATAATTGCCGGCCATGTTCAGGCTGCAAAGTACCTCGTAGCAGTTCGTTTGTTTGTGTCCACCGACCTTAGCCGTTTCACACCACTTGCAGCCTTGCCTGCTGCCTCCCCAGTTCTGCAGTCCTCCATGAATGGAGCAAACAGCTGCCGCGTCATCCTGACTAACAGGAAGGGCCAAGGAATCTCGCGCAACGAAACTTGTGCCGGCCACAAGCGAAGCGACAATGACGAACCTGAGCTTTAAGGCATCAACCATTTGGCCCTCCTGGCGCGATCACTGGGCTTGACTGCTGCTGGAGCGAAAAGCACGGTGCGCCTATCTGCGCGGCCAAACACCCAACAGCAAAAGAAAAATACGCATCGAAACCTTCTGTGCTTTGTGCGCCGTGCGATGCTGCGTGGGCAGTTTCCCGAGATCGCCGCAGCTGGTCGTCAATTTCGATGGTCGCGAACGCTGCCCCACGGGCAGTTCTCCCAGTAACCGCCGCGGCACGCGCGGAGATGCGGGGGAAGCGGTCGGTGATCGCGAACCACCGAGCCGGGAGGAATGACCGGGGCGTGGCTGTGCCCTCGATGATCGCGAACCACCGCCGCAGGAGCGATGATCGGATTGTGGCTGGAGCCCGGCCCGTGCACGGGATGATAGACGATCGGGTTGTGACTCGATCCCGGACCGTGCACCGCCCCTAAGTCGCCGGGGCCCCTGCTTCGGTGATGATGGTGGCCCCAGTAGGCACCATCAATGTCGTGCCCGGTATAATGCGTACCGCTGGCAGGCCCGCCACCGCATCCGAGGCAGCTATCGTGGCCGAAATTGGCGGCGACGCCCTTTCTGGACAGACCTCCGACAGCGCTGAGATGATTCCGGCCATCGCTGTGGCCGGCCCCGCCATGAGCCCATGCAGTGCCGCAGCCTGCCCTAATCAGCAGCGCGAGCGAGCAGCCGGCGATGAGATACAGTCGTGTCTTTGCTACCAGTCTCCGTGGCATGACGCTCTCCTTGATTTCGAGGAAAGCGTCGCCTCGAAGGGATGTGACGGCAACTTCAATATCTGAAGTGCTGAGTCCGCATCTGAGGTGCTGAGTTCGCCCTAGTTCCAGCTATGACGAAGTCGAATCCTTGGCACTTCTCCTACATCGCTTGCCGCTGTACTCCTGTCGGTTCCTCCTTCGACAACAAAAATAGTGGGGCCTGCGATAGAGGGACGATATGCACCCCGATTGGCCGAGCTTTAGCGGGCTGCCGAAAGAGCCCTTTTGCCCGTGAACACAACAACAGACTTCATGAGCGAACGAACCGGAATCGGATTGAGAACCTTTTTCTTTTTCAGCAGCCTGCTAGATCAGTTTTAATCCCTTCAGGCTCGCGTGGCCGTCCCGACCAACGATAATGTGGTCGTGCACTTCGATGCCGAGCCCGCGTGCGATGTCGACAATCTGCTTGGTCATCTCGATATCGGCACGTGACGGCGTCGGGTCTCCCCCGGGATGATTGTGCACAAGGATCACCGCGGTTGCCGAAAGCTCCAGCGCGCGCTTGACCACTTCGCGCGGATAGACCGGCGTATGATCGACGGTGCCCACCTGCTGCAGCTCGTCGGCGATGAGCTGATTGCGCTTATCGAGGAACAGGACCCGGAACTGCTCGCGATCGGCGAAGGCCTGCGCCGTCCGGCAGTAATCCAGAACCGAGGACCATGAGGACAGGATCGGTCGTTTCTTGACTGCGCCGCGCAAGAAGCGACTGGCGGCAGCCTGCACGATCTTGAGATCGATGATGCTGGACAGCCCCAATCCCTCCACCTCGGCAAGCCGAGCTTCCGGAGCGGCGATGACTTCGGCAAACGAGCCGAACCTGCCCAGCAGCGCCTTGGCGAGCGGCTTGACATCTCGCCGCGGCAGCGCGCGAAACAGTACCAGCTCCAGAAGTTCGTAATCGGACAGTGCCTCGCTACCCGCCTCCCGAAAGCGCTCGCGCAGGCGTTCCCGATGCCCGTGATAATGCGGGATGGCTTCGGCCAATCCCTCTTCGCGCTCGAACTTGTTCTTCGGCATGTGAATTCGCACGGCCCCGCCCGCGCCGCGGCCGCTCTGCCCCGGCAGACCCCTCGTCAAGGATGACCGGATTGCAATTTTTTGCAATCGCGTCGCGGCGCCTCCGCCGTCAAGAAAAGCCACCGACCTATCGGCGCGGACTGAAATCTTGATTGGGAAAAGCCGAGGCGTCGGGCGATTTGATGACCACGTAAGGGTGATCGACCGCGGCGTGACACGCGTTGCATCCCTGCGTGAGTTGGTCGTAGGCGGCGGCGAACTTTTGCGGGTCCTGCACCTTGATAGCGGACTGCACCGCGTCCAGCGGACGACTCAGCGCCGCCTCGACAAGCTCGCCGACCGGCAATCCGCGAAACCGAGGCTGCGCCTTGGCAATGCCGGCAAAAGCCTGACGAATTTCAACCAGAGCATAGGCCGCGAGCGCCCAGTTCTGCGCCCTCCCGGCAAGGCCGAGCTTGGCATGCCGAGGCTGCACCAGGGTGTTCATCAAATCACCCATGGTCAGCGCATAAGGGGTCGCCGAGCCTGCGGGCTCGGCCGTTTGCGGCTGACCGACCGCGGGCGCGGCGAGCAGACAAACCTGTGCCATGATGATCAGGAGCACAGCACGAATTGTCATTGCCGATCCCCCGGACGCACCTCGTGGCGCGATGCCCCCCTATGGACGCCGCGGCCAATGATCGGGACGTTCATTGCTTTTGCAGATAGCATTCGACCTCGATGGGATCCTTGGTGTCGCCGCTCGGTCGCGGGCGGCGAACCACGTTGGCTTCCTTGTAACCGTCCTTCGCGCAGGAAATTGTGACGTCGTCGGGATTGATGTCCTTGCCGAAGCCCGGGATTTTGTAGACGCCGAGAATATCGGTGCGCGTGACCAGCGCGCCATGATCCTTGACTTCCGCAGTCACTTTGGCGTCGGCGACACCGGGGCCGTTGACCTCGCGCACGAAGCCGAAGAAGCCCGTGGTTTCGGCTTGCGCGGCATCCTCGTCTGTCAAGCCGGTGCCGCCGGCCTGCGCGAGCGCCGGCATGGCAAGGCAGAATCCGACAACCACGAGCAAACGCCCCGCGCGATCAGGCGCCATGCCCAAACGCGGTCTCAACGCTCGTGCTTCAGGGGCCACTGCAAACATTCCAGCATGCTGTGTGCCTAACGCGTAAAATATCCGCTGAGAAGATAGCCGATTGCGCCGATCGCGCACACCGGCACGAGCCATGCAAAGCCCGGCCACACTCGGTCGCGCCAGCCTTGGGGCAACAGACAGGCCAGGAGACCAGCCACGCCGCCTACAATCGCCGAGGTGGCAATCCAGCCATACCAATACATGGTTGGACCCGCCGACGCGGCGTGTGCGAACATTTTCCATTCGCCGAGCGCCGGTCCGTATGAGAACAGTGCCCAATTTCGATCGACTGCAAAATAGTACATGGCCGAGTAGACGGCCGCGAACACCACCACGAAGGTCCCAAGCCGACCTTGCTTCGTCATGTACCGATTCCGCGAATGTTGTTGACGATGTGTCCGGTCAGGAACGCCCACCACACAATGAATGCCAAAAGCGAGGTCAGCGCCGTGCGCGTGCGCGTATTCTCCAACGCGGCCGGCCGCCAGAAGTACCAATAGGCCGGAAGTAGCGCCAAACCGATCGCAATGAGATGTTCCTTGATCTCAAAGGCGCCGAAGGATTTCCAGTAACGGCCTTGCTCGAGGGTCAAACGCGCGCTGATGCGATAGTTAGTGTAGAGAACGGCGCCGAGAAGCGCGTTGGCGACGAACAGCACAATCACCGCATTGGCGTAATTGGCCGAGCCAACGGCGCGATACCGCGCCACGAAATTCGCCGCCCTCGCCCGCACGGGCGCCCAGACGCTAACCACCTGATGGGTGATGGCGCCGAGCAAAAGGAACGCCAACAGACCGTGCGTGATGACAAGAGCGATCCACATGCCACCTCCCCAGTGCTGCGCGCATCACGTGCTGCCGACGCGCCGCGGCGCGCCTTCGCAAAGTTTAGCGCGCTGCGGCGAACCCGACAATTTGTAGCGGAAGATGACTGCTCGTCGCGATCCGCGTGCGTTGCGCGGCGTGACTTACTGTGAATAGGGAGGCCGGTTGAACCCCCGCGGGGACAGCGTGAAAATCTCCACGCCGGTCTCCGTGACGCCGAGTGAGTGCTCGAACTGCGCTGACAACGACCGGTCGCGGGTCACCGCGGTCCATCCATCGGACAGGACTTTCACGTGGGGACGGCCCAGATTGATCATGGGTTCCACGGTGAAGAACATGCCGGGCTTGAGGACGATGCCTTCGCCGGGCCGACCGACGTGGACAATATTCGGCTCATCATGGAACAGGCGGCCCAAGCCGTGGCCACAGAAATCGCGCACGACCGTCATGTGCTGGGCTTCGACGTAGGATTGGATGGCGTGCCCGATGTCGCCGGTGGTGTGGCCCGGTTTGATGGCGGCGATGCCGCGCATCATGGCCTCATAAGTGACTTCGATGAGCCGCTCCGCCCGCCGTGGAACCTCGCCAACGGCGTACATTCGACTTGAATCGCCGTGCCAGCGGTCAAGAATCAGGGTCACATCGACGTTGACAATGTCGCCCTCCCGCAGCGGCTTTTCGCCAGGAATGCCGTGACAGACCACGTGATTGATCGACGTGCAGGTCGCCTTGCGATAGCCCCGGTACATCAATGTCGCGGGCAATGCGCCGTGATCCATGCCAAATTCGTAGACGAGACGGTCGATGCGTTCGGTCGAAACTCCGGGCCTGATCTCGCCGACGAGCATATCCAAGCATTTGGCGGCCAAGCGGCCGGCCTTGCGCATGCCTTCGAACGCGGCCGGGCCATGAAGCTTAATTTGGCCGGTTTTGCGTAGCGGCACAGAGGCCGCATCCACATAGCTCATTGGGATTGGACGTCGTGCTGGTGAGGGCCCCTGCCCAGCAGTCTCGGTCTTGGGAATACCCTCGCTCGTTTCAGGTCAATGTAAGCATGGATACGCGCAGCGCAAGCAAATCACCGCCACGCGGACAGCTAAGGGTCGACGATGGCGACCGGAGCCGCGATCTCGATGCCATCCACGGTCACCAGGCAGCGCCAGGCCAGCATTTCGACACCCGCCGCGCGGGCCCGCTCGAAAGCCGCGCCGTAAGCGGGGTCAATATCCTTGGCGACCGCGAACCGATCGGCCGATGGAATCTGAATGATAAACAGCGTAATGGCCCGCGCTCCGCTCCGCACGATGGCGGCAAGCTGGTCCAGATGCTTGGCGCCGCGTGTCGTCACTGAATCCGGAAACTCGGCAAGCCGCGGCCGGCGCATGAGATGCACGTTCTTCACCTCGACGTAGCACGGCTTTCGCCCCGGTGCCTCCAGCACGAAATCGACTCGGCAATTCTCGCCATATCGCACTTCGCGGCGAAGCGAGGCGTAGCCCCCAAGCTCCGGGATCAGTCCGGTGCCGATGATGTCGGCGACGAGCAGGTTTGGTTGCACGGTGTTGACGCCGACCAGCTCCGGGCCGCTGCCGAGGTCGGCTTCTACCAACTCCCAGGTATGAGGGAGCTTGCGCATTGGATTGTTTGAGTCGGATAGCCACACCCGCGAAAACGGTCGATCCAGACCCGTCATGGCGCCTGGGTTGGCGACATGGACGGTCAGCATGTCGCCGTTCTCAAGCACCACGTCGGCGAGAAAGCGCTTATAGCGTCGGGCCAGCGTGGCCGGGATGAGCTTGGAGGGAAATCGCATCGCCGGACAGATACCCGTCGAGCACACGACTGGGAAGAGTATTAAATTTTCTCAGGCGGCGATTTTGCCGTCGAGCTCATCCTCGATATGAGCCCGAATGATCTCGTCGAACGACATTTCGGTCTTAAAGCCGAGCGCGAGCGCCCGCTCTGGTTTGAAGCGGCGCGGCCAGCCGGCAACGATCCGTTGGATCAAAGGGTCCGGCGCGCGCCGAATGCGCGCGGCGACCTTGTCGCCAGCCACGCGGCGCAGCGCGGCGATCTGCTCGGCCACCGTGCAGCACACGCCCGGCATGGTGAGATTGATGCGCGGGCCAAGCTTGTCTCGGTCGAGGCTCGCGGCATGGATGAGAAATCCAACCGCGGCGCGGGGGCTCGCATGCCAGTGGACGACGCTGTCGTCGACCGGCAGCACCGCTTCCTCGCCGGCGAGCGGCTCGCGAATGATGGATGAAAAGAAACCCGACGCGGCCTTATTGGGGCGTCCGGGACGCACCACAACGGTCGGCAGCCGGATGCCGACGCCATCGACAAAGCCGCGCCGCGTGTAGTCGGCCAATAGCAGCTCCACGACCGCCTTCTGCGCGCCATAGGAAGTGAGCGGCGTCAGATGAAACTCGTCGTCAATCGCCTCCGGAAATGGTGCGCCGAACACCGCGATGGACGACGTAAATACAAAGCGCGGATGGTAGTTTTCGCCGACCTCGCGAATGGCGTCCAACAGCGCGCGCGAGCCATCGAGGTTGACCCTCATTCCCTTTTCGAAATCGAGCTCAGCTTCGCCCGAAACGACCGCCGCCAGATGGAAGATAACGTCCGGACGGGCTTCGACAGCGCGCTTTGCGGTTGCGAAATCGCCGATGTCGGCCGCGAACGTTTCGACCTCGCCCGCAAAGGGTTCGGGCCACGGCGGCACACCAATGTCGGTCAGCGTCAGCTTTTCGATGGCGCGGCCGTTGAGCTCGCAATCTTTGACCAGGCGCGCCGTCAACTTGCGCCCGATCATGCCACCGGCGCCGGTGATGAGAATGTGCATGGTCAGATGGGGGCAAACCGATGACAGACGACCGATGGAAAGTCTTCTCGATTTTCCGTCATCTGTTCTCCGTCGTCTGCTTCAAAGCGCCATTCCGCCGTCGACGAGATGGGCCTGACCGGTAATGTAGCTTGCTTCATCGCTGGCGAGAAAGAGCGCAAGGGCGGCGACTTCTCGCGCCGTTCCCAGGCGGCCCATCGGCTGTCGATCAATGAAAGCCTGACGCACCGCCTCGGTCGATCTTCCGGTCTCCCTGGACAGCGACGCAATGCGGTCCTCCAGTGACGGCGATTCGATCGTGCCTGGACAAATCGCGTTGCAGCGAATGCCTTGTTTGATGAAATCCGCGGCCACCGCTTTGGTCAAACCGATCACTGCCGCTTTGGTGGTCCCATACACGTACCGATTCGGCACGCCCCGAATCGACGACACGGCAGAGGAGATGTTGAGGATCGAGCCGGATTTTCTTTCCAGCATCGCCGGTAAGAACGCCTTGATGGTGCGATGCATCGATTTGACATTGAGTTCGAATGAGAAATCCCAGTCGCGATCGCTGCAGTCGAGAATCGTCCCGTTGTGCACGTAGCCGGCGCAGTTGACCAGAATATCGAGCGCGCCGAATTCCGACGCGACGCTCCTGGCGAGAGCATCTACGTCGCTTTGCGCGAGGACATCGAGCCTGAGGCGTTTTTCAGTCTTCAAACCGTTGAGCTTGTCCGAGGCGACATCCGTGGCGATCACCGCGGCGCCATCCACCGCAAATGCTTCCGCAATAGCGCGGCCGATGCCCTGGCCCGCAGCGGTGACCAACGCGACTTTGCCCTTGAGCCGATCGCTCATGTGTTCTTGGCCCTTTGTCCGTTCAGTACCGAAAGACTTGTCTTCTGTCGGCCGTCGCCGTCAAAATTCTCCGGCGCCAGCCAGCGCTCAAAATTGGCGCGGCGCTGCGGCCATTCGCCATCGAGCATGGAGAACCAGGCGTTGTCGCGATTGCGACCCTTGGCGATGATGTGTTGGCGGAACGTGCCCTCATACGTGAAGCCGTAGCGCAGCGCAGCGCGCCAGGACGCGGCGTTGAGCGCATTGCACTTCCACTCGTAGCGGCGATAGCCGAGCGTTTCGAATACGTAGCGTGCGAGCAGATATTGCGCTTCGGTTCCGAGCGGCGTGCCTTGCAGGAACGGCGAATACAGGACGTGACCGACCTCGATGACGCGCATCTGCGGCTCGATCCGAAGGAGCGTGAAATACCCGATAGCACGCTCGCCTCGATCAATGATCGCAAAGGCGTAGGGATCGTCCGCCGTGGCGCGCTTGGCGATAAGCGCGGCAAAATCGGCAAAGTTCGCAAATGGCCCGTCGGTCGAGATGTAGGTCCACACCTCGTCATGGCCGGCAAACACCGTCCATAGATCGCGCGCGTGCTCTGTGGTCAGCTTTTCGATGCGGCCGTAGCGGCCTTTGAGCGTCACGGGACCGGGCCGCCGGGCCGGCGTGGTATCGACCGGCAGCCCGATTGGTTGGCCGGTTTGGGGATGCGGTTCCCACTGGCTCATGACGCGGACGAAGACCTGCTGCCGTATTCGCTGAAGAACTTGTTCAGCTCGGCATTGGTGATGAGCCCGGCGAAGCCATCGAATTTGCCATCCCGAGCAATCTCGCTCGCGGTGCGGATAAAAGCCTGCATCGCCACGCGCGCGAGCGAGCCGCCGACGCTGATGCGTCGCACGCCCATAGCGGCGATGTCGGCGACGGTAAAGCCAAAAGCACCGCTATTGAGGAAGTTGACAGGCTTCGGCGCGACCGCCTGCACCACCGCCACGACCTGCTCACGGGTCTTGATGCCGGGCGCATAAAGGCAATCGGCGCCCGCAGCCGCATAAGCCTTCAGTCGGCGAATCACATCATCGAGATCGGGAATGCCACGAATGAAGCCCTCAGCGCGCGCAGTGAAGGTCACATCCCCGCCGGCGCGATCAATTGCGGCACGGGCAGCCTTTACGCGCGCGACCGCAACATCAAAATCATAGAGCGGGGTGCTGCCGTCATTCGGTGAATCCTCGATCGAGAGGCCGGCGACACCCGTTGCGACGCAGCGGGTCACGTTTTCCGAGAGGTCGTTCAGATTATCCGCAAGACCGTCCTCGAAATCGGCGTTCAGGGGCACGTCAGTCGCTTCGGCGAGCTCGCGGAAATGGCTGAGCACTTGATCACGGTTTTGGGCGCCGTCGGCATATCCTTGCGAATGAGCGTAGCCCGAGCTGGTGGTCGCCAATGCTTTGAATCCGAGGCTTTGCAGATAACACGCGGTGCCCACATTCCACGGATTGGGAATGACGAAGCAGCCGCTCTCGTGCAGGCGCCGAAAGCTCTTGCGCTTCTCAGCCGTCGAAGGCCGCTCGGGATTCATAATCGCAGTATGCTCACGGTAGGAAGATAAGCTCCTCAGTGATTATCGCGCGGGATGAATTCCTGCGCGACACGCCGATATTTTACGGCTGGCTGCAATACCATACCATTGCCGAGCTGATCGACCATGCCGCGCTGGATTTCCTGCCAGGGAGTCTGGCTCCGCGGATAGTGATAACCGCCATTCTTGGCCAATGCCGCGCGGCGCGCCGCCAGCTCGGCGGCGGAGATCAAGATATCGGCGGTGCCTTTGTTGAGATCGATCCGCACCCGGTCTCCAGTCTTCAGCAGCGCAAGCCCACCGCCGGCCGCGGCTTCCGGCGAAGCGTTGAGGATTGACGGCGAGCCGGACGTGCCGGATTGCCGGCCATCGCCAATGCAGGGAAGCGAGGTCACGCCCCTTTTGATAAGGGCTGCGGGCGGCTGCATATTGACCACTTCGGCCGACCCCGGATAGCCGATCGGCCCTGCGCCGCGCATGAACAAGATGCAGTGTTCATCGATGCCGAGCGCCGGATCGTCGATCCGCCTGTGATAGTCCTCGGGGCCGTCGAAGACGACGGCGCGACCCTCGAAGGCATTCGGATCCTTTGGATCGCTGAGATAGCGCTGCCGGAACTCTTCGGAAATCACGCTGGTCTTCATGATCGCCGAATCGAACAGATTGCCGCGCAGAACCTTAAAGCCGGCGTGCGGCTTGAGCGGACGAGCGTAGGGCAGAATGACCGTCGGATTGGTTGACTTCGCCCGCGCTACGTTCTCCGCCATGGTCTTACCGTTGATGGTCAGTGCGTCGCCATGGAGCCGTCCCGCAGCGCTTAATTCGTGCATGACTGCGGGAAGCCCCCCCGCGCGGAAATAATCTTCGCCCAGATATTCGCCCGCAGGCTGCATGTTGACTAAAAGCGGCACGTCGAAACCGACGCGCTCCCAATCGTCGATCGTGAGTTCGACCCCAACATGGCGGGCGATGGCATTGAGATGGATCGGCGCGTTGGTGGAGCCGCCGATCGCCGAGCAGGCAACAATCGCGTTCTCAAACGCAGCGCGGGTCAGGATATCGGACGGCTTGAGGTCCTCGCGCACGATCTCGACTGCGCGCAGGCCCGTCGCATAGGCCATCTGCCCGCGTTCGCGATATGGCGCGGGAATTGCGGCACAGCCGGGCAGCGACATGCCGAGTGCCTCGGCCATCGCATTCATGGTCGAAGCCGTTCCCATGGTGTTGCAATGGCCAATCGACGGCGCCGATGAGGCTACGACATCGAGAAATTCCTCGTAGTCGATCTTGCCGGCCGCAATATCTTGCCGGGCTTGCCACACGGCCGTGCCCGACCCCGCAAGCTTGCCATCATGATAGCCGTCCAGCATCGGGCCCCCGGACAGCACGATCGCGGGTGTGTTGACGGTCGCCGCCGCCATCAAGCAGGCCGGCGTGGTCTTATCGCAGCCCGTCATCAGTACCGCGCCGTCGAGCGGATAGCCGTACAGCACCTCGACGAGACCGAGATAGGCGAGATTGCGGTCGAGGGCGGCCGTGGGACGCTTGCCGGTCTCCTGGATGGGATGGATTGGAAATTCCAGCGCAATTCCGCCGGCGTCGCGGATGCCGGCGCGCACGCGCTCGGCGAGCTGGAGATGATGACGATTGCACGGGCTGAGATCGGAGCCAGACTGCGCGATGCCGATGATTGGCCGTCCGGATGTCAATTCAGCACGGGTCAGACCGAAATTCAGGTAGCGCTCGAGATAGAGCGCTGTCATTCCTGGATTGTCCGGGTTGTCGAACCAGAGTTGCGAGCGCAACCGGCGGCGGCCTGCATGCATGACGTCGTTCTTTGTCATCCTGCTCTCCAAACTGTCGTGCCGCAGCCGCGCGCTACTCAGTAGATATACAAATTTAACGGCCTTGAGAGCGGCCCATTACCGCGGCGCGGCCCTGTTGCCCCTGCAATCGTGAGGTACCCCTCACCGAACTGCGGTTTACGCTCGAGGGGGTCATGCTGCACTGCAAACAGAACAAGCAAATGGCCGCATAAAATCTCTATCAACGCAATGTATTCCCTAACATTTTCGTGACATCCGTTTGATTTCCGGGTCCTTGTGCGTTGCACAATCCATCGTACCTATCGGGGTGGGGGTTGACCGTACATGGAGAAGACCAAATGAAATCGTTCAATAGCAAGCTTGTTATTTCAGCCGTTGGCGTTGCATTGCTCGCCACTCCAGCCCTCGCGCAACGGCCGCATCGGCACTTCACGCCGCCGCAGGCACAGTCGGAGCTGCGCGATGCTTGGCCCGGTCAGGCCAATGCGAATACCGGATTTGCCACCTATCCGAACCCGGTGGTTCACAGCGGCAGCGCGCTGTCGCATGACATGGGTAATGATACCATCGGCGGCATCGACTAAGCATCCGATTGCTGCAAGCGCGGAAGCCCGGGCCTTTGTGGTCCGGGTTTTTCGTCGTTCCTTCCCGGCACGTGACTTCTCATCGGACTGCAACATCATGAGGCGTTAGCCGCGAATTTGACGGCGCGCCATAATTTCGGAAAATCCAGCGTTCGCCCTCGGATTGGGTCCGCGGGTATTTTGCCTCGCGTTCGAGCTTCGGGGGAGATCATGCTGCAAACGGTGGCCGCGTTCGATCGGATCGGCGAGGAGAATGCCTTTGCCGTGTTGGCCCGCGCCGTGCAGCTCGC
>Ga0070739_10004410_pt1 | contig 16657 bp, 11 predicted proteins | sample Coa_R1_7_FD_66445 | JGI IMG/M metagenome (GOLD analysis project Ga0070739, IMG submission 66445) | Surface soil microbial communities from Centralia Pennsylvania, which are recovering from an underground coalmine fire - Coalmine... | ecosystem: Environmental > Terrestrial > Soil > Unclassified ... | reverse complement strand
GGAAAAGGCGGCGTAATCTGCGATCCCAACGTGCTCTCGCCCGCCGAACTCGAGAAGCTGACGCGCCGCTACGCGGCCGAGATCATGGACTTCATCGGGCCGGAGCGCGACGTGCCGGCTCCCGACGTCAACACCAACGACCAGGTGATGGCGTGGATCATGGACACGTATTCGATGCACGCGCGCCACACCGTCACGGCGGTGGTCACGGGCAAGCCGCTCGCGCTGGGCGGCTCGCGCGGGCGCCCGGAAGCCACCGGACGCGGCTGCATGATCGTCACCCTGAAGGCGCTGGAGCGCTTCGGCATCGCGCCGGAGCAGTGCCGCGTCGTGATCCAGGGGTTTGGCAATGTGGGCGGCATGGCGGCGCGCCTGATGTCGGCCAAGGGATTTCGGATCGTCTGCATCATCGAATACGATGGGGCGGTTTACAATCCGAAAGGGCTCGACATCGCCGCGCTGGCGGAGCACCGAAAGGAAACCGGATCGATCACCGGGTTCCGGGGCGGCGAGGACATCGACCGGGAGCAGGCCCTGTTTCTCGACTGCGACGTGCTCCTCCCGGCGGCCACGGAAAACGTGATCACGTCGCTCAATGCCGACAAGCTCCATTGCAAGATCCTTTGCGAAGGCGCCAACGGGCCCACCACGCCGGCGGCCGATGAGATCCTGGCCGAGAAGAAGATCTTTGTGATTCCCGATATCCTGGCCAACGCGGGCGGTGTGACGGTGTCGTACTTCGAATGGGTGCAGGATCGCCAGGGCTTCTTCTGGAACGAGCAACTCGTCAATCACCGGCTCGAAGAAATCATGGTGGAAAGCTTCGACGCAGTGGTGCACTACGCGCAAACGCACGGCGTGAATAACCGGACCGCGGCGTACATGCTGGCGCTCGACCGGGTGGCGTTCGCGATCCGTCTGCGAGGCATTTACGCATAACGCGGGCCCGCTCCGGCTCGATACCTGAATGGCATCCGACGCATCCACGCCGCTGATGCGGCAGTACAACAGCATCAAGCAGCAGGTGCCCCACGCGCTGCTCATGTTCCGGTTGGGTGATTTTTACGAGCTGTTTTTCGAGGATGCGGTGGTGGCGGCGCGCGATCTCGAAATCACGCTCACGGCGCGCAACAAGGAAAAGGGCACGCCGATCCCCATGTGCGGAGTGCCGTACCACGCGGCCGAAGGGTATATCGCGCGGCTCATCCAAAAGGGCCACAGGGTCGCCATCTGCGACCAGATGGAAGACCCCAAGTTCGCCAAGAAACTGGTCAAGCGCGAGCTGACCCGCGTGGTGACGCCGGGCACGGCGATGGACGCCGCCCTCGTCCGCTCGCGCGAGAACAATTATCTGGCGGCGGTGGCGCGCGCCTCTTCCTCGGGCTCCCCGGCAAACCCGGGACGCTCGGCGATCGCGCACGTGGATGTCTCGACCGGCGAATTCCGCGTCACCGAGCTGGCCGAATCCGAAGTGCCGGCCGCGATCGAGCAGTTGGGCGCGCGCGAGGTGCTCTTCCCCGGCGGTCTTCCGCTGCTCCTCGATGGCGCGCCTGCAAGCGGCGCCGCCCCGCGCTTCGTGCGCACCGAGCTCGAAGATTGGATTTTCACGCCCGATTATGCCGAGCGCACCCTGCGCGAGCATTTCCGCCTCCTGACGCTCGATGGCTGCGGCCTCGCCAACCGGCCCGCCGCGATCTCCGCGGCCGGCGCCATCCTGCATTACCTGCGCGAGACGCAGCGCGCCGCGCTCGACCACCTCGACCGCCCCACCTTCTACGACCGCGCCGATGCCATGGTGCTGGACGCGGTCACGGTGCGGAACCTGGAGCTCGTCGAGCCTCTGTTCGCGGCCGATGCCGGCCCGCAGCAGGAAGCCACGCTGCTCGCCGTGATCGACCAGGCGCAGACCGGCATGGGCGGCCGCCTGCTGCGCCAGCGCCTGCTGCGCCCCTCCATGGACCGCGCGGAGATCGAACAGCGCCTGGACGCGGTCGGCGAGCTGCTGCGCGAGACGATCCTGCGCTCCGAACTCCGCAAGCAGCTCGCCGGAATTCTCGATATCGAGCGCCTGCTGGCCAAGGTCACGCTGGGTTCGGCTGGGCCGCGCGATGTGCTCGCGCTCGGCCGTTCGCTCGAAAAGATTCCCGCCCTGAAGCGCTGCTTCGATACCCGGCAGTCCGGCCGCCTGCGCTCGCTCTACGACCGCCTGGATGAGCTCACCGATGTGGCCGGCCTCATCCTCGATGCCATCGCCGACGAGCCGCCGCTCAATCTCGCCGACGGCGGCACGATCCGCCCCGGCTACCGCCCCGAGCTCGACGAACTGCGCGATCTCTCCCGTAACGGCCGCCAGGTGATCGCGCAGATCGAGGCGCGCGAGCGCCAGCGCACCGGCATCCAGTCGCTCAAGGTGCGGTTCAACAACGTCTTCGGCTACTACATCGAAATCACGCGGGCCAATCTCCACCTCGCCCCCGCCGACTACGAGCGCAAGCAGACGCTGGCCAACGCCGAGCGCTTCACCACGCCGGAGCTCAAGGATTACGAGCGCAAGGTGCTGGACGCCGAAGAGAAAATCCTGGCCCTCGAAAAAGAGCTGTTCGCGGAGGTGCGGCAGCGGACCGCCGCGCAGGCGCAGCGAATCCGCGCCACTGCCGCCGCGATTGCCGAGCTGGATGTTACCGCGGCCCTCGCCCAGACGGCCGCGGAGAACCGCTATCACCGGCCCTTGTTTTCCGAGACCGGCGAAATGCGCATCCTGGCGGGCCGCCATCCGGTGATCGAGCGGCTGGCCGGGCAGGAGGCGGCGCGTTTCATCCCGAACGATGTCTTCCTCAACGACTCAAGCGACCTGATCGCCATCATCACGGGCCCGAACATGGGCGGGAAATCGACGTACCTGCGGCAGGCGGCGCTCATTGCGATCCTCGCGCAGATGGGCTCCTTCGTCCCGGCCGACTCGGCCACGCTGCCCATCATCGACCGCATCTTCACGCGCATCGGCGCTTCCGATAACCTGGCGCGCGGCCGGTCGACCTTCATGGTCGAAATGACCGAGACGGCCGTCATTCTCAATACGGCCACGCCGCGCAGCTTCATCGTGCTCGATGAAATCGGCCGCGGCACCGCAACCTACGACGGCCTGGCGCTCGCCTGGGCCGTGGTCGAGCATATCCATTCGCACACCCGCGCCAAGACGCTTTTCGCCACGCATTATCACGAGCTGACCGAGCTGGCCGAACAGCTCCCCGGCGTGCGCAACCTGCAGGTCTCGGTCAAAGAGGCCGGCGGCAACATCATCTTCCTGCGCAAGGTGGAGCCCGGTAAAGCCGACCGCAGCTACGGGATCGAAGTCGCCCGCCTCGCCGGTCTGCCGCTCGGCGTGATCGAGCGCGCGCAGGAGGTGCTCCAGCTTCACGAACGCACGGAGCATGAGATCACCGCCGCGCCCGTGGCCGGCCGGCCCGAAGCGCCGATGCAGATCCAACTCTTCGAACCGGTCGGCTACGATTTGGCCGCGCGCATCCGTGCGCTCAAGGTCGATGAGCTGCGGCCCATCGAGGCGCTGCAACTGCTCGCGGAATTGCAGAAGGAACTCGGCCCGGCCCCATGCTAGTCGCGGGCCTCATGAGCGGCACATCGCTCGACGGCATCGATGTCGCCGTCGTCGAAATGCCCGCGCTGCGCACGCGGCGGTTTTACTCGGTGCCGTATCCCGCCCGTTTTCGGGAGCGGTTGCTGGCCGTCTCGGACGCCCACACCCACACCGCTGAGATTTCGCGCCTGAATTTCGAAGTCGCCGAGCTCTACGCCCGCGCCCTGCGGCGCGCGGGCCGCGTGGACCTGATCGGCTGCCATGGGCAGACGATCTATCATGAGGGCGGCCGTAACACGCTGCAGATCGGCGAGCCCGCCATTCTCGCCGAGCGCGCCGGCGCGCCGGTGGTGTCGAATTTCCGAGCGCGCGATATCGCGGCCGGCGGCCAGGGCGCGCCTCTCGTGCCCTATCTCGATTACGTGCTGTTCCGGCATCCGCGGCGCACGCGCATCGCGCTCAACATCGGTGGGATCGCCAATCTCACGGTGATTCCACCCGGAGCACAACTGGAAGATCTCGTCGCGTTTGACACCGGACCAGGCAACATGGTGATCGACGCGCTGGCCAGGGAAGCGACCGCGGGCAGGCAGAATTACGATCGCGGCGGCCGCATCGCCGCGCGCGGGACGGTGGATCGGCGGCTATTGGACGAGCTCCTCCGCGACCCGTATTACCGCCGGCGGCCGCCGAAGAGCGCCGGACGCGAGCAGTACGGCGCGGCCTTCGTCGAGCGCATGAAGCGATCCGGGCGGCCGATCGAAGATCTCGTGGCGACCGCGACGGTGTTGACCGCCGCTACCATCGCAAGAGCGGTAATAGAGCAAACACGCGAGCCGCGACCTGCGCCAATCGATCTGATTGTTTCCGGCGGCGGCGGGCACAACCCGCAGATCATGGCCCATCTGGCCGGTTTCCTGCCGGGAATCGGCGTGGCCAGTTCGAGCGACTACGGCATCGATGCGGATGCCAAGGAAGCGATCGCATTCGCGGTGCTAGCTTACGCGACGTGGCGCGGGAGGCCGTCGAACGTTCCTTCCGCGACCGGCGCGCGGCGGCCCGTGGTGCTTGGAAGCATCACGCCACACCGGTAGGCCGGCCCGTGGCCTGCGCCGTCCGAAGCGCACAGACCAGCCAAGCCATGGGCCTGCACTACAGGAGTGGGTTTACGCCACGTGCCGCGGGAGACCTTCGAATGTTCCCTCCGCCACTTGCGGAAGGCGGGACGGGTGATTCGGCAGAGTAACGCCTACGCGCATCCTGTTCCAGTCGTAAGCGAATTCCTTTCCGCAATCGAGACACACCACGTAAGTTCCGTTGCGTGTTGCTCCGGGAGCCTGGTAACCGCTCTTCCGCAGTGGCGTCTGCGGGAAAGTGGTCCTCTGGTGAGTACAACCGAACAGCGTGTTGAGTAGCGACTGAAACATGTGGGCTCCCTTCTCCTCAATAGATACAGTAATAATGCCATTCGTTTCAGTTCGTATGGATACCGCCGGTACTAGTCCTGTGAGCTTACAGACACTCTAGCGCGAGCGAGAAATCGCATCGGCGATTAACTGGCCATGAAATCTTCCGTTTTCAATGAAGATCTCATTCGTGTGCATACCGGCAACGATCACGCCTGCAAGGTACACACCGGCGCGCTCGCTTTCAAGCGTGTGCGGGTTCGTGCGCGGGCGCTGCGATTCCGGATCCAGCGTAATTCCGATGGAATTTAGAAACCGCAGATCGGGTTGATAACCGATGAGCGCAAATACAAAATCGTTCCGCAGGGTAACTTCGCCATCGGGGGTGGCCAAACGAATCGTATCCGGCAGAATTTCCAACACCTGCGAGCGGAAGTAACCTTTGATTTCCCCGTTCTGGATGCGATTCACAATGTTCGGTTTGATCCAATATTTGACCTTATCTGAGATTGCCTCGCCGCGGTGGATCAGTGTTACGCGCGCGCCCGACCACCATAACTCCAGGGCCGCGATTGCCGCCGAATTCTTGCCCCCGATCACGGCTACATCATGGTTGTAGTACGGATGCGGTTCCTTGTAATAGTGCGATACTTTCGGGAGTTCCTCACCCGGAATGTGAAGACGGTTCGGAATATCGTAGTACCCCGTGGCTAGTACTATTTTTCGCGCCCGGTACAGGTGATTGCAGCCGAGCCGGTCCACAGTAAATACCTGGAACGCGCCGTCCTCGCCCGCGATCCGCTCTACCCGCTCATATTGCCGGATATCCAGCTTATAGTGATCCGCCACACGCCGGTAGTATTTCAGCGCCTCGGTGCGGTTCGGCTTCTCATTCAGGCTGGTCATCGGGATATCCCCGATTTCGAGCAGCTCCGGCGTGGTGAAAAAGGTCATGTTGGTGGGGTAATGGTAAATGGAATTGACCACGCACCCTTTTTCGATGAGCGTGCATCTTACCCCGCGCTTCTGTAATTCGATGCCGCACGCCAGGCCTGTAGGCCCTGCGCCCACCACAATGGCATCGTAGGACTCGGGCGTCAAAGCTTCGACTCCACTTCGCGGTACACCGCCTCCAGAGCGGCATCGAGACCGCTCGCATCCTTGCCGCCACCCTCCGCCATATCCGGGCGGCCGCCGCCTTTCCCGCCGACCGCCTGCGCCACCGCGCTCACCAGTTTCCCGGCGTGAATCCTGCCGGCGAGGTCCTTCGTCACCGCGGAAATGATCGAGACATTGCCCGGTTCCGCCGCCGCCAGCACGACCACCGCGCTCTGCCACCGGTTGCGCAGCGAATCGGCGAGGGCGCGCATTTGCTGGCGGTCCATGCCGTCGGCGCGCGTGGCCAGCACACGCGATCCGTTCATCTGCCGCGCGCGGCTCTCCATGGCGCCCGCCGCCGCCTGCGCGAGCCGCGTCTTCAGCTCGTCCACCTGACGCTCGAGCGCCCGAGCGTTGGCAATCGACTTCTCCACGTGCTCCACCAGCTCCGGCTCGGACGCTTTGACGATCTCCGCGATGCGCTTGAGCGCGCCGGTCGATTCCTGGTATTGCCGCAGCGCCGCCGCGCCGGTGATCGCCTCGATGCGCCGCACGCCGGCCGAGATGCTCCCCTCGTAGACGATCTTGCAGAGGCCGATATCGCCGGTCCGGCGCACGTGCGTGCCGCCGCAAAGCTCGCGGCTGAAGCCCGGCACGGTCACGACCCGCACCTGTTCGCCGTATTTTTCGCCGAATAGGGCCATGGCTCCGGTGGCGATCGCCTGGTCGAGCGGCATGATGTTCGTCTCGACCGCGATGTTCTTCAGGATCTCGTCATTCATCAGCCGCTCGACTTCCTGGATCTCCGCGGCGTCCATGGCGGCGTAGTGGGTGAAATCGAAGCGCAGCCGCCCCGGCTCCACCACGCTGCCCGCCTGCTTGACGTGCGTTCCGAGCACCTGCCGGAGCGCGGCGTGAAGCAGGTGGGTCGCGGTGTGGTTGCGCCGCGTGGCATCGCGCAGCGGCGCGGCAACCTCAGCGCGCAGCAGATCGCCGGTGCGGATCGGCTGGAGCGACTGGATGCGGTGCACCGTAAGCCCCGGCACGCCCGCAAATGCCGTCTCCACCTCCGCGACCTTCTCGCCGGCGTCGTTATAGAGCGCGCCCTTGTCGCCGACCTGGCCGCCGGCCTCGGCGTAGAAAGGCGTCTGATCGAAGATCAGCTCGGCCTTCACACCCGCTGGAATCTCCTCCGCCAGCTCGCGGTCGCGCACCAGCCCCACTACGCGCGAAGACGCCTCCAGTTCGCTATAGCCCAGAAACTTCGTCCGCCCGAGCTCGAGCAGCTTCTGGTACGCCGGTACAACCGCGCCCTTTTCCGCGCCCTTCCAGCTTGCCCGCGCGCGCTCGCGCTGGTGCTGCATCTCGGCTTCGAAGCCTTCGCGATCGATGGCCAGGCCGCGTTCCCGGGCCATGTCCTCCTGCTCGTCGAGCGCCAGCCCGTAGGTATCGTAGAGCCGGAAGGAAATCGCGCCCGGAATGGTGTGGCCCGAAACCGTCTGCACCGCGTCTGCGAACTGCTTCTCGGCCTGGAGGAAGGTCGTCGCGTAGCGATGCTCCTCGTCCTTGACGACGCGCGCGACGCGCTGCACGCTCTCGATCATCTCGGGGTATGCCGGCGCCATCAATTCCGCGACGAAGCCGGTCAGCTTGTACAGGAACGGCTCCTCGACGCCGATCATGCGCACGTTCCGCATGGCGCGCCGCATGATCTTGCGCAGCACGTAGCCGCGGCCGTCATTGGCCGGAATGACGCCGTCGTGGATCAGGAACGCCGCCGCGCGCGCGTGGTCCGCGGCGATGCGCAGCGCTGTATCGACGCGCGCGTCCGTTCCCGGCGCGAGGCCGAACAGTCCCGCCGCGTGCGTGATGATCGGATGGATCAGGTCGGTGTCGTAATTGGAGAGCTTGCCCTGCAACACCGCCGCGATGCGCTCGAGACCCATGCCGGTGTCGATCGACGGCCGCGGCAGCGGGGTCAGCACACCCGCGGCATCGCGGTCGAATTGCATGAACACCAGGTTCCAGATCTCGACGAACCGGCCGCCGGCATCGCTCGGGAACCGCTCGCCCTCGCGGCCCGGCTCGGCCGCTTCCACGCCGAGATCGTAATGAATTTCCGAGCACGGTCCGCATGGCCCGGTCTCGCCCATCTGCCAGAAGTTATCCTTCTCGTCCAGGCGGAAAATGCGGTCCTTGGGAACGCCCGCGACCTTCTGCCACAGCGCTTCGGCTTCGTCATCCTCGCGGAAGACCGTAACATACAGCCGGTCTTTGGGAAGAGCGTAATCCTTGGTAATGAGATCCCAGGCGAATTCAATCGCTTCCGCCTTGAAGTAATCCCCGAACGAAAAGTTGCCGAGCATCTCGAAAAACGTGTGGTGGCGGCGCGTATAGCCGACGTTTTCGAGATCGTTATGCTTGCCGCCCGCGCGCACGCATTTCTGCGAGGATGCGGCGCGCGAATAATCGCGCTTCTCAAGGCCAAGGAATACATCCTTGAACTGGTTCATGCCCGCATTGGTAAACAGCAGGGTGGGATCGTTCGCCGGCACCAGCGAGGAGCTTCGCACGACGCGGTGCCCGCGAGCCGCGAAGAAATCGAGAAACCGCTGGCGTATTTCGTTGCCTGTCACAGGGATTCCTTACGTTGAAGTGGACTCAGTACGATTGTAGCGAACCTCGGCCTATGACCACTGGAACGTGCGGGCGATAACAATTTTCGTTCCGGGCGGGCTATACTCAGGGGAGTCCCAACGCCGGAACCCCCGGAATGCCGTTAAAAAGACGTACTACGGAACAGGACCGTCTGCTGGCAGCCACAGCGGCGCCCGGACGCAGGATGATGGCTCCGCCGCACCGCCGCCGCCGACGGCGGCCGTTTCCCTTCAAGACCTTCTTACGATTGGCCGCCGTTGCCGCCGCGATGGTCGCGCTGATTTCCCTCAGCCTTCCCCTGCTGTTGCGCGCCGACCGGCTGCGGCCCCAGGTTGCCAGGCAATTATCGAGCGTGACCGGGCGGCAGGTCGAAATCGGCCGGCTGCGCTACTCGCTGCTGCGCGGCTCTCTGGTAGCCGAAGACCTGAAGATCGCCGACGACCCCGCGTTCCGCAAAGCGCTGTTTCTGCGGGCCGCGAGCGTCTATTTCCGTGCGCCTCTGTGGACATTGCTATCCTCGGGCGAGCCGGAGGCTTCCGCCGTCACCTTCGAGGGCGCCTCCATCATCCTGAAGCAGGACACGGCAGCCCATTGGAACTTCAACAGCCTGCTCGAACACGTATCGAGATCCATACCGCAGGCCAACTCGCCGGCCATTTCCGTTCGCGGCGGGCGGATCGCGGTCGAAAACAGCGATGGCTCGGAATCCATGGCGCTCGATAACGCGCGATTCGATCTTCCCTCCCAGCCGCTGCACGAGAGCTCGGGATTCACGCTGAGCGGCTCGATCGGCGCCAAGGGTACGCTAACGGTCGACGGAAAGGCCGGCCCGCTCGAATTCGAGGGCGGCATGCCCATCCTCCCCCTTAGCGCTCTGATCTCCGTTAAAAAAGCGGACCTGGCCCGCCTCAACCGGCCCGGAGCGCCGGCCTCACTGGGTGGAACCGTATCGCTCAATGCTTCGCTCGAATCCGATGGCCGCATCGTTCACGTGAACGGGCAGGTGAGCACCACGAAGCTGCGGCTGGCCCAGCATGGATCGGCGGCCGGAGATAAGCTCGACGCCGTGTTCGCCATGCACTACGATTTGCGCACCGGGGCCGGGGTGCTGGACCGCGGCGATCTCTCCCTGTCCAAAGGCTCGGCGGAGCTGACGGGAATCTTCAGCATGGGCCGCGAAGCGCCCATTGCGGATCTTACGTTATCCCTCAACGGCGCGCCGGTCACGCAGTTGGCGCAGTTGCTGCCGGCTCTCGGATTTCCGCTGCCCGGCCGGGCCTCGATGGAAGGCGGCGTGGTGCTGGGCGAACTCAAGCTCCAGGGCCCGGTGAACGCTCCCGCGGTGAGCGGCTCGCTCGAGGTGAACGACGCGAAGATGAACCAGTTCGATATCGCTCCCCGGATGTCGCCCATCGAAGATCTCAACGTGGGGGACCTCGGTGACTCGATCGAGATCCTCTCCTGGAAGAGCAGCATCAAAAGCGCGCCCAAAGGAATCGCGCTGGATCATCTGGACGTGGCCATCTCCGGATTGGGCGAATTGACCGGCAGCGGCACGATCGCGCCGGACTGCAGCCTGGATTTTACGATGTCCGGCACGCGCGGTCTGACGGGTCCCAAGGGACTCGCGATTCCGTTTACGGTGCAGGGCACGTGCAGCGATCCGGTGTTCCGGGAGCTGCCGCGGAAATAATTGCGCCGCGCATGCCCGGCCCCTACTCTTTTCCGCCGAAACGGTGGCCGAGGATCGCCTTGATCAACAGGTGGTCGGTGGCCTGCGTGACGCCGACGCCCACGCCGAAGTTGAATTCCCACCGCTTGCCGAAGTCGATGTCCACAGAGGGCACGATCTGCTGCTCCTGATCGCGCAGCGGATCGAAGCCCGTGACGGGGCCGTAGGAGCCGTAATACTCCACTCCGGCTGCGACTTTCCTGGTTACGTCGTAGCTGAATTTGAAGTTCGGCGAAAACTCGAACCCGCGCTTCTGCTCCGGGCCGTGGAGCGAGCGGTCAAACGTCGGGTTGAACGCGAGATACCACTTATCGATCTTCTTATCCACGATGGGCCGGATCTCCCAGGTCCAGGTATCCAGCGAGAAATTCGGACGCTGCCAGCCGATTTCATTGGAAATGCTGATCCCCACCGGCAGGTGGTACTTCTCGGGAATCGCGAAGCGCGGCCGGATATGGGAACCGACATACATCCAGCCGGTTTGCGGTCCTTCCGTCTGGATGCTCGTGAAAATGTAGAACCCGCACTCGAACCAGTCGCTGATCCCCTGCGTGATCTCGACCGTCTCGTGCTGGGCGTGGTTGGTGGGCAGGACGCCATCGATGGTCTGCTTTTGGCCCTCCGCCGTGAAGTTGCTGTGCAGCTCGAGCATGGTGGCGCCCTTCGGCACGAGCTCCGAGCCGTACACCTGCACTTCGAAGTTTCCCTGCGCGCGCAGCCCCGCCGCGCCGCCGAGCATCAGCACAACCGCAAACCAATGACGCAAAGCCGTCGTCCCCCCAAGCAATGATCGAATTGCTCCCACTTACTGTACCAAGCCGCACGCCGGTTCAACCGTCCATCAAGCCCCGCCGGTCTCCCGATTGCAAACTCCACAGGCGGCAATCAGGCGATAGGCGGTATGGGCGTCACCGACATCTTCACAGTTGAGACTTCGACGCGAATGCGGGCCGGTGTCGTCGTCCCGCAGGACAAGACCGTCCGGCTGGCCGAGCGGCCGGCGCCGGGGCATCCCGCGGGCGCACAGGTATTGCTCCGGATGCTGGAAGTGGGGATCTGCGGCACGGATCGCGAGATCGCCGCGTTCCATTATGGCTCGCCGCCAGGCGGCGCGACCGAACTGGTTCCCGGTCATGAGGCCCTGGCCGAAGTGGTGGAGACGGGACCGGACGTTGCGTGGGCCCGAACCGGCGACCTGGTCGTGCCGACTGTGCGGCGCCCCTGCGGCAGCCCGCGGTGCCCCGCGTGCCGGCAGGAACGGCCGGATTTCTGTGTCACGGGCGAATTCACGGAACGCGGGATCGCCGGCGCCGATGGATTCCTGTGCGAGTACGCTCTCGAAGAGGAGCGCTTCCTGGTGGCCGTGCCGCGGGCGCTCGAGGAGGTCGCCGTCCTGGTAGAACCCCTCAGTGTCGCCGCCAAGGCGGTGGATGTCTTCGCCACGATCCACGCGCGTTTCGGATTCGATGTCCCGAGGCCGCGAGGGCTCGTCCTCGGCGCGGGGCCGGTGGGCTTGCTGGCCGGCATGGTTCTGCAGGCCGATGGAATCGAAACCTGGGTTTACTCCCGCGAGCCGGAGGACGATCCGCGTGCCGCCCTGGTCCGCAGTTTCGGCGCAAATTACCTCTCGGCCGGCGGTGCGCCCGTGGAGCGTCTCTCCGAACGCATCGGGAATGTCGATCTCATCTTCGAGGCCGCGGGCTCGCCGCAGGTCGCATTCGGCGCGCTCCCCACGTTGGCGGCAAACGGCATCCTCATCCTGAGCGGCATACCAGCGATCGAGGACCCGGTGCCGGCCGATCTCAGCCGCTGGATGCGCGACCTGGTGCTCAAGAATCAAGTCATCTTTGGGACAGTCAACGCCGGCCGTTCCGCCTATCAAGATGCGATCCACTGTCTCGAACAGTTCATGGCGCTGTTTCCCGGCGCGGTCCGCTCCCTCATCCGGCGCGCCTCTTTCGACGAGGTCCCCGCTCTGCTGTCACGCGCGCGCGGCATCAAGGACGTCGTGAGGATCGCCGCATAAATGGCTGCTCGCATCGCGGACAAGCCCAAACTCCGCAGCCAATCGTGGTGGGATGATCCCGACCACCCGGATATGACCGCCCTCTATCTGGAGCGCTTCCTCAATTACGGTCTGACGGCGGAAGAGCTGCAATCCGGCCGGCCCATCATCGGCATCGCGCAGACCGGCAACGATCTCGTTCCGTGCAACCGCCATCACGTCGAGCTCGCCGCGCGCGTCAAGGAGGGGATTCGCGACGCCGGCGGCATCGCGTTCGAGTTCCCCGTCCATCCGCTTCAGGAGACCGGCAAGCGCCCGACGACGGCGCTCGATCGCAATCTGGCGTATCTGGGGCTCGTCGAGGTGCTCTTCGGTTATCCGCTCGACGGCGTCGTCCTCACCACCGGCTGCGATAAGACCACGCCCGCCTGTCTGACCGCGGCCGCCACGGTCAATATTCCAGCGATCGTGCTCTCCGGCGGGCCGATGCTGAACAGCTATTACGAAGGCAGGCGGGCCGGTTCCGGCCTCGTAATCTGGGAATCCAGACGTCTGCTGGCGAGCGGCAAAATCACGCACGCCGAGTTCATGGAGCGGATCGCCGCCTCGGCGCCGAGCGCCGGCCACTGCAACACGATGGGGACCGCGCTTTCCATGAACAGCCTGGCGGAAGCCCTCGGCATGTCGCTGCCGGACTGCGCGGCGATCCCGGCGCCGTATCGCGAGCGCGCGCAGATGGCCTACGAGACCGGCCGGCGGTCGGTCGAATTGGTGCAGGAGGACATCACGCCGAAGAAGATCATGACCCGGGCCGCCTTCGAAAATGCAATCGTCGTCGCGTCGGCGATCGGCGCTTCGACCAACGCGCCGATTCACCTGAACGCGATTGCGCGCCACGTGGGAGTCGAACTCTCCAACCAGGACTGGCAAACGCTGGGCAGCGATATCCCGGTCCTCGCGAACGTCCAGCCCGCGGGTGAGTTCCTGGGCGAGGACTTCTTTCGCGCCGGCGGCGTTCCCGCCGTCATGTACGAACTCCGCGAAGCCGGCCTGCTCCACGGCGACGCCCTGACCGTGTCCGGCCGCACCGTGGCCGGGAATGTCGGGCAGTGCGCGCCCTCCGATCGATCGGTCATCCGCTCGTTTCAGTATCCGGTGGCGGCGCACGGCGGGCTCCTCGTCATGACGGGTAACCTGTTCGATTCCGCGATCATGAAGCGATCGGTCATCGGCGAGAGCTTCCGGAAAAAGTACCTTTCGAACCCCGGCGACCCGAACGCCTTCGTGGGACACGCGGTCGTGTTCGAGGGTCCGGAGGATTACGCCGCCCGCATCGACGATCCGGCTCTCGAGATCGACGAAGACTCGATCCTGGTCATGCGCAATACGGGAACGATCGGCTATCCCGGCTCGGGCGAGGTCGTGAACATGCAGCCCCCGGCCAGATTGATCCGGCAGGGAATTACGTCGCTGCCCACCATCGGGGACGGCAGGCAGAGCGGAACGGCCGATGCGCCCTCGGTGGTGAACGCGAGCCCGGAAGCGGTGGCCGGCGGCAATCTGGCCATTCTGCGGACCGGCGACCGCGTTCGCGTGGATCTGAACAAGGCGCGCGTCGATGTGCTGATCTCCGAGGAAGAAATCGCCGAACGGCGCCGCGCGCTCGCTCAGCCGGCGCTGGATAACCAGACTCCGTGGCAGGAGATCTATCGCGCCACCACGGGACAATCCGATACCGGCGGCTGCATGGAGCTGGCGGTGAAGTATCAGGACCTGGTACACGTGAAGGGGCTGCCGCGGCACTCCCACTGAACCGAAGGAGCCGACACCCGTGAATCACGCAGCATCCCACGGCACAATCCTGATCGCCGATTACGACTTCGGCGACGTCGAAATCGAGCGCGCGATCGTCGAGGGCGCCGGATTCCGGCTCGCCGCCGCGCAGTGCAAGAGCGAAGACGAGGTCGTCGAGCACGGGCGCGATGCCGACGGCATCCTCGCGCAGTATGCGCCCATCGGCGCCCGCGCGATTGACGCACTGACGCGCTGCCGGGTGATCGCCCGCTACGGGACGGGCGTCGATATTGTCGATGTCGATGCCGCCACCCGCCGCGGGATCCAGGTTACGAACGCGCCGAACGACTGGTGCGCCGAGGAAGTCGCCGACCACGCCGTAGGGCTTTGGCTCGCGGCGGTCCGCAGGATCTGTGCGTACGATCAGGCGGTGCGGCGGGGCGAGTGGCGCTGGCAGACCGGGCAGCCCGTCTGGCGCGCGCGCGGGCGTGTTTTCGGACTCCTCTCCTTCGGCACCATCGCGCGCAACATCGCGGAGCGGGTGAGGCCGTTCGGTGTCGAGATCTGGGCGCACGATCCGTTCGTAAATCCATCCGAGCTCCGGCTGCGAAAGGTACGCCCGGCCTCATTCGACGAGCTGCTCGAAGGCTCGGATTATCTCGTGATCCAATCGCCCCTCACGCCGGAAACTTACCACCTGTTCCATATCGAAACGCTGCGCCGGATGAAGAGGACCGCGATCCTGGTGAACACGGCGCGCGGTCCGATCGTCGAAGACGCGGCGCTCTACCGGGCGCTCCGCGAAGGATGGATCGCCGGCGCGGCGGTCGATGACATCGAGGAAGAGCCCGCCAAACAGCGCGGCTGGAGCGCGGTGAACCCGCTGTTCGGCCTTTCCAATCTCATCATCACGCCGCATGCCGCCTATTACTCCGAGGAGTCCATCCGCACCGTGCGCCGGTTCGCCGCCGAAGAGGCCGTGCGCGTCTTGAGCGGAGTTCCCGCCCGCTCGCCGGTCAATCAGCTCGCCGCGTAACCGCCTCGATCAACGCCGCCAAAGCCAGCCGGAAATCGGCTGAACGAGACCATCCTCCAAGGCGAATTTGGCCCCCCGGGCTGGGCAGGTGGATTATCGAAATCCACCCCGCTTTCGTAAGTGGCACATTCTAAACGGCCCAGAATGCAGAGGTGGCAGATCGATCTGCCACCTGCCGTGGAAACAGGCCGCAGACCCGTTCTATTTGCCGATCGGCTCGTACACCACGTAGGCGAATTTTTTCGAGTCCGGCGACCACGAGTTCACGTTCATCGTGCCCTGTCCGCCGAAGAATTTCGCCAGCGTTTCGAAGTGCGGCGCGGCCGGCTTCCCTCCAGGCACTCGCGCCAGACGCAGAATCACGCCGTCCATCTTGCCGTTGTGATTCGCCGTGCCATGCGGAAATGAGAACACCAGGAGCCACTTGCCATCCGGCGAGAGGTGCGGGAACCAGTCCTCCCAATCGTCGCTGGTGATCCGCTCGGCTTTCTGATCATCTGGCCCGGCGCCATCCGGCGGCATCCGCCAGATGTCCCAGCCGCCGCTGCGGTTGGAGTTGAAGTAAATCCACTTGCCGTCGGGCGAATACTCCGGCCCGTCATCGTAGCCGCCCGCGGAGGTCAGGCGCTGCTCTTCGCCGCCCGCCGCCGCAACGCGGTAGAGCTCGAACTTCCCGTTGCGCTGCCCGACGAACGCCAGCCATTTCCCATCCGGCGACCAGCCGTGGAAATAGCTCGGCGCGGCCGGCGTCATGCGCCTCGCGCCCGATCCGTCCGCATTGGCGAGCCACACCTGCGATCCGCGCGACTCCGGCGTGGAGGCGGAAAATGCGAGCATGCGGCCATCGAAGGAAAAGCCTTTATCGTTGTTGCAGCGGTACCCGCCCGCGCCGAGCTCGATCTTCTCCAGCTTCGGCTCGCCCGCAACCGGCAGCCGGTAGAGGCTCCCGCCGCTGTTGACCAGCAGAAACGTTCCATCGTGCGACCAGTTCGGCGCCTCGATCACCTGGTCCGCTTGATACAGCACGCGGGACGATTTCGATGCGAGATCGTAGATGACGATCCTGCTGCGGTATTGCTGCTGCGGCGGCTGCGATTGCGCGAAGCACAGCGCGGCCGCCGCGAGAAGAAGGCCCAGGCGGTTCATCGGGGACGATGATACCAGACGCTACTGCACGTTGATCGTCGCGGTATTGCTCGCCACGCCGCCGACCGTCACGACCACGGGCTGCGGTCCGGACGCCACGTTCGGCGGGATCGTGAAATTAATCTGCGTCACGCCGACCAGGCCCGGCGGTACGCCGATGAATTGCACGCTGGCCTGAATGCCTCCC
>Ga0070739_10004409_pt1 | contig 16658 bp, 15 predicted proteins | sample Coa_R1_7_FD_66445 | JGI IMG/M metagenome (GOLD analysis project Ga0070739, IMG submission 66445) | Surface soil microbial communities from Centralia Pennsylvania, which are recovering from an underground coalmine fire - Coalmine... | ecosystem: Environmental > Terrestrial > Soil > Unclassified ... | reverse complement strand
CAACTCGCGGATGAGCGCCAGCTTTTCCAGTTCGCGGATAGGATAGAGCCGGCGCCCGGTGGAGCGTAGTGGATTGAGAAGCGCGAATTCCTCCCAGTCGCGGAGCTGATTTTCACTGAAGTTGAATAATCGGGCAGCTTCACTGATCGTCACTGTGACGTTCTCTCGGGCCTGGTACAAAGATTCTCGCAGGCGTTCCTGCACGTCTTCCCTCTGAAGGTAGCTTCTGATCGCATCCAGTTTCTGTTTATTCACCTGCTCCTCCGCGAGAAGTTAGAGATGTCCCTCATTACCTACGACGAAACTTACGACATAAAAGCAAAAGGCGGAGCAGAGAAATTGACAATCCTACTTTTTGTACCCAACCTTTAGAGAGGGTCTGATTTTCAACACCTCGCTGGCTCGCGCCGGCGGCGCTCGTCCTTTATAGCGGGTTTTGCGAATAATGCGCTGAGCGCATTATTCGCAAAACCCGCTCCATTTTCGGCGCGGCTGCGCCGCGCGACCACTCCATAGAGAAGGCGAGGAAGTTGACCGTCAGATAGTCTCTTATACTTTATCGCATAAAACGTTGCTTGTCCATACAGCAAGATCAACTTCGTTTACCTGCTAGCACAAGAAAGATGAGCAAATCTTTCCTCCGGTTCGCTGTCTTTTTTCCTCTATATAAATATACCTGTGCTCCGATGGCAGCATTTTTATGAAATGTCAGAAAAGTTCTTGATTATTAAAAGATCACCAGACAGGTAAATATTGGTATATTATATATCCTGATTTTTTTCTATATATCGGCATAAACTATTGAAAAATGAGCGATTTTTATTTATCCTATACTCGAAGGCGAAAATATGCCGCACTGGTTCTGGACTACTCACCCTTTCGTGATGGCAAGTTCAGGGTTTTTCAATCGTTCACTGCTGGGCTAGCCAGGCCTGGAGGAATGACAAATGCTTGAAGAAAGCGATTGCCTCGCACACAATCAGCTTGAGGAGGAGCAGTTCTGGCAGGGGCTGGCCTCCTGGCTGCTTCCCATTGTTAGAAGATGGCTCTATGGCTCCCGCATCATGAGCCTGCGCGGTCAGCAGGAGCAGAACGCCGAGGATATTGTCCAGGAAACGCTGCTGCGCGCGTTTGAATACAGCGAGCGGGCCAGATGCGGTGAGGTCCCTCCTGTTGCTAATTACAGAGCGCTCTGTTATACGATTGCGCGTAATTATTTGCGAGACCGCATCAGAAGAGAGCAGAACTGCCTGATTGTTCACTTTCCCTCTGATGAAAGCCTCGATGATGCGCTCTATTCCCGGTATGAGACACTTGATCCTGAAGAGGCTGCAATTAACCATCTCATGGCAGAGGCGGCAATGAGCAAGGCAGCGCAGATAGTTGTAACGTTCCCCCGCAAGCAAAAGTGTGCATTATTGATAGATCTGGCAAACGATGCGCATTTCGAAGAGACGCCCTCGTCACTGGAGCGTTCTCTATCCGCGCTGGGCATAGAACTGAGCGACTATCAGCACGAGCGTTCTGACAGTCCTGTGGAACGCAGCCGTCATGCCTCACTGCTCTGCCAGGCTTATAAACGGCTCAGAAATAGCGCGCAGGCGCAGCAATAAAGCAAAAGCGTGGTCCTCTGCTGGTATGGGAACAGGGCTGAAAATCCAGGTCACTCGCCCCGGCTGTGATACAATAGCGGGAGAGTTACCGTATGACCGTTAACACCAGAGGACTCGCGCATGTCACAACTTCCACCCGCCGTCACCTACGCCCAGATGTACCTGCCATGCTTCCATGCCTATCAAGATGAACTGCTGCGCCGCCTGGAGATCCTGGTCAACATCGATTCGGGCACGGGGCAGACCGAAGGCGTCAACCGCATCATGAGCTACCTGGAAGAGTGGCTGCGCGAAATTGATTTCAGCGTCACCCTCTCTCCCGACAGCACTTTCGGCAATAATCTTCTCGCCAGGCGCAGGGGAACGGGAAAGGCGCGCATCCTGCTCGTCGGGCACGTCGATACTGTCTATGCCCCCGGCTCGGCCCAGGAGCAGCCGTTCACGCTGCGCGATGGCCGAGCCTACGGTCCCGGCGTGATCGACATGAAATCCGGCGTGGTGCTGGGCATCTATGCGCTGCGCGCGCTTGTCGAGCAGGGCTTTGATGGCTACGGTGATATCTACGTTCTGTTTAACAACGACGAAGAAGTTGGATCGCTGGGCAGTGCGCCACTGCTGCGCGCTGTGGGCCAGCAGGTAGATGCCGGGCTGGTACTTGAAGGCTCACGGGCAATAGACGTGCTGACGCATGCGCGCAAGGGGGCCGACAAATATATGCTGGAGGTCTCTGGCGTCTCCGCGCACTCCGGGGTTGATCCGCAGAGTGGACGTTCCGCCGTTATCGAGCTTGCGCACAAGATGATCGCCATTCACAACCTGAACACGATCTTCCACGGCGTCACTTTTAACGTCACGCGCATCAGCAGCAGTGAGCCGCTCAATATCGTGCCGGATGTCGCGCGCTGCCACATCTCGGTGCGCGCATATACCGATGCCGGGCTGCGCCGGGCGGCGGCGGCGCTTGAGCAGATCGCGGCAGGCTGTAGCGTGCCCGATACCCATACCATCCTGACGCATGTTCCCGGGCGCCGGCCTTACGAGGCAACGCCGCAGGTGCAGCGCCTGGTAGCGATGGCCCAGGCGGAGGGGGCCGCGCTGGGCCTGAATATCGTTGCTGAACGCAAGGGCGGCGCCTCCGACGCTAACCTGCTGATGGAGGTCGGGCTTCCAACGCTTGACAGCCTGGGGCCGGTTGGAGGCGGCCCCCACAATCTCAGTCGCGAGTACCTCGTTGTGGATTCGCTGTCCCCGCGCGGCGCTCTGCTGGCCGGCCTGCTTCAGCGCCTTTGCCTGTCAGAATCGACAGGGTAAGAACCGTCCTCCTGACCAGTGCGATTGCCGGTTATTTTCGTTATACTAGACGTATTCAGCGTTCTCGCGCCTGCGGCGCTCGCTTTATGGATAGGATTGTGCGAAACAGGCGCGCGGCGCGCCTGTTTCGCACAATCCTACCCACGTCTGACGTTGTGGGTCGCGCACCCATCCGGTCAGCAAGGGCGAGGAACCGCAATGATTCCACGCCTGGCGCCATGAAGGTGCATCAGGCATGGAGTGGGATGGGTGGCAGCGGGGCGCGAAGCGCCCCGCTGCCACCCATCCCACTCCACCCGCGAGCGCCGCAGGCGCGAGCAAGCCAGCGAGTCGAAAATCGAACACGCTCCAGGAAAAGGGAATATCCCTCAGGTCAGCGAGCGTTCTTACATTAGCTCTATAAATTGTTTATCAGCATCAATAAAGGATACATCAATTATGGCATTTCATGGCATGCGCGGAGGCATGGAATCTTATCTGGAGGAGCAAAGAAAGCGTGGACGCAAGACCGATGCGCGCACAGTGCGGCGCGTCGCGGCGGCCTTCGCCCCCTATAAATTTCAGATCGTCCTGGTCCTGCTGGCGATCCTCTGCACGACGACGCTGGGACTGGTGAACCCGCTGCTGATTCAGCGCATCTTCGATGACGCTATCGGCAAGCGCAACTCGACGCTGCTGATTATCTATGTCTCGATCATGTTCATCACACCCATTGTATCGGGCATCATCGGCGTAGGGCAGACCTACCTGAATAACCTGATCGGGCAGAGCGTCATGCGCGACTTCCGCAACCGGCTCTACCAGCACCTGCAAAGCATGTCCCTGCGCTTCTTTACGGCGACGCGCACCGGCGAGATCCAGTCGCGACTCTCCAACGACGTAGGCGGCGTGCAGGGCGTCGTCACCAGCACGGCCACCAGCATCGTCTCGAACATCTCCACGGTCCTGAGCACGATCATCGCCATGATCTACCTCAGTCCTCTGCTGACGATTGTCTCGCTTGGCCTGCTGCCCATCTTCCTCTGGTTTACCTACAAGGTAGGCAATGTGCGGCGCCAGACAAGCAAGCAGACACAGGAGAGCATGGCTTCGCTGACGGCAATGATGCAGGAGACGCTTTCGGTAAGCGGCATTCTGCTGATGAAGGTCTTTGGCCGGCAGAAGCTCGCCCACGAGCAGTTCGAGCAGGAAAATCAACGCCTGACCGATCTGGAGGTGCGCCAGCAGATGATCGGGCGCTGGTTCTTCATGTTCATCGGCACCTTCTTCTCGGTCATTCCCGCCATCGTCTACCTGATCGCAGGCTGGCAGATCATCCATACGCCCCTGGGCATCAAGCCGGCGATTACGCTTGGAGGCGTCGTAGCCTTCACGACGCTCCAGAGCCGCATCTTCTTCCCTATCGGCCAGTTGCTCAATATCCAGGTCGATGTGCAGGGTGCGCTGGCGCTCTTTGACCGCATCTTTGAATACCTGGATATGCCGATTGAGATCCAGGACGCGCCCGACGCGCGCCCGCTCAAGCCGGAGGAGGCGCAGGGGCGCATTACTTTCAAGGATGTAACCTTTACTTACAAGCGCGATGAACCCCCGGTCCTGAGCGGCCTCATCGAGAAAGGGAGCGCCGCCGGCGAGAAGAAGGCGCTGCCAGCGTCCGATACAATGCTGGAAGAGGAGGAGCCGCGCCCGGCGCTCAAGCATGTCTCGTTCGAGATCCAGCCGGGGCAGTTAGCAGCGCTGGTCGGGCCGAGTGGAGCAGGCAAGACGACGATCACTTATCTTGTACCGCGCCTCTACGATGTGGATAGCGGCGCGGTAGAGATCGATGGGCACAATGTGAAGGAGTTGAAGCTATCATCGCTCAGCGACCTGATCGGCATGGTAACGCAGGAGACCTACCTGTTCCATGCGTCGGTGCGCGAAAACCTGCTCTACGCGCGCCCCGATGCAACAGAGGAGGAGATGATCGCGGCGGCTAAAGCTGCTGCCATCCATGAGCGCATTATGGAACTGGACGATGGCTATGATACGGTTGTCGGCGAGCGCGGCTACCGGCTCTCCGGCGGTGAGAAGCAGCGCATTGCCATCGCGCGCGTGATCCTCAAGAACCCGCGCATCCTCATTCTGGACGAGGCGACCAGCGCGCTCGATACGCACTCCGAGCGGCTCATTCAGGCTGCGCTGGGACCGCTGATGAAGGATCGCACAACGCTGGCGATAGCGCACCGCCTCTCGACGATCCTGGCGGCCGACGTGATACTGGTCCTGGACAGGGGCGAGATTGTGGAGCGAGGCACGCACCAGGAGTTGCTGGAGCGCGGCGGACTGTACGCACGGCTCTACAACGAGCAGTTCTCGCAGTTGCCGCGCGATGAAGAAGAGGCGGTGGCCTGATCTGTAATGTTATGGGGAGGGCTGGCATCTGGGGCTGCCGGCTCTCCTCTTTATTTTGCTCCTTTGAGCGAGGGATGAGTGGCTACTTCCTCATTTTGAGAAGTAATAGTGAATCATCTCAAGCAATGGAGCACTAAAGGTCCCAAATGATTTGACATCACCGTTGTGCAGCCAGCTTACAACACCTAGAACTGATAGGGCCATCACAAACCCTACTAGAAGCAGGCGCATCCTACTATCAGAAATTCCTGGCCCTAGCCCACCAGGAGATACCGTTTGCTTTTTAGCTCTTATCGGATTATGCTTTCTTCTGGGGGTTGGAGTGCGGCGCGTCTTCTTAAAGCTAGTGCCCATATTTCCACCTCCTTTCTACCTGTATAAATTTAGTTATGGATTTCCTCTCTACTATCTGCTTTTCATGAAATGTTTCTTCGCACGGTACGCCGCCGGGCGGAAATGAATTCAAATTTATTTCACTTCCGCCTCTAATAGCAGAGAGCTTACTATCCACCGGGTTATTTTATACCCCTCCTAACATTATGTTAATCTTATAGGACCATTGGATTAACAACTATTTCTTATAGTTCTGACATTTTAATATACATTTTATAACAATGTTATTATTTGTCAGATCCAGGTCAATGGGAAACCTGTTTTCCCGTGAATCCTCCGCATTGCTGGGTAGCGCGATCAAGTTGAGCATGCTGGCGTTACATACCTTGAGATTGCTTATTCCATTGCAGGTAAGCGATTTGTAATCACCGAATGGAGCAAATCGGAGTAATTTAAAAATTGCGAAGTAATACATATTATGCGTAACTGCGTGATAGTGCTCTTTACCTTTTAGAATATGCCTGATCCCCAGCATCATCGCGCGCTTGCGCCTGCGGCGCTCGGCCCTGGTGCGGTCCCGCCGGACCAGGGCCGGGCGAAAGCACTGAGCATCAGACACTTTCTTCCATTCGAGCATGATTGCACTCGAAGTTACCGGTTTAGAAAGTTAAACCGCATTATCGCGCAGCTACGCATAGAAGAATTTTAAATTACTCTGGGAAAGAACAGGACAAAAAGTTATGTATACGCGAATTCGGCGCGCCCAGAGAAGAGCATGGGACGCGGCAACGAAGCTGGCAGGCTGCGCGCTGCTGCTTGCCTGCCTCACGATGGTGGGATGCGGACAGGCCGGCGCCGCAACCGGTAACAATGGACCGGCGGCAACGGTGACAACACCTCCGACGCCCGCACCAACGCGCGCGCCCTCTCCGACGCCCACGCCCGGCAAGCCGGTTATGCTCCAGAGCTTGCATATGTTTGATAGCATGACCGGTTGGGCGATCAGCAGCGACAGGAAGCACATTCTGCGCACAACGGGAGGTATCCAGAGCTGGCAGGATGTCACGCCCACATTCAACAGCAACATATATCAGATCAACGCATCTGAATTTCTCGACGACTCGCATGCGTGGATAGCGCTTTTCCCAACGAACGGGCCGCAGTCGCTCCCGGTGCTGCGCACGAGCGATGGCGGCCACACATGGCAGACAGTGAACCTGCCGGAGCAGGGCACAGGCGTCAGTTCCATCGTCTTTACCGATGCCCGGGATGGCTGGCTGATGCTCGGCAAGGGAGCCGCCATGAGCCACGAGGCCGTTGATATCCTGCATACGAGCAATGGCGGCGCTGCATGGTCGGTGATCTCGACCACCCCTACGCAGGGGGATCAGCCCGGGCACATCCCCTTTGGCGGCGACAAATCGGGCATGAGCTTCGCCGATACCTCCAACGGCTGGGTGACGGGGACGATCCCGACGGACAATTTTGTCTACCTCTATAAGACGAGCGACGGCGGTGTGACCTGGCAGCACCAGACGATACCTTTTACGCCTTTCAACAATAGCCAGATCAACACGCAGCCGCCGATCTTCCTGAGCGCCGGCAATGGCGTGCTGCCCGTAACCATCTACCTGCCGAGCAGCCCGCAATCCGTCATCTATGTGACAAACAACGATGGCGCAAGCTGGAACGCGACTACCCCCGTCGCCGGCTCTACCAGTGCCGTCTCCTTCGTCGATATGACGCACGGCTGGATTGTCGGCACCATCAACGATAAGAGCACGCTCTATGCAACAAGCGACGGCGGCCAGCGTTGGACGCAGTACGCGCTGTCCTTCACCTCGGCCAGCGCCTCCATCGTGCAGCTTGATTTCGTGTCGAGCACGACTGGCTGGGCCGTGGTCGCGAGTGGGGAGAATGCTTACCAGTTGTGGCAGACGAGCAACGGCGGTCAGAGCTGGACGCAGGTGCAGCCCGCACTCTAGCTCTGACGCCGCCACGGATGAGAGGTGAGCACTGTTACACGCGCAGGACAGAGGTCATTGACGGCATGGAACGTCAGGGTAGTGTTGTCTCGCAGCGTCCAGGTATAGGTTGCTTGATTGGCGTCTATACCGTAAAATTCCCAGCACTTGGCATCCTTCGTAAAGGTGAGCTGATTGCCGGTCACGGCATAGGTGCCTGTGCCAATGTACTGCTCGCCGGAATAATAGAGGCCGTTGAAGGCCAGAAAGTAACCATCGCTCTTGAAGTTCAGCGTCCACTCGCCCAGCAGGTCCATGCCGCCCACATTGCCATTGTTGCCCGAAGTGAAATAGGGAACCGAGTCCACATCATGCTTGACGATAGTGGTCTTATAGGTGCCCAGCAGCGGCGATGAGACCGTGGTAGGCGTGGCGGCAAGAATATTCACGGGTGTCGGAGTGGGAACAGTTCTCGCGGGAGCGGCGGGGCTATCATTCCCGCATGCTCCCAGCGCGCTCGTCAGCACAATAATACATAATAGCGTCAGCAGCTTTTTCATCGGACGCCTCTCCTGGATGATGAAATTTCCTCTATTGTACTTAGCCAGAAGATGGTGAAAGAATGACATGTGTTATCATTTCTTTAGCCATCTGATTCGACAGATTCGCCATCACGAGGTCATACTATGCCAGGGAGCGGAAAAACGCGCGTAAACCAGCGCTTGCGAGAAGCACGCATACGCCGGCGCTGGTCACAGCAAGAACTGGCGGAGCGCGTCGGCACAACGTTTAACAACGTCAGCCGCTGGGAGCGTGGCATTACAACGCCGGGGGCCTACTTCCGTACCCGGCTCTGCGACCTTTTCGACCAGTCCGCCGAGGCCCTGGGGCTGCTCCCCGCTGCGTCAGACCGGATCAACTCGGAAACGCAGCTCTACGATCCGGCCATCCCTCCGCCGCGCCGGCTCATTGGTCGCACAGTCCTGATGCGGCAGATTCGGCAGCAACTTTGCACAGCAGCGCCCGTTGAGCGCCTCGCGCTGCACGGCCTGCCCGGCGTGGGCAAGACAGCGCTGGCAATCGCGCTGGTGCATGATAGAGAACTACAGGAGCAATTTCGCGATGGCATTCTGTGGGTCGGCCTCGGTCCGCAGCCGAACATTCCCGCGCTGCTGGGCCGCTGGGGAGCATTGCTGGGCATCGCGGTGGCCGAATCGGTTCAAACGGGCGGACCGGATGCCTGGGCGCTGGCGCTGCGCATGGCTATCGGCAAGCGCCATATGCTGCTTGTGCTCGATGATGTCTGGCGGCTCGAAGACGCGCTGGCCTTGCAGGTCGCCGGACCGCATTGCTCCTATCTGCTCACAACGCGCTTTCCCGATCTCGCTTTCCAGTACGCCGACGAGCAGGCGTTCAGAGTGTGCGAGTTGAGCGAGCAGGACGGTATACACCTTATGTCGCACCTGGCGCCCCGGGCCACCGAAAACGAGACCGAGAGAGTGCGCGCGCTGGTACAGGCCGTGGGCGCGCTTCCGCTGGCCCTCACGCTCATTGGCAGGCATCTACACCTCCAGGAACGCATGCAGCAGCCACGCCGCCTGCATACGACACTGGAGAGCCTGCACGATGCCCAACAGCGCTTCCTGCTGGCGCTGCCACAGGCTCCTCTGGAGCGATCCCCCGGGCTGCCCGCGCATATGCCGATTTCGCTGCAAGCCGCCATCGCGCTCAGCGATCACTTTCTGGACGATGAAGGCCGGATCGCTCTGCGCGCGCTCGCAGCCTTCCCTTCCAAGCCCGATACCTTCTCGGAAGAGGCAGCTCTGGCTGTGACCGGGCTGCCCGCCGCCGTGCTTGACCGCCTGAGCGATGCTGGCCTGCTGGAAAATGGTGGCCCCGGGCGCTACTCGCTGCACCAGACCATTGCCGATTATGCGCGGCTGTCCGGCCCGGCTGCCAGTTCTCAAGAACGCCTGGTCGAATACATCGCACGCTACGTGGAGGAGCATGCGAGCGATTCCGCCGCGCTGGAGCAGGAAAGCGCGACGATCCGCGCCGCGCTAGAAATCGCCTTTGAGCAGAACATGCTCGCTCCACTGGTTCGCATCATCAACGCCTTCGCGCCTTTCCTGGAGGCGCATGGACTCTACGAACAGGCCGTGCTCCATTTGCGGCGGGCGGAGCCTGCCGCGCGCTCACTTGCTGATCGCAGCGCTCTGCTGACCATCCTGCTCCACCTGGGGCGAGCGGGCGCGCAACTCGGCGCCTATGAGCAGGCGGAGCACTGCCTGCACGAAGGGCTGCACCTGGCCGCTGAATTGAACGATGACGAGCAGACGCTAAATATACGCATAGAACTGGGCAAGGCGCTCATTAAACGTGAGCGATATGAGCAGGCGGAGCGCTTGCTGCTCGAAGGACTGCCCGCAGATCGGAGCACCCAGCGAGATGCGCAGCGCTGCCGTCTGCTGGTTCCGCTGGGTATGGCGACAATGGCACGGGGGAACTTCGTGCAGGCAGAATCTTATCTCCAGGAGGGTCTGGCACTGGCCCGGCGCTGCCAGGACGACGAGCAGATCTGTCACCTGCTCGCGGCGCTGGGCCTCGTACACTGGAATCGCGGCGCTATAGAATCGGCGGAAGCCTATTGCCGCAAGGCCCTGGAGCTAGCTCACAGCCTGCACAATTCTGAGCGGATCTGCTCTTTGCTGGCGCTTATGGGGCTGGTAGCGCAAGCGAGGGGGGAGTATGGGCAAAGCAAAGCACATTCACGTGAGGGCCTGCCTCTGGCGCGCCGCTCCGGCAATCCCGAACTGAGCGCGGCCCTGTTGCTCAATCTGGGCGGAGCGGAAGTCGCTCTGCATGAGTACGAGGAGGCAGAGCGACATTTGCTGGGGGCGCTTTCAATCACGCAGCAGCTTGGCAAGCTTGAGGATACATGTTACGCGCTCTTTGAACTGGGCGAGCTATACCTCCAACAATCACGCATCACAGAGGCCGCGTCCGTCTTTGAGCGCGGGCTTACCATCGCGGAAGGAGAGAGACACCTGACCATGCGAGCGCGCTTCGGCCTCGCCCGCGTCCTGGCCGCCCGGGGTGATGTGAGCGAGGCGCGACAGCAGGCCGAGGAACTGCTGGCTGCCTGTGATGTCGAGGACCGTCACTTTAGCAGAAAGGTGATGCGCTGGCTCAGGACGCCGGTTCAGGGTTAGCGATCAGAGCGGCCCGATCTCTTTCACTACCTTTTTGAGCCTGTCCGGCCGGTTGGCGTACAGGCGCGTATAGCCGCATTCGATGCAGGTGAGAGCATGCAGGCGGGTGAACGAGAGCACGCCAGTCCTGATAGCCATACGTGGATCGCACTGGACGAGCACGCGCTGGCCGCCACATTCCGGGCAGGGCGTTCTGGCCGGTTGTATATTGTCCATCTTCTCTCCTTACTGATGCGGTACAGGGAATGATGTTCCCCCTGTACCCCTTTACATCATGAAGCGCCAGGGGGCGAGCAGGCGTTCGCTCGCTTTTACATACCAGGGGCGCTGCTGCCAGCGTTCAAGCGTCAACTCAAACATGTCGGCGGTATCGAGCGCGAAGAGTGCGTTCATCTGCTCCGCAAACTCTTTGCTGTAGATCTCCACATTAATTTCGTAATTGCCGATAAGGCTCAGGCGGTCAAGATTGGCTGTGCCCACGGTTGACCATTCCCCGTCGATAGTGCAGGTCTTGGCATGGAGCATCGCATAGCGATAGCCAAAGATGCGGATGCCGCCGCGCAGGCAGCCTTCAAAATAGCTATGCACCACCCAGTCGGTCAGCACATGGTTAGAGACCCAGGGAACGAGCACGCGAACATCCACGCCGCGCTGCGCCGCCGCTTTCAGCGCGTCGAGCAGGATGTGATCGGGCACGAAATACGCCGTGGTCAGCAGGATATAATGTTCAGCCTTATCGATAGCCGCGATGTACATATCGCGAATAGGAAATGACATGCGCACGGCCTCGTTCTGAGCAACCCTGATAAGAGGATCGAAGTGATGAGGATAGCGGTGTGTGATGCGCTCCCGTTTCGGGCAGAAGCGGTTCCAGAAATCAATGAACGAATCGGCGAGTTCGGTTGCCGCAGGACCATGTATACGCAGGTGCGTATCGCGCCACTCGGTAGCATAGAGCGAGCCAATATTATAGCCGCCAATAAAGCCAATGACACCATCCACAATCATCAATTTGCGGTGATCCAGCGCATAGCGGCGTGGATCGAAAACATACCAGGGACGCTTCATGGTATGATATTGCATAAGGTGAATGGCAGGATGAAAGGAATTTTTGAAGGAGCTTGGCACGACGAGGTTGCCGAAAGCATCAAAGATGACATACACCTTCACGCCCTCGGCCGCCTTCTGTCCCAGGCGCTTCTGAAACTCCCGGCCGATAGCGTCGCCTTTCCAGAGATATGATTCGATATAAATGCACTCGCGCGCCGCGTCGATGGCCTCAAACATCGCATTGTAGAGATCCTGCCCATAGACATACAATTGGAGGCGGTTCTGACCAACCTGCACCTCGTCAAATTGCGCGTGGGGAAAGCGCTTATCGTGCTTGCGCCGCCTCCCTACAGCAGCGATAACGAGCAAGATTATCCCGGTCAGGATCTGCAACGACAGGATGCTGATAAGGACGGTGCGGCCTATCTCTAGCAAAGACCATCCGGGCAGCTTCTTTAGCAGAGTATGCGCTCTGGTCCGTAGTTTCTGCATACACGTCTCCTTTTCATATCCATCTCCATCGGCAACCCATTATAGCATGCCCACCGGGGGAATCCTAAGAGCACAACTATAAGACATTCAGGCTATTTTCCGCGCCTGAGTGCGGACGGGGAGGCATCCTGATATACAATAGCATAAGTATCAATCTATAAATGTAAGGTGTATCAACTGGTCGGGCGTGGAGGGACACAGAGCAGATAAGGCGAAGCAACGTTACAGCGTCCGACCAGTTGAGGATAGCTTGGAAATATGACTTTTCCTCGCCTCAAGGCATTTATTTGCGTGCTCCTGCTCATCGGGGGCTTATCGCTCGTCGGCATCTGGGGGGTGGCGACGATAGGAACGCGATTGGCACATGGGAGTAACGTGGAGCACGCGGCCGGTGTCATCGTGCACATTGGCCCTGGCATGGATTTCGTACTCAAGACGGCCAGTGGGCAGGTTCTTGACTTTCAGTGCGCCGCGCACTGCCGCGCTTCACCGGGCCATTTACAGCGCCACTACCGCGAGAAAGCGCACACCGATGTCTACTACGTAGATGTTCGCCAGGGAGCGAAGCAGATATTGGAGGTCGTGGATGTGGATTAGTGAACCAAATACCTACTGGAAGGTGAACAGGGATGAGCAGGCAAGATAGAGCAATCGTACCGGTACAGGCGGCGGCCGACAAACCGTATCTCGATAGCGCGGATTACGTTATCATCGGCAACGGCATCGCGGGGCTAACCGCCGCGCTGGAGGCCCGCCGCCTGGCTCCTGACAAGCGCATCGTGGTGATTACCGAGCAGATCCATCCCACGATCAATACGCCCGCACTCAAGCAGTTCGCCATTGGCAAACTGAACCGCGAGCAATTGCTCGCCTATCCGGCGGGGACGGAGCGTATGGAGCGCATCCATGTGGTAACGGCCCGCGTTCAAGAGATCCACGCGAAGAGCAAGTACGTGAGCCTGAACGGGGACCGCGGCTTTGGCTATGGCACCCTGCTGATCGCAACCGGCAGTCAGCCCACAGGTCTGCCCGCCACCCTGCCCGGGCGTGATTTCGATGGCGTGCTCACCCTCCATCGCTTGCAGGACTATCTGGACCTGCGGCGGCGTCTGCCGGAGGTTGAGCAGGCCGTGGTGATCGGCGGCGGCGTCCATGCCATAGAAACCGTGATGGGGCTGCTGCACTGGGGCATTCGCGTCCACTGGCTGATTCGCAGCGCCACGTTCCTGCCGCGCGTTCTCGACGAGATATCCTCGGAGATGGTGCTGGAGCGCGTGCGCCGCGCCGGTGCTATCGTATATACAGAGACCGAAGTGGTGGGCATCGTTGGGCGCATCGGCGTCGTCGCGGGCGTTATTACCAACCATCAGAAGATGATTCCCTGCGACCTGGTACTCGCGTGCGTCGGCACGCATGCGGTAACGGACCTGGCGAAGCATTGCAGCATACCATTAAAGCACGAGCGCGGCATCGTCGTCGATGACCAGCTCCACACGAGTGTGCCGGATATCCTGGCCGCCGGCGATGTAGCCGCGCTCAAAAATCCTCAGACAGGCAGATATGAGCCTCGCGCACAGTGGTACGCCGCCGTCTCGCAGGGGCGCGTGGCCGGGGCAGTGCTGGCCGGACGCAGCGATCTGGCGAGCCGCCCCTTCGGTGTGCAGTGGCACGCGACGCACCTGGGCGAACTCTATATGCTCACCGTCGGCGATCCGATGCTCAAAGGTGAGCGCGTGACGAGCCTGACCGATACCAGCCAGGGTGGCTATCGTCGTATGGCGCTGATCGATGATCGCCTGGTCGGCTACCTCTCGCTGGGCACTGCGCAGCCCGATAGCCTGGCGGTAAAACGTATCATCGATGAAGGCTACTCGGTGCGCGACATCATCAAGGATCTGCTTAAAGGGCACTTTGACGCGCGCAAATATCTCAGCGAACTGCGCTCACGCGCGGCGCACGGTATGCTCACAACGAGAAACCTGCCCATTGCCGCGCTCGCTGATGATCCGCTCTCACAGGTGCCGCTCCTGCCGCCCGCGCCCGTTGAGTCAGGTGAGGCTGCTCCTGCGGCGCGGCAGGGTGAAAGTATGCGCGACACCGGCCCGCTGAGCGCAGCGGAGGGCGCGGCACGCACGCGCAAGCTTGAGCCGGGCGTTCCTTATGAGGAAGAGATGAGTCCGTTTACGGGCACACTGCCCGGCAGCCGTCGTCAGGAGGTGAAGACGCAGGAACTGACCACCGCTGTCGCCAGTTCCGCTCAACAGGCTGTAGTGAACGGTATGGAGGAAGAGATCAGCCCCTTCACGGGCAACCTTCCTGCCGTACCCAACCTGCCCGTCGCGGAGGAAGAGATCAGCCCCTTCACGGGTAATCTCCCCGCCATTGCCCAACCGGCAAGGATTGTCGAAGCGATGCCAGTTCCGCAGCCTACCGGCAGATGGTCAACAAGAAAGAAGACCAGCGGCCTGTGGGCCTATGCAGAATCTGGCAACAAAGGGAGAGAGGAGGAAATCGCCAGGACCGGCAATGCGCCGGCAGAGCAAATACCGGCGCGTCGCCCGTCGCATAGCCTCTGGTCATATAGCAAACGGCCATAAATGCCGTATGCACCGAGTTCTCCAGGCGTGTCTGCTTTTCGATCCTTTCGCCGAACACTCGCGCGGCGCAGCCGCGCAACGATGTATGGTGTGGTATGGAAAAGTGCGCTGCACGCATTTTTCCATACCACACCATACAGATGGCGAGCGCCTGTGGCGCTCGCCAGCGCAGGTGTCAGCAATCAGACACTCTCTGAGTCGAAAGGCTGTCTTCCAGAGTGACGCGAATACCCTGAGCATAGAAAAGAAGAGCTATATGCTTAAAATGTTAAAACCCAAACCGGTCCTTCTACATAAAACAGCTCCACAGGTAATGCAGGAGATACAGGCATGCATCGGCTGTAACGAATGCCTGCTGGCCTGCCCGGCTCTATCGGAGCCTATCACTATCGACGTGCTCAACCACGAGACGATCTCGGGCGCGATCTCGCCTCCAGTGGCACGCTTTGCTCGCGCATGTTACCAGTGCGGGGCCTGCGTCTCTCCGTGCCCCGTCGGCCTGCACCGCGACGCCATGATGATGTGGCTCAAGGTACGCCTGTGGCGCGCCGAGCGGGGGGTATAGTCACCATGCAAGATGGCGAAAAGGGCTATCCCCTGTTCTTCCTCAATACCAGCCCCGCGCGGCTGTTCAGCATTCTGGTTGTCGTGCTGATTATTGCCCTGGCCGGCGGCTTCTACATCTGGTACAGCCACACCAGCAGCGATGCTTCTCCTGATAGCATTGCCGGTTTCGCCTACGCCTTCGCCGGCACGGCCTTCCTGCTTCTGGCCGCACTGGGTTTCACATTGCAACGACGGTCCCGCAGGCGTGGCATCGGCCAGCTCAATTCCGCTCTCCACTGGCATATCGGCTTCGCGATTATAGGGATCTCTCTGCTGTTCATGCATTCTTTCGGCAACTTTAATCCGCGTACCGGCACTTACGCCCTCTACGGCATGGTCGCCCTGGTAATCAGCGGCATCGTCGGACGCATGTTCGATCACTTCACACCCAGAAAGATAGCCGCCGTGGTGGATAAGGCCCTGACCGAACAGGGCGAGGATCAGGTCGAGACGATCTCACGCAGGTTGCAGTCGATTGTGGTGCACAATACGCAGGAGATCCGCAGCTTCAAGGCCAGCGATATTCGCGGCCTGAGTATAGCGGGCATTCCTCCCACCCCACGGCCAGATGTTGAGATAAGCGCGAACGGCGCGGCAAGTTTGACGCCCGCAGAGGCAGGCCGCAAGGCGGGACAGGTATTGCAGGCGCCGTGGGACCTGGCTTATATTTCGCTGGAGGAGACGCCACAGGAGATGGACCGCGATGCGCAGCAGTATCGCTTCATTCCCGATAGGAAAAGCGCGCTGGCGCGCCCCGGTGCGCTCATTCCCGGCGCCCGCGAGCAGGTGGATGCACTGCGCAGCGTTCAGCTCGCGCTGGCGCGCGAGCAATACCTGCGCTACATCATTCGTTTCTGGCGCATCCTCCACATCAGTCTGGCTGTGTTAACCGTGGGCCTGACGCTCTGGCACATCGAATTCGCTTTGACGCTGCTTATTCCGACGTGGATGGGCCACTAAAGGCAGGGCAGGGGCCTTGACGCCCTTCTTCCCGACGTGGATGGGGCCTTAAGGCAAGGCAGGGGCCTTGACGCCCTTCTTCCCGACGTGGATGGGGCCTTAAGGCAAGGCAGGGGCCTTGACGCC
>Ga0070739_10004408_pt1 | contig 16662 bp, 13 predicted proteins | sample Coa_R1_7_FD_66445 | JGI IMG/M metagenome (GOLD analysis project Ga0070739, IMG submission 66445) | Surface soil microbial communities from Centralia Pennsylvania, which are recovering from an underground coalmine fire - Coalmine... | ecosystem: Environmental > Terrestrial > Soil > Unclassified ... | reverse complement strand
GATCAAACTATTGATACACGCCGTAGGGCGTCTCCCTGCGGCGCTGACCGCCTCAGTGGGCCGTGTCAGGGACCTGCTGGGCGGCGGCGCTCCAGGACGCGAGCACGTGCAGGGCGTCGTCGTCCGGGCTGCCGGGTGCCGCGTGGTATGCGGTGAGGGTGAGGCCGGGGTCGGCGGGCAGCGGCATGGCCTCGAAGGCGAGGTCCATCTCACCGACGACGGGGTGGTGGAAGCGCTTGGTGCCGGTGTGGTGCAGGCGTACGTCGTGTTTGGCCCAGCGGGTGCGGAACTCCTGGCTGCGGGTGGACAGCTCGCCGACCAGTTCGGTCAGGTCCGGGTTGTACGGGTCGCGGCCTGCTTCGGTGCGCAGCAGGTTGACCGTCGTGCTGGCCGAGTCCTCCCACTGCGGGTAGAACGCGGTGGCGGCCGGGTCCAGGAAGCAGAAGCGGGCGAGATTCTCACGGTTGGCCGCGTTCTCGAACACCGGCGCGTAAAGGGCGCGGGCCAGTGAGTTGACGGCCACCAGGTCCAGGCGGCCGTTGCGCACGAACGCCGGGGCGTCGGTCATCGTCTCCAGCAGCCGCAGCACGCCCGGACGCACGTGCTGGGCGCGGCGCCGGCGCGGGGGCCTGCCACCCGCGTTGGCGGTTTTGGCCAGGTCGAGCAGGTGGGCCCGCTCGGCCTCGTCGAGTTGCAGCGCGCGGGCGACGGCCTCGAGTACCTGCTCGGAGGCGCCGGCGAGGTTGCCGCGTTCGAGCTTGGTGTAGTACTCGACGCTGACCCCGGCGAGCATCGCCACCTCGTGCCGCCGCAGCCCGGTGACCCTGCGGTTGCCGCCGAAGGCGGTCAGCCCCGCCTGCTGCGGCGTGATCTTGGCGCGGCGGGTGGTGAGGAACTGGCGGATCTCCTCGCGGGTGTCCATGTCCCCGAGGCTAAGGCCGAGCGCCCAGTCCTGGGGTGTACTGGCGGTACCCCTTTCGGCAGTGGCTCCCGCGCCAGCTTGACGCCCGGTTGCATGTACTGCGGACCCCTGGGCAGCCACTTGATGAGGAGCGGCGATCACCCCCCTGGCCGTCTACTCCGGATGGCCCACCGCCTGCCGCGAAGGAGAACTGACATGACCGCCTGGACCAGCGGAGAACTCGCCCGCATCGGCGAAGCGACCGAGCTGACCATCCAAGCCCAACGCCCGGACGGCACCCTGCGTCGTCCACTCCCGGTCTGGGTCGTGCGCGACGGCGACCACGTGTACGTCCGCTCGTACCGAGGCGAATCAGGTGCCTGGTACCGTGCTGTCCGTTCCAGTGGCGCCGGACACATCCGGGCCGGCGGCGTCGAGAAGGACGTCACCTTCGCCGCTGTGACCGACACAGCCACCGACGACCGGATCGACGAGGCCTACCGCACCAAGTACCGCAGCTACGGCGCCGCCTACATCGGGCCGATGACCACTCCCGCAGCACGCGCCACCACGCTCGAACTGACCCCGCGCTAACCCGCTGCCGGCCCGTGTGATGACCCGCGGCTTGACCCAGCTGTTCGCGATCGCCGGTGGCGCGGCCGTCGCGAACCTCTACTACGCCCAGCCCCTGCTCGACTTCATCGCCCGCGATCTTCACGGCACCCCCGGTCGCGCGGGTTGGCTGGTGACGGCCACTCAGATCGGCTACGCGACGGGCACTGTGCTGATCGTGCCGCTCGGCGACCTTCTCAACCGAAAGCGGCTCGTCCCGGCCATGATGCTGTGCGCTGCGGCCGCGTTGACCGCCTGCGCCCTCGCGCCGTCCATCGGTGTGCTCACCGGCACGCTGCTCCTGCTCGGGATGACCACCGTCTCAGGGCAGATCCTCACCCCGCTCGCCGGCGACCTGGCCGACGAAGCCGAGCGCGGCCGCGTCGTCGGCACCGTCGTCTCCGGCCTGCTGATCGGCATCCTCGTCTCCCGCACCATCAGTGGCCTGATCGCGGGGGCGGCCGGATGGCGCACCATCTACCTCGTCGCCGCGGGCGCCGCCCTCCTCTTCGCCGCTGTGCTGTACCGGGCGATCCCGCCGCTCGCGGCCAAGACCGACCTGCCCTACCCGCGTCTGCTGGCCTCGGTCGCGACCGTGATCCGCCGCGAGCGCGCCGTGCGCTGGACCCTGCTGCTCGGCGCGACCGCCTTCGGTGTGTTCACCCTGTTCTGGACCGCGCTGACCTTCCTGCTCTCCGCCCCGCCCTACTCCTACTCGGTCACCGTGATCGGCCTGTTCGGTCTCGCGGGGCTGGCCGGGGCGCTGGCCGCGCAACGCGCCGGCCGCCTGCATGATCGAGGTCTGTCGCTGCCGGCGACTGGGGCCGCCTGGGCGCTGGCGACCGGCGCGTTCCTGATCGCCGCCCTGGCCACGCACTCCACACCGCTGCTGCTTGTCGCGATCGTCCTGCTCGACGTTGCCGTGCAGGGTGTCAATATCCTCAATCAGACCCGGCTGTTCGCCATCGATCCGGCCGCCCGCTCCCGGCTGAACACCGCGTTCGTCACCGCAAACTTCCTCGGCGGGGCGCTCGGCTCCGCGGCTGCATCCGTGCTGTGGAACGCCGGCGGCTGGCACGCGGTCACCCTCGCCGGCGCCGCCGCGTGCGCCACCGCCCTGGCCCTATGGGCTCTCGGCCGCCGCGCCGCGCTGGTCACCGACCACGAGAACTTGCCGCAGACTGCTGAAGGACAACGACCGTAATCCGCGTCTCGCCCTATCTGTTAGCTCGCCACCTATAGCTCTCCTAGCTCTCCACCTACCGGAAGTCGCGGCCGCGCAGATTCGCGGGCTGGGCGGCGACGCGCAGGGGCGCGAGGCGTCCGGCGACGACGTTGAGGGCGCCGCCGTCGGGGTTGGATGGGGTGCGGTTAGAGCGCTCCAGGCTGCCGGTGATGCGCAGGGCGCCGTGCATGAGGCCGACGCGGCGGTACTTCTCCCATACGGCGGGGGAGCAGACGATGTTGACCAGGCCGGTCTCGTCTTCCAGGGACAGAAAACAGACGCCGCCGGCGGTGGGTGGGCGTTGGCGGTGGGTGACGATGCCGGCGACGTGGACCAGGGTGCGGTCGGGGACGTCGCTGAGGTCTGCGATGCGGGTGTGGCCGGTGGCGTCGAGCTGCGGGCGCATGTGGGCGACGGGGTGGTTGTCGGGGCTGGTGCCGGTGGCCCACAGGTCGGCGAAGGTCTGCTCGACGACGGTCATCGCGGGCAACTCGGGGGTTTGTTCGGCTCCTGAGGTACCGGGCAGGTGGGCGTCGGTGGTGCCGGCCAGGCAGCCGACCTGCCACAGCGCTTCACGGCGGGTCAGGTCGAAGCAGCCGAACGCCCCGGCGGCGGCCAGGGCCTCCAGCGCCGCGCGGGATGACCCGGTGCGGCGTACGAAGTCCTCAAGGTCGCGGTACGGGCCGTGCTCGTCGCGTTCGGCGGCGATGCGCTCGGCCAGTGCGTCGCCGAGGTCGCGCACCGAGGCGAAGCCGAGGCGGATGGCGGGCTGGGGGATATCCGAGGAGTGCGGGTGCGTGGGCTGGTAGGTCTCCGGTGCGGGCTCCAGCGTCGCCTTGTCCCGGGAGGCGTTGGCGTCGACGCCGCGTATGGTCACGTCGTGCCGCCGCGCGTCGTTGATCAACGAGGCGGGGCTGTAGAAGCCCATCGGCTGGTTGTTGAGCAGCGCGGCCGTGAACGCCGCCGGGTAGTGACGCTTTAAATAGGAACTCGCGTACACCAGATAGGCGAAACTGATCGAATGGCTCTCCGGAAAGCCGTACGAGCTGAACGCCTCAAGCTTGCGGTAGATGTCCTCGGCCAGCTCCCCGGTGATGTCGTTGTTCGCCATGCCGGCCATCAGCCGCTGCTTGAGGGCCAGCATCTTGGCAGTGGAGCGCTTGGCGCTCATGGCGCGGCGCAGTTCGTCGGCTTCGATGGCGGAGAAGTTCGCCGCCTCGATCGCCATCTGCATCACCTGCTCCTGGAAGAGCGGCACGCCGAGGGTGCGCGAGAGCACCTTCTCCAGCTTCCAGTGCGGCGCCCAGTAGTCCTTCCCCTCCTCCTTCTTCTCTTCTCCGGAGCGGCGGCGCAGGTAGGGGTGCACGGCGCCGCCCTGGATCGGTCCGGGGCGGATGAGGGCGATCTCGATGACCAGGTCGTAGAACTCCTTCGGCCTCAGACGCGGCAGGGTGGCCATCTGGGCCCGCGACTCGACCTGGAAGACCCCGACCGAGTCGGCGTCGCAGAGCATGGCGTAGACCTGCGGATCCTCCTCCGGGACCGTGCCGAGGGTCAGGCCGACGCCGTGGTGTTCGCGCACCAGGTCGAACGCGTCATGCAGCGCGCCGAGCATGCCCAGGCCCAGCAGGTCGAACTTCACCAGCCCGGCGTCGGCGCAGTCGTCCTTGTCCCACTGCACCACCGAGCGGTTCTCCATCCGCGCCCACTCAGTGGGTACGACCTCGGCCACCGGACGGTCGCACAGCACCATGCCGCCGGAATGGATGCCCAGATGCCGCGGCAGCCCGTGCAGCCGCGACGCCAGGTCGAGCACATCCGCAGGGATGTCGGTGTCCGCCAGGTCCATCGCGCCCGCGTAGGGGCCGAGCTGCTTGACCCAGGCATCCTGCGCGCCCGGCGAGTAACCCAGCGCGCGGGCCGCGTCGCGCACCGCCATCCGCGCCCGATAGGTGATCACGTTGGCGACCTGGGCGGCGCGCTCGCGGCCGTAGGTGTCGTAGACGTGTTGGATAACGCGTTCGCGAGCTTCTCCGGATTCGATGTCCAGGTCGATGTCCGGGTAGCCGTCGCGGATAGGGGACAGGAAGCGCTCGAACACCAGGTTGTGCTTCACCGCGTCGACATTGGTGATCTTCAGGGCGTAGCAGACCGCTGAGTTCGCGGCTGATCCGCGGCCCTGGGCGAGGATGTTGTTGTCGTGGCAGAACTTCGCGATCTCGTAGACGATCAGGAAGTAGCCGGCGAGCTTCATCTTGGCGATCACCCCGAGCTCGTAGTCCAGCTGGACATAGGCCTCGGGGTGCTCGCGACGAGGCCCGTACCGCTCGCGCGCGCCCTCCTTCACCAGATGGCGCAGATAGGACGCCTCGTCGGCGAAATCGTCGGGGATCTCGCGTTTCGGCAGGCTCGGTTTGACGGTCTTGAAGTCGAGCGCGCACTGCCTCGCCAGCGCCACGGTGCGCTCCAGGATGCCGGGGAAGCGGGCGAACCGCTCGGCCATCTCCTCCCCGGAGCGCAGGTGCGCCGTGGGACCAGCGGGCAGCCAGCCGTTGATCTCCTCCAGGGACTTGCGCGCCCGCAGCGCGGCCAGGGCGCCGGCGGTCGGAAAGTCGGCCGGGGCGGCGTAGTGCACGTTGTTGGTCGCGATCGTCGCGGCGCCGCACCGCTTGGCCAGCTCGGCCAGCGCGTCGTTGCGCTCGTCGTCGCCGGGCATGTCGTGGTCGATCAGCTCGACGAACACGTTGTCCGCGCCGAACAGCGCCTGCAGACGCTCCAGCTCGCGCGCCGCAGCCGACTCACCGCCCCAGGCCAGCGCGGCGGGAACCAGACCCTTGCGACACCCGGTCAGCACCACCCAACGCCCCGCCGCGCGCGCCGCCAACTCCTCCAGGTCGTAGACGGCGCGGCCCTTGCCCGAACCGGCCAGGCGCGCGTCCCCGATCGCCTTCGACAGCGAGCGATACCCCTCCGCGCCGCGGGCCAGCAGCAGCAGATGCGCCCCGAGCGGATCGTTCACGCCCGTGCGCTCGACCGTGTCCGCCGCCAGCGACAGCTCCGCGCCGAAGACCGTGGCCAGCCCGGTGTCCTTCGCCGCCTGCGCCAGCCGCACCACCCCGTACAAACCGTCGTGATCAGTCAGGGCGAGAGCGGTCAGCCCGAGCCGCGCCGCCTCGGCGACCAGCTCCTCCGGCTCGCTGGCCCCGTCCAGGAACGAGAACCCGGAGTGCACGTGCAGCTCGGCGTAGGGGACCGCACCCTCCACGCGGCGCACCGCCGGCCGGGACTCGGCTGCTTTCGGGGCCTTGGCGGTCAGATCCCCGTGCTTAGTCCAGGACAAGGCCTTGTCCAGCTCGCGCCACGGCACCACCGGATTGTCGAAACCCACCGACTCACCGCCTCCCGCCCGCCGCAGCCGGCGTCCGCCGGCTGCCCGGTCGCGCCAGCGTGCCCGGTGCCGCCGTCAGCCGATCCCTTCCCAGATCGACAGGGCAACATCCGAACATTTGAGCTAACTTTGCCATCCCAGTCTCGCGCGGCTTGCGCCCGAACGTCAACCACTGGTGATGACCTGCCTGACAAGGTGTCGTGGTCCGGTGCTTAGTCCGTTTCGAACGCGAAGTTGAGCCAGTCCAGGAGAGGCTGGTAGCCCAGGGCCCGATTCACCCTGAGCATCGGCGCGTTCGCCTCATGGTTGAAGGTGCGGATCCACCTAGTCTTCGGGTGCTCGCCGAGCAGCCAGAGCGTGGCTGCCGCTTTGACCCGCAGACCCAGGCCGCGGCCGCGGTGGGCGCGCACTACGGCGGTATTCCAGACGTCGGCGACCTCGGGCTCATCCTCAACCGTCACGACGTTGGTGAACCCGGCTATTTCGCCGTCCTGGGCCACCACGGCGTGCACGTGGCGGTGGATCCCGAGCCGCAGCAGGCCTTGTTCCCTTTCCCGGAGTGCCTCGATCGTCAAGGGCGTGGTGTCAGCAGTATCCGGGGCATCTGCCAGCGCTGTTCTCGCCGCACAGAACGATGCGGCGAGCTCGTCTGGGCAGCGGTCGCTCCAGCGCACGAGTGCGTATCCGCGGTTCGCCGCGCGCGGCGCGGCCCATTCCTCGAAGGCGTGCCGGTCGACCGTGCTGAGGTCGAGGCCTGACATACTCTGACGCTCGATCAGTCTGCCGCCGCGGGCCTGTGCGAAGCCTTCCGCATCGGCGGCGCCGGGCATGCGGACCACCAGCTTCGTGTGGCCGAGGGTCTTGGCGAGTCGACGCGACTCGGCCAGCAGCGCCGATCCGATGCCTTGGCGCCGGAGTGCCGGTGCGACCCAGAATGCCGTCGCCCTCGCCGTCGACTCATTGATCACGGCCAGGCCGGCGGCCACGGCATCGTCCGCGGACTCGAAAGCACCCAGGACAGCGCGGCGGCCATCCGGTGCGTCGGGCCGCAGCCTCGATCCCGGGGGCACCGGCAACTGCGGAAGCACGTGCGCGAAGGCGGTTTGCCAGGTCGAAACGACTGAAGCCCAGCCGTCGGGGTTCTCCGCGGGGGCTAGTTTGCGAACAGGCATCCGGTCAGCACATCACAGGCCTTGACCACACCGCCAATGATTTGAGCCGGACCGCATACTCCGGCCGTGGCGGCGGCCCGCGACCAGGACGGGTGGTTTGGACGTGTTGACGGTCCGAGCCTGTCGGGGCGGGGAGATCGTCCCCGGCGCGCAGCAGACCGACCCAACGGCCGACGCCACCTCGCCGCACCAACACCTGCCGGCACAATCCGCACCCTGCGATGATCAGCCCATGGCGAGTCTCGACCAGCAGAACGAGTACTGGAACTCCACCGGCACGGGCAAGACTTTCACCCACCCCCTCGATACGACCTGGCTCTCCAGTCTCAAACCGAACGCGCGCATCCTCGACTACGGCTGCGGATACGGCCGCCTGACTGGGGAACTGCAACGCCGCGGCTTCACCTCGATCGAAGGAGCCGATCTGTCACCCGCACTGATCGCCCGCGCCCGCCGCCAGTGGCCCGCCCTGCGCTTCACCCTCATCGACGCCCCACCCACGCTGCCTCACCCCGACGAAAGCTACGACGTCATCCTGCTGTTCGCGGTCCTGACCTGCATCCCCACCGACAACGGACAACGCGAACTGCTCACAGAACTACGAAGGCTGCTACGCCCCGGCGCCCTGCTCTACCTCAGCGACATCTGCCTGCAACCCGACGAACGCAACCGCGCACGATACGAGGCGCACGCCGCGACATACGGCGTGTACGGCGTCTTCGAAACCAGTGACGGCGCCATCTGCCGCCACCACGACCCGGCCTGGCTCCGCGGCCTTCTCACCGGATTCGACCAGATCGCAGAACGACAGACCACCGCGAAGACCATGAACGGCAACCCCGCACAGATCACCCAACTCCTCGCTCAGAAGATCCCCGCCTGGCCACACCGATCAGAAGCACACTCGCCGCCGAGCGGATCCAGCTAAGCACCAGCAGGATGGGCGCACTGACGGCGGACGCCGTGACACCGGTGCCAACTACCGTGACAACTGCTCACGTGTGCCAAGAATCCTGGCTAGACGGTGCCAACTAGCTTGGCCGGGCCGACAGAACGCGCTGTTCATGGGGCTCGTCTAGTGCCAACTACCGTGGCTCGGCTCGGGTGCGGTTGAGCCGAGCCACATTAGTTGGCACCTGGCCACGATCGTTGGCACCGCCGCGACAGGTGGCTCAGTGAGCTTGCGATCCCTCGTTATGGGCGGCGGTTTCCAGATCTAGTTGGCAGCCTGGCGGGATGTCACGAGGTCCACGCACACGCCGTCACACGACTCCCCACGGACCGGCCCGGTAGCCTTAAGCCTCATGGCCGAGGCTCGCTACGACGCGATAGCCGACTTCTACCAGGCCACCTTCTCCCGGTTCGACGACCCGGACGTGGCATGCCTACTGGAGTTGCTCGGCCCCGCGGCCGGCCTGCGGGTACTCGACCTGGCCTGCGGCCACGGCCGACTGACCCGCCAGCTGGCCCGCCGCGGCGCCACGGTCCTCGGCGTCGATTTGTCCCGCGCGCTGCTGGCAGCGGCCGAGACCGCAGAGCGCGCAGCGCCGCTGGGCATCCGCTACCTGCAGGGTGACGCCGCCGCACCGACCTGGCTGCACGGCGACCGGTTCGACGCCGTGACCTGCTGCTTCGGCCTATCCGACATCGACGATCTCGACGGTGCCGCGGCCAGCGTGGCCCAGGCGCTGCGCCCCGGCGGGCTGTTCGTCTTCTCCATCCTGCACCCCTGCTTCCCGGGCAGCCCGGGGGTCTCCAGCGCCTGGCCGACCGGCGGCGGCTACCACGACGAAGGCTACTGGCGCGCCGACGGCGAACTATCCACCCTGCGCCGCCAGGTCGGCGCCAACCACCGCACGCTGTCTACGTACCTCAACACCCTGCGCCGTCACGGCCTGCGCCTGGACGAACTGGCCGAACCCGCCCCACCAGCCAGCGGAAACGACCAACGCGAAAACGCCGACCGCTTCCCCACCACCCTGGTCGCACGGTTCATCAAAGGCGCAGACACGGCCTGACCCAAGAGAGCACTCGCACCCCAGAACCGTGATCGACTCGATGGCCCGTAAAGGTCGTGCACGCAGCCGTCCTGGCTTTTCAAAGTCCCGGCACAGGGGCAGCGGCGGCTATCGGCCGCGCCGGGCGGGCGGGAGCGGAATCGGCTGCACGCCCTCGACGATGCGGGTGGTGAGGCTGCCGAGTTGCTCGACGGTGACCGTCACGACGTCGCCGGCTCGCAGGGGCGGGTGCGCGTCGAAGCCTTGGCGGCCCCACAGCTCGGCCAGGCAGCCGTTGCCACAGGTGCCGGAGCCGAGGACGTCGCCTGGACGTACTTCCGTGCCTCGGGACGCGTACGCGACCATCTCCGCGAACGAGAAGGCCATGGAGGCGCAGCTGTCCGCTCCGAGTTGTTCGCCGTTGATCTGGACGGTCATGGCGAGGTCGTAGGCGGTGTCGGTGCGCCAGGGCTGCAGTTCGTCGGGGGTGACCAGGACGGGTCCGAGGGTGGTGGCGGTGTCCTTGCCCTTGGTAGGGCCGAGCCGCACCTGCATCTCGGCGAATTGCAGGTCGCGGGCGGACCAGTCGACCAGGATGGTGTAACCGGCGATGTAGGCGTCCGCGTCGTCGGGGTGGATGTCGCGGCCCGTGCGCCCGATGATCGCGGCGACTTCCAGTTCGAGGTCGAACAGCTGGCTGCCGGGCGGAATGGGCACCTGGTCGTCGGGGCCGAGGATCGCGTAGGGGTTGGTGAAGTAGAAGGCGGGTGCCTGATACCAGCGTTCAGGCACCGAGGCGTCGGTCCCGGCGATGCGCGCGACGCCTTCGACGTGCCGTTCGAAGGTCATGAAGTCCCGCACGGTGGGCGGGTCCGGAATCGGTGCCCGCAACCGCACCTCATTCAGCGGCCGGATCACGGCCGGGGCGCGTAGGGCGCTCTCGCCGGCTTCCACGAGAGCGCCGCGGCGCAGGAGGTCGAGCAGCGTGACGCCGGGCGCGAGGGCGTGCACCTGGCCGGTTTCGTTCAACACGCCGACCCGGTCGCCGTCGTCCTCGAGATAGGTCACGAACCGCATCGTCGTCGCCCTTCTAGCTTTCTAGACGCTGGTGTGCATAGGGCCGCCGAGCCAGGCGATCGCGTCGGCGAAGGTGGCTACGAGGTCCAGGTCATGGCCGACGTGGTCGGCGTAGACCCGATGCAGGTTGAGCACGATGCGTTCCGCGTCGGCCCATTCCGCGAACGGCCCGAGGTCGGCTTCGCGGGCGGCCTGCAGCGGGGTCAGGCCGCGGGAGAGCCCGTCCTGCGCGGTGTCCAGGACGAACCGGTAGTACCGGCGGTGCTCGTCGAGCACGCGCGCGATGTCCGCGCCGGTGAGCACCGGGCCGTGGCCGGGGACGACGATGTCCGGTTGCAGGGCGGCGAGCCAGTCCACGGCGGCCAGGGCGCCGGGCACCGAGCCCATGAACACCAGCGGGGTCAGTCCGGCGAACACCAGGTCGCCGGAAAACAGCACCCGCTCTTGCGGCAGCCACGCGATCAGGTCACCGGTGGTGTGCGCCGGGCCGCCGGGGTGCAGCAGTTGCACCTGGCGGTCGCCGATGTGCACCGTCAGCGCGGAATCGACGGTGATGTCCGGCAGGCGGCGGGTCACCGGGCCCCAGTCGGGCACCGGGTCCCACACCGGCGGGCAGCCGTCGATGACGGGGTCGACCCGAAGCCCTTCGCGCATGTGCGCGTGTCCGAGGATGACCGTGGCGGAGGGCAGCAGACTGTTGCCGTAGGTGTGGTCGCCGTGCTGGTGGGTGTTGACGGCCAGCCGTATCGGTGCGCCCGCGGTGGCCGAGTGGAGAGCGTCAAGAAACCGGCGGGTGCGTTGCGCCGTGGCGCAGGTATCCACGACCAGCACTTCGTTCTCGCCCACCACAGCGCCGGCGTTGTTGACCCACCAGGATCCGTCCGGCTGTACCCAGGCGTAGATCCCAGGCAGCAGCTCGTGCAGTCGCCCGGCGTCCGGGCCCGCCGATGCGGCCGATGCCGCCGATGCCGACGGTGTCACTGAAGCCGCTGATGCCGCCGACGCCGGATCGTTCGGTTCACCGGTCGTGTTGTCGCTCATGCGGAGAAGTTAGCCGAAGCCAGTCCTTGGCAGAATCCGGCCCCCTGCCGCATCGGCTCGTGGGCGGCGGGTAGTGCCACAGGTTCGACGCGAGGCGCGTGTCGGTTCGACTGGGCGGTCGGACCGGGGCCACGGCGAGAGGCGGGCCGGATGAGAACGAAGTGGTGGACTCTGCTGGCGGTGTGCATCGGCACGTTCATGCTGCTACTGGACGTGACCATCGTGGTCGTCGCGCTGCCCGACATCCAGCACGCGCTGCACGCGAGCTTCGGCGACGTGCAGTGGGTAGTCGACGCCTACGCCCTGGCGCTGGCTTCCGTGCTGCTGACCTCGGGCGTCCTGGCCGACCGCTACGGCCGGCGGCGGCTGTTCGCGATCGGGCTCGTCGCCTTCACCCTCGGCTCGCTGCTGTGCGGGGTGGCGCAGTCGCCGCTGATGCTGATCGTCTCGCGTGCCGCGCAAGGAATCGGCGGCGCGATCATGTTCGCCACCTCGCTGGCCTTGCTCGGCCACAGCTTCCGGGGCCGGGACCGGGGAATCGCGTTCGGGGTGTGGGGAGCGATCACCGGCGTGGCGGTGTCCCTCGGCCCGATCCTCGGCGGCCTGATCACCACCGGGATCAGCTGGCGGGGGATCTTCCTGGTCAACGTTCCGGTCGGCGCCGCCGCGCTGGCAGTGACCTGGTGGCGGGTGCCCGAGTCGCGCGCGCCGCGTCCCGGCAGCCCGGATCTGCCCGGGTTCGCGCTGCTCACCGCAGGTCTCGTCGGGTTGGTCTATGGACTGATCCGGGCTGGGGAGAGCAGCTGGGGCGATGCCGGCGCGCTGACTTCCCTCGGTCTCGGCGGGCTGCTGCTGGCCTGCTTCGTGATCGCCGAACTCCTCGTCGCGGAGCCGATGTTCGACCTGAGGCTGTTTCGCACGCCGACCTTCGTCGGCGGCTTGTGCGCGGCGTTCGCCATGAACGGCTCGCTGTTCGCGATGCTGCTGTACCTGGTGCTCTACCTGCAGAACCTGCTGGGCTACTCGGCACTGGGCACCGGAGTGCGGCTGCTGATATCCAGCGGATCGGTGCTGGTGGCGTCCACCGTCGCGGGACGGTTGAGCGAGCACGTGCCGACGCGGTGGTTGATCGGGCCGGGCCTGCTGGCCGTGGGCGCCGGACTGCTGCTGATGAGCGGGCTGAATGCGGACAGCAGCTGGACGCACTTGGTCGCGGGATTCGTGGTCTCCGGGATCGGCGCCGGTTTCGTCAACCCGCCGCTGGCCTCGACGGCGATCGGCGTGGTGGGACCCGAGCGCGCGGGCATGGCCTCCGGTATCAATGCCACGTTCCGGCAGATCGGCATCGCCACCAGCATCGCCGCCCTGGGCTCGATCTTCACCAGCTCGGTGCGCACCCAGCTGACGCACGCCCTGGCCCCGAATCCGCAGCTGTCCGCGCACGCCGGACAGATCGTGGACGCGGTCCGCCAAGGCCAGTCGGGCGCGACGATGGGCCAACTGCCCCCGTCGGCCCGCGCCGAGCTGAAGACCGCGATCGCATCCAGCTTCACCGGCGCGCTGAACAACCTGCTGCTGGTCACCGCGGTCGTCGCCTTCGCCGGCGCGGTCCTCGCGCTGGTCCTTATCAGGAGCAAGGACTTCATCGCGCGAGATCAGGCGCCGGAAGCAGCGGAATCGCAGCGACGGGACGCGACCGCCGAGGGGCTGCCCGAGGGGCACGAGGCCACCACGAGTAGTTGAGGAATCAACTAACCCCTCGTATGGTTTCCCCGACTATGAAGCGGATCGGATTCCTCTCTTTCGGACACTGGTCCGACACGCCGCACTCGCAGACCAGGACGGCGTCGGACTCGCTGCTGCAAGCAGTCGACCTGGCCGTCGCCGCCGAAGAACTCGGGGCTGACGGCGCCTACTTCCGGGTGCACCACTTCGCCAGGCAGCTGGGCTCGCCCTTCCCGCTGCTGGCCGCGATTGGCGCCAAGACTTCGCGCATCGAGATCGGCACTGCGGTCATCGACATGCGGTACGAGAACCCGATGTACATGGCCGAGGACGCCGGGGCCGCGGACCTGATCTCCGGCGGCAGGCTGCAGCTCGGCATCAGCCGCGGCTCACCGGAGCAGGTCATCGATGGCTGGCGGTACTTCGGCTACCAGCCGGCCGAGGGCGAGACCGACGCCGACATGGCGCGCAAGCACTCCGAAGTGCTGCTGCGTGTACTTGAAGGGAAGGGGTTCGCCCAGCCGAATCCGCGCCCGATGTTCGCCAACCCGCCCGGCCTGCTGCGCGTCGAGCCGTACTCCGCGGGGCTCCGAGAGCGGATCTGGTGGGGCGCCGGCTCGAATGACACCGCGGTGTGGGCGGCCGGGCTCGGCATGAACCTGATGAGCTCGACCCTGAAGAACGACGAGGGCGGCGCGCCGTTCCACGTCCAGCAGGCCGCGCAGATCCGGGCCTTCCGCGAGGCCTGGGCCAAGGCCGGATGGGAGCGCGAGCCACGCGTGTCCGTCTCACGCAGCATCTTCGCGCTGACGAACGACCTGGACCACGCGTACTTCGGCCACGACAGGAAGAGCGCTGATCAAATCGGCTACATCGACGCCGACACGCGCGCGATCTTCGGCCGCACCTACGCCGCCGAGCCCGACGTGCTGGTGAAGCAGTTGGCTGAGGACGAGGCGATCGCCGAGGCGGACACGCTCCTGCTCACCGTGCCCAACCAGCTCGGCGTGGACTACAACGCGCATGTGCTGGAGAGCATCCTCAAGGATGTCGCTCCGGCGCTTGGGTGGCGCTGAGAACTGGCATCGCCCACATCCGAGAGTCGACCCGCGGATGAGCCTCGCTGCTTTCGCGGCGGGGCCCGACCGGCCACGCCGCTAGTCTTCCGGCCATGGCGATGCGACCTGACGAGTTCTACGAGCACGCGCTGGCGGCCGCGGATGATGAGCGACGGCTACCGCTCGCCCGCATGACCGGTTGGGACATCAGCCCGTTCGAACAGGAGGGGTTGTGCGTCGCACCGCTGCGGCCGCCAGTCGTGCCCGAACCGCCGCGGCACGGCGAGGATCCGTCGGACTGCAGCTCCTGCCGGAAGCGGGACGAGGGGATCTGGTTCGACGACCGCTGGCGGCTGACCCGGATCGCCGGAGTCGGCGTGCCGCTGGTGCTCATGCTGCATCCGCGCGACCACTACGACCTGGCGGACCTGCCCGATGAGATGGCGGCCGAGCTCGGGGTGCTGACTACGCACATCGCGCGGCACGTCCAGGCGCTGCCACACGTGTCGAGGGCCCACGTTTACCGCATTGGAGACGGCGGCGCGCACCTGCACATCTGGTTCTTCGCCCGGCCCGAAGGGCAGGCTCAGCTCTACGGCTCGTGGATGGTGGTCTGGGACGACCTGCTGCCGGAGTACCCCGCGGCGATGGCCGAGGCCGATGCGGCGAACGTAGCCGACGCGTTGATCGCCTCGTACGGAGGCCGCCGCTCGCCGGATGACGAACCGGTACGCGGCTCTTCCGTCTGATTGGCTCCAAGCCGGCGGACGACGTACGAGCAAGCATCCGCAGCGGCGAGGAAGTGGAATTGATGAGCCGACCCGCCAGTTGCGGACGCGGTCACCGCTACCGCGTTCTCGTCGTACGTATATCGGATCGTGTAACAATCACGACGTGCCTGACTGGACTTACCATCCGCTGAGTCCACTCGCGGGGGCGCTGCTGGGAGTCTCTCGGTCGCGGCGGTTGGCGCTGCGCGTCCTGTCCGCGATAACCGCAGCGCCCGGAGGCCGCGCCCTGGTCGGCCTTATGCTCGGCCGGTTTCGTCCCCCGGAAGGGGTCCGGGTGGGTGCGGTCGTGCCGGTCGGACACGCCCGAGACGCACTCAGGGCGCTCCCGGTGCTGGGTGCGTCAGTGGTCGGAATTGGTCCGGTGGTCCTCGACGACGTCCCGCGCCTGCGCGCAGCCCTCGAGGTCAGCCGGGGCGAGGTGGTCATCCGCACCGCGGACCGCGAGGTTGCGGCCGAATTCCCGTTGCCGGCGCGAGTCGTCGCGGCAGCCGATCCGGACCTTGTCCATGTGGACGACCCAAGCGTCGAAAAGGCCGCGGAAGCGTTGGCGGCGCAGGACGTGACGGTTATGGCCACGACTGGCGTGCTCGCCGCGGCCGGCCCTGCTTGGTTCCGCCGGGTTCTGGAAGCGGCGACGCCGACCGGTCCACCACAGCGTTGGCGCGACGTCCCGCGGGATCCGCGGCTTTGGCCGTCGTGGGTGTGGGGCGTCTTGATGGGCCTCGGCATGATCTGTGCGGCGCTGGTTGCCGCCGTGATCACGCTCGGCCCGGTACTGCTGTGGTACGACCGCCACTATCTGGGGCTGACCAGGCAAGGGCTCGACCACATCGACCACAACCTGGTGCACTTTCTCCAGCACGACCGGCTCACGATGGCCGGAACGATGCTCTCGATCGGCATCCTGTACACCGGATTGGCCTGGGGCGGCATTCGGCGCGGTTGGCTATGGGCCCGTGACGCGTACCTGGTCTCCGGCGCGGTCGGGTTCCCTACGCTGTTCTACTTCCTGAGCACGGGGTTCGTGGAGCCGCTGCACACCGCGGCCACCGTGGTGCTCTTCCCGCTGTTCCTCCTAACCGTCCGACGATCACCGACGGCCCCGCGCTGGAGCGTGCGGCCGGACGGATCCGAGACGCTCCGAAGGCGTGCCTTGACCGGCCAACTACTGATGATCGTCACCGGGTTCGGGCTACTGGGTGGCGGCATCGTCGTCTCGATCGTCGGGTTGAGCGGCGTCTTCGTTCCCACCGACCTGGAGTTCCTCGGAACCGACGCCGCGCGGTTGCAGGCCGCGAACGCGCATCTGATCCCCTTCGTCGCGCACGACCGGGCGGGATTCGGCGGCGCGCTCATCTCCGCGGCGGTCGCGGTCATACTGCTGAGTGCCTGGGGCTGGCGCAGAGGGGAGTCCTGGGTCTGGTGGACTCTGCTGCTCGCCGCGGTCGCCGGATTCGGCCCGACGCTTGTCATTCACTTCCGGATCCACTACACCGACCTCAGCCATCTGGCTCCGGTCTACCTGGGCGTTGTGCTGACGGCCATCGCCCTCACGCTCGCGCGCCCCTACCTGTGCGATACACGGGACATGAGGCTGTCACGGACACGCGACGAACCGAGAGCGAAGGCCGGGCAATACAACTGAGCACGCTGTCCAGCTGAGCGGGCAGGACAA
>Ga0070739_10004406_pt1 | contig 16665 bp, 12 predicted proteins | sample Coa_R1_7_FD_66445 | JGI IMG/M metagenome (GOLD analysis project Ga0070739, IMG submission 66445) | Surface soil microbial communities from Centralia Pennsylvania, which are recovering from an underground coalmine fire - Coalmine... | ecosystem: Environmental > Terrestrial > Soil > Unclassified ... | reverse complement strand
TCACCGAGGCGCTCCGGATCGACCCAAACTACGACGACGCCATCGCCTACATGAACCTCATGATCCGCCAGCAGGCCGACCTCGCGGATACCAAAGACGACTACGACCGCGCTATCTCGGAGGCCAACAACTGGGTCCAAAAGGCGCTCGAAGCCAAAAAGACCAAAGCCCAGGGCGCCGGCCGGGCTGCGCCGTGACCTTTCCGCCTGTGCCGCGTCCTGAAACGAAATGAGCTCACTGCGGCAGGACCTCGTCTATTCCATCCGCACCCTTGCGCGCAGCCCCGGCTACACCGCCGCGGCCTTGCTCTCGGTGGCCCTCGGCATCGGCGCGAACACGGCCATCTTCACCCTCACCAATGCCGTCTTCCTGAACCCGCTGCCGGTGAAGGACGTCTCGCGCGTGCTGGAGCTGTTTACGGTGGATCACGCGACGCGCAGTACGGTCGCGTTGCTTGCGCGTACGCCGGTCTCCTGGCCGAATTTTCAGGACATCCGCGAGCAGAGCGACAGCTTCAGCGGCCTCGCCGCGTTCACTCCGGCCGCCGTGACCCTGACCGGTTTCGGCAGGCCTTCAGTTGAAAACGCATTCCTCGTCACCGCCGGCTACTTCGATGTCCTCGGCGTCCCGGCGCTCGCCGGGCGCACCTTCCGTCCGGACGAAGACCGCCGGCCCGGAGCGAACGCGGTGGTGGTGCTCAGTACCTCGCTGGCGCGGCGGCTGTTCGGCTCGCCGGAAGCGGCCATCGGCCGCAGCATCAACCTGAGCAAGGTCAGCTACGAAGTCATCGGCGTGGCCCCGCCGCGCTTCCGCGGGACCTTCACCATCAACCCGCCGGACACGATGTGGATCCCGCTCAGCATGCACTCCCAGGTCTTCAACGGGCCGATTGAGCAGCTTTTCAACGAGCGCCGCTTCCGCCTGCTGAACACCTTCGGACGTCTCCGGCCGGGTGTCGACGAGCGCCAGGCTTTGGCCGGACTCAAGACCATCGCTTCGCGCCTCGAAGCGGCGTATCCGCGCGACAATCATGGCCGCTCGTTCGAGGTTGCGCCGCTGGCCGAAAACACCCTGGGCTTCATCCCGCGCGGGCAGATCCGCGCCGCCGCGCTCGCGCTCAGCGCCGCGGTCGGTTTCGTGCTGCTCATCGCCTGCGCCAATATCGCGAATTTGTCGCTGGCCCGCGCCACCCGTCGCAGCCGCGAGATGGGCATTCGCGTTGCCCTCGGCGCGGCGCGTGGCCGCCTTGTCCGCCAGTTGCTGACCGAGGCGGAGACCATCTCCGTCGCCGGCGGACTGCTGGGCATTGCCATCGGCTGGCTCGGCGCGCAGTTGCTGTGGAAGTTCCGCCCGGCGTTCCTTCAGCAGAACGACCTCGATATCCATCTGGACCTGCGCGTCCTCGCGTTCACCGCCGGGGTCAGCCTGGTGACGGGTCTGCTGTTCGGCCTCGCGCCGGTGTTCCGCGCCTCGCTGCCGGATCTCACCACGGTGCTCAACAGCGGCGGCCGCGGCAATATCGAAGGCGGTGGCCGGCATCGACTGCGCGGCCTGCTGGTCATGGCCGAGATGGCGCTCGCCGTGGTGGCGCTGATCGGCGCCGGGCTGTTCATCCGCAGCATGCAGAACGCGCAGAACATCGATCCGGGGTTCGCCACCTCGAATCTGTGCCTGTTCGGATTCGACCTCGGCTCGGAGCAGATGCCGCCGGAGCGCGGGCGTCAGTTCATGCGCGATGTGGTGGAGAAGGTCAGCGCCGTTCCTGGCGTGGCGTCGGTGGCCATCGCCGCCAGTGCGCCGCTGGGGGGCAACGTGCTTCAAACCGTGTTTCGCGAAGGCGAGCCCGTGGAATCGCGCGGCGGGGTGCTGGCCGACACGCTCCCCGTTTCGCCGGGCTGGTTTGAGACCATGCGGGTCCCGCTGCTCTCGGGGAGGTTGTTGAACGAGTTCGACCGCGCCGGCAGCCGCCGTGTGGTGGTCGTCTCCGAAGCGATGGCGCGCGCGGTGTGGCCCGGACAAGCCGCCCTTGGCCGCCGTTTTCGGCTCGCCACCGCGCCCGAGCTGTACGAGGTAGTGGGCGTGGTGAAGAACACCGCCGTATTCAACATCGGCGAGCCGCCGCAGCCGCGCATCTACCTGCCCTTCGACCAGGCCTGGCAGCCGGTTGCAACGGTGCTGGTGCGCACGGTATCCGCGCCGGAACGCACGCTACCCGGGGTTCTCGCCGCGGCGCAATCGCTGGACCCCGATCTGGCGCTCCTCCAGCCGCAGACCATGCGTGACGTGATCGCGCAGGCGTTGTGGGCGCCGCGCATGGCCGCGGTTCTGTTCACCGCATTCGGCCTGCTGGGCATGGCGCTGGCGGTGGTCGGCGTGTACGGCGTGATGGCCTATACCGTGCTGCAGCGCACCAGCGAGGTGGGCATTCGCATGGCGCTCGGAGCGCCAGCGGCCTCGGTGCTGGGGATGTTCGTGCTCCAGAGCGCGCGCATGGCGCTGGTGGGGATTGCGGTCGGTATCTTCATTGCGGTGGCGATCACGCGCGCGGTGGCCAGCCTCTTGTTCGATGTCTCGCCGACCGATCCGGTGACGTTCGTGGCCGTGGCGATCGGCCTGGCGTTGACCGCGCTTGCGGCCGGCGCGATCCCGGCCTGGCGCGCCGCGCGCATCGATCCGGTGCGTGCGCTGCGCGAAGCGTAACCCGTGAGGGGCAGGCACTCAGCCTGCGGCGGGGGCCTCGCCCCGCCTTGTCCGGTTGCAAACGGGCAGGCTCCCTGAAGCCTGCACCCCACAAACGTTTAGACCGACTTCCGCAACTCGATCGCCAGTGCGTCCAGCGCGATGCTCTTCTGGATGTTGCGGCGCACCAGCTCATACAACTCGTCGATCTTCTTCACCGCTGTGCGCAGCCACTCGAACCGCACCGCCGCGGCGATGCGCTTCAACTCGCCCGCGATGTCGCGATTGCGCACCTTCTCCTCGCCATTGGTGAGCAGCAGCACGTCCTCGATCAGCACGTACAGGACGTTAAGGTAGTTATCCAGCTTGTCGCGGCGCGCCCCGACCGAATCGGCTTGCTTCGCCCATTCGGCGAACGGGGCCACGCCGGCCGCCACCTGCAGCAGGCTGAGCATCGCCCCGCGGCGCTGATCCCAGGCCTCCAGATCGATGGAGACCGCCGCGCCCGGACTGCCGGCCGCCAGCGCAATGCGCCGTTCCGCGTTGTCCAACCCGCGAGCTGTCGCGAAGGCCCGCATCTCTTCCTCGCTCAGCGGCGCCAGGTGGAACGAGACCGCGCGCGAGCGGATGGTGGACAGCAGATCGTAGGCGTTCTCCGCGGTCATCATCACGATGAGGTACTCGGGCGGCTCCTCCAGCGTCTTCAGCAGCGAGTTGGCGGCCTGCTCGTTGGCGCGATCGATGTGGTCGATCAGGAAAACGCGGCGGCTCCCGCGCAGCGGTTTGAACTGCGCCCGCTCGCGCAACAGGCGCATCTGCGGAATGGAGATCTGCCGCAGCGGCCCGTCCGGCGGAAAGGTGATGAAGTCGGGATGGCTGGAGAACAGCAGCGGGTCTTCGTTGCGCTTCTCGGGCGCCCATTTCTCCCGGTCGGCGATGGTCTCGGCATTCGCCGCCAGGCTGAGATCGTCCTTCTCGATCCGTTCCGCGCCGCCGAGCAGGGCAGCGGCGAAGCGCCGGGCCAGGGTAGCTTTCCCGATCCCGTCCGGCCCGTCAAGGAGGATCGTCTGCGGAATCCGCTCCTGCCGGGCGAGCCCCTCCAGGGTTTCGGCCACAGGCGCGTTGCCGTAAAAATCGGAGAACATTGAAACTTCAGGTTAACAACGGCTGTAGCCTTCCGCCGGGATTCGGCGTCTTTGGTATGTGATGAGGTTGGCGGCCATCGCATTGTGCATGGGGTTGAGCTTGTCGTTCGCGCAGACGGCCACGCAAAATGTGGTACCGCCCGGTACGGTCGACAACAAGATCAACCCGCTCGAAGACCCGCGCGACCGCGTGTTCTATCCCGGCGACACCGAACGGGTCGGCCCGCTGGCGAAGAAGGTGTGGGGCAACTTCCTGCTCGACCAGAAGGAGATCTGGACCAGCCCATTTCACATGAACCGCCACAACGCCAAATGGTGGATCCTGTTTGGCGGCGCCACCGGCGGGCTGATCGCCGCAGACCATTACCTGGAAAATCGCATCGAGCACAGCAGCCTGCAAACCTCGGTCGGGGGCAACATCTCCCAGGCCGGCGAGCTCTATACGCTCCTGCCCGCGACCGTTGGACTGTACGCGTATGGCGTAATCGCCGACGACGCCAAGCCGCGCGAGGTCGGGGTGCTGGGCGGGCAGGCGCTTCTGGACAGTCTCGTGGTGATGGAAGCGCTGAAGCTGACCTTCGGCCGCCAGCGGCCCAGCGCCAGCAAGGTTAATGAGCGGTCGGAATGGTTCGACGGCGGCCAGTCGTTCCCCTCGGGCCACGCCATCATGTCCTGGACGCTTGCGTCCGTGATCGCTCACGAATATCAGCACACGCCGGGAGCGAAGTGGGTGCCGTACGTGGCCTATGGAATTGCCGGAACTGTGAGCGTGGCCCGCTGGGCTGCCATGCAGCACTACCCGTCCGATATCGTGGCCGGCGGCGCCATGGGCTGGTTCATTGGCCGTTACGTGTATCAAACGCATAAAGACCACGCGATTCATCGCCACGAAGCGCTCGTGCCGCAGTTCGTGCCCGCGTTCTCGCCGGAGACCAGGACCTATGGCGCGGCCCTGAACTGGGGCGGCGGCGGAGAGCCGCGCGGACTCACTCTGGCCAGGCCAATTCCCGTCGGCGGGAACTAAGCGTAGAATCCCACTTCCGAGATTGCCGGGCGAACCGGGCTCTTCAGAATGCGCAGGCGCGCGCGTGTCGTCGTGACTGGCGCGGGCAGGCGTAGCAGGCGGCATGAGCCGATGCTGGTGGCCTCCGCGAGCGGCTTCCACGCGCCGTCCTGCCACTGGTCGAAGGCGAATGCCTCCACGCGCTGCCCGAGGCGGATGTCCTCGCGGATGCGGATAACGCGCATCGGCGCCGGCTGCCTGAAGGTGAAGGTCACTTCGCTCTTGTCCAGGGAATCGGTGGTGGTGCAGGGAATTTCGTGGGCGAACGTCGCGCGCAGGGTGTCGCCGAATCCACGAAGAGACGCGACGTCGTTATCGTGCAGCAGGCCGCGGCGGTCGGGCGGCACGTTCAGCAGGAAGCTGGCGCCGCGTCCGGTGGATTCGTAGTAAAGGTCCATCAGTTCCGCCGGGCTCTTCACGCGCCCGTTCTCAGCGGCGTGCCAGAACCAGCCGGGGCGAATGGAAACGTCGCACTCGGCGGGCATCCAGTGATGGCCGTTGCGCGTTCCGGTTTGGCTGTCTTCCGCGCGTACATCGCCCGGCGCGGCGGGGCCGCCGTTTTCGCCCACGGGATCGTAAGTGGCCCAGCAGGTCTCGCCGGCGATGCCTCGCTCGTTTCCAACCCAGCGGATGTCCGGACCGACGTCGCTGAAGATCACCGCATCGGGCTGAAGCGAGCGCACCAGATCCCACGTGCGCGGCCACGCGTAATATGTGTGCTTGTCGATCAGGCGCTTCTCGCGGGCGCCGCCGTAATAACCGTCGCCGCCGTTCGCCCCATCGTGCCACACCTCGAATATCGGGCCGTAGCCGGTCAGCAGCTCGCGCAGCTGCGCGCGATACATGTCCACGTATCGCGGGCCGCCGTACAGCGCCGAGTTGCGGTCCCAGGGCGAAAGGTAAACGCCGAATTTCAGCCCCTGCGCGCGTGCGGCTTCCGACAAGTCGCGAACCACGTCGCCGCGGCCCTGGCGCCACGGGCTGTGCCGGATGCAGTGCTCCGTTGTGCGCGTGGGCCACAGGCAGAAGCCATCGTGATGCTTGCAGGTGAGGATGGCTCCGGTCATGCCGCCGGCCTTTAACGCGCTGATGATGGCGCCGGCGTCGAACTGAGTGGGGTTGAACAGCGCGGGATCTTCATCCCCGTAGCCCCACTCCTTGTCGGTGAAGGTGTTCACGGTGAAGTGCAGGAACGCGTACTGCTCCATGCGATGCCAGCGCAGCTGCCGCTCGGAGGGAAGCGCGCCGTAAGGCGCCAGTGTGTTCGGCGCGGCCGACGCAGCGACGGCGAGCGCGCTCGAAACGAACGAGCGGCGGGTCACGGGCGCTCCGTCGGGTAGCCTTTGTCGATCCAGTCGGTGCGCATGTTGGTGGGGATCTCCAGAACGCGCACGTGCGTGAAGCCCATCTCGTGCAGCATGCGAAACGCGGGCCGGATGTTAGGGCAGTGATCCATCGGGCAGCAGCCGCAGTAGATGACCAGCTCGCGGTCGTGCGGGATATCGCGGACAGCGGCCTTCAGCGCGGCAAGTCCTTCGTCTTTCGAAGCGGGGCCGTCCATCGGCGCGCCGGGAATGTGCGCGGCTCGCCACAGCACGGGGAAGCCGACGAAGAAGATCGGAGGCGCGCTTTTCTCGCGAATGGCGGTGGCAAGCGCGGCCGGCTGGATCAGATCGGCGCTGGTCCAGGGCTCGGACTGCGCGGCAAAGAGGAGCATGAGGAGGGCGGGGATCATACAAGATCATTGTGCGCCAAACCTGCGGGGCGAAGCGCCCGGTAAGATGTTTCTGTGCTATGGAGACCTCTGCCGGCATTAGTCTGAACCGAGCATTGCTCCTGTTTCCTGCGTTCCTGTTGGCGGGGTGTCCGCCATGCTGGGCCGGGTATGACCCTGCGCCGATGTGACCGCAGCTGTTGAGCACGCACTGGAGTGGTATCCGCAGTCGGTGGATCGTAAATACCGTGGTCATGGAGATCCGAAATCGAGCAGGCGAGATCCTGTTTTCAATTCCAGAAGAGCCGGATTTCATCTTTGATCGTGATCAGCGGAGCATACTCGCCGGGCGCGATCTGAGAAACGCTGAACTGAGGGGCGCGGACCTCAGCTTTGCCGAGCTGGACGGGGCCGATCTCACTGAGGCGAATCTGTACAGCGCGTTCCTGCTCCGTATTGACCTGTCGAATTGCCGGTGTGTTCGGACGTGCTTCCGTGGGGCCAATCTGGAGGAGTCCAATTTCAGCGGCGCGGATCTGACCGGTGCAGACTTCAGGCCTTCCGACATTTGGAAGCACACACGAGTTGGCGGCGCGAATTTCGTTGGCGCCAATTTGGAGGCGGCGGACATGAGAGGCGCGCTCTATGATGAGACGACTGTTTTTCCGGTTAGGTTCGAGCCACGCAAGCACGGAATGGTGACCTTTGAGGAAATCGACGACCTCATAAATAGAGGAATGCCACCTCCCGGTATTTGAGTCACGAAAGGATCACACGAGATAATGGCGCGCGAGTTCGGTGAACTGCTCCACCTGCTCCCTCTGCCAGCGCTCATCCCGATCCAGTTCGCGCGCCATCAGGCGCGCTGCGGCGGGGGCCATGCGGATGGCCGCGCGGGCGTTCAGGAAGAGCGCGCGAGTGCGGCGGGCCAGAAAGTCCTCCACCGTTCGCGCCATCTCGTTTCGCACCGCCCACACCGCCTGCGCGCCGATGATGCCGGGAAGGGCCGGGTCGAGGGGTTCGCTCAGGCCATCGCCCTGCGCCACGTCCAGGATGTCTGAGGCATCGGAGCCGTAGACGGCCAGGGGGCCGAACTTCGCGGCCTGTTCGTGAAAACCGTGGACGTTCAGGTGCGCGGTGACGCACGCTTTGTCGGGGAGACGGGCCAGCGTCGCCGCCTGGTTCACGCCATCCTCGGCCATGTTGCGGTAGGTGGTCCATTTGCCGCCGGTGATCGTGAACAGGCCGGAGCGGTCGATGTGAATGGTGTGATCGCGCGACAGCGCCGCGGTGCTCTTCGCATCGCCGCTTCGCACCAGAGGCCGAATGCCGACAAAGACGCTGAGGATGTCGTCGCGCGACGGAGGTTTGTGCAGATATCGGTCGGCGGTGGCGAGGATGAACTCGATCTCCTCGGCCATCGGACGCGGCTCGAGGCTGAGGTCGGTGATGGGAGTGTCGGTGGTTCCGACCAGCGTGTGGCCGTGCCAGGGAATCGCGAACATGACCCGGCCATCGCTGGTGTGCGGCACCATGATGGCGCTGTCGCCGGGCAGAAAGGAGCGGTCGAATACAAGGTGGATTCCCTGGCTGGGCGCGATGAGCGGCGTTGTATCGGGCTCGGCGAGGCGGCGGACCGAATCGCAGAACGGGCCGGTGGCGTTGATCACCACCTTCGCGCCGGCGCGGAGCGCCTCGCCGGATTCCATATCTCGCGCGTGTGCTCCGGCGACGAAGCCCTCGTCATCTTTGAACAGGCTGGTGACCTGAACGTAGTTCAACAGCGTGGCGCCCTGCTCGGCTGCCGTTTGCGCGAGGCTGATGAGCAGGCGCGCGTCGTCGAACTGGCCGTCGTAGTAGACCACGCCGCCGCGCAGCCGATCGGTGCGAATGGTCGGCAGGCGTTCCAGGGTCTCCTCGCGGCTGAGAACCCGTGAAGCGCCGAAGTTGTACTTGCCGGCGAGGACGTTGTACACCTTCAGGCCGAGACCGTAGAAGGCCGGTTCCCACCAGTCGTAATTCGGGACCACGAACGCGAGGTCGCGCACCAGATGCGGGGCGTTGCGCCGCAGAATGCCGCGCTCGCGCAGCGCCTCCATGACCAGGCTGATGTTGCCCTGCTCGAGATACCGCACCCCGCCGTGGACCAGCTTCGTGCTGCGGCTGGACGTGCCCTTGCCGAAATCGCTTTGCTCCAGGAGCAGGACGTCGTACCCGCGCGACGCGGCATCCACGGCCATGCCCATGCCGGTTGCGCCGCCGCCGATGATGAGCATGTCCCAGGGCGTAGTGCGGCCGCGCAGGCGGGCGAGCATTTCGGGGCGGGTCACAGGATGTGCTCTTTGGGGGGCAGGGCCGCGCCGTGCGGCCACATATCATGCATGGCGAATCGCCTCGAGGGCTTGCGGATTTTGGACTGTGGAGGTGTCGCCGGGGTCCTCGCCGAGGTAGCGGCGGCGGATCAGGCGGCGAACAACCTTGCCGCTTTGTGTTTTGGGCAGTTCGGGAACGATAACCACATCTCGCGGGCGAAACGCGGGGCCGAGGACTTCCGCGATTTTCGCCACGACGGCGGAGCGCACCGAATCGTCGAAGCCTTCTTTCAGAACGACAAAGGCGACCGGGCACTCGCCCTTGACATCGTCCGGCACGCCGATACAGGCCGCTTCGCGCACGGCGGGGTGCTCCATGGCGGCGGCCTCCACCTCCGCGGGTCCGAGCTTGCGCCCGGCGACATTCATGGATTCGTCCGATCGGCCATGCAGGAACCAGCAGCCGTCTTCGTCGATGCTGGCCCAGTCGCCGTGGAACCACACGCCCGGGAAGCGCGACCAGTAGGTGTCCAGATAGCGCTGCCGGTCGCCCCAGAATCCGCGCGTCATGGAGGGCGCGGGCTTGGTGCAGACCAGATGGCCGGTGCGCCCGCGCACCGATTGTCCGTTGTCGTCGACGACATCGATCGCCATACCGGGCGCCGGGCCGCCCAGCGTGCAAGGCTTGAGCGGCTGAATGGGCATGGGCATGAGAAAGCCTCCGATGATTTCGGTGCCACCGGAGATGTTCATGATCGGGCAGCGGCGCTTGCCCACGTTATTGAAGAACCAGAGATAGGATGCTTCGTCCCACGGCTCACCAGTTGATCCGAGCAGGCGCAGCGATGGCATTGCGAAGCTCTTCGCCGAATCGCTGCGCATCAGCACACGAATAGCCGTGGGCGAGATCCCGAAGGTGGTGATGCCGTGGCGCTCGATCATGCGCCACAGGCGGTCGGGGCCCGGATGATCCGGCGCGCCATCGTACATGAAGATGGTCCCGCCGAAATTATGATTGCCGATGATGGACCACGGACCCATCATCCAGCCGATGTCGGAGAGCCACCAGAACCGGTCCTGCGGTTGATGGTCGAAGCCGAGCCAGATCTCTTTCGATACCTGGGCCAGCGCGCCGGCGTGCGTGTGCACCGTGCCCTTGGGCTTGCCCGTTGTGCCGGAAGTGTACAGGATGAGCGCCGGCGTCTCGGAATCGAAAGCGGGCGTGTCGAAATCGGCCGAATGGCCGCGCAGCAGATCGCCCCACGACTGGTCGTCGTAGTTGAAGAGGATCAGGTCCGGACGACCAATCTTTTCAGGTAACACGTGCGCCACGCCGCGCCGCACCAGCTTGTCCGCTGTGAACACGATCTTCGCCCCGGAGTCCTCCAGCCGCGAGGCAATCGCGCCTGGGCCGAAGCCGGCAAAGATCGGGACCGCGATGGCGCCCAGCTTGAAGCAGGCATAGAGGATGGTCACCACTTCCGGGACCATGGGCATGCAGAGCGCGACGCGATCGCCCGGTCCGATGCCGCGGGCGCGCAGCGCATTGGCGAGTCGGTTGGAATCCTCCAGCAGACGGGCGAACGAGATCTCGCGCGTCACTCCGCTTTCGCCTTCCCAGATGATGGCCGGGTTCGTTGCCGTGGCGTGCCGGTCGAGGCAGTTGGACGCGATGTTCAGCCGGCCGCCGATGAACCACTTCGTCCACTCGATGCCCGCGGAATCGTCGAGCACCTTGTCGAAAGGGCGTTCCCAGACGATGTTCATCTCGCGGACCATCTCCGCCCAAAAGCGTGCGAGGTCTTCAGTCGACCAGGCCAGGAACTCGGGAAGCGTGCGAATCCCGAGGCGGTCCATGAACCGCCGGACGTTGGTGCGCGCGATCCAGTCTTCAGTGGGTTCCCAGATCCACCGGCTCACGGCTGTTTGACGGGTTCGGGCTTCTTCTCCATCCAGCTCATCCAATAGTCCTTCCACTCCACCTGCTCGCCCGCCGGCAGCACGTTGATGGGGTTCAGGCCATCGAGCATGACCGCCTGCTCGTCCGTGTGGGTGCGCTTTTTCTGGTTGGCGAGCGCCTTCGGATGAGGTCCATGATGGATGCCGCGCGGATGCAGTGTGGCCCAGCCGGCGCGGATGTTGTCGCGGCTGAAGAAGTCGCCGTCGTGATAAAAGATGAACTCGTCGTAGTCGGTGTTGCGGTGGAAGAAGGGAACGCGCAGAGCCGCTTCGTCCTGCTCCAGCGGCCGCGGCAGGAAGCTGCAGATCACGGCGCCATTGGTGACGAAGGTCGTGTGCGCGCTGGGCGGCAGGTGGGCGCGATGGCTGTGGATGGGCCGGATGTCACGCATGTTCACCTTCCAAACCGTGAGGTCGCCCTTCCAGCCGACAACGTCGAGGGGATTCCAGGGATAAACCACTTTCGAGATCTCGTCGCCGGCTTTGATGCGCACTTCCCATTCCTGGTTGTCGTCGAGCATGGGCTGCGGCTCGGGCGTGGTGATGACCGCGGGGTCATAGAGGGCGTGTTGTCCGAGCAGTCCCTTTTCGGGCTGCTCGAACTCGCTTTTGGACTGCACGATGAGGAAGAAGTTATCGCGGGTCTTCGGGATGATGCGGTAGGTGACCGCGCGCGGCAGGTTGATGTAATCGCCCTTTTCGAAGTCCAGCGGTCCGAAGTCGGTTTCGATGCGGCCCTCGCCGCGGTGGACGAAGAACAGCTCGTCGGCGTCGGCATTGCGGAAGTAGAACGGCATGGGCTCGGCGCGCCGGGATACGTGGAGGCGGACGTCGTCGTTGCCGAGGAACGCGATGGGCGCGCCTTCGGCGTCGTTGGCGTCGGTGGGCCGGAGTGAGTTCAGATCGAAGCAGTGTGGCCGGAGCTTGCCTTCGAAGCGGATCCAGCCGGTGGGCGGGTGCGCGTGATAGAGATGCGCGCTCTTGCCGTAGAACCCTTTGCGGCCGTGTTCTTCCTCGAACGTGCCTTCGGGCAGGCCGACGTGGGCCTGGGAGGCGGTTTTACCCTTCCTGAGCGGATACATCGCGGTTCTCCTGTGTCCAGCATAGCCCCGGGGAGCGCGCGCCGCTAACGCTGCTCCGTGTCGGCGAGGCGGGCTGAGAGAGCCCGCCGCAGGCCGAGGGCCTGCCCCCAAACGGCTACTGGAGCGTGAAGAGGGCCTGCTCCTGTCTCTGGGATGCGCCCTGCTTTGCCGTGATTTGGACCACGTAGTCGCCGGCGGGGAGATTCTCCACCGGGATGGAGGCCACGTACGGAATGCGCCCTTCTTTATCCGCCGCCGGGAGTTGCATGGGCACCTGCGCGAGCGGCGCGCCGTCCTTGAGGAAGGCAATCGTGAGCTCGGGCTTCTGCTGGACGCTCGGGTCGGGATAGATCACGAAGTAGAGCGAGAGCACAGCTCCTTTCCCGAGCTTGATGGTGTTGGACAGGTTGGGCGTGATCTGGCCGTTCTGATAACGGAACGGGTCGGTTGTGGTGTCGGTGCTGGGAACCTGGGGCGTGTATCTCTCAACCAGCACCAGGCTGCTCACACCGAGGCCCTTTTCGGGCGTGGCGATGAACACGGACTTGCGCGTGCTGGCCTTATTGCCATCGTAGTCAGCCACGGCTTGTTCGATGGTGTAGCGGCCGGGAGGAACATCGAAAACGCGCCGGAAAGTGAAGTTGCCGGCGAGCACGTCGTTCTTACGATCCGCCGCATAGCGCAGCGGCACATCCTGGCTGAATTTCTGGACCACCTCGCCCTGCGCATTCTTCACCAGCGCTTCGACGCCCAGGTGCAGGCGGACGCTGTTGTTCTCCTCGCGAATGGTCATGTCTTTCAGCGGAGCTTCGAGAACGAGCGCGCAGCGCACTTTGTCGGCCCCGGAACGGAAGTGGATGGTTCCGGAGTGGAAGTCGAAGGCGTGGGGCGGCGTGGGTGAATCGAGCGCGGCGAGCAGCGGCATTTCATACGGCAACACATTCGGGCCAGCGCTGGGAGGCAGGGCGAAGTATCCGCTGCGCGACTGCAGTTTCAGATTGGGCTCGTCCACTTTGACGGCGATTTTGCGGAAGCTGCCGTCGTACTGCTGGATGTTCGGCGCGTAAGTGATCTCGTAATAGGTATCGAGATCCTCGGCGACCTTGCGCAGACCGGCGCGGAAATCGTTGGTATTGGCGATGAGGAAACCGCCGGTGTCGTTGGCCAGCTGGGCGAGCAGGTTTTGGGAGTTTTGCTGCAGGCTGTCGGCGGCACGGTCGAACAACTGGGCTTCATCCGAAGTGACCGGCCCCGTGCGGTTCGTCAGCTGGGTCCGGCTGGCGGAGGCGGCGCCGGCCAGCATGCTGGTGCCGTCCTCGTTGAGATTGCCGGTTCCGAGGCCGTGGGCGTCAATGGCGTAGAAACTGACGTTGGAGCGGTTGGCTGCGCCGATGACGGTTGTAAACGTATCCATGAAGTCCCGCGGCACCTTGAACTCCTCGGTGAAATACATGAGCGCCTTGCGGCCGGGCAGCTCACTCTGATCGCGGACGAGGGCCAGCAGCGAATACAGCGAGGCGCGCCCGGCCTGCTGACCCGTGAGGGACTGCTCGAACTGCATCATGTTGAGCATCAGTTTCGCCATCAGGTAGTTCGCCGAGCCCGCGCCCGGTGAGCCGCCGCCGGGACCGCCGGTCCCGGTATTGTTCATGCTGTTCACCTGGTCGGAAAGGCTCTGGCCGTTCTGCATATCCATGCCGCCGACCATGCGCTCCAGCTCGTGCTGGATTCGATCGCTCTCGGCAGCGAACTGGGTGAACGAGCCGCCGGTCGCTTTCTCGATGGCTTTGCGCAACAGCTCCCGATCGTTGGTGAACGCCTGAAGCGCGGAGAGGCGCTGGTCGATGGTGAAGACGGAGTAAAAGACGTTGGGCTCCGGGTTGCCCTTGATCAGATCGAGCGCCGCCTGGCGGGAGAGCTTGCGCCCATTGTCGTCCAGTCCCTGAAACACGAGCGTGACGAGGCGGAGCTGCCGCGCGGTGTCGATGTGCGGGGTGGCCTGCTGAGCGACCCCGGTAGTCGGCTGGACGCCGCTGGCGCGATCCACCAGCCGGAAGCTCTTGATCTGCACCGGATCGCCGTTGTCGGTGATATGGAAATCGCTCGCCTTCAGGTCACGAACATCGTGGCCTTTCTTATCGCGGGCCACCACATCGAGGATGACTTCATTGGTGCTGGTGCTGATGGTGGTGGAGGGCGATGCGGGCGCGGCCGCCTGCTGCGCGAGAACGGGGAATCCCACCATGGCGGCGAAGGGCAACAGGGCCATGCGGCAGAGATTAGTTCGGGTACGGTTCATTGTTCCTCACAACGCGGATCTGATGATCGGTGAATTTCGCATGCCCGCCGGGAAGATCGAGCTTCGGCATGTGGCACGTAACGCACCTGGCCTGGCTTACGGGGCAGGCCGGCGCGGTCCGTTTCGCGGCCTCATCGGCGGCTGCGGCGGATTTCGACTGGTGACAGGCGAGGCACTTCGAATCGTATGCGGCGGCGTCGCGCACGACATCCTGATGCGGGTCGTGACAGGCGATGCAGCTGATGCGCGGATCGGTTCCATCGAAGCATTTGCTGTTGGCCAGGCGGTAGGGTTGAAAGCGGACGTTGGCCACGCCGCGCGGGCCCTGCATGGCCACGCGCTCCCAGGTGCGATGGCACTGGCCGCAGAAATTGGACATCTGCTCCGCGGAGAGCTTGCCCAGCCGCGGAGGAATGATGGAAGTGTTACCGGCGCGCATGCCTTCGAGATGCTGTTCCGCCTGGTCGTGGCAGCGCCGGCATTGCACGCCGGGGGTCAGAGCGGCGGTTTGCAGATGTCCGTCAACCACGGCGCCGGTGGAATGGCACTGGAAACACTCCTGAGCGTCGGGTACGGGCAGCAGGCGGCCCGCGGCTTCATCGATATTGCGCGGAGTAATGCGCGTCGCGCCGATGGTGATATCGAGGCCGTCGATGGCGTCGAACCAGCTGACCCGGCTCTCATAATAGCGGCCGTCCTTTTCGTAGATGTATGTTTGGCCCGCGGCGCCGAGGCCGAGCGCCCAGCCGATGGGCAGGGTGACGGTTTTCGCGCCGTCGGTGACGGTATAGGTGGTGTGTCCGCCTTCGGTCGTAAGGTCGTAGCGGTATGCGCCCTCGCGGAAGGTCATGTGCGGATGTTTCTGCAGAATCGAGCACTGGCCGGGAAGCTCGAGGGCGTGCCCCATGGGAGTTCGCGGCTGCGATTCGGCCTGCTGCTTATGGCAGGAAGCGCAGGTGAAATTCTGCGCCGCCTGCAGCGGCATGAGAAGGACAGGCAGCAGCGCGACATAGCAGAGATTACCGCTTTTCGGCCGCATCCAGCTCCCTGCGGAGTGTGAGGAAGATCTGCCGTTCGCGTTTGGCGTCGTCCTGACGGCCGGCTTTGCCGTAGGCGGTGGCCAGCGCGATGTGGTTCTGCGGGCTGCCGGGGTCGAGTTTGGTGGCGATCTCGAGCTGTTCGATGCCGCCCTTCAGGTCGCCGGTTTCCACCAGCAGGCGGCCGAGCGCGTTGTGGCCGGGGAAGGACCCCGGCGCAAACTGGACGGCTTTCTGCGCCCAGGGAATGCCGGAGGCAGGGTCGCCGCGACGGAGATACTCGAGGGCGAGGTTCACCAGGCAGGGGACGTTTTGCGGGTTTACTTCCAGTTCGGCCTTGAATTGATTCAGGGCTTCATCCGGATTGGAGGAGAGCAGGTAGGTGCCGTAGAGGTAATGTACATTCGGCCGGTCCGAGTAGCGGACCATCAGATCGTGGAAGGCCGCTTCGGCGGTTTGGGGGCGGCGCGCCATGGCTTCGAAGGAAGCACGGCCGGCGATCAGGACGAGTTCGCGATCCTGCGGCGGGTATTCCTGCGGAAGCATGGGCATGCGCAACGCGGCCAGGCCGACGGCTTCGATCAGCGATGGGGTGGGGTTCTCCTTGCGGGAGAAAACGATGTAGATCTGGAGCGCCTGTTCGAACTGGCCGGAGCGAGTGAGGAGCAACGCCTGGTGAAAACGAACGGATTCCTCGATTTCGGCCGCGTTGCGCAGGCCGAGGGCGGCGGCTTTCGCGAGATGCGCCAGAGCGAGATCGTACTCCCGAAGCTCGTAGTCGCAGAGCCCCATGAGACCCCATGCAGGGCCGCCGTCTGGATCGAGGGCGACGAATTTCCGCATGGCCTGGCGGCTGTCGTCATATTGCTCGTTGTCGTATTGAAGGGCGCCGAGATACCACCAGCCTTCTTTCCACGAGGGCTTGAGACGGAGCGCCTCGCGGTAGAGGCTGACCGCCTCGGCGTTGTGGTTTGCGGTGCGAGCCGCATCGGCCTGCTTCGCGATTTCGTCGAACTTCGAGGGCGCGGTGGTGGCGGCAAACGCGGCGCCGCACGCCAGCACGGACAGAAGCACGACGTTCATACGAGGAACCTCATGGCACCGAGGGATGAAAGCCCTGGCAGGTCCACCGGCGGAGCGGTGCGGAGGCGTGCCCGAGCGTACGTTTTGTACCAACCATTACAGCATAAGCACTGAGGGCGAGTGGCCGGAGTTGTCCCTGAAGTGGTGGGTGGAGCTTCTGAATGGCAGGCCCGGGCCCGCGCCGTTTGCGGCGCGGGCCGGACCCGGCTGCTCTATCGTCGTCACTGATTGACCGGACGCTTTGTTTTCACGCCCGGTGGACCACAATTCAACGCACTCGCCGCAACCCGGA
>Ga0070739_10004405_pt1 | contig 16665 bp, 14 predicted proteins | sample Coa_R1_7_FD_66445 | JGI IMG/M metagenome (GOLD analysis project Ga0070739, IMG submission 66445) | Surface soil microbial communities from Centralia Pennsylvania, which are recovering from an underground coalmine fire - Coalmine... | ecosystem: Environmental > Terrestrial > Soil > Unclassified ... | reverse complement strand
CGTCCTTCCCAGCAGACTCGGTGACGGCAATCGTCCCGCTCTTGGTCGAGCCGCCATGCCCATTCGGAGACTGATGCGATTGCGATGAACACGGCGGAAGGATGCGGCCGACTCCGTCGCCGCCCGGAGGTACGTAGGCGTACGACGGTCGAGAGAAGGACAGCAGAAAGTCCAGCTCCGACGCCGTCTGCCGGCCGGGCAGGATCCTGACTCGCACCTTCCTCTTGGTTACTCCGACGGGGTAGGAGAGCGTGCCGGCAGCACTCCGGTAATCCACTCCTGCCTTGGCAGTGTCGTCCTTGGTCGCGTAATCAAGATACACGGGCGCCGTGCTGGCAAACGAGAGGCGGACCTTGAACGTCATGGTCGTCGGTCGCTTCGGGCGCCGGTGGACCGCGCGTGGGGAAGAGGAGGTCAGCACCGTGGGGAGCCGCAAGTTGGCATTGGTGATCGTGAACTGGTCCCCGCCCGAAACAAGGTCGGATGTGCGGTCCTGCATGTTGTCGGCCCACACCGAGTCTTGCTCCGCGTAATTGACGGATTGAATGTAGCTGCCGAGCGGGGAGCCGTTGACCGTGGTACCTGCGTACCCGATCGGAGTGTAGGGCGGGACACCGCCGCTCGTGGGATTCTCCACGCCGTTATCGAGCGTGCCGATGTAGGCGCTGTTCCCGGACCCTCCCGAGAACACCACCGTTTTGGAGAAGCCAGGCGCTGCATAGCTGGCCGTGATGCCGCTGGCGCTTCGCGTTTCGGACAGGTGAACCTGGTCGTAGGGCTGCGTGGCTCCCCAGCCTCCGAACTGGAAGTAGGCGCCGCTGAAGTTGAGCTGGTCGTACTGATCGTAGCCGCCGCGGTTGCTCGTGGTGCAGAAGTCTTGGATCATGACGTAGTCGCCGTTCATCTCCAGGTTCTGCTGGAGCCCGAAGGTGTAGTTGCGCAGGCGGACGGGTACCGCGTCGCAGTTCAAGTTGGGCACCGTGACGGTCGTCGATATCGACACCGCCCCGGTTGTGGGTATGTCGAAGGCATAACCCGACTGCCCCGGGAGCTGCTGCACCCGTCCGGGGGTCGACGTCGACGTGGGGCGGACCGGGGGTCCTCCCGGTTCAAGGGGCCGAGCGTGAACTAGGGGAGCGCCGTGGCTCAAGGCGAGCTGGGGAAAGCCCGGCGCTTCTCCTGGTGACCCCGATGCCGTCGCGCGAGCCGCGTTGGCCGGGATGGTGCCGAGAAGGGCAAGCGCCATGACTGCAGCGACGCAGAGCGCGCCGCGGCCACTGCCGGCAGCCGTCAGCCGCCGATGTGTGCGGCTCGCCGATTGATTGACACGTGTCGGGAAGGACCGGGTTGGCATGGCTCCTCCGGGTCTGATGGGGAAAGAATGTAAAAGCTCCGGAATTCGTGTCTAGTATCGTCCCTCGTGCCCCATGCTGTCCAGGCAAGATGAACACGAATTCCGAACACGATTTGTTCGACGGCCGTCCCTGGCCGATAGACTTGGGTCGCCATATACAGGTGACCTGGCCGGGGACCGCAAGCTTGGACAGGGAGTCCTCTCTCAAAGGAGTTGGACCGGCGGCCCTTCGTGGGCCGCCGGTCAACCATATGGACTGCCGAGCTTGGGGCTAGAAGACGATGAGCGGCTTGACGATCCCGTCGAGCTTCTGGTCCATCATCTCGAATGCGGCGTCGAGGTGCGTGAACGGGAAGGTATGAGTGGTCATTCGCGTGGGGTCAACGCGTCCCGACTGGATGATCCGCAAGAGGCGCTCCATCCGCACTCGACCGCCCGGACACAGGCCGTTGACGATCGACTTCTCCGACATTCCGACGCCCCAGTCGAGCCGGGGGATGTGCAGGAAGTCGCCGTGGCCGTGATAACCGACATTCGCGATCGTGCCGCCGGCCTTGGTGACTTTCACCGCGTTCTGGAAGGTGAGGTCTGAGCCCAGAGCTTCGATCGCCGAGTCGACCCCCTGTCCACCCGTCAGATTCTGGATGGCCTCGACTGGGTCCTCCTTGGAGAAGTCCACGATGATGTCGGCGCCGTAGGAGCGGGCAAGTGTCTGTCGCTGCGGAACCGAATCGACGCCGATGATGAGCCCGGCGCCGCGCAGGCGCGCTCCGGCCGTGGCCATCAGGCCCACGGGGCCCAGGGCGAAGACGGCGACGGTGCCACCAATCGGAATGTTGGCCAGCTCTGCGCCGAGGAAGCCTGTCGAAAGCATGTCGGCGCAGTAGACGGCGGCGTCATCGGCCACTTCGTCCGGAATGTGAGCCATGTTGGCGTCGGCCAGATTGACGTGGAAGTACTCGGCGAAGACGCCGTCCTTGATGTTGGCGAACTTCCACCCACCCAGAGGCTGGTTGGACTGCGACGAGTGGCCCCGCTGAGAGGCCTCGTCGAGCCAGTCCGGTGTGATGGCCCCAACTAGGACCCGGTCTCCCGGGCTGAAGCGGGTGACCATGGAGCCCACCTCGTGCACGATGCCCACGGCTTCGTGCCCAAGGGTGAGGTCGTCGCGGGGGCCAATGGCCCCGTGTACGGTGTGACCGTCGGAGGTGCAAATGAGGGCCCGAGTCGTCTTGACGATTGCGTCGAACGGTCCTGGCACGGGTATCGGTTTTTCGACAAAACCGACCCGGTCCAAGCCCTTCATCACAAACGCCTTCATCGTCGATACGTGGCTGGACGCAACGGTTGGAGTGATCGGCCTTTCAATGGTCTCGACTGACATCAGCGTCTCCTTCGACGTATTTCGACCGAATTGGACACCCCAATCTCGAACCGGCGAGATCGCCGCGCCTATCGGTCGACGGCCCGATATTGTGGCGAAACCTGATCGATATCAACCCATATGGCGCTTCGTCCGAACGGGAGGGCTGTGCCACGACGTCGCGCAACTGTGGGGTTCAGACGCGCTCAGGGTCGGGTCACCCCCGATCCGCGACGCTGGGATCGCTAACCCTCCGCCAAGGTTCTTCAAGGTTCTTTCCTCGCCATCCAAAACGAGCGCTGAAATCGGGTGTGCACCCGAGGCCAGAGCTGGCCGCGGGAAGCAACAGTCAGATGGGAGCCGCTGTCCGTGAGCTCCGGAAGAAGACGTCCGTCGAGGAGGTTGTGCTGTGAAACGCGTACTCGTTCCGCTGGATGGCTCCAGAGTTGCCGAAGGGGTTCTGCCCGAAGCCATGCGGCTGGCCGGGCCCGGCGGCCAGATCGTGCTCATCCATGACATCGTTAGTGTTCCGCCCATCGCCCCGGGGGAGAGGACTCGAGAGGCGGTCGCCCTCGAACACTCCGAGAGTTATCTGGAGTCCATCGCGTCTCAGATCCGAGCGCTCGGTTTCGACGTGACCACCGAGACCTTCGTTCGTACCGACGCTGCCGATGCCATCGACACGGCTGCCCGCATCTGGGGTGTCGATGTGATTGCCTGCAGAACCGGGGCTCGCTCACGGCTGAGTAGATTGGTTCGACCCAGCGTGGCGTGGAGTGCCCTGGCGCATGGCAAGGTGCCGGTGCTGCTTCAGCACATAGACCGGGACCCCGACGAGCTGAAGTATCCGGAAAGTCCCGCGAAGCTGCTGGTGCCGCTCGACGGATCTCCGCTCGCCGAGACGGCGATTCCCATCGCCCGATCCCTCGCTCGGCGGTGGGGTGCACACATGGTCTTGATCCGCGTCATCCCCGCGATCGAGGATCCGATGGGCAGACGTCAGCCGACCCGGTGGTCACTCCAGGATGAGCAGGAGGCTCGTCGATACCTGGCGGGGGTAGCCGTCAGCTTGACTGAGTCAACCACTCTGGTCGTCTCCAGCGGGCCGGTGGTCGACACCCTTGCAGCGTGTGGCGAAGCCCGGGAAGTTACCCACGTCGTTCTTGCCAGCCACGGGCGAACCGGTCTGGCCCGGGTCATTCTGGGCAGTATCGCCGACGACCTGGTCCATCGCCTCACCATTCCCATCGTCGTGGTTCCGGCGCTCGCTACCGTGAAACTGCCGCTCCCGAAAGCCAAGCAGGCACGCGAACGTCAGCCTCTGCCGGCAGTCTAGTGCCACACTCTGTGGAGGTGGGCCAGCGGCCGAGGCTGCCACACTCAGAACCTCATCGCCGCCATACGGGGGCCAACCGGTTTTCTCTACCGGCGATCGGGCCGGAGGTGTCCATACGCCCGATCCAGCCCTGCGACTGGCGGCGACTGCAAGTGTTCCACTCACGCCTGTCGCCGGAGACGGTTCACGCCCGATTCCATGCGATGAAGCGCGACCTGACCGAGCCGCTCGCCCATCGATTCACCACCCAAGATGGTCGCGACTTGGTCGCCGTCGTCGCCACCATGAAGCCGGACGACCGGATCGTTGGAGTTGCCCGTTACTCGAGAATCGACGCCCACACGGCTGAGGTGGCCTTCGTGGTCGAGGATGCCTATCAAGGCCGGGGAATCGGGACCGAGCTCATGCGGGCGCTTCGCCGAGTCGCCCTCCGCAATGGGGTGCAGACCTTTGTGGCCGAGATCCTCCCGGATAACGTTCGTATGCGTGCACTGCTTCACGCTTCGGGCGTCTGCCGCGAACAAACTCGGAACGGAGAGGTGACGGTCTCGCTCGCGGTTGGCGATCCGGAGGGATCGAGTTGATGCCCAGAGCCGAGTCGCTCGATGCGGCCGTCCGTGTCATCAAGTCTGGTGATAGGGTCTTCGTTCAAGGAGCGAGTGCATACCCGCAGGCTCTCATTGACGCACTCGAGCGTAGAGCAGAGACCCTACGTGACGTCGAAATCCTGCACCTTCACACACATGGTCGGGCTTTCTATGCCCGGCCCGAATACGCCCATCGCTTCCATCATCGGGCGCTCTTCGTTGGGGCCAATGTGAGAGACGCCGTGGAGGACGGCCGGGCGAGCTACGTGCCGGTATTCCTCTCGGACATCCCCCAGCTCTTTCGAAACGGCACACGAAAGCTCGACGTCGCCCTTCTCCACGTTTCTCCACCTGATCAGCACGGATTCTGCTCGCTCGGGACGTCGGTAGACTGCACGGCGGCAGCTGCCGAAGCGGCCAGTGTGCGGATTGCGCAGATCAATCCCCGCATGCCGCGAACGCTGGGAGAATCGTTCATTTCACGAAGCGACATCGACCACGCGGCGGAGGTTGACGAGCCGCTCTCCGAGATCGAGATTCCACCTCTCAGCCCCACTCACCGCCGCATTGGGCACAACGTGGCTGCGCTGGTGCCCGATGGTGCGACCCTTCAGATCGGCATCGGAGGCGTTCCCAACGCGGTGCTCGCCGCTCTCAAAGATCATCGAGACCTCGGCATCCACAGTGAGGTCATCTCGGACGGAGTTGTAGATCTTGTCGAGGCCGGCGTAGTCACGGGAGTGAAGAAGACCCTCAATCGAGAGAAGATCGTCGCCTCGTTCCTGAACGGCACCGGCCGGCTGCATCGCTTCGCCGACAACAACCCCATGCTCGAGATGCGGCCGCTCGACTACACCAACAACACTGCCGTCATCACCCGCCAGGACAACATGATCGCGGTCAACTCGGCCATCTCCGTCGACCTCACGGGCCAGGTCTGCGCCGAGTCGATTGGAAGCCGTATATACAGCGGAGTGGGTGGTCAGATGGACTTCATGCGGGGCGCGGCCATGTCCAAGGGTGGGAAAGCCATTATCGCCGTCTCGTCGACGGCCGGGGGCGGCGCCATATCTCGCATCGTTCCAACCTTGCCGCCAGGTGCGGGCGTGACCACGACCCGGGCGCATGTCCAGTACGTCGTCACGGAGCATGGGTGCGAGAACTTGCACGGCATGGATCTGGAAGAGCGGGCGATGGCAATGATCCGTCTCGCTGCGCCCGCCTTCCGCGAAGGCCTTCATCGCGCAGCGCGTGAGCTGCGGCTGATCCGTGATTGAGGGATGAGAGCGAGGCGGGTCGGCATGACCGCCGCGTGGATCGTCCTGTCTGAGTACGTCGTCGTTCCCGACCAGGGTGGAATGTTCTCCAGACCGGCCCCCACCCCGCCGTCCGATCAGGGGCGTGGATGATGGCGAGAGTCGTCCGTGTGACACCGCTGGACGGTGAGGCCAAGAAGGGTGCTCCGGTTGACATAAACCTGGATCACGTCTTGTGGATGGAGGAACGGCCTCAGGGGACTCTCCTTTTTCTGAACAGTTGGGGCGACAGGGGTGCCTCTCAGGCCATCATCAACTCGACACTGCTGGTGGCCGAATCCGAGCGGGAGATCCTCTGGAGCGTCTGTCCGTTGGAGGCAGGACGCAAGGAGTAGCCGCCGAAAGAGCGGGCCATCACTTTGCCTTGACGACATATTTCACTGTGCTCCGAAGCATGAAACTCTTCCCCTGATAGACGATCTTGCCTTGCACGGTGAACCTGTGGGTGCCTGGGGTGGTACTGATGCGAACGCCGGGCGCCAACGTGCCGACGCAATTGTTGCCCCCGATCCCGAGACCGGTGGAGGAGTCATAGCCACAGCTCCAGCTCGCTTTGACAATCTGACCGGGGGAATAGACCGCCGGGTCCCTGGGCTTGTCGATCTCGATCGTCGGTACGAGCCTGACGAAGACCTGGCCCGTGCTTCCAAGTACCCCTGCATCGTAGGGAGCTATCACGCGCTTGGAGAAGAAGCTAGAGCCTGCCGCCCCCCCTTCACCGCCCCCTGCACTGTTGCAGGGTCCGCTCGCCGTAGTGCAGGCATTGAGTCCAGTCGCGCCGCCGCCTCCCCCGAAGTAGCCGCCACCGCCGCCACCCCCGGCCCCAGCGTCAGCGCACCCGTCCTGTCGGCTGGCGCAGTTATCGATATTCGCGGGAGCCAAGCCACTCGCGTTCCCGCCCCTGCCGCCGTGAGACCGAGAGCCCGAGCTGCCGGCAACGCTTTGAGACCGCGTGACGCCCCCTGTGGTACACCCGGCATAGAAACCGCCCTTGCCCGCCTTGGTCGTGCCCATCGCCGCATCCCTGGCGCCGTCAACGGTCAGAACGGACCGATGGTTACCTGTGGCCAGACCGGGGACCACGATGCCCTTCGATGTCACGATGGGCAATGGTCCTACCGACCCGCCGCTCGGAAGCGGCTGAATGTTCTCGCCCGCCCCTCCACTGCCAGAGGAGCTACAACCGACGGTTGCGAAGCTATTGCCACTACCTCCGTTCCCGCCGCCACCGGCCGCCACAATGAGCCGCGAAGCTCTTGAGGTAATCCCGCCGCGACACCGGTGTGCCCGGCTCGAACACGTGCGAACGTCGCTCGCGCCCCCTCCCGAGCTTGCCAGCGCGCCCGGACAAGGCGTACCGTCCGTCTCACGGCAGACGCCGGGTGGCGGCGCCCCGGATGCTCCCCCACCGCCAAAGGTCCGGCCGCCGGCGTACGAACCGTTCTGTCCCACCTCGGCGTACAGTTTCTCGCCAGGTTTGACTCGAAGATAACCCTCGATGCCCTGGCCGGTTGCTTGTGGGCCGCCGACCGAGCCGCCCCACGCCCCCTGCACGCCTACACCCAGCAACCGAACGCCCTTGGGAACCACGTAGGCCTGTTCCTTGCCGGTGTAATTCAGCTGGGTTGGAGCGGCGATCGCAGCTCGGCCATCGGCCTCAGCCTGAGAGGCTGTTCCGGGCATAACGGTGGCGCCACAAAGGGCAGCTACCAGGGTCACCTTATAAAGCCACCCTGTTATGGAACGGCCCCTGACCTGCGTGAGCTTCATGGCCAAAACCGAGGCCCGCGTCGGCTGCATCGTTGTGCCCGGATTTATCACGTTTGACTCCTTTTTCCTGTCGGTACTCCTTCTATGCCAATCGTCCCTGGCGCCTGTTCTGATAGTCGACAAACAATCGATACAAATTCATATACTGTTGGTTGAAGCTCTGGGAGTATCCGGCGGCTCGCTTTTGAGCCCAACTCGCGGGGCGACGAATGGATACACAATGACCCCGAATGCTCAAGCCGGGTTCGGAGCTCTGCTGCGAAGGCATCGACGCGATGCCAGGCTGAGTCAAGCCTCGCTGGGCGTGCACGCTGGGTTCAGTGCCGTGTACATCGGAATGCTGGAACGGGGCGTGAGGCGTCCCACAATGCCCGCCGCAGCTGCTCTTGCCGACGCTCTTTCGCTCTCGGAGGTCGAGCGTAATGCCCTACTCGAGGCAGTTTTACCCTCAACCCACGCAGCAGTCGGAGTCCTCCCGTGGCCGCTGACGACTTTCGTGGGAAGGCGGAGCGACTTGGCAGTAGCGGCGGATCTTCTTCGGGATCCGGACACGCGGCTGCTGACGCTGGTTGGCCCGGGGGGCGTGGGAAAAACGAGGCTTGGCATCGAGCTGGCGCGACGGATGCAGATCGAGCTGGAGGACGGCGTCGTCTTCGTTCCTCTTGAGACTCTCACCGATCCGGCATCCGTGCTGCCTGCGATCGCGGACGTGGTGAGATTGCGACAACAGAGCGGCCGGAGGACCGAGGACCTGCTCTGCGACCACCTTGCGAATCGGAGCATGCTGATTGTTCTGGACAACTTCGAGCATGTGGCTGCGGGCGCGGTTCCTGTCACACGGCTGCTCAGTCGCTGCGAGCGACTGAAGATCCTCGTGACCAGTCGCGTCGTCTTGAGGGTTTCGGGCGAGCACGTCTTCGATGTCCAACCGCTGGGTCAGCCGTCGACAGGGGATGAGCGGAAGCTAGGAGAACGGAGCTCGGATTCCTTGGTCGCTCAGGTCGCGGACTCCGACGCATCGGCGCTGTTTGTCGACCGTGCAAGGTGCGCTAATCCCGGATTCGGAATCACTGGAATGAATGCCGGCTACATCGCGGACGTGTGCCGTCTGGTCGATGGACTTCCCTTGGCAATCGAGTTGGCCGCCGCTCAGGTTGGCAATTATCCGGTGGAGTCCATCGTCCGTCAGCTTGAGCATCCGCTGCTGGTTCTCAACCATGGTCCCCAGGACTCAAGTGAACGTCACCGCTCGCTGCGCAAGACCTTCGAGTGGAGTTACCGGCTCTTGGACCGGCGCTCGCGAGAGGTGTTCACGAGGCTGTCGGTCTTCAAGGGGGGCTGCAGTGTTCAAATGGCCGAGCAGGTGTGTCGGATCGCTGGGGAAAGTCCGATCAGCCAGGCAATTACAGCCCTCTTAGACGCAAGGTTGATACGGAGAGACACCATGGGAGATCCGGATGGTCGACTCACCATGCTGCAAACGCTGGCGGACTACGCCGCCGAGAAGTTGGAGGAGCGCGGAGAGAGCCAGGTCTTTCACCGAAGCCATCTGGAAGCGTATGTCGCGTTTGCGGAAGAGTTGGAGCCGCGACTGCGCGTGCTGCCAGACTCCGTCCTGTTGAGCCAATTTGGGCAAGAACATGCGAATATCCTGGCGGCACTGGCATGGAGCGCAGAGCACGACCAGCACGCCGGCCTGCGGTTGGCTTGTGCCACCTCCATCTATTGGGAGCATCAAAGTCTTATCACCGAGGGTCGGTACTGGCTGAAGCGATTGCTGGCAGCCGCGACTGAGATGACGTTGGCCTCCAAGAGTTGGCACCGCGGTGCGATGCTGGAGACACGAGCCAAGGCACTCACCCGGGCCGGGAACTTTGCCGCTGCGTCAGGCGACTTGGACGAGGCCACGATCCTGGGACGAGAGGGACTAGAACTATACCGGCGAATCGGGAATCCACCTGATCTGGCTTGGGCGCTCAAAATGTTGGGCGCCACGGCTGTGTTCCGTGGCGAATTCCAACAGGCTCGACACTTGTTCGAGGAAGCACTGGCAATCTCAACGTGTATCAACGACAAGCCTGAGGTTCTGGCGCTAACGGACAACCTGGGAGTCACCGCTATCAGCGTCCAAGAGTATGACCGGGCAGCTGAACTATTCAAGCGTGCGGGTGCCCTCAGTCGAGAGCTCGGCGACATCCGCGGGCTCGCTCGGGCGCTGAACAACCTCGGGTTTGTCACATTGCAGAAGGGCGACCCTACACGAGCCAGGCAACTCGCCGAAACTAGCTTCGCTCTAAGGCGCCAGGCAGATGATACACGCGCATATGCGAGAGTCTTGAGCTGCTCGCGTGCACGGCACTGACGGATGACATACATGCCACCGCTGTGTTTCTCGGTGCATCTCGCAAACTTCGGCGAGATCAAGGGCTGGGCTCCGGGCCCGGATTTCTTGGTGCGCTCGTGGAAGAGGCCGAAGGCATAGTGCGGCAATCCCTTGGTCTGAGGGAATTCGACGCGGCGCTGGCGGAGGGCGCCGCCAGAAAACTTGCCCATCTCGACTCTGGCGGAGCCGTTCATGCGGCAATGAGCAGCACACTGGTATGCGATGGAGAGCTGGCATGACTTGTGGCCTTCTGGTAGTGCCGTTTATCCGTTCTAAGGTGCTGCACGGCTTCTCTGGGTAAGGAAGGTCTTGGCGGCTGCCTTCGGTGGATCGGCAAAGGTAAGGAAGCCTTCGAGGTGAAGGTTCGCCTCATCCTCGGGTCGGGGCTGAGAGAGACCGGAGGCTTCCCGAGTCGCGATCGCGACCACCCGAGCGCCGTCCGAGAACAGATGTTGAAGTGTCTCGCCGGCCACGGTCGAGGGATTGGAGCAACGGGCAAGGACCGCCTCAGGGGCGCCTTTCGTTATGAGAATCGTGCTTCCATCCGCCCGGCTCGCCGTAACCGAGACGAGCTGACGGTCGTGGTCAAAGGGCAGCATGCCCAGACGTTTGTACGAGGACAGGCCATCCGTCCCTTCCTGCAGGGCCTTGACACCCGGGGCGTTCCATAGAGCTTGATCCAAAGGGTTGCCGCTCACAGCACCATTCTCCGTGGGTGTTGCCTCGTTACAGATCAGACCCAGGAGTAGTGGTCGAGGCGAAGCACAACCGGCGGGGTCAAGCGATCCATCGAAGGCAATGGCTCCGGCGGTCAGGGTACCAGTCTTGTCCGTGAAGAGGACCTGGATGTTGCCAAGATCCTCAATGGTGACCAGCCGCTTTATGAGGACCTTCCGACGCGCTAGCTGCCGGGAGCCTGTTGCCAGGCTGACGCTGACGATGGCGGGCAGTAGCTGGGGAGTGATGCCGATGGCTATGGCCAGAGAGAAAAGAACCGCGTCGAGCCATGGCCGCCCCAATGCCAGGTTGATGATGAATATCGAGACCGTCAGGGCTCCCGCGACGCCGACCAACATCTTCGAGAAATCCTTGAGACCCGCTTGAAAGGCGGTGTAGGCCTGAGGCGACCCGAGCCCGACCGCAATCCTGCCGAAGTCGGTTCTTGCGGCTGTCGAAACCACAACCGCTCGGGCAGCTCCCTGGTGTACGATGGTACCCATGAAGGCGCAGGAGCTGAGATCGATCGTCGAGTCCGTCTTCGACGCAGGTTCGGCCGATTTGGGAGCCGGCATCGATTCGCCGGTTAGCACGCCCTCATCGCATTCCAGCTGCGTCGTCTCGAGTAGACGCACGTCGGCGGGAACCACGTCGCCGATGTGGAGCGCGATTACGTCACCGGGGACCAGCTCACGCACGTCGACGCGCGTCTCACTCCCGTCACGCGTCACCACGGTCTCGTGGTGAATGGCCGCGTGTAGAGCCGCCACCGCCTGCTCCGACCGATATTCATTGGCAAAGCCGAGACCGACACTCAGTGCCACGATCGTGGTGATGATGATGGCATCGGTGGGATCGCCCGTTCCGCCCGAGACAATCGCCGCGGCCAGAAGCAGGATCAGGAGAGGGTTGCGGACCTGCCTCAGAAAGATGCCGAACGCGGTAACCCGATGGCTATGGATGACGTTCGGCCCGAAGCGCCCCAAGCGATCGGCTGCTTCGGTGCGCGTCAGACCTTGGGATGACGAGCCAAGCGCGGCCAGGACATTGGCTGCCGGCATTACCGCGCCTCTGCCCAGGTCCAATGTTTCCCCGGCGCCGGCGCTCAAACGTGCCTCGACGGCACTGTCTTTGCCTTCTGTGGACACCCGCCTCTCGTCGCCCCCTACGAGCACGAACGATCCGGAGGGTGCGCCCTATTCAAGGGAAGCGCCTCCCGTGCCGAGACTCATTCGTCGACCGGCTCGCTCCGGCCGGCGCCGCGCAACGGCCTTTGACCCCGTCGAGGTGTTTCCTCACGGTCCGTGAGGGTTCTGGCCGCAGGTAGGAACCGGCCCCGATCCAAGGAGCAGCTGACTGAACAGATGGATTAGACCGGTCCCACCCGGCCCGACTTGAGTCGGGCGACGACGAAACGCTCGCTCGCAACCTTGAGGCGCCCCGATAGGCGGCCGGGCAGCGGCAGCGCCCAGTGCCTGAGCTGTTCTCGACCGCGACTTGCCAGCAAGAAACCTGAATCCGGCCCCTCGATCACGCGCACGTCGAGGAGCCCCGGCAGCGTTTGGGTTGGGGGAGTCGACCCCGTGAGGGCGGCAGTCACGTTCTCGGCGGCCGTTGCCCCCATGCGCATGGAGAGATAGCCGGTATGCGGCCGTTCGAGGTCGAACAGGGGAGGAATCGGCCGCTGGAAGCGAGCCGCGTCGCCGGCCGCGTACACCGACTCTGTGGCCACATGGCGATACCACGGGTCGATGGGGATGAAGCCGAGCTCGTCCGTCAATCCGGCGCTCTTCCATAGGTCCACATCTCCGGTGAACGGAGGCAGCAGAAAGCTGGCAGTTGAAGGCAGTGACTCGCCGCCCCCCAGGAAGACCTCGTCGCGGCCGACGCGGACGATTTCGGCGCCGGTCTGAAACGCGATGCCGCGATCGGCGAACAGACGCTCGAGGCGTGGACGGGCGGCGATCTGCCCGAAGCCCAGATGACCAAGATACGGCTCGGGAGTGACGAACGTCAGCCCGGCCCGCTCCCGAACGCCCTCGTCACGCAGGAGCCGGTCGATCCCCAATATCAGCTCGTACATGGCGCTGAGATACCAGGCGCCGGGAAGAGCGCCCACCACGACCGGGCCAGGCTCCCGAATGAGCCGGATGAGCCGGTCGCGCACATCCTGCGATGATTCCTGCCCGAGGATGTAGTGGTTGTGGCTGAACTCTCCGGCACCGCCGGGTACTGCGTTGGGGTTGGGGCGGGTGCCCGTGGCGATGATCAAGGCGTCGTAGTTGAATGTGGCTCCGTCAACCTCGACCGAGCGGTTTGCCGTATCCACCCTGCGGGTTATTCCGCGGATGAAGCCGATATTCCTGGATCGCAGGACGGGTGCGACGTCGAAGGATGCACGCGTGGCGGATCTGCCGAGGGCGGCGCCCACGAGCGAGGGTCGAAAGACGAAGGCGCTGCTGGGGGCGACGATGGTGACTCGATCCTCTGCCGAGAGGCGCTGACGCAGCCTGAAGGCGGCGGCAAGCCCCGCAAAGCCGGCGCCGGCGATGACGACGTGGCGCCCGGATCGGGATGACGGTGTGGTGTTGGTCGTACTGATCTCCTTCGCTCACCTCACGATAGGCGCTGCGCTCTCGACTGAACCGTCGGGTGATGAACCGATGTTTGCTGCCGCTCGGTATGACCCAGGGCCGTTCGACCTTTGGCGGCCGGGAATGACGGCGTGCGATGTGGTGGGGCGTCGGCCCTCGTCGATTGGTCGCACGCCATGGTTTCGTCGGTCCCAGATTCCGGGTCAGGACGGCACCCGCCGTTGCGGATGTGCTTTGAGAGCACCGCGCGTCCCGGAGCGGTCGGGCGCTCCCGCCCGGGATACGTTGCGATTCGCAGCCGGCCGTAGCCGTTCCCAACTGTAGGAAGGAAGGGAAGGCTCGCGGGGCGGCCTGGCCTCGCACGGACTTCGGGCCGCCGGCCCAAAGGAGACGAGATGATTGCGTGCGGCGTTGGAATGGGGCTGCTCGAAGGTCGGTGCCGAGGGGTCGCCAGTCCGTTGACCAGCTATCCACCCGTGCACCGGATGGCGTCGGTGGGTGCGGCCGCTCGCCGTCTCAGCGACGCTATTGAAGCTCGAGCCGGAGTGCGAGGACGCGGGCTCGGCTCAAGAGGCGCATGATCCGCTCAGTGTCGGACGAGTCGACATAACCCGGCCAGTGGACGAGAACAGAGAGAAGTTCTGCGGCTGCAACCGCCCGCCCCATGGTGTTGATCGCCGGGTCTGGACCGAAGAGCCGCCGAAGCTCGCCAGTGTACACATCAAGCATCTCCGTTTCGTCGACAAGTTGCCCGTCGCCGGTACATCTCGTCAGGAAGTGCGCGAGATCCTCCGGCCCGGACGCCCTCCGCACCTCATGCCAGTCAGCCCATACCAGCTCCTCGTTGTCGTCGCAGAGGAGATTCGCAGGATGGGAGTCGCCGTGGCAGAGCGTGCGGGGCTGCGCCTGGATGAACGAGAGGATCTCGGGCAACCGCTCACCGAGCCGCACTACAAGCTCGAAGCCCTCCCGCGGAGACGAATCTGGGAGATGGGAGTCGGTCAATAGCCGCTTCCATGAGGCGAGTGAATGTTTCACCGAGTCGGGATCTGCCGGCCAGGGCGGCCTCGACAGCCAGGGCCGCCGATCGAGAAATGGCCGATCGTCCCAGTACCTGGCGTGGAGCCGTGCCAGCTGCCGGACGGCTAGATCTCGCATAGCCCCGGGCCACATCCCAAACCGTGGCAGCGGCTTGTACCGGCGTAGGACGATCGCCAGCCACTCAGGCGTCGACTCTATGCGCAGCACTTCAGGCGTCTTCAGTGGGACGAGACCGCCCAACTCTCGAAAGAACCTGGCTTCCCGTTCTGCACGCTCCGACACGAGGCTCTTGCCCTGTGGAGCAAGTTTGAGAAACGCCTCAACGCCGTCGCACACCACGGGAATGGCGTAGGAGCCGGACTCGCCGGTCTGGCGTCCAGGCAGAGATTCGTGGGTTGATAGCCCGAGATCGCGGATAGCCGCGGCAAGGAGGTGGCGGTCTTCTGACCGCGCTGCTTGAGGCGCTGCTTCCTTCATGTCGCGATTGGGCGTGGACGGAGCCTGCTCCTTCAGATGAGCGCTTCGATGGGGGAACGAAAGCCGTCCGTTACGGGCCGGCGATGGGTGAAGGACCAGCCGTGCGGCCTCAATCTGGTCCTCGATCTGCCGGAGCAGGATGCGAGAGCCCATTCCGTCCTGCTAACCCCACGGAATCCAACGATTGCCCGCTTCCGGCTCAACTGCCCGAACCCCCCGAGACCACGAGGTCCTTGGCCGCCTCCTTGAATGCGGTTCGGACGGTGGCCTTGAGCTCCGGCCGTTCCCACAGCACGCCCTGCATGTGGTCATCGGCGTAACGGAGCAGCCAGCGATCCTGGTTGGGCGGGACCTGCCACCCACTGAGACTCAGAAGTTCCTGCAGGTCGTAGTGCCCCCAGCTTTCCAAGAACACCTCGGCAGCGGCGCGACCCGCCTCCTCCGCCAGGGCACGAAAGTAACCCGTTTCACTGGCCACGTTGCCGGCGAGCTCAGCCATGGGGCTCGAGCCGCCTCGATCGACAGCCTGCTGCCATGCTTGCTGCACCGCCGGGCTCGGGGCCGGAGACGGCGGCTTGTGGAGTTGGCCCGCGCTGCTGGGCGGGCGCACCTCTCCGGCTGCCGCGGGCGGCTGGTAGGGCTGAAACAGCTCTCGCCAGAAGCTCTCGGACAGCTCGTGATGAGCGTCCACCTGCTGCACCAGCATCGGGCTCTGATTGAGGCCGGGAATACCCATGAGAACGACGCGGACACCATGATCCTGGGCTTCCTGCACGCCTTCGCACAAGTCCTCGTCGCCCGCGAGGAGGTACGCCTCGGCGATGGCCTTGTCCCAGGCGAGGACGATCAGGTCGCGCACGATCCGGCTGTCGACGCCCTTCTGCTCCCCGCGGACCAGACGTCCCAACCGCAGTCGCACACCTTGCAACGTCGCGATGGTCTGCTGATCGTACTCCGGTTGACCGGTGATGCTGGCGTCATACCAGTACGTTCGGAGCAGCGGAAGCGCCGAAATGTCAGCCACATTGCCGACCAAGCGTTCCAAGATGTCCCCGAAGTCGCAGCGGACTCCCCGCCGCTCCGGCGATCCGGTGACAAGCTCGGCCACCGACGCCAGCATGTACCCGACATCGACGAATATCGCGTGCCTATCCAATCGCTACACTCCGTCTGACACTATCCGATGCGCCGCAAGCAAGGGGCCGAACGAGAGCTATGGCCCCTAACCTCTCGAACCTCTGGGGGGTCATCCGCTTCTGCCCGGGTCTGACCACGCGGAACCAGCCGTCATCCTGTCGGCTCAGGCGCAGTCGTAAGTCAGCTTGCGCGGCCCTGAATCACAACCTTCCTTACCAGCTCGACGCAGCCGGAAACGCCGGCCGCGTCTTGTTTCCCCACATAGAAAGGGAGGTCGAGAACCGGGAACGCAGTGATCCTCAGCTCCGCCCTACGGCGAAGCAGGTCGCTTGCGTCATAGGCCGTAAGGGCCGCCTCGAGGATGGCGCCGTCCCCCAATGCCGAGAAATCCGCTGAGGGGTCCCGATACTCGACGTCGCCGAAGTCGATCACCCCCACCTCGTCGTGCTTGTTGAGGATGACATTCCACTGTCCTCAACATCCGTGGCAAGAGCTACCGGATGCGCGCCTACAACGACCAGGACCGGGAAGGAGGTGCTGCTATAGTCCGATAATCGGCTGCGGCCACCTATGTACTTTTGGTGACCATC
>Ga0070739_10004401_pt1 | contig 16704 bp, 19 predicted proteins | sample Coa_R1_7_FD_66445 | JGI IMG/M metagenome (GOLD analysis project Ga0070739, IMG submission 66445) | Surface soil microbial communities from Centralia Pennsylvania, which are recovering from an underground coalmine fire - Coalmine... | ecosystem: Environmental > Terrestrial > Soil > Unclassified ... | reverse complement strand
GATGATAAGCGTGTTGCTCAGGAATGCGTGTCATACAAACACCTCCGCCTGGACTTCATGGGGTACAAGGTGCTTGTGAGCGCCGCAATAGCCCCAAATCACCACTGTAGGAACATAGGACGGGCTGCACTCCTTGCAAGCGGCGAACTTCTTGCAGCGCTGGCATTGCAAAAGGCCCCGGGTTAAGGTAGGCTGCCAGACGTGGCCCATTTTCTTACAGGAACCTCTGAGGTGTCGGAGCGCCTGTTGAATAGCGCGTGCAGAGTTATCAGGCATTGCTCACCGTCCCTCTGACACGAGCACACGGAAGACAAACACATGCTCGCCTTGTGGGCGGGGATGCTCCTCAAGCAGAGAGGTAATCCAGCCGACGACCTGCCCGGCGTTATAGGCGTAGCTCTGGTGAGGATTAAGGATCGTCTCGGCCAGGAAATCGTAAAGCTGTTCTTCGGTTAAGGGCTTGCCTCGATAGCCGATGTTAAAGTGCGCATAACCGGACTGGAACCCATCGGTAAGGGCGGTTTGATCTGTCGTCTCAATGACAGTATTGCCAAGCAGTACAGACTGACTCATGATGCCTTCTCCCTCCTAGAGCGTCTTTCCGCGATAAATCCGGTCTGCATCTTCGGGAGTGGCCTCCCCGTCTGTTACTGCCTGGGCAAGCTCGTTAATCAATTCGGGGTTCTCATGGCATTCGTGGCTCATGTTGCCACAGAAGCCAGCTTCATTGTGTTCGGGGTAATCCCCTTCCTCGTAGGGGATGACAGGAACGACGTAGTATTCTTCTTCGTTCTTCATGTTGGGCCTTCCTTCTCTTGCCGGCCCATGATAAGATCTCATGGGACCGTACTGAACTTCGTAACAGGGGGTGCGGGCGGTCCCGCTCGCTGGTCCTTGTCTTGCACACAGGGACCAGCATTTTTACTGCCTGCTCAATATCACCTCCTCTGGTAAGCATGTAAAGCAAGCATCCTATAAAATTGTCGAATACGCCTAATAATGCAAGATTACCATGTAAATTAGCCGTATGTCAATAGAATTGACTTGAATTGTAAGAAAGTGTATAGTTATGTTAGCTGATTGACGGAACTAACAAGAGGCGGTAGAATAGCTCCATATTTGTTTAGGAGGTTAGTAAAATGCCTAGAGTGGTTGATGGAGAGAACTACTATACCGCTTCAGAGGCTGCACGTTATTTGCATATTGCCCGTGATACTTTCAATAGAAACGTAAGAGATCGAATACCGGTCTATCATCTCGGAGCATTAAGAAGAGAGTATTTCCGTCAATCTGACTTAGATAAATATAGGGGTGCTCGTCCGGCTGAGGACGAAAGTGATGAGGATGAAGAATAGTTTCAAAATAGTTAGTTGCGAGGTGTGAGCAAGCCCGATAGGACTTCCTATCGGGCTTGTTAAATGCTTCTGGTTATGCTCTTTTTTTCTCCTCATGGTAAGAAATTCTGAAAGGGATCTGGCGGCTGCGGTCCAGGTGATTTCTGCGATACTGGTTGCACTTGTGGGGCTGTCTGTAGCGGCGTGGTCGAGGCAACTGGCGGTGTATGAGCAGGTAATTGATAAGGTAATCCTGCGCGCTGCTGTATGGTTGGAACCTCGAAAAAGGCAAAGTTTCGCATAATGAGCGGGGCGAGGTTCTCTGATACGACTAACAGATGACGTGTCGGCAAGCGGCGGATCTCGTCGCTGGTCATGAGTCGCCGCTGAGCTTGCGCATACGTCGTCGTCGCCCATAAGCTATTCTCCTGACGGCTTTTCGAGATGACTTCGACGGTCCGTTCTCCGAGCCGTTGTGAGTAGTACATGGTTTCTGGTAAACCGCAACCAGGGAATACAATATGGGTGGTCGCATTCGCCAGAATGGTATTTTTCCCTGCCTCCCCGTAGGCTTCGGTCAGTTGGTCGTGGCTCTGGATTGCTAGGATCAAGGCAATGCCCGCGCTCCGTACCAGAGAGATGTATGCAGGAAAATGGGGGATGATCTGATTGCCGAACTCGTCCAGATATAACACTGTTGAACGGGGTAAGCGCTTATCTGGGGTTTCTTCAGCGCGGCGGGTCAGGTGCTTCATCAGTTGCATCATGAAGGTTGCCGTAAACCACTTTAAGCGCATGGCCTGACTAGCAGGAATGGATAAGAAGATTGCGGTAGGCGTGGTGATAAAGCAGTCAAAATCAATCTCATCATCATTTGTCACTTCGACCAGGGCTGGATTGTTCATGCTATATAAGCGCGTGGCAAGCTCAACCAGAATAGAACCGGCGAGCCGTTCGTTGAGGGAGAGACTGTTGACAAACGCGGTGGCCGCAGCACGCGCGAGGTGGGAAGGACTCTGAAGAAGCTGCTGCTGTAGATCGGTGATCGTGCTGGTGGTCAGCATCTTGACTAAACTGCTCCAAGCCGCAGAAGGATCAATGGCTTTCAAATGAAGTATGCTCGCGGTGAGTAACAAACGTGCGGCATTATTCCAGAAAGGTTCCCGGCTCTCGCCAGTGTTAGCAACCAGACAGGCCGCGACATCTTCCGCGTCTTCCATATCAGCGACATGGGCCAGTGGGTTATAGTGGTGACTGGTTTGCGGTCTAGTGGGACTAAGGATCAGGCAGGTATGCTGCTGTTGTAACCAGCCAAGACACTGCCCGATAAGTTCGGCTTTCGTGTCATTGATGAACAAGGATCGCTGGCCGGTCTCTGCGAGTATCCCTGGAAGGATAGTCCCTGATGTTTTCCCCTGTCCGGTAGGGGCAACGAGCAACACATGCCGTTCTTGAAGCTGTGGTGAAAGAGCAGCAAGAGAACCATAATAGGTGCCAAGCTGTAAGTACGGTTGGGTTGCGAGTTGCTGCGGGGAAGGTAAGAGGCTGGCCGCCTCCGCGTTGCTGGCAAAATGCGCACTCCCGAAGGTAGAGAGCGTGTTGATCGACGAACGGCCAGCTTGCCGAATGGTCATGACAATTGCAAACATCAGCAGGCCAACACTTGCCAACGCGGCAAGGCAAAAGATCGCTTCCATTGCGTCTTCCTTTCCTCATCGATCAAACGTAAAATCGCGTGCTGCTCCTTCAAGCTCGTGAATGTGTTCCTGCTCGGCCATATCGCGCTCGTGCAACTCTTGCATCAAGTGGTGTAACTCGTGGTCGCTGTGCTCAAAGGCAGAGGTATGCAGGCGATCCAGATCCTCTTTGAAGATCGTCACCGGCTCTTGCCGCTCCTCGTGGCCCTTCACCTCGCCTGCTCCGGCAATGACCACATGCACATGAGGATGCTCTACCGTATTGTAATGCTGGACGGCATACCAGTGGATCTCTTTGCCCTGCTGTTCGGCAAAGTCGTGCATAATTTCGCGCGTCCACTGCCGTAAGTCGGTCACGGGTTCCGCCGGATCGGGTGAGAGGAGCAGATGATGATAGTCAACGCGGGTACTGCGGTGTTCCATGATATCATCCACTGCTTCGCGGCGTGGGACGTGATCGCGCTCGCCGTCAAAGATCGAGCGGTCTGATCTCGTCTCTAAGGTAAGAGCATCTCTTGGGCGGTGCTCAAGGTATTTGAAGTGACCGGACAGCTTCTTGCCGATGGCTTTCGCGCTCCTTCCGGCCTTCCCTGCCCCGCGATAATACTTGTTGCGAATAATGATCTTCGTCATCGGCCAAAGTCATGATCGTAGTCTGGTGGGTGAATCTCTGGTAATTGCTCCTGAGAAAGATCGGGCAGCTCGTCAAAGATAGCTTTCAGGTCAATATTGGACTCCCTGATCGCCTCGCGGGCAAGTTCGTCGATATTCCCCTCTGGCAGTTCTACCGGCTGCTCTAAGAGGTGCTGTAATTCTTCGGCGGTGTATTCGCTGCGCCCCGGCTCTAGCTCTTGCAACCATGCCGCCGGTAAGTGCTGCTCTAGCTCTGCAACTTCCCGGGCGTCGGGTTCCAGGGACACCGGTTCCCGTTCAAGTGAGGTCCTGATTGTCTCTTCTACCTGAGAAACGGTGAGGTCGTCCATTATGCGCTCTCTCCTTCTTTGGCAGGTCGAGCGGCCAGGTCGCGGCCTGCTTTTTCAGAAGCATCCTCAAAAGCGCGGCGGGCGAACTCAGTGCCATGTGATTTGGAAAGCAGGGCATAGGCAAGTCTCTGGGTAATGTTGGCGTGACGGAAGGTACGCACAATGAGAGCGGCTAACCGGTCACTGTGTGCCCGCAAGAGTGCCTTGATCTCCCCGATGAACTCTAGCTGCATATCTTCGCGTAAGTCGGCGCGAAGCTGCGCGTTCGCCTTGCGTAGTTCCGTCTGCACAATCTCGCGGATCACCGGTAAGCTCTGCTGTTCAATCACTTCTCCCCGTTTCACGGCAATCCCCATACTGAGCAATTCATCGGCAATCATATTCATCGGGACACCGGTTCGGTCTGACTCATCCTTAATATAGTCATAGCGTTCTGTGGCTATCTGCACGTCAAGCCGTTTTCTTTGCATAGCATCCTCTCTTTCGAGGGTTCCCGAATCGTTCCGGTTGCTCCTGCTGAGCTACCGGCGATTCTCCGGTTGTTCGTCGCGCTTCCCAAGCTCATTCCTGGCTCCCGTCGGGTTCCGGGGCGGGAAGTGGGGAGGTGGTTTATCCTGCATACCCCTGGGGTATACGCTGCGCGGGGTGTCGCTACCGTTCGGAGTTGGCTAGACCGTTGGGGTGGATAGCTGGCCGCATAGCAGGATAGTGAGTGTCTGTTGATTGCGTTCATGGGTCAAGCTCCTGGGCGTCGAGTCCGAAGAGGGTAACACGCTTCTGTATCTGCGGGTCAAAAGTAACGAGTGCTTCGCGGATGATTGGTACGATAGCCGTATGCAGGAAGTACCAGAGACGGGTATAGCGTTGAGCATTCCCCTGAGCGCGGGTCGCCAGAGAAACGAGTGTTTCTAGCTCATCGTGCAAGGTGATATCTTGCAGCGTGGGTCGTTCAATCACTTGAACGGCAATGAGAGGAAAAGCCCGCGCGTGCAGTTCGGCATCAGGGAGCGGGGTTGGCTCTGCATATCGGCGCAAGGTGCGATAGGACACCCAGGAACATTGTAAAGCGAAGGATTCCAGGGCTAGGCGAATAGCGTTGACAGCGTAAAAATGCCTGATGGTAGCGGGTCGTGGTTCATAATAGCTGTAGGATAGTCCTAATTGGGTAAGGCCGCGCCGTGAAAGCCAGACAAACGGGGGGTGCTCCGCAATGATCTTACGTGGTGACTCGATCAAGTCGAGCTGTAACCAGCGTTCGAGAGTATCACGAGTAGCGGAAATACTGAGCATATCAGGGGTTTTCGTCGGGGCCTTCGCGTGCCGTCCAAGTAGGCGGCGCAAGTGGTCAAAGCTGATACAAAACTGTTCGCCTATCCAGGTAAGGCAGATCATATCTCGCTCGGTGATCTGCAAGATACCTGCATCTCGGCGTCGTCTAGGTGTTACAGTGCTCTCGCGTTCCATGCGCGCCTCGCTACTCTAAAAAAAGAGAAAGCAGTCACCTAAGCATTATATACTGGAGTGCATGAAGTGTCCACCACAATAGGCCGAAAAGAGGGCCGCAAAAAGGGCCGTATTTTTGTGCTAGTATATTCACAGAAGAATCGTGGTGACTTTTCAGGTCGCATGGTACAGATGTAAGAACGAGATGGAGAAGATAATGCAAAAGATTCCCGATATGTATGAACGACTTGATATTTTGCGGCAATACCGCAACGTTGCCATTGTCGGCGTCTCGACTGATCCCTACCGCCCAAGTTATTTTGTAGCTATATACTTACAGGCTGAGGGCTACAATATCATTCCCATTAATCCTCGCTACGCCGGTCAGATGTTGCTCGGTAAGCGTGTTTATGCTTCGCTCACGGAGGCGAAAGAGGCGGGAGAAATCATCGAGGTTGTTGACGTATTTCGCAAGCCGGAGGATGTGCCTCCTATCGCTGATGAGGCCGTGAAGATAGGAACCAAAGTATTGTGGCTTCAGCTAGGTATTACAAGTGAGTATGCACGTAGAAAAGCGGAAGAGGCAAAAATTATTTTTATAGAAAATAGATGTATGAAAATTGAGCACGGTCGTTTCTTTGGTGGTCTGCAAACAATTGGTATAAATACAGGCGTTATCATATCGCGTAAGATTTAGATATATGCATTCCCTAGAAAGGGCCGTACAAGGGGCTGTAAGACAAGTGTTATTGAGGATGTGATGGGGGAGAAAAGTTGCAGATAAAGTCGGGAAGGGAAAGAGGGATGTGTGAGCATATGTGTAGGTCATCGGAAGGTAAAAAGCGGGAAAGGAAGGACCGGGAATTGGGAGGATAGAAGGCGGGAAAGCTGAGCAGTTCTAGAAAATGCGAGGAGTAGATAAGAAAGGCAGGGCGTAGCGGGTGGTAGGGGGAGGGGGCGCGCGGCAAGCCGCCTAAGGGGCAGTACTTATGTTCTAATTTACTGCCCTTTAGGCGGTCATTTATGCTACGCAAAGTGCAGCTATTTCGTTCAGTCGCGTTCGATATATTTTCATACATTTATTCTGCACGAAAATCAAGCCGGCCTCCTGGGCTTTCATGCGCGCTTCCTCGCTGGTAATGCCAAGCTGGAGCCAGAGCACCTTTGCCCCGATCTTCACTGCTTCTTCTGCGATAGGAAGGACATCCTCCGGTTTGCGAAATACATCTACAACTTCTATAACTTCTCCGGCCTCTTTTGCCTCGATGAGCGTGGCGTAGACATGCTTGCCCAGCAGCGTCTGCCCGGCGTAGGTTGGATTGATGGGGATAATGTTATAGCCCTCGGCTTGCAAGTAAATGGCAACGAAGTGGCTGGGACGGTAGGGATCGGTTGAGACGCCGACGATGGCAACGTTGCGATACCGCCGCAGGATATCTAATCGTTCGTACATGTCAGGCATCTTTTGCATTATTGTTCTCCTATGATGGGTGCTAACAAACAAGATCGGCCATGCCATCCTGAGCGCTTCACCTGCCGGCGCCAGGAGGCGCAGGTTAGCGTTTCTGGTCGGCTGTTTTCGGAAGATCATACATCTCCGCTATAGCCTGGGCCGTTGCGGCCACAGCGTCGCGCACCTTTGGAGGGCTGATGATCGTGGCATCGGCTCCCAGCGCGAGCGCATAGGAGACGGCGGCCTCGAATGAATCTACCTCGACACGAACAATAGCGCTGCCGTCGGGCTGTTCTTTGAGCACAGTGCGATTGCCGGTCAGCCCGTAGCGGCCCGATGGTGTGACGTGCAGGATCAGCGAGAACGGCTCCATCTGCTCCTCCAGGTGCCGGCGTGTCTCCTGCCAGTAGGCTTGCAGATCGAAGTCAGGCTGTGCAGTGAAGCGCTCTTCACATACCCTGAGATCCTCGATATGGCTGACGCGAAAGGTGCGAAAAGACTTGCACTCGCGGCAGAAGGCGACGAGATACCAGACACCGGTGCGCACATGGCGGCGCGCGATGCCCTTAAAGACCAGACCGTAGGGTTCGACGCGCTGCCACTGGAGGCCCGGTCCTCCTGTACACGACGAGCAGGGATAGAGCATGTCGATCCGGCGGGCCTCTAACACAGCGGTTCGGATGGTTTCCAGAAAAGCGGCGGAGGCGGAGCCGCTACTCCAATCCGTTGTGTCGATGAGGATACGCTCCCGCGCCGCCCTCACATCGTTGCGATATTCCGGGGGCAGCGCCGCCTCCAGTTTGAAGAGGGCGCGATGGAGACCATCATCGCCCGCGAAGAGGCTGTAGTTGCCGGCCATATCCGCGCCCAGGACCAGTGAGACGGCTTCTTCTCGCGTAAAAATTGCGGATTCGAAGTGATAATCGTCAGGTAAATAGAAGCCCCCGCCCGGTCCATACTCCATTGACACGGGTACGTGCGCCAGTGAAAGGGCTGTGATGTCGCGATAGATGGTACGCGTTGAAACTCCCAGGATCTCGGCGAGGCGCTTTGCCGTCATTTTGCCGCGCGCTTGCAGCAGTAAGGTAATCGCCACCAGGCGCTCAATCTTCTGCATACCTACATTGTAGCATTACTGAACCTTGCGGCGCCTGCCGAATAGAGTGTGGGGTGTGGGCAAATGTGCTGTGTACATTTTCCCACACCATATCATCCACTGTGCCGCTCTTCCATCCACCTGGCGAGCGCCACAGGCGCTCGCCTTCTTTATGAGTATGTTGGGGGGAAAATGCGCGAGGCGCATTTTCCCCCCAACATACTCCCTCGCTGGCTCTGTGGCATCATGGATAGACGTTGTCTTGTGGGGAGCGAAAGGCGCAGGACAGATTCTCTCCATAACACAACATACTCCCTCGCTGGCTCCGCGGCATCATGGATAGATGGTGTGTTGTGGGGAGCAAAAGGCGCGCAGCGCCTTTTGCTCCCCACAACACACCATCTATCTGGCGAGCGCCGCAGGCGCGAGCAAACGAGGGCATCGGGAATCAGACACCCTCTCGAAAAAAGAACAAAAAATATGCAAAAAGGTTGACATAGTGCTGTCATACTTCTTCTTATACACTGTTGATGAGATAGTTGCAAGGGAGGCCCTGGCCTATCAAGAAAGGAACAATTTGTGAAGCTGTCGAGAAGAGACAAACGCCCGCTGTCCGAGTACATCGTATCCTGGAAAACAAATCTGTATATTTATCTGCGAATTCTTAGATTATTGCGGCCCCACTGGTTCATGTCAGTGAGCGCCGTCGTGTGTACCGGGCTTTCTATTGGTTTCTCGCTGGTAGTGCCCTGGCTCTTTGCATGGGTGATCGATGTGGGTATCGCGAGCGGACGCCTGAGCGATCTGCTGCTGGCTGCGGCTGCTATCCTTGTCGCCAGCATACTACGTGGGGCTTTTGCCTACGGGCAGGGCTATCTCTCACAGGCCGTGTCACAGATCGTGGCCTATGACCTGCGCGATGACCTCTACAACCACCTGCAAAATCTCAGCTTCTCGTTTCATGACGAGTCAGAGACGGGACAGCTCATGTCGCATATGACGGTCGATATCGAGGCGGTCCGCACCTTTATTACCAATGGCCTGCTGCGCGCCGTCGTTACCGTCGCCACCTTCGGCGCCATCGCCATCATCCTGCTCCGGCTCGATTGGGTGCTGGCCCTGATTATATTAACCTGCGTGCCGGTGCTGATAGCGCTTGCCTACCAGGTGGCGAGCCGCCTGCGCCCGCTGTGGTTGAGCGTGCAGGGCGAGACCGGCGATCTGGGCACAATCATGCAAGAGAGTCTGAATGGCATGCGCGTCGTCAAGTCTTTTGCGCGCGAAGAGTTCGAGATCGACAAATTTGACCGGCAGAACCAGCAGGTGCGCGGGCTGAACCTGGCGGCGATGCGGCTCTCGGCCTGGAATCAGCCCTTGATGATACTGGTGCTCAATATTGTAACGGTGCTGGTGGTCTGGATTGGCGGCGTTGTGGTCATCAACCATCGCCTGAGCCTGGGCACGCTGGTGGCCGTGACGCAGTACGCTCTGCTACTGGCGACGCCGGTGCGCACGTTTGGCTACATGATTAACTGGTTCATGCGCGGCGTTTCCAGCGGTGAACGTATCTTCATCCTGCTCGACACGAAGCCGGCAATTAGCAATGCGCCGGACGCGATTGTTTTGCAAGATGTGAAAGGCCATGTGCGCTTTGAGGATGTCTGCTTCGCCTACGGAAATGGACCGGAGGTGCTCCATCATATCAATATCGATGCGCAGCCTGGACGCATCATTGCTATTCTCGGCCCAACCGGCAGCGGCAAAAGCACGATCCTGCACCTGCTGCCACGCTTCTACGATGTGGTCAGTGGTCGCGTGACCATTGACGGCAAGGATGTGCGCGATGTGACGCTGGCCTCTCTACGACATAACATAGGGATCGTCTTGCAGGATGTCTTTCTTTTCAATGCCACGCTGCGCGAGAACATCGCTTATGGCGCGCGGGACGCCACCGAAGAACAGATCATAGCCGCCGCGAAGATCGCTCGCCTGCACGACTTCATCTGCACGCTGCCCGATGGCTATAATAGCTGGGTAGGAGAACGCGGCGTTACGCTCTCCGGCGGTCAGAAGCAGCGCCTGGCTATCGCGCGGACGCTGCTGCTCAATCCACGCATTCTGGTGCTCGACGATTCTACATCGAGCGTGGATATGGAGACCGAGTATCTCATTCAACAGGCTCTCGATGCCGTCATGCGTGGGCGCACAACCTTCGTGGTCGCCTCCCGCCTGCGCACGATCAAGAACGCTGATCAGATTCTGGTGCTGGAGCATGGACGGATCGTAGAGCGCGGCACGCATGAAAGCCTGCTCGCGCTCGGAGGCCGCTATGCCAGGCTCTACGACGTGCAACTGCGTGAGCAGGAAGAGTTTGAGGGGCGCATGCTGGATTCTCATCCCGGACATCAACAGGAGGCCCTGCGATGAACCCGAAACCCGGCTCTTACGCGGCCTATCGTCGCGAGTTCATCTGGAAGGAAAACAGCCTGGCCGGCGGCGATGAGGATATCGCCGCGAAATTTGAGTGGCGCCTGGTCAGTCGCTTCGGTCCCTATATCGCGCGCTATAAAGCACAGACACTATTGAGCCTCGTGTTGATGGTCATCTATACGCTGCTCAACGTGGCTAATCCCTACCTGATAGGTGTTGCCATTGACGATTTTATTACCAGCCGCAATTCAGGCGGGCTGGCGATAATCGGCATTGTGCTGCTGGCGGTGAACGTAGCGCTCTGGCAGGCGCAGTACTGGCAGATCTGGACAATGTCGTGGGTGGGGCAGCAGGTATTGTATAACCTGAGTTCCGATATGTACGCGCATCTCCAGCGGCTCTCGCTCTCCTTCTACGATCATACACAGGTTGGCCGCGTGATGTCGCGCCTCCAGAGCGATATCACAGTGCTGGAAGCCATGCTCAGTTCCGGCCTGCTCTCGATGCTCAGTTCGATGGTTGCGCTGGTGGGCATCATTGCGATTTTGCTGGCAATGAATATCTGGCTGGCTCTGCTCTCCTTTATTGTATTGCCGGTAATGTTTGTCATCGCTGCCTTCTGGCAGCGCTTCGCCCAGCGTTCGTTCCGCGTGACACGCGCGGCAATCTCGATGGTCAACTCGACCCTCCAGGAGAATATCTCTGGCATGCGCGTGATCCAGAGCCTTGCGCGGGAGGCTCGCAACCACGCCGAGTTCGACGATCTCAACGTCTATAACCGCGACACCAATCTCTATGCCAGCCGCGTCGCGGCGATGATATTGCCGCTGGTGGAGGTGACGGCAGCGCTGGCGATTGCGCTGGTCGTCATCTTCGGCGGCCTGATGGTGGCGCACAGGACGCTCCAGATCGGTGTGCTGGTGGCCTTCACGCTCTACATTAACCGCTTTTTCGATCCCATCCGCGACCTCAGCCAGCAATATACGCAGCTTCAGCGCTCCGCCGTGGGAGCGGAGCGCATCTTCCAGATTCTAGATGTGCCGGTTGAGATTGTGGATCGTCCTGATGCGATAGAGATGCCGCCGATCAGAGGGGAGGTGGAGTTCCGCAACGTGGTCTTTGGCTATAGTCGCGGCGGCGAGGTATTGCACGGCCTGAACCTGCACATCGAGCCGGGGCAGACCGTGGCAATTGTCGGACCGACGGGCGCCGGTAAGACGACCATCGCCGGGCTGCTGGCGCGCTTCTACGATGTGCGTGACGGCGCTATACTTATCGATGGCTACGATGTGCGCTCGGTGACGCAGCGTTCGCTGCGCAGCCAGATCGGCGTTGTCCCGCAGGATCCCTTCCTGTTTACCGGCACGATACGCGAGAACATCCGTTATGGCCGTCTGAATGCTACAGACGACGAGATTGTGGAGGCCGCGCGTGCGGTGGGAGCGCATGAGTTGATTATGCAGCTCCCGGCTGACTATGCCACGCTTATTCGCGAGCGCGGGCGCAACCTCAGCGTTGGACAGCGCCAGCTTATTTCCTTCGCGCGCGCCCTGCTTGCCGATCCACGCATCCTCATTCTGGATGAGGCCACGGCCAATATCGACACCTTTACCGAACTGATAGTGCAAGAAGGTCTCAAGCGGCTCCTGCATGGTCGCACAGCGCTGGTGATAGCGCACCGCCTCTCGACGATCAAGGGGGCAGACTGCATTGTCGTCTTGCAGGCCGGGCGCATCGTAGAGCAGGGCACGCACCAGGAGCTACTGCTCCGAGGCGGGGTATATTCAACGCTCTATGCGATGGGCTTTCGGCATACCAGCGGCAAAGCAGGGTAATCAGGCTTGTAGAGTTTACGGGCTTTTAGCTATAATATCCTTGATAATTTCTTGCGAAAGAAGAATAGCAGGCCGTGTTTGATTCATCTCTGCCAGTTATCGAAAAAGTGTGCTCCGAAGAGGGGCAGACGATTCTCCCTGAACTGATCTATCTGCTTCAAGACACGGTAGCAAGCGGCGCCTCTGTCGGCTTTCTCCCGCCCTTGAGTGGAGAGGATGCCCGTCAGTATTGGAATGCTGTCCTCCAGAAAGTTGCGCAAGACATGTGTGTACTTCTGGTGGCGCGTGATGCCGGTCATATCGTTGGCTCTGTTCAGCTTGCGCTTGCCACGCAGCAGAATGCGCAGCATCGGGCCGAAGTGCAGAAGCTCTTTGTCCTCCAGAGCCAGCGCCGTCGAGGCATCGGGCGAGCGCTCATGCAAGAGATTGAGCAGGCAGCTCGTGAGTGTGGACGAACGTTGCTCGTGCTCGATACACGCCAGGGCGATGCTGCTGAACAACTCTATCGCTCGCTGGAGTATCGCGAGGCTGGTGTTATTCCCATGTATGCTCGCAGCGCCACCGGAACGCTCGACGGTACGGTTTTCTTTTACAAAATGCTTTCCTGATTCACCATGCCAGGAGTAGCGGCGTAAGCAATGCCCGGCCCCATAGCAGTGGCGGTCAGAGAAACGGGTATCATCGGTTTTTCTCCAGGGTGGTATTATTTGATCGTCACGACCTCGCCACCGGTCATGGGTTGCAGGTCAGCCGGGGTGAGCCGGAAGACAGCAAAGGGGGTGCCGGCGGCGGCCCATATCTCCTCGTACTGGAACAGGTCTTCGTCGATGAAGGTCTCGATAGGTTCGAGATGGCCGGTAGGAGGAACGCCGCCGATAGCGAAGCCCGTATGCTGGCGCACGAAATCTGCGCTGGCCTTCTCAATTGGTTCGCCTGCCAGTTCGCCCAGGCGTTTCTCGTTCACGCGATTCGTGCCGCTGGCGACGACCAGGATGGGCTTGCCGCTCTGCTGGCCTTTGAAGATCAGCGATTTCACGATCTGTTCGACGCGGCAGCCAATGGCCTGCGCCGCCTCCTTCGCCGTGCGTGTAGAATCCGGCAGTTCGACGATCTGGCACGCGAAGCCGCGCACCTCCAATGCATTCTGAACTTTTTTCGCGCTAGAGCTTAATTCTTTTGCCATATGTCCTTCCTTGCTCTTGTATATTTGTCCGATGAGAGATGTTCACCCATCCAGATCGGCAACACCGATCTGGATGGGTGAACATCTCTCATCGGACATTAGAAACATCGTGGGGCCAACTGGCCCGCCGTGGGTTCTGCTCAGCAGAACCAGGATTCGGTCAGGTGGGGCAAGACCTTACACTTCCCGTAGCGCTGGAGCGCATGCGCCACGGAAAAATCCTGCCCCTGCATCGCCATCGCCAGCGCTTTGACCTGGAAAAAGGTCTCGATGGGATCGGCTTTGCGCTGCTCCGCATTCTCGACCAGCGCGGCGACGTGCTGTTGCAGCGCATCCATGCGCGGATCGGGATGCTGCCAGCGATAGCTATAAGCCTCGGCATCGAGTTCGCCAATCCATTTATAGCTATCCGGCTCATCGAGCAGAGCGGAGCCAGGCGGAATAAGCAGGCGAATGGAGAGATGTACCGGATCAAGATGCTCGATCAGGCGGCGCCGCTCAAAGAAGTCGAGCAGCGCAAGATAGCTTTCCAGCGTCTCCCAGGGCGAGAAGGGGAGCAGCGAGGGCCGCAGCACGATACCTGCTCGTTCCGTCAGGTCGAATGCCCTGGCGACATCGGCGGCGCTGTGTCCCTTGTCGAGATGCCGCAGCACATCGTCGTTGAGCGACTCGACGGCGGAGACGATGAAGACGCAGCCAAGTTCTCTCATTTCAGGCAGCAGATGTTGATGGTGCAGCAGGTGCTCGATTTTGATCGTCGCATCGAAAGTGAGATCGGGGAACTCGCGGTGCATGGCGCGGGTGATGCGTAGCGCATGCGTCGGGCCATTCCAGAAATCGGGATCGCCGAAAGTGATGTGGCGCGCGCCCCGCTCCACCTGGGCGCGGATATCGGCCAGGACGATCTCGGCGGGCACGGCAAAGAAGCGCCCGCGATAGAGCGGTGTGATCGGGCAGTGCAGGCAGGTGTGCTTGCAGCCGCGCGTCGTCTCGGTATAGCCAGCAATGCGCAGCTCGTCGCGCCACTGGAGGCGAGCGTAACGCTCAAGCGGCGGAAGCTGGCTTCGCTCCGGGATGAGAAACGGCGTGCGCGCTATCCACGGTCCGCTGCGCTCCGCCCGTGTGCAAACGCCAGGGATCGAGCCAACCTGTCCCTGCTCAAGCGCGGTCACGAGGTTGAGCAGAGGGATCTCGTATTCGCCGCCAATGGCCGCATCGATGGTCCCCTGGAGGAGATGATCGGCGTTGAGCAGCGCGTAAAGCCCGTAGAGACAGATATGCGCGCCAGGATTGACGCTGCGCACGCGCCGGGCAAGCTGTTCGCCCAGGCGCAGCGCCGTATGCATGGGCACGGCGATGGCGACGAAGTGTGCGCGGCGGATCGCTTCGTCAGTCAGGTCTTCAACGGCTGTATCGACGGACCGGGGAAGATAGCCGGCCTGCTGTAAAAGCGCCGACACTGAGGCGAGATGAAACGGCTGGTGCCCCAGCTCATAGCACGAGATGAGCAGGATATCCCCGTAGGCTCTCATTTCTTCCTGGGCGCTCCGCCTCCACCTTTGCGGGCCGGTCCGGCGCCCACCCCCGCTTCCTCCGGTATCCAGCCCTCGGGCATCTTTGCATCCTCGCCAAAGAAGAACTCTTCCATCTGCTCACGCAATATTTTGCGCGCTTCGGGATCGGCCATATTCAGGCCGTAGTGGTTGATGATAAGCGTGCTCTGTGCGGGCCACATCTCCCATGCCTGTTTGGAGACATGTTCGTAAATGCGTTTCCCCAGTTCGCCAGGGAAGGGCGGCCTGTCCAGTCCGGGCAGTTCGCGCTGCAATTTGACGCAAAAGACCATGCGCGGACCGCCAGAGCTGCCCTGTGCGCTGGCTGCGCCTGCTCCTGCGACTGCGGGTGCCTTTGCTTCGTCGCCGAAGAAAAACTTTTCCATCTCCTTGCGCAGCAACTGGCGCGCGGCGGGATCGGCCATATTCAGCCCTTGCTGGCTGATGATGCGTGTGCTCTCCGCCGGCCACATCTCCCACGCCTGCTTCGAGACGTTTTCATAGATACGCTGTCCCAGTTCGCCGGGAAAGGGCGGCTTCTCCAGGCCAGGCAGTTCGCGCTTTAGTTTGACACAATAGACCATTCGTGGCATATTAAAGCTCCTGATATCGAGGTAGCTACGCTCGTATAAATGTTACTCTGATCGTACAAGATGTGAGGAACTATGTCAAATGATTGTATCGAAGGCAGAGCTATTTAGAAGCCTCTATGGTGAACTCATATATGCGCAGCCGCGCGATGATGAATAGTAACGATCAAGATCGGCGGGGGCAACTGTCCGTGGGCCGCCACAAGGGCGGCCCCTACAGTGGTTCGCTCTCGCCTGATCGCGCTACCGTAGGGGCCGCCCCTGTGGCGGCCCATGCACAGCCACCCGGCTCGTCTGGTGAGCGGGCGCCGCGCGCGCTCTTTTTTGGTATGGAGGGCCTGTTTGCGGCGCCTTCTCTGGCTGCTCTGCTGGAAAGCGGCATAGAGGTATGTGCCGTCGTACTGCCGGCCTCGCCTGTGCCGGGCGCAATTGTGCGCGCAATCCAGCAGCGCAGGCCGCCGCGCGCCATTGGTCCCTCGCTGCCCATGCTCAATACAACTCCCTCGATTGTTGAAATCGCCCGGGCGCGGGGCATTCCGGTGTGGGACGTGTACAGCTTGCGGCACAGCGAGACGATAGAGACGCTGGCCGCTTATCTGCCCGACGTGATCTGCGTGGCCTGCTTCTCGCGTCGTATCCCGCGTGCCATCCTCGATCTGCCGCGCCTGGGCTGTCTCAACGTGCATCCCTCGCTGCTGCCGGCGAATCGTGGCCCCATGCCGCTCTTCTGGACGTTCCGTGAGGACAGCGCCATTACTGGCGTCACGATTCACCTGATGGACGAACGCATGGATAGCGGCGACATTCTCGCGCAGGAGGCAATAGCGGTTCCCGATGGCATCAGCTATCAGCAGTTGGAGGCCCGGTGTGCCGCGCGTGGCGGCGTGCTGCTCGCTCGCAGCGCGTGGGAGCTTTATCAAGGGCGCGCTCTACGCATTCCGCAGGATGAAACGAAGAGCAGCTATCATCCCTCGCCCGGCGCCGGAGATTATAGCGTACCCGCCGATGAATGGAGCGCGCGCCACGTCTACAACTTCATTCGCGGCATCGCGCCCTGGAACGGCCCTCTTGAACTGCGCGCTGCCGGCCAGACTTTTCTGGTGCACA